>Ga0213822_1000409_pt1 | contig 34275 bp, 33 predicted proteins | sample MC6MC0908MG_FD_179872 | JGI IMG/M metagenome (GOLD analysis project Ga0213822, IMG submission 179872) | Enriched soil aggregate microbial communities from Iowa State University, Ames, United States - MC6-MC0908-MG | ecosystem: Environmental > Terrestrial > Soil > Unclassified | place: USA: Iowa... | reverse complement strand
CTGTTATGGTCGCATATCTGAAATGTTCATCCCCATTAAAGAGTAAACCTGGTACCAGTTTTGCCTCCATCTTCGCAAAGACGCTTTCTGTGTACTCAAGTGGTAGAAAATCATCTAATCCTTCTGTAGGTTCACCAACCCATTTAAACAAGAAATCTTTGATTGAAAATTGCTCAACCGTTGATAATTTTTTCTTGAATTTTAGCTTATCCACTGAAATTGTTTCCATCTTAATCACTCCTTAAGTAAGTAAAGTTTATACTTTCAGATTCTCAACATCAACTGCAGCACAGTAACAGAATGCTAACATTTTTATTACGAGCTAATATTAAGTGTGTAAGTATTTAAGGCACGAATTTCAAATAAGGATTTTATAGCAATCATTTCTCCCTTCCACTTTTCCACTTGCGGTATCGCCATCCCATTATTTCAGGCTATCGCAGAACACACAGGTTAGCCTAAACCCACATTGTCACGCCACTTTTTGCGTTACGGCAATGTGGGTTTAAGTTATGTTTTTTAAGAAAGAGATTACAAAGGGCCCCGTAGTAAAGAGTAAATAAAATGAGCCACTCCGTCATCGATATTCGTCAGTGTTACTTCCTGGCAGGAATTCTTGATTTCCTCCGGTGCATTTCCCATGGCGGCACTTCTTCCGGCCATTCGGAGCATAGATAAATCATTAAAGCTGTCACCAACCGCAGCCGTATCCGCTAAGTTCATTGCAAGCCTTTTAGCCAGAATCTCTAAGGCAATTCCTTTTGATGCCTTTTTGTGTTCGAATTCAAAGTTATGCTTAGCAGACGTGACCATTGTGACATCTTTCATATAGTTAAATTGTGCTTTCCCTTTATGGAGCTTTTCCTCATCAAACGAAAAGGCAAGGATATTATAAACATCAATGTTGGTGTCGATCAGTTCTTTACAAGACGATATAAAGGAAAATCCGGTTTGGCTATATTGCTTCTCAGCAGCCTCTATGAGCTGTTCAATGCTTACTTCTGGATTTGCGCTTTTGACTCTGTCCATTTCGATGGCTAAAAGTTTCCGGCCGTTCTGTGGAGATAATATGGAATCATTACTAAAAATTTCATAATAGTAATCTTCTTGCTCTAGCCAGTTCAAGATTTGGAATGCATCCTGCCGATCTATCGAAACAGAATGGAACAGTTCACCGTTTGGCTGATGAATTGTCGCTCCATTAGCCCCGATAATCCAGGTTTTTAATCCAGTTTCTTTAAAAATGGTTTGGACGTCAAAATGGGCCCGTCCAGTAGCAATAACGACTTCAACCCCCTTGGCTTGGGCGAATTCGATCGCCTCAAAATTTTTCTTACTTATTTGGTTTTCTTCATTTAGTAACGTACCATCCAAATCAACAGCGATTAATTTTACCACCTTATTCATCTCCCTCTTCAAAGTTAGCGGTTAAAAGTTCGACATTGTTTTTACGCAATAGTTTTCTAAACTCCTTTGGAGGAGTCTGGTCTGTAATCAGAAGATCAATATCCTGTAAATCAGCAAAACAGAAGAAATCTGTGAGTCCTAATTTTGTATGATCGGCTAATACGATTACTTGCTTTGCTTGCTGGATCATTTTTCGTTTGACAAGGCCATCCTCCTCATGGGCGATCGTTAGGCCATTTTCCGATATTCCTACCACTCCGATAAACACTTTATCTACATGGTATTTTGATAGTTTTTCTAAAACAGTGGAGCCGTAAAGAAAACGGTGCTCTTTTTGAAGTGTGCCTCCTAGGAGCTGGATATTGATTTCCGACTTGGAGGATAATACTTCTGCCTGGTTAATCGAATTGGTAATAATGGTACAATCCATATTTTCCATCTGTTCTGCACATGCTTGAACGGTTGTCGAGGCATCCAAGATCACTCTATCACCTGGATAAATTAATGCTGCAGCCTTATTTCCAATAATTTTTTTTTCTTCCGTTACGGTATTTAAGCGATTGGTATAGTTTTTAACTTCATCATGAACGGATGGAAGGATAGCTCCTCCTCGTGTTCGCACAATAGATTTTTCTTCTTCCAGCCGGACAAGATCTCTTCTCGCAGTATCTCTGGATACATCAAAAAGGGAGCAGATTTGTTCAACAGAAATCCTTTTATGCTTTTTTAGGAAATCCATAATTAATACTAATCTTTCTTCTTGATACAAGGAATTCACCTGCTCATTAAGTATTTATAAGTAATTATACGTAAATTAAGTAAGAAATCAAGATTGTATAAGTTTTTATAAGTGAACTCATCTTTTTATTTAATGAAATATAGGGATTTTTAAAAGATTCATTAAATATTGAAAGGTAAAGGGAAGAGGTACTTATTCCCTTTCCTGTCCACATAATAGAATTGTATAGTTACTTGAAGGGACGATAAAAAAATGAAACATCTTAAATAAGCATTTCTTATCTTAAACAACAGCTTGGAGGAGTTGGAGAAGAATGAAAAACAATCGTGATAATTTAATTAAAATAGAAGCATTAAAGATCTTCAACAATCGGGCGCTTTCCTGTAATAAGGAACAGTGCTTTTTTTCATTTTAGGGCCAGTTTGTTGAAGAAGGATATTTTCTGTTTTTAGCGAATTAGAATTACAAACAAACTTATCCAGAATACAGGTTATTGCAAAATAAAAGGAACATAGGAGGTATGAGATATGAAGATCCTTAGAATAGATCATGTGGGTATAATCGTAAATTATCTCGTTGTGCTAACTGGCAGAATTGTTTAATCTAAAACATCCTCTGTTAAACTAAAGTTGTATTCGGTAGGGCCCGGACTGTGAACATTAGCAATCCATGAGAAACCGGGCCTGCTTTTGGATGATAAAATGTAGACATAAGGAGGCTGCAAATGGGACGTGTAATCCTGATGATGAATGTGACACTGGACGGTTGCTGTGACCACACGCAGGTGATTGCGGATGAGGAGCTCCACCAGTATACGGTGGACCTGATGGACCAGTCCGATGGTCTGCTTTTTGGACGTGAAATCTACCAGTTGATGGAAAGTGTTTGGCCAGCCATTGCCAGCAGCGGCGACGGACCTCAATTCCTGGTCGACTTCGCACGCAAGCTCGATCGGAAACCCAAGTACGTCTTCTCGCGGACGCTGGATCACGTGTCGTGGCAGAACTCTTTCTTGTTGAAGGGGCCTGTTTCCGAGGAGGTGCAACAGCTTACGGCAGAAGGGAAGAACCTAGTCGTTAACGGCGGTCCCGGCCTCGGTTCCACCCTGGCACAACTAGGCTTGGTGGATGAGTATCACTTCCTGGTACAGCCAATAGTTGCCGGACGTGGCCCCCAATTATTGGGGGGAGTTCGTGATCGACTGAATCTGAAGCTGAGCGGGACCAAATCCTTCGGCTCCGGAGTCGTGCTGCTCCGCTATACGCCCGTTCGTTGACTGCTTGTATTGATCAGTCTGCTAGGCTTTGCGCTGGTAGCCGCAGTACTATGGGTGTGAGCCGCATTGGAATCCATCGTTTATTGGGCAGTGGCTTTATGGGGACTTACTTTCGGAGGAGCAGCCACCCTGTTGCAAACTGCGCTTGCTGATGCAAGCGGTGAAGAAGGTGTTGATGTCGTAATGCCTATTAATACCACTGTATGGAATTTAGCAATTGCTGGTGGAGGCATTGCGGGTGGTGCTTTGCTAGAGATTGTTGGTGTACAGTCATTTCCAGGAGTGCTGTTGATGTTGCTGCTTGTTGCTTTGATTATAGCGTGGAGTGCAAAGAGACACGGTTTTCCACGAAAGTAGTGAAAATCCATATGCAAGAAAATGAAGCAGAATGGAAATTAGAGTACGGAATGAAACAACATGCAATAGATGAAAAAGCAGAAGAGTTAGGTGTAAAAGAATTGTCTCGAATGAATCTGAACTCAACAAACGGATAACACCGTGGAATAACATAGGTAGCCTGTAATCTCTCTTTTAAATAGTTTGATCATGTTGGTCTAAAAGGTTGGCAAGGATTGCCGAATTTTCTTGGTCGGCATCATATTGCACAACATCATCATACTCAAATAAGTGAAAGCTATCTGGGAATTGTTCACTCAAGTATTTCACGAACGCATTCGGATCTTTTTCTCCTCCACGCCTAAATTCCATCATAATGGCCCTAAATTTATGCGGCGGCAAATCGGTTTGAATATGATAGGATTTTGATAATCCCAATTGATCCGAACTGTATAAGTTATAGGTATAGGACATGCTTGGACCCTCTTTCTCTTTGTATTCCGTAATATCTATATTGTGGTCAGTGCTTCCGATTACTTCTTACTTCTATATTATGTTTATGGAAAAAATCTAAAAGAGGCCGGACATCAAATTTCGGTCTCGATTACAAGTCAAGGACCTTGCTAGGCTACAATAAGTTAGTATTATTAATAAAATGCCAATTCAACTATTGGTTCTTACTTTGATTGGATCGCAGTTTCTCCGAATTTTCTTTAGAAGCTGATTCCAGTCCATATCCAGTAGAACTAATTTCAAGCACCTGTTCATTTCCTTTATTCTTTAAGTTCGCGTTTGTTTGATTTTGAAAAGGATCAAAATTTTCGTTTTTCATATAATATACCTCCTTGTTATATTCAATAAGATGGTAAAAAAGCGGAAGGAAGTTACCTCTGTTCTTATCTTTTAAATACTGCCATGAAAGTGCCGAATGGCATATTTGACTCTTCTAGTATTTGCAATATGCAGGAAAGTAATTATCTAAAACAAATTTTTATTGGAAAAACCCTTGAGATTAAGTTCGAAAAATAGATCTAGAACATAAAATTAGTGCAGGCACTGTTTGACTACTTTCTTTTTGAAAAAATATTTCATTATATAACTTAAAAGTAAAATCTGGCCACCACATATTTTATTAAAGATGACAATACAAACTTACAGCCTCCCATTCCTGAAATTTGGAAAATTTAAAATAGAGATTTTCCCATCTAAACAGTATAATCAGGGATGGGAGTTAAAACAAAATGAACAAAGAAAGACATCGCTTTCTATTCGCAAGTTCGATTAAATGTACTGGAGGAGATTAGAGTGCCACATTTATTTATAAGGGGAATTTCAGTTGAGCAAGTAAAAACCATAAGTAAGCCGTTAGTTCAAGAATTGGCTGATCTTTGTACATGTGGAACGGACAATTTTACACTGGAAGTTGTTAACTCTACTTTTGTTTTTGATGGTAATGAGGTACCCGGATATCCGTTTATTGAAGTGAAATGGTTTGAACGGGGGCAGGAAATTCAAGATCAATTTGCTAACATTGTCACGAAACACATTCATTCTCTTGAGATTCCTGAGGTAGAAGTAGCCTTTAGTACATTTAGGGAATCAGATTATTATTTTAATGGTAAAAGTTTTGCAACAGAATGAATAGAATTATTGATGTTTTAGGGGCAGTTATTGGTAGTTGAAATTTTATCGTTCTGGGTGCTGACCTTTTTCATTAAAACTCACTATCTAATTAAGCATTTCTTAAGAAATACTTGATTCAAGTGCTTGCACTCTGCCGATAAGTTAATACATTATCATGCCGGGGGTTAGGCACAATTTCTTTTTAAAAAGATATTTTGTTGACTATACTTGTAATAGAATAGATAGCATGAATTTTTTTAAAATGAGGGATTACAATGGGGAAAAAGGTAACCCGTGTACCATATGAGCTTAATGCAAATGGGATTAAGTCTTTGCCGATGAATGAAATCAAAACGATTTTACGCGGAGCGGACGATTTGATCATGAGTGGTGGCAGGGCAATGCTTGCCAAGATTCTTGCTGGATCAAAAGAAAAAAAGCTATTGGAGTTAGAATTGGATCATATCCCTGTATATGGGGTATTTAAAGAACTTTCACAATAAGAAATTCTCGAAAAAATAGACTGGATGATTCTTCATCATTATTTAGCGATTGAATATAATTACAGACTTCCGCTTCTCGTTTACACTGATAAAGGCTGGGAGATTGAACGGGAGACCTATGCTGATGAGTTATTGGATCAGCTTAGCGTTGCGGCTGAGAAGGGTCAGTATGAATTTGTTGAATCACTAAAAGATCGCAACCGAGGCATGATTCTTTTATTATTAGATAAAATTGAGGACTCGGGTAATAAAGAATTGATCACAATCTTAAAAGCATGGCAAATGATAGAATACAAAAAGATCAAAATAAGACTACAAGAAGTAATTGATGTATTGGAGAAAATAGTTGATATGCCGGATCAAAAACGTAATCAAGAAGTAATATCATTTTCCGCTAATAAAAAATGGCTTTCCCTACCTGAGGAGATACGCAGAAAACTTGAAAGAAATGTTTGGTGTGGTTTTTGTCTGGATGTTGTAAAAATTGAAAATTATCTTGTCAAAGAATCATCCCAAGGAATTCTGCTTCAAGGTAAGTGTCAAAAATGTGGAAATAAAGTAGTAAGAGTTATTGACTGAGAAATTCTTTTCAATTTTTATATAGGAATGTGTTTTAAGATAATGGTTCTATTTCATGGTAAATGCTGTTCAAAAAAACGAAATTACGCCCGCCATATTTGGAAATGTAAAAGCAAATATGAAGATTGCACAGGAAGAAACTTTTGGGCCAGTCATAGTACTTAACAAATCAAAAGATTTTTTGCAAAGAAATAGAAGAAGACAGAAGTGCAATTTTCTGCATGCGTTCAGATTTTTTAAGCCATAAAATCTAATTATGTTTAAAAGGATTGCACCTTTTTACATATTAAATATTTGCGATCCTATTATTTTACTGTACTAAAATGTTATCTTTTACAAACTGACTTTTAATTTTCCGTTTAATGGTGTAGAGGTAGACGAACTATTCCAATGGAATGATTGTGTGACAATGGAAGTGGTGCAAATCAATCTGGAGGATGCTTGGAATCAAATTTATAAAAGGTTGATTTGAGATCGTGGATTAGGCAAAGGTAACATAACGTGTTTGCTCTTTTTATAAAAACTTTAACGCACAGTAATTTTTTTACTTGTGCGTTTTTTATTATATATTTATCAGAAAATTCGAATGTTCGGACATCTATTTTAATAAAGTAAAAGTAAATGGGCGTAAAAGGCCTTTTTAGCTGTAAGCCTGCTTGAGAGTTTCAAATTTCGAGAAAACATCTGCTTTTGTATTAAAAGGAGGGGTTAAATGCTGCATATTGTGGCGTGTATCAAGCAAGTGCCTGACACCAAAATTATCAAAATGAACCCAAAGACAAACACGATGGACCGCAGGACGGCGCCTGCGATATTGAATCCGTATGATGCCCATGCTGTTGAAGAGGCGGTTCGTCTAAAGAAACGATATGGTGCAATTGTATCCGTTGTAACGATGGGGCCGCCTCCAGCGGTAAATGCGATTAAGAAGTGCATTGAAATAGGTGCCGATGAGGGCTATTTGATCACGGACCGCCGGTTTGCGGGGGCAGATACATTGGCAACGAGCTATGCCGTAACAAAGGCGATTGAAAAAATCGCAAAACATAAGCCTGTCGATTTGGTTATTTGTGGAAAAATGTCCATTGATGGAGATACAGGGCAAGTCGGACCCGGTATAGCAAGAAGACTCGATATTCCACCACTGACTTCCGTGAACAAAGTAGTCGAAATCAATCTAGACGAGGGATATGCTATTGTCCATCGCAAGCTGGAGGATGGATATGAAGTGGTTCGATCCACATTGCCGTGTTTATTTTCCGTTGAAAAAACAATTAATGAAGTGCCGTACTCTCCGCTTCCAAACATGATAAAAGCCGCCAGATATCAACCTCATATCTGGTCTGTGGATGACCTGGAGGGGGTAGATATAAAGCAGCTCGGATTGAAAGGATCCCCGACGATTGTCTCCAAAGTATGGGCTCCGACAAAACCGGCAGGGGGAACGTTCATTGAAGGCGGTCCAAGAGAACAAGTAGAGCAGTTGCTTTCTGTCGTCCTACAAAAGAAAGAACTCTTTGACTTGAAGGAGGAAGTATAATTGGATTTCCAAGATTACAAAGGTGTTTGGGTGTTCATTGAACATAAGGATGATGCTGTTGCTTCCGTATCCCTTGAGCTGTTGGGTGCCGGGAGAAAGTTGGCAGACAAACGCGGAGTGGAATTAGCGGGGATTTTAATCGGGGAAAATGTTAAACATTTAACAAAAACCGTTTTTGAATATGGTGCAGATACAGCATACGTATATGATCAATCTATCTTTAAACATTATCGGACGGAAACTTACATGAAGGCGCTGCTGGAATGCTCGGAGAAACATAAACCGGAAATTATCCTGTATGGGGCGACCTCAACAGGGAAAGACCTGGCAAGCGCGGTGGCCACCGATCTGCCGACAGGCTTGACCGCGGATACGACGGAACTGGATGTTGATGAGGAAACGGGGCTGTTATTGGCGAGCCGGCCTGCTTTTGGCGGAAATATTATGGCGACTATTTTATGTAAAAAATATCGTCCGCAAATGGCGACGGTACGCGCTAAAGTCATGAAGGCACTGCCACCTCAATCAGGCAGAATAGGCAAGGTGATAGAAGAAACGATATCCCTTAAAGAAGAAGATATACGGACAAAGGTCTTAGAAATTGTAAAGGAAACTGTAAAAAAGGTTAGAATCGATGAAGCGGACATCATTGTTGCGGGAGGAAAGGGATTAGGCAGCTTTGAGGGATTTCAGTTAATACACCAATTGGCGGAAACTCTTGGAGGAGCAGTTGGTGCCAGCAGGGATGTGGTAGAAGCTGGTTGGATTGAGCATGCTCATCAGGTAGGGCAAACCGGTGTGACGGTAACACCTAAGATTTATTTTGCGGTTGGTATTTCCGGTGCGATTCAACATATAGTGGGAATGAAAAATTCAGGTTTAATCATTGCCATTAACAAGGATAAAGAAGCACCCATTTTTCAAAACTGTCATTATGGGATTGTCGGCGATGCTTTTGAAATCGTTCCTATATTAATCGAACAGTTTAAAAAAGCTTTATCCAAGGAAAAGGTAAGCAATACCAGCGAAGGTTAATGTATGGAGATAGAGGCGGGAACATAAAGAATTTTGGGGTCAGTCCCTAGGTACACTATGTATTAAAGTACCGGGGGGATGCTCCCTTTTTTTGTCATTTTTATAGCCGTTTAACCTAAGATGCATGCAGCAATGGAATCCTATTGTATAGCCTAAAAAAATGAATCCAAACTAATAAAGCGGGTTTCTAATATCGAATGCATGCTTGTAAAGGTGGTGTAAAAATGTCTAAAAAGAAGAATAAGCAATTGAAGAATAATCAGGCAATGCCAAAAAAAGATGTGGAATTTGCACACGATGGACTTGAAAGAGTTGCATTAAAATCCTTAGAAAAAACTAAGAAGTAACATTACGGGATAAATGAAAATAAACTGCACACCAATTGTAGGCATACTCAACAATTGGTTGTGCAGTTTTTGAATTTTGTCATGCGCCAAGCTGGAGTATGAGCTCCCGGGCTTTATGGGCCTGCTAGAGAAAGTTGGGGGCAAATGGGAATGGAAGCTCCAACTATTTAGAGAAAGTTTCCTCACTCATTTAGGCATAAATCTTTCTGTGAATAAAAATAGATTATAGTTTCGCTCCATTGAGAAATAATAAGTCAAAAGGAGCGATGATAATGGACAGAGAGAAGGAATATGTTACAGCCGATTTATCTTCTCATTTAATCAATGAAATTAAATCATTAGAAGAAAAATTAAGCGAGCAATCACAAAAAGAAGTTGTGGTGATCGCCTACGAAAAAGATATGCCGCCAACATAACGATATTCTTTGGTAAAAAGCCTCGGTTCTGCCGAGGCACTAATTTTTAAAATAATAGGAGCAACCTTAATTGGATATGGATGATACTCATAAAGTGAATTTTAAGTTTGAGAAGTAAAATTAGTTATCAAAAGTAAACTATTCACTTGTTAATATAAGTTTTCTAGAATTGACATCATAAATTTTATAACCAATTTCCAGTGAACGTCAGGCACCGATTTTCCTAGCACCACCAGAATTAATTAAACTAGATGTCTGCCGTGGTTTTCCTGTTTACTGGAACATGGAATAAAGTTAGTAGAACTTTTTTAGAAGGTTCAAAAAATTACAAATAAGTGCTGTTTTTTTGTAAATACTTTTGTCCTGTTTTTTTGTACTTTTAAGATAGTTCAAAAAGGGGGAATGAAGGTATGTTTAAATGGAAAAAAGCATCCATTAGTCTGCTGGTCTTCATCATGGCCATTTTTATGCTGGTTGGTTGTAACAGTAATACAAATGGAAAAGCGGAAGAAACGAGTGGCGGGAAAAAGAGTGATAAGATTGTCGTAGGTTTTTCCCAGATTGGTGCAGAGAGCGGCTGGAGAACGGCAGAAACGAAGTCGATTAAAGAAACACTTGGCAACAATCCTGATTTTGAATTGAAGTTTTCTGACGCACAGCAAAAACAAGAAAATCAGATTAAGGCGATTAGAAACTTTATTGCTCAAAAAGTAGATGTGATTGCCTTAGCGCCTGTTGTTGAAACAGGTTGGGAAAGTATTCTGCAAAAAGCAAAAGATGCAAAGATTCCTGTCATTCTTCTCGATCGCGGGATTAAAGTAAAAGATGAGTCCCTGTATACTAGCTTTATTGGGTCGGATTTTATTCTTGAAGGAGAAAATGCAGCGAAAGAATTGATTAAATTAATCGGGGAAGATCAAAAAGCGAATATTGTTGAACTTCAAGGAACGGTTGGAGCAAGTGCAGCGAACGACCGTAAAACAGGTTTTGCCAATGTCCTGAAGGATCATCCAAATTTCAACATTATCAAATCTCAATCCGGCGATTTTACAAGGACTAAAGGAAAAGAAGTGATGGAAGCGTTTTTAAAGTCGGATGGAAAAGACATTGATGCAGTTTATGCTCATAATGATGATATGGCGATTGGTGCCATTCAGGCGATTGAGGAGTATGGCCTAAAACCAGGAGAAGATATTAAGGTCGTTTCGATTGATGGGATTAAAGATGCCTTTGAAGCAGCAGCTCAGGGGAAAACAAATATTATTGTGGAATGTAATCCTTTACTTGGGCCACAGCTTGCACAAGCAGTGAAGGATTTGAAAGCAGGTAAGGAAATTCCAAGATGGATCAAAACAGAAGAATCCGTATTTGTTGGAAAAGACGCTGCTGAAGAGGCACTACCTTCTAGAAAGTATTAAACGAGAGTTTTCCTCTCCTTAAATGAACACATCATCATCGGAATTGCTTGGTTAGCAGTTCCGATTTTGCTATATTTATTTCTTAATACTAGGACTAATTGTCTCTTGCTTTTCTGAATTTTTAAAATAATAATAGATTTATACTATGCGGGAGATAGAAATAAATATGAAGCTTTTTTCTTATTTTAATAACAAAAGCATCCGCTTTAAGCTATTATTCTACTTTTTTGTTATTATCATCCTTTGTGTCATGACGATGACACTTTTAGGCAGTGGAATCTATAAAAAATCTCTCCAAGACCAAGCAAATTCCTATACCGTCCAAATGATGGAACAGGTTTGGAATCAGATAGAAAAGGATCTAAATGAAAACGATAACATTATTCATTACTTATCGATGGAATCGGATATACAGCAATTTATGTCGGCACCAACACCGTCTTCCGAACTAGTAAAAATCGTGAATCAAAGACTAAGTGTCTACAAAGAACGTCATAATGAAATGGCAGGGCTCCTCATCGTGAATCAGCATGGCCAGTTTGCTAGTAATGAGACTCTACCCATTACCAGAGATTTACTGACCAATGAGTATTGGTATAAACAGGCGGCCCATTCTCCAGAAAGACTTCATTTAATCAGTAATCCGGTCGGAAGAAACATCAAAGAAACGTCAAATTATCAGGTGAATAATTTATTATCCGTCGTAAAAGCCATTAAAGACCCGGTCACCAATAAAGTTACGGGTGTGATCTTAATCGATTTAAAACTCGATTTTATTAAAAATGTGATCCAAACGATTCGGTTGGGAAAAAGTGGGTTCATTTTTATTTTGAATAAAGATGGGAATGTCGTGTATTCCCCAGTTAATTCGATTGTCTACCGGATTAATCCGGAGTGGCTCACTAAAAATAACAGCCATACGGTTGAGAAAGTGATCAATCATACTAACTACCAAATCATCTATAACACCTACCCATCGATTCAATGGAAGGTTGTTGGCGTATTTTCCTTGGATGAAACGACTGAAGTTGTATCGAGAGTTCAGCTTTATACGTATATTATTGGGATGTTCATCCTGCTGTTATCCTCGATTGCTTCCTGGTTCTTTACTAGTTCGATTATTAACCCTGTCAATAAACTGAAAGCACTGATGAAGAATGTAGAAGAAGGACGCTTTGATCTGCCTTTTCATCCCAAGTACAATGATGAAATTGGTCAGCTGGGGAGAAGCTACAACCGGATGATACAAGAAATTAGCAGGCTGATTCAACTTGTTTATGCGGAACAAAAAAATAAGCGTGAAGCGGAATTAAAAATATTGCAGGCGCAAATTAAGCCTCATTTCCTTTATAACACGCTCGATACCATCCAATGGATGGCATATGAGTATAAGGCTCATCGAATTGTGGAAATAGTCAATGCTCTTACGACGTTATTTAGGATTGGGTTAAATAAAGGAAATGAATTTATCACCATCGATGAAGAAATAAAGCATGTTGAAAGCTATTTAATTATTCAAATGACCAGGTATGAGTCAAAGCTTGAATACGAAATTAACGTGGATGAGCAAGTAAAACAATATCAAATTATCAAACTTCTTCTCCAGCCATTAGTGGAGAATGCCATCTATCATGGGATTCGTAAGAAAAGAGGTAAGGGGAAAATTATCATCGATGTAAGAAAAGAAGCCGATGACCTGATCTTGACTGTCAAGGATACAGGAATCGGTCTGACGGAAGAGAAAGTGATAGAGTTAAATGATGTTTTGCAGAACACCCATCATGTAGAGGAAAAGCATGGGTACGGTCTATTTAATGTGAATGATCGGATCAAGCTTGTTTATGGATCGGTTTATGGATTATCCATTGAAAGCAATTATACCGAATGGACGATGGTAAAAGTAACGATTCCGTCTAAATATATTTGATTATATTCCTATTAATTCATTTGGAGGGATGTGCAATGTTGAAACTATTCATTGCCGATGATGAAGTAATTATTAGAAGGGGACTAAAGACGGCAATTGACTGGGAGAAGTTCTCTATTCAGGTAGTGGGAGAAGCGGAGGATGGGGAACTTGCCTTAGAGTTGGCTAAGGAGCTCAAGCCTGATTTATTATTTCTCGATATCTGTATGCCTTTTCTTAATGGGTTAGATTTGATTAAACAATTAAATACGATTTTACCAGATTCTCTTTTTATCTTAATTACGGGACATGATGAGTTTTCTTATGCCCAGCAGGCCGTCAGGTTAGGGGTTTTTGACTATGTGTTAAAACCTGTGAAGGTGGAGGAATTAGAGAATGTTATTGCACGAGCAGTGGAGGAATTGAATAGCAAAACCCATTTGCAAAAACGGGAAAAACAATTTGAAGGAAATCGAGAGCTCTTAAAAATAGATTTTCTTCAAAAATGGGTAGGCGGGAGTATTAAGGAAATTGACCCTCAAGAGGAATTTCAGTTATTTGATTTGAGGCTTGATGGTGCGATTGGTGTGTCCGTCATCAAACTGTTACCTATTGATTTGCATACCGCTGATGAATTTTGGAACGAAAAATTGTTAGCGTTTTCAGTTAGGAATATTATTAAAGATCTATTGCATGGTTTTGCAGCTGCTGAATTTTTTGAGGATCAACATGGGCATATGGTCATCTTGTTACCCTTAGAGCGGGCAGAGGAATTAATGGAAATCAACCATCTTATTAAGGAAAAAGTCGAAATCTTCCTTGGAAAGACGGTTGTGTCTTCCGAAAAAATAGCCCACTGCTTTAAAGATATACCTGCCATTTATCAGCACTTGATTACGCAATTAATTGCTGATTCGAATGTGTCACCAATCGTCGTTTTAGCAAAGAATTATATAGACCAACGATACCATGATCCATTGATTTCCCTAAACGAAGTAGCAAGCAATGTTCAAGTCAGCCCGTCCTATTTAAGCAAGCAGTTCAAAAATGAATTAGGTGCATCCTTTATTCAATATTTAACAAAGGTTAGAATTGAAAAATCTCTTTTGCTGATGAATGATCCATATTTAAAAGTTTACGAGGTTTCGGAAAAGGTAGGCTATAGTACGCAGCACTACTTCTGTAATGCCTTTAAAAAAGTGGTCGGAATTTCACCAAGTTCCTATAGGAGTGGAAGCAGGAAGTGAGACTTAGGAAGGTTTTAATCAAACTGATGATCCTCGGAACGGTGCTTGGTCTCCTTATATTTGGCGGCGTTGGCGAATTGACGAAAAGCCAAAAAGCTAATTCGCGAGGACAGGTTAAATATCTGATCGGGGTATCTCATCCAAATTTAAACGGACCTTGGCAGCTGCAAATGAATAAGGAAATTAAGGATGAAATCGCCCGTCATGATGATACACGCGTTATCTTCACAGATGCCGCTCAAAATGATGGGCAGCAAGTACAAGATATCCACACCCTCATGAGTTACGGGATCGACCTCTTAATTGTGTCTGTCGACAATGCTACTACCCTCACCCCCGTGATTTCAGACGTGTATAAAAAGATTCCTGTCATTGTGTTAGGCAGAGGGGTTAAAGGCTATGATTATACTCTTTATATTGGCTCTGATAATCAATTAAACGGGAATATGGCGGCAAAAGAGGCGATAAGATTATTAGGGGATAAGCATGGACAAATTATCGAGGTTGAGGGGAATAAGGAGTCACTTCAAGCGGAGGATCGGAGTAAGGGATTCCAGGAAACGATCGAGAGGGAGTCGAATCATACCATAATCTATTCGATAAATGGAAATTGGGTAAAGGATCTGGCAGAAGACAAACTCAAAGACCTGCTCCAATTAGGAGTGAAGCCTGATTTAATCTATGCTCATAACGATGCAATGGCCTTAGGCGCCTATCAGGCACTTAAACAAGTACAGATCGAGGGTGTCAAAATTATTGGAACGGACGGACTAAATGAGGAGAACGGCGGGCTGAGATTAGTCAAAAAAGGAATCCTTGACGCAACCTATATCACCCCAACAGGCGGCACTTCAGCAGTCCAGTATGCGATTGATATTTTACATAAGGTTCCTGGATTGCCAAAAAAGATTATTTTACGGGATCACGAAGTGACTAGAACCAATGTGGATTCCTATCTGACAGAGAAAGACAATACTTCCATACCATTCATGAAGAACAATGACAGGAAAATCAAGCTTGGTTTCGCCCAAGTCGGTTCAGAAAGTGAATGGAGGCTTGCCAATACCGATTCGATTATTTCAGCAGCGAAGGAGGCAGGGATTGAGCTAATCCTTAAGAATGCCGACTACAGTCAGAAAAATCAAATAGATATTATTCGTGATTTTATTCAACAAAAAGTGGATGTGATCGCCTTTTCACCCAAGACTGAAGATGGCTGGGAAGAGGTACTAAAAGAAGCAAAGAATGCCGGCATTCCCGTCATTCTGTCTGATAGAGAAATTAATGTAGAGGATCAAAAACTGTGGACCTCCTTTATTGGATCAGACTTTGTGGAGGAAGGAAGAAGGGCCGGGAAATGGCTCGTTTCGGATTCAAAGTCAACCACGGCACCTGTCCATATTATTGAACTTGAGGGGACCGTCAATTCTGCCCCTGCAGTCGATCGGAAACAAGGATTTAATGAAATTATCCAACAGAATCCAAACCTTCAGCTATTACACTCCTATTCCGGAGATTTTACGCTTGATCAAGGGAAGAAATTGATGAAAGAGGCATTAAAAACCTATGGAACAAAAATAGACGTGGTTTATGCCCATAATGATGATATGGCCTTAGGTGCGATTCAAGCGATCGAGGATGATGGGTTAAAGCCTGGGGTGGACATCAAAATTATTTCGATTGATGCTACCAAAAAAGCATTTACCTCACTTAGATTGGGGAAGATGAATTTTACCGTAGAATGTAATCCGCTTCTTGGTCCCCAGTTAATGAAGGCAGTAAAGGATTTAGAAAATGGAATCGAAATTCCGCAAAAAATCATTACAGCTGAAGAAACCTTCGACCAAAAACAGAGCAAGAAGGAATTTAGTCAAAGGGCTTACTAAAGTCAAAAGTATTGATAACTCTTGGAGAAAACTCCAAGGGTTTATTTTTTTGAAAAATAAAATGGAAATTTACAAAAAATGATTCTTTTTTTTAAATACTTCGTTATGGGAATTTTTTATACTGATCCTAACTTCTAATTGAAAAACAATTAAGGATTAGGTGGGTGGTAGATATGTATGCAGAGTACTTGCTGAAGGCGGAGAAACTTTCAAAAACTTTTCCAGGCGTTAAGGCTCTTTCGAATGTGGATTTTGGTTTGCGAAAGGGTGAGATCCATTCCTTAATGGGTGAAAATGGTGCCGGAAAATCTACCTTAATAAAAGTGCTGACGGGGATCTATGAGAAGGATCACGGACAGATTTTCCTAGGTGATCAACTTATAAACCCTGGGTCGGCAGAGGAAGCACAAAGGTTAGGTATTAGTACGGTTTATCAGGAAGTCAATCTTTGTGAGAATTTATCAGTTGCTGAAAACATTTTTATAGGCAGAGAACCCCAAAGAAAGGGGAAAATTGATTGGAAGGAAATGTATCGGAAAGCTGATTTATTGCTAAAAGAGAAGCTAAATATCGAAATTGATGTCAAACAAACGCTTTCCTCCTACTCCACTGCCATTCAACAAATGGTTGCCATCGCGAGAGCTGTTGATATCTCATGCGGTGTTTTAATTTTAGATGAACCAACCTCTAGTTTGGATCAGAATGAAGTCAAAAAGCTTTTTGAAATCATGCGCCACCTGAAAAGCAAAGGAATGGGAATTGTCTTCGTCTCACATTTTCTCGACCAAGTTTTTGAAATAAGCGATCGAATAACTGTCTTAAGGAACGGACATTTGATTGGTGAATATCAAACCAGCCAGTTAACAAGAACTGAATTGGTCTCGAAAATGATTGGCAAACAATGGGGAGAGTCTGCGCAAGCCCAGAAGAAGCAAAGAATCAAAATAGAAAAGACTGGATTTCTACGAACGAACCGCTTGGAGAAAAAAGGCTCCATCAATCCTATTAATCTATCGATAGGAAAGGGTGAAGTGTTGGGATTGGCCGGTTTGTTAGGCTCAGGAAGAACGGAAGTAGCCAAATTACTTTTTGGAATCGATGCTTCGGATGACGGTGTACTCGTTATTAATCAGGAGCAAATAAAATCGATGAATCCGAAGCTGTCTATTGAAAAAGGGCTGGGTTTCTGTCCGGAAGATCGTAAAGTGGAAGGAATTGTTGGGGAATTAACCATTCGGGAAAATATAATGCTGGCCCTGCAAACGAAGAAGGGGATCTTTAACTTTATTCCTATGAAGGAACAGAAGGTCATTGCCCAAAAATATATTGACCTGTTAAGCATAAAAACGCCAAGTATGGAACAGCGAATTGAAAACTTGAGTGGGGGAAACCAGCAAAAAGTGATTCTTGCCAGATGGCTTGCCACCAAACCGCAACTATTGATATTGGATGAACCCACTAGAGGTATCGATGTCGGTTCAAAATTGGAAATTCGAAATTTAATTTTAGATCTAGCTGCAGAAGGGATGAGCATTCTGTTTATTTCGGCAGAATTAGAAGAAATGGTGGCCTGCTGTGATCGGGTGCTTGTATTAAGAGATCGTTATCAAATTGGTCAATTAGAGGGAGAGCAAATGAGTGTATCTACGATTATGGAAATGATTGCAGAAGGGGCTGGTGAAAGTTGAGGCAAGCAATCACTAACTTTATGCAGGCAAAGATCTTTTGGCCGTTGGTGGCGCTAGTATTATTGTTACTGATCAATTTTATTATTATCCCGGGATTTTTCCACATTACTGTGAAGAATGGACATCTATTTGGCAGCTTAATAGATATCCTTAATCGTGTCATTCCCCTGCTTGTCATTGCCATTGGGATGACACTCGTGATTGCTATGGAAGGCATCGATATTTCTGTCGGCTCCGTCCTCGCTATCACGGCAGCGGCAGCGGCAGCCTTGATTGATACAACGTCTGTGCCGATTGCCATTGTATTGGCCCTTGTCATTGGACTGATTTGTGGATTATGGAATGGCATTTTGGTAGCGTACTTTGAAATCCAGCCCATGATCGCGACATTGATTTTGATGACTGTTGGTAGAGGAATCGCCCAATTAATTACAGGAGGACAAATCTTAACGATCAATAATGAAGCTTACGGATATGTCGGGAAAGGATTTTTACTAGGATTGCCGTTTGCGATTTATATTGGCGCAGCAGTTTTTGTTATTACCTTACTTCTCAAAAAGAAAACAGCGCTCGGGTTATTTTTGGAATCCATCGGTTCGAATATGGCTTCTAGTAAATTTGCCGGAGTGCAGCCTAAAAAAATTATTCTTATTGTTTATATGATTTCTGGTATTTGTGCGGCGATTGCTGGTATTCTGGTAAGTTCTAATGTTAGTAGTGCTGATGCTAATAATGCAGGCCTTTGGATCGAACTAGATGCCATATTAGCGGTGGTTATTGGCGGGACTTCCATGCGCGGCGGGAGGTTCTATCTGGGGGGAACCGTCATTGGAGCATTGTTTATTCAGACACTGTCTACTACCATTTACTCAATGGGCATCAAGCCTGAAATTACGATGGTCATAAAAGCCATTGTGGTGATATCCGTTTGCCTAATGCAATCAGAGGAATTTAGAAAACTAGTGAAACAGACTCCACTGAAGAAGAAGGTGAGTGAAGCATGAAACAGTCTAGAATTCGAATCAATGAAAACAATATCATTATTGTGGCAACCCTTCTTTTATTCGTATTGTTGTATGGATATGGATCGATTTCCTTTACCGGTTTTTTCAGCATGCAGGTGTTTCTTAATTTGTTTATTGATAATGCGTACCTCATTATTGTTGCAACAGGAATGGCCTTTGTCATTATTACGGGAGGGATTGATCTTTCGGTCGCCTCTTTTGTAGCCTTCGTCAGTATGTTGGCAGCCTCCTTATTGCAGCATGGGGTCCATGCCTATTTGGTTATTCTCATGATCCTAGTGATGGGCATTCTCTTCGGTGCCGGACAAGGGTACCTCATTTACAGGTTTCAATTACATCCATGGATTGTCACGTTAGCAGGTATGTTTTTTGCTAGAGGATTATGTTATTTGATTAATACGGAAAGTATTGAAATCACAGACAACACATTTATCGTTTTATCCGATCTTAAAGTCTATGTCGTGGGAGAAAATTATCTATCTTTAGGGGCGGCTATATCACTCGTTTTTGTGGCTATCGCTATGTACATTTCAAAATACACCAGATTCGGCAGGAATGTTTATGCCATCGGAGGAAATGTCAATTCGGCCAAGCTTATGGGGCTGCCAGTCAATAAGACTACGATATTGGTTTATACGTTATCGGGTTTTAGTTCTGCTCTTGGCGGCTTTGTTTTTACCATTTATATGCAGTCTGGTTATGCTCTTCACGTCATGGGGATGGAGATGGACGCTATTGCTGCTTGTGTAATAGGTGGAATCCTATTAACTGGCGGGGTAGGATACTTAATTGGGCCCACACTAGGCGTATTGAGCATGGGGATTATTCAAACAATTATTATGTTTCAGGGGACCCTAAGTTCGTGGTGGACGAAGATAGCGATCGGATTTTTACTCTTTCTCTTTATTTTACTACAGCGTCTTATTGTTATAAAAAGAGGGAAGAGGAAGGTCCAATCATTATCAGAACCAAGTATACTACCAGAAAAAGCAGGTCAGCACGCCACGATCTCATAATAAGTAAAAGTAGGATGGCTTCCATCCTCTTTTTTTTCACTATATTAATAGGACTATAGAAATAGTAATAAATAATTATTGGAAAATTATAAAAATAAACGTCTTATTGTAAATCTTTTTCACCCTATTTCTTGTTAAAGTAAAAAGTGAAAATACGTACATAGGAGGAGATAACGTAAGAGATTCTTTCATTCTGAGACATGTCGAAGTGATAGCAAATTATTTTAAGGAAAAATGGTTAAGGGAGGCAAGGAAAAAGTATGAAAAAGAAGCTGTTTGTTTTTTTTACCATGATGACAGTTGTCCTTTCACAGGCAATGGGGCTCAGTACAGTACCACCCTCTTCCGTCCATGCAGAAGATAACGTGAAGGCGCATGGTCTCAAGGGGGAGTATTATACCTCTTCAGGTGAAGGAAAGTTTGATTTCCATGATCTGAAAACTACCATAGTAGATTACGATATTAACTTTCCAGATCTAAATCCAACTTTCGATATGTTCACAGGACAAAATGATAATGTTGCTGCCAGATGGACAGGAAAAATAGTTCCAGAGCATACAGAAGATTATACCTTTTATATGATAGGAGATAATGGCTTCAGAGTCTGGATTGACGGGAAATTAGCGATTGATTTTTGGCAGGATAAATGGGACCTCGAACAGAAAAGTGCCCCAATTTCGTTAGAGGCAGGGAAGGAATATGACATAAAAATTGAATACTTCGAGCATTATGGCGGGGCGAATTTAAAACTGTACTGGTCCAGTCCAAGTGTGAAAAAACAAATTGTGCCAAGGAGTGCATTTTATCTTCCTGACAATGCTGATTTAAGTGGGGATATCAAAGAGTCAAAGGTTTTAGAAGATGGGAAACATATTGAGTTAACGTTTAATCATGATTTAGCTGCTTTGCCGTCCGGGCTGAACGATCATTTTAAAATCAATGTATTTGGACGTGATTGGCCTTTTAAAAGCCTTTCTTTAAAGAAAAATGACCCGGCGACTTTGGTGATTGAAACGGGCGAGCCTGTCTATGAGCGAACAGCTAACCAAGTGTTAATCAAATATGATGGTGAAGGGAAGATCGTTACGAAGGAAGGCGAAGACATTTCGGCATTTCTCAATCGAGCAGAGAATTTTTCACAATTCAATATTGAATCACCCTGGGCTGACAAAGTGGATGAAAATAATGTTTTGTCTGAATATCCAAGGCCACAGCTGGTACGGGACAAATGGAAGAACTTAAATGGGAAATGGGAATTTCAGAGTGCTGTAAATGGTGAGGCTGTTCCTACAGGCAAAACATTAAACGAGTCAATCCTTGTTCCATTTGCCGTTGAGTCAGCATTATCTGGGATCGAAAGACCAGAATCACATATGTGGTATAAACGAAGCTTTACCATACCAACGAATTGGCAGGGAGATCGAGTTAAATTAAATTTTGATGCTGTCGATTATAAAACGGTTGTGTATGTGAATGGGCAAAAAATGGGCGACCATGTTGGCGGTTATGATGCTTTCAGTTTTGATATCACTGACTATTTAGTAAAAGGGAATAATGAATTAATTGTAGAGGTCTATGATGAGACAAAAGGCGGGCAGGCAAAAGGGAAACAAACGAAGAATCCAGAAGGAATCTGGTATACCTCGACATCCGGAATTTGGCAGTCCGTATGGTTAGAGCCTGTTTCTGAAGCAAGTATTGAATCTATCAAAACAGAAACAGATATCCATGAAAATAAAGTGAATCTGTCTGTAAAAGGGACAAATCTTGAAAACAAAACAATTGAGGCAGTGGTCCTTAAACATGGTAAGAAAGTGGGCAAAGCCACGGGTAAAGCAGGAGAGACATTATCTGTACCAGTACCTGAACCGCATTTATGGACAACAACGGATCCCTTTTTATATGACTTACAAGTGAATGTACTGGATCATTCCACTGTTGTAGATTCTGTAAAAAGTTATTTCGGTATGAGGGAAATTTCCCTTGGGAAGGTGAACGGTCAGCTTCGTCCATTACTAAATGGAGAATTTATCTTCCAAATCGGGCCATTGGATCAAGGATATTGGCCGGAGAGCGGCTTAACAGCCCCTACGGATGAAGCGTTGAAATTTGATATTGAAAAAACAAAGGATCTTGGCTTTAATATGATTCGTAAGCATATTAAAGTAGAGCCGGAACGCTGGTATTATTGGGCAGACAAAATGGGAATGATTGTATGGCAGGATATGCCAAGTATGGATGGCTCTGTGGATTATCGACAACAGTATGAACACGAATACAAAGAAATGATTCAAGAAAGGTACAATCATCCTTCAATCATCTTATGGACGGTCTTTAATGAAGGCTGGGGACAATATGATACAGTACGGGTGACCAAATGGGTGGAGAGTCTTGATCCAACTCGCTTAGTCTCGAATGCCAGCGGTTGGACGGATGCCGGAGTTGGTGACGTTTTAGACTGGCATACGTATACAGCCCCAAGATCGCCTCAAGTAGAAGAGAATAGGATTGCCGTTATTGGAGAATATGGTGGACTAGGCTTAGCCACACCAGGTCATGAATGGGGCACAACCGGCTGGAACTATGTCATGATGAAAGATAAAGAAGAAGTCACGAATACTTATGTCGACTATATTGAATCCTTAAAAGGCTATATGTATGCCAATGGTCTTAGCGCGGCAGTTTACACGCAAACGACTGACGTAGAAGGTGAGTTAAACGGCCTGCTCACCTATGATAGAAGAATTACCAAGTTAGATGAAAAGAAGGTTCGTGAAGCCAATCAATCTTTAATTGCCCTTTCATCAGCAAGGAATGTATTAAAAATAAAGCTTCAGGAAGCCGAGGATGATAAAAAAGCAGCGAAAATGGGTGATGAACCAGGAGAATATTCCAAGGATGCCATGGAATTTTTAAAGAACGCTATTAAAGAAGCTAATAAACTTTACCATGACAAAAAATCAACTTCTGAACAACTATTTGCGGCTGTCAATACGTTAAAAGAACAATTAAAAGACTTTAAGGATCAAATGAATCCTCCAATCGAAAAAGAGGCGAAAGTGGATCAATTTGATGCTACTACCTTGTCGAATAGTTGGTCTGTTTTTCGCGAGGATGCTGCCAAAGGAGTTTAACAGAGAACCCAGGACATCTAACGGTTACAACCCAAGCGGGTGATTCCTATGAATCGATCAATTCAATTAAGAATGTATTCCTGCAGGATTCTCCATCTGGAGATTTTGAAATTACGACCAAACTGAATGCGGCTGTTCAAAATAATCATGAACAAGCTGGATTGTATATTTGGCAGGACGAAGATAATTATATCCGTTTTGGTCACGTTTGGGATAATGGTTTAAAGCTTGAAACAGCTAAAGAAGAGGCCGGAAAGTACAGTAAAGCGCAAAATATGGCGCAACATCCCGGCGATCATACTGTGTATTTAAAAGTGAAAAAAACTGGTAACGCCTATTCCACCTTCTTCTGGATGAATGGGAAATGGGAGAAGGCAGCTGACCCAATTACCTCTACGATTAATGTTAGCAAGGTAGGTATATACGGCACGAGTACCCAAAGCGGTAAAAATGTAAAGGCTAGTTTTGATTATTTTACTTTGCAAAGTCTTCAAAAAGAATAAAAGGAACCTAGCTTGACTACTTGTAGACAGTCGACAAATCTGTAATTATCAGAAATGTTGACTGTCTTTCTCAATATTGCATGCCAAATGGTCGAACCGTGCCTAAAGTAAGGTGACATCATAGAAAGAATTATTATCACTTTTTCAAATGTGGATAATATAATTAATGTCCAAGAACAATGGACAAGGTCTCATTCATAACATATTGTATCTATTTGTGAGGGTGTTCAATATGAGAAACATAAGGGAGATACAAACTCAACCTATAATCGGGCAAGCATGGACTGGAAGACATGTTGTCTTGCTACACTGTACCAACAATAATCAGTTGATGAATCTTTATAAAAGTTACCACGCTCCGATTGAGCCGCCGCGTCACAATTGTGCGGAAACTTTATCGCAATTACTAAGTATTGGTTATCACATAATGGCCATTACACCAATCTCATCAAATCATATTCAATACTTTTTAGTACTTTGATTTTGTAATGATACTGATTTTGGATATACTTTCGACTGAGAAAGTGGAAAACATGGTTGATAAGTATTTGACGAAATTTTTTGGATTGAAGATTCAAGGTCAGATGATAGGTGGATCTTCTTCAACTTATTAAATATAAACCAAACGAGCTGCATGATTATTTAGCAGCTCGTTTGTGTCACATGTAATTTATTCTTTTTGTTCTTCATTTTGAGCCACATTTTTTTCTTCTATAAAATTATTTAGAGCTTCTATATTTTGATCGAAGTCCACTTCTAATACGTCACCAAGCTCTTCATCCCGTTTATTTTGAAAACTGCCATCTTCGGGGATGCGTATGGTTTTTATATCTCTGCTTTTCTTCGTTAACATGTCTTTTCCAATCGTCAAAAGGGTGGAACTATCAATATTGGTATCTATGTATTTATTTATTAGACCTAATAGCTTAGGGAGTTTTACAACACTATGTAGACTTACAGCTTCATTCGTTATTTTTGAAATTACTTCTTGCTGTCTTTGAATCCGTCCGAAGTCACTTAAACGATCATGACGAAAACGGACATAACCTAACAACTCTTTCCCATGCAGTTGTTGTTTCCCTTTTTCTAACGGCGTCTCTATGCCATAAGACATCTCATATGGAACATTTACTTCAATTCCATTTGGCACGAGCAGATCGACCGCTTTTTCGAATCCTTTAAAGTCTACCATCGCATAATAATGAATATTGAGATCGAAATTTTCTTTAATCGTTTTCCTTAGTAATTCAGGACCTCCAAACGAATAAGCTGCATTTAATTTTTGCTGTCCATGTTCTGGTACAGTGACCAACATATCACGCATAAGAGAGATAATTTTTATTTTATGGGTTTGTGGATCATAATGTGCAACCATGATCGTATCGGTTCGAGCTTGTTTTTCTCCCCGTGAGTCACTTCCTAATAAAAGAACATTGATTGCGCCTAGTTTATTTTTCTCTCCTTGAAATGTTTGTTTTCCATCCACTTTTTTAAGTGGTTGGTTGACAGCTTGTATTGTTCCTTCTATGTACTGAAATAAATGAAAAAGACCAACTATAAAAATACCTATTAGAAGGAGGGCGCCAAACACTCTCCCTCATCTTACTTTTCTTCTATTCTTTTTTGACCGTGTCAAATTTTGCACCTCCTAGGCTGAATAATCAATATTTCAAGGTAACTATTATATTATTAATTTCTGATAAAGTAAAAAATAAACCAAGGTTTGTTTTTAATCTTTTAACCATCCCTTGAAGTAGTGATTATCCCATAATTAGTTTTCATTTTTTTTAATTTCAGGTTACAATTTGCTGAATTTCTGATTACATTGTCATCTTTTGCTGTCACTTATCTAAAATTCATAGAGGAATTTCATATGTTTCAAATGAATATGATATTCTAAAGATTTTTGTCGTACATTATTATAAAATGGTAGAAATGAATAGATTAGGGAGTGTAGAAAATATGAATGTAAGTTTATTCCATGCATTGGAAGGTGAAAATATCTATTTTAAATCTCTAAGTACAAATGATGCTCGAGAGATCCATAACTATGCATCAGATGAGGAAGTTTCACGTTTTATTGGCTGGAATTTAATGAACACTTTGCATGAAACTACTGAACACATTGAAACGATGGTAAAACGTGAGTTAGCGGGTACTCATTTATATGCTTCCATTGTTCTAAAATCAACTCAAGAAATTATCGGGACAGCTATGATTTTCAATTTTGACCAAGAAGCAAAGAAAGCGGAAATTGGATATGTTTTTCATAGAGACCATTGGGGAAGAGGATATGGAACAGAGTGTGTAGCGTTGATGAATGATTTCGCATTTGAAACTCTTAATCTGCACAAACTCCATGCTAGTGTTGTTGAGGAAAATTTGGGGTCTGCCCGGATCCTAGAAAAGAATGGGTATGTGTTAGAGGGAAAATTAAAAGACCACTTTTTTATAGAAGAAAAATATTATCACGCTTTACTTTTCGGTAAAATTCAAACCAAAAATGATTAATTTCTAAGTGATAAAAATTATTCTATTTAGGATCTCCAATTGGAAGTCCTTGCAGGAATAAATTATTCAGTAAAGCTATATAAAGAAGGAAACATGACCGTAAATCAAATTGGTGAAATTACAAATGTGTCTAAAGCTTCATTATATAGAAAGCTATCAGAAGGGAACAAAAAGTCCTTCCTAATTCCATTAAAGGGCCATATCTCTTGAATAAGAACTAAATATATAGGTTAAAGTCAATTGATATTTAATGAAAAGTACGAGTTACTTTAAATGAAAAGGGAGCAGAATAAAATTTCTTCTCCCCTTATACCATTTATAAATTAACTAACAATCTTCTGCTTTATAATGATGTAAAGGAGGTGGAACTAGCCATCCTTTTTCTTTATTTAGACGAAGAACTTTAGCTCCAAGTGCTGCCTTTTGAATATGAAATTGTCCAAACATCATTCCAATATCTTCTCGAATTGATTGCCCCATTATTGTACTGCACGATACTAATCCTGCAGCAATGCTCATTGAAAGAGCTGCTGCTATTTCAGGATCTGCAAAACGTGCTCCAACTGGAATATCCTCTAAACAAGCATTAGGTCTTTCTGGAGGTGATGGAGGTAATCCAACTCCATTCGCTTTTAATAAAGTTTCAATCTGTTTGATTTCTTGTTGTCCTCCTTGAATGGCTTCCTCAAGCAATTTCTGTAAATCTTCATCACCTGCATGGTTTAGGTGAGTTTGATAACCTGCAATTGCCCCTTTAGCCGTTAAAAGAAACGACCATGTGCTAAATACTTCCCCATAATGCATAGGTTCGTCTGTTGGATTTCCACTTAAAATTCCCATTGTAATCCTCCTAATCAAATTCATATTTAGTGCCTCCTTTCGCCAAAGCACATATTATTATCATTCTCCTTTAGCAGCTTATTAATTCATTATTTTGTGGCTTCGAAATAAAGCTCGATCATTAATAAAAATGTATAATTGCTTATAATAAAGTTTGATCAGGAATCCTGTTTTAAAATGTATAATTCACATTTATTGGTATAATAAATAGAGTTTTAAATTTTATTAGTAATTAAAGGGGATACTTTTATGCTTAGTCGAGAGGATGAAATGAAAAATTGGCTATTATATGAGGTTTGTAAAGGGGATCCCGATTGTGATAAGAAGATTAGACAGTTAATTCTTGCAGATAAAAAATTAGTGAAAAAAATAAATGAATTTTTTTTGAAGAATGAAATGTACGAAATAAAAAAAACAATCACCAACTTCATTATTGAATGTAAGATAATTATCCGAACTTGTAAAGAATGTGAGAAAAAGAATGTAATTTCATCAGATTACTTATTTGAAGCGAAATGTGTTGATTTCAATAAACAACTATTAAAACGACAAGACAACAATAATAAATCAGTTAGCTTTAGCAAAGAAAATCAGGAGAAGAATGAAGGGAAAAGGTATCACTTAAAATAAGCGCAAATTACTTCCTAAAATGACAGGTAACGAAAGAATCTAATAAAATCAAAGGCTAGTTAGGTAATATACAAACGTTACAAAAATACTGGTTTTTGGTAATTGTTGAATGACAATAAAGATGTTTTATTACAAATAAAGTTTCCCCAACGATACCATTGATAATGGTTATCTGCCACATTGTGCGCAGCTGGATCTTGTTTGTTGCTGATAGACCCAGGTGGCTCCGCCAAGAGCGATACCCAACAACATCCACCCTCCGTAAACTATGGATACCATCAATCCGTTGCCATCGAAACGCACTGGACCATCAGCTAGACCCAGTCCCTGCATAACGGATCCAAATATTGCTAAAAACCCCATAGGAGCAGTCATACAGGTAGCAATCCAACCTCCAGTGATAAGAATCCAGCGAGGGAAGATACGCCCCCATCTCTGGACAAGTGCAAGAGAAAGCAATGCACTAGCACCAAAAACTAAAACTTCTCCATACGCAGAATGATGACCGAAGTTTTGACCGCCCCCTAGGGTCCCACCGAGCGACCAGTAAATTTTCAACAAGGGGTATGGAAATGACAGCATGAAAGCAGTATAGCCAATCCATACATTCGATCGAATCTTTCCCTTGTTCAAGGACCCGTGGCCACACACGACACATGCACCTCGGGATACACGCTGAAAGGTGACAGTAGTCAAAGCCAGCAGTGTTGCCCCTATGAGGCTAACAGTTCGGGTTGCAAACCCTGGCCAGTCCACGACGGGTGGTAAACCAGGTATTCCAAGTACAGCGGCCGTGCGGAGTGAGTCAAAGACGATACCAGCTGATGACCAGACTAGTAGAATACAAGCACCCCAAGCACCAATTAGCACGATTAGACGTGGCATGATTCTTACACGCGGCCAACCAATTGATAACAGCAATGCGATCACTCCCAATATTGCAGCGAAAGCCGTAACCCACGTTGGAGCAAACCCCATTGTATAGTCCGGTGCGTGAGGCAAAAAGGATTTAAATATAATTGCGACTAGCGTTACAGTGCATGCCCCGAGTGCAGCCCACGCTCGTAAATAGGATTGTACGACCGATTTTTTTCCAACCGATTTCGCAATCATGGTTGCACCATCCGTCTTGGTAACTTTTTCGCCATTGAGGATCTCCTTATTGATAGTAAAACCTCCTTTGAGTTTCAAGATCGTTACCTGTCTTTCGCTATCGTACGCTTAATTTCCATTATGATGCCTTTCCGACATTCCCATTGAAATAGATTACTAAGAACCTTTTAATATTTCCCCTTCTCTATTCTATTCTGTTATTAAATTAAGTTTACAAATACACTTATTTGGTTAACACAGTCTCAGGTTTTATTTTCCAATACGACTGTGGTCTTAGTTAGGCTTTTTACTAAAAATCAATTTGTACACAAAACAAAAAGCTTGTGAATAGTACCTTTTAAAGGTTGAATGACAATAAAGATGTTAATTTACAATAAAGTTGTTTAAAAACACCAGTAAAGTTATTCAATTAAAGGGCTCGTTTCTGTAACAAGAAATGTGCCCTTATTTATGTATCGGGCCATATTCTTGAATAATATGTTTATTGTAAGTAAGATTTTGTATTCTCTGGCTAAAATTTCATTTGATAAGCCTAAACCAACAAACTTTATGATACTATAATAGCGATGAGGATGGACGGAATGTTTTGAAAATAGGTATTGACATTCCACCCACCAGGTGGCAAGGCAGAGAGCTTAAACAAAAGGGTGAAGATTTATCGTAGAGGAGAGAAATGTGATGGGCTTAACGATTTTACATATAGAAGATGATGAAGAAATTGGATCATGGGTAAGTGAGTTTTTTACTGAACGGGGGTATCAAGTGATTTGGTTGAAGTCTGGCCATCACGCATTTGATTACATGGAACAAACGGACGTTGTTATTATGGACATCATGCTTCCGGGGCTTGATGGTTATACGGTCGGACAGCGAATAAAGCAGAAGTTCCCTGAAATACCGGTTATGATGCTCACAGCGAGAACTTCAATGGAAGATAAACTGCAAGGGCTTGCTTTTGTAGATGATTATATGACTAAACCGTATCATCCTGACGAACTCGAGGCACGCATTCAAATTCTCTTAAGACGATTCGGTGGGGTTTCTCCGGATCATATACAGTTGAAGCACTTGAGTATAGAGCGGAAAGCCAACCGCATTTTGAATTCACAAACGAATAAAGAGATTGTCTTAACCGGTAAACAGTTTCATATCTTCATGTTTCTTCTCGATCACCCAAATCAGATTTTGACCCAAAGGCAAATATATGAAGCTGTGTGGGAAGATTCCTATATAAAAGGGGATCGGACCCTTATGGTGCACATCCGTCATTTGCGTGAAAAAATAGAGCTTGATCCCAGTCATCCTCAGATTATCGAGACGATTCGCGGCATCGGGTATCGGTTGAAGTTATGAAAGTTCGAAGATCGCTCGTTACCAAATATTTGTTACTGATCCTCGCATCTTTACTCATGTGGCCTATTTTGCCAGCAATCTATTATTTACCTGACATTTTGCTTAAACAAGATGTGATACATGAGCCACTGGAAATAGAAAAAATGTGGGAACATGCAGCTGAACAACTAAATGAAGCTGATGAACATACAATCAATGAAACGCTAGGTAAGATACAAGAACATTATCCGAAAGCCGAGCTGTTTTGGGTCGATAAAGCCGGGAAAACCCATGCGATCAATAAACGTATCACAGACATTCCCGATCAATGGACAGCCATCAACTTCGTCAACTATCTCGATATGAAAAAGCAACAAAACACATTAACTGTGACAGCTACGATTGGTAAAGATGAGAAACAAGGATTTATGGTATTTCAAATCCCAAAATCCATTACGACGCTCGCAATTAAGTCGGTAAATGGAGATCTCTTTTTAAATATTATTATATTGGTCGTCGGTGTTTCGATCGTGGTGGTATCCTTGTTGTTCTTCTTAAGCATTCGCAAAAGGCTTATACAACTTCAAATCGCAATGTCAGATAATGTGAATAACGGAATACCTAATGAGGTCCCAGTCAATAACAGCGATGAGATTGGCCATTTGGAAAAAGCCTTTAACAGGATGGTCAATCAATTAAAAGACAGCCGGAGGCGTGAGAAGGAGGAAGAGCATCTACGAAAACAATTGATCGCGAATATCTCCCACGATTTACGGACACCCTTAACCGTTATTAGACAGCATGCCTACACCGTTCAGAAAAACCCTTCATCGCCCAAAGCAACAGCATCGGTACAAATTATCGTCAACAAACTAAACGATGTCGGGAAGTTGCTTGAAAATCTTCTTACTTACACATTGCTTTCAGCTGGAAAGTATCCGATGGAAAAGACAAACATTGATGTTCTTGAAGAATTACGTAATGCCGTCGCCGAGTGGTATCCGGTATTTGAGAAAGAAGGTTTTGAAGTGGATGTCCATATGGCTGACCATTCAGTGATTTGGCAGGTCGATCCTCTCTGGCTCCGCAGCATGTTGGATAACCTGTTTCAAAATGTCATCAGGCATGCCAGTTCTGGTGGATATATTTGCGTAGAAACCACTGACCGCGATGGCTGCTTATTTATTGCCATAAGAGATAGAGGACGGGGAATGGAGCACCATTCAGAAGCAAAAGGAGCGGGCATCGGCCTATCCATCGTTTCGCTCATGACCAAGGAAATGGATATTATTTGGGAGATATCCAGTTCTCCGCAAGGTACATGCCATTATTTAAGGCAAGAATTAAACTAGATTTAAACTTGAGGTCACTTCGATTTTCCATTTGCTCAGTACAATGGATGTTGAGGTGATTTTTTGATAGCAAAAAACGATTAGGCTGTAGGGGTGGTTAGCGGCAAATTGAGGTGCATCTGTATACGAAAAATCAGAGTAGATCAGTCTGAAGAACTTGTAAAATAATAGGAAAGGGTGTTTTTTGGGTGGATTCAAAGACTTTGGATTGACAAATCTAACAGGGATGAAAATTCTACATTACCTTCACTGAGGAAATAAAGAAGGGATGAGGTTAAAGGAGTCATATTGGATTGGGTATATAGTCATCGTTATATTACGCTTTGGACACCTTGTGGTAGCTAAAGACGGCATTTTTACTGTTGAGGACTATTTTTATGCTTAAATAAGGTTTTCCGGAGAAAAATGGAGGGTTTCTACATGAGAAAAGCTATTTTAATGATCACGATTGCTATTTTCATTATTGGTATTAGTCATATTGCGGTCACTCCAATGTCTTTCAAGTCTTATTCAATCGATACTCTTTGGTTTGCGAGTTTCGGTTTAACACTTATTTTTCTTGCCTTTTTAAATTATGTCCTTATTAACATCAAGGAAAGGCAGCCAAAAATTTTTGTTGTTTGTCATATTGCAAATATTCTATGTACTATTTTCGTTGCGTTGATTCTTACGATCGCATTGTATCCTCATATAATCTTCTTGTTTCTTTTATTAATCTCTGAAACCTTTCTCGTTATGCGGATTCAAACCTCTTTATAGGAAAGGGTGCTTTTTGGATGGATTCAAAGACTTTGATTAACAAATCCAGCATGGATGTAAATTCTAAATTGCCTTCACTAAAGAAAAGGGAAGGAATGAGCCTAAAGCGATGGCCATCTTGGATTGGGTATATAGCTATTGCCTGGTCAGTCCTTTATGGATCGATGCATCTCTACTGGTTGCTTGGAGGAAAGGGGTATCCTTTTAAGTATGAAGATGGTATGGAGTTGTTTGCTGGAAAGGTTACTTATCTTCCGTCCCAGGTTGGAGGTATCGTTTTTGTTGTTCTTTGTCTTATGGGTATATTGGTTGGGTTTTCAATGAGGAAGCCGGTAGCAAAGGCCTTCCCACAGTGGCTTGTCCTCATTTATGCCTGGGGATTTGCGGCTGCTTTGCTCCTCTTTGTACTGGATACCACCCTGATTGCGGCTATGGCTTATGCTTTTTTATTAAAATTTAAGTTTAACTGGCTGATGCTCAATCAGATCATATGTATTTTAGGAGCGATATCTTGGGGACTTTTCGCTGTAGCCTACCAAAGAAAAACACGTCATGCATGTGAATATTGTGGAAGGGCAGCTGACGGAAAAACATTTCTTCTCGTACGATGGAGTCGATGGATTACTTATCTTGCGGCTCTCGCTCCTATTCCATACGCAATTACGCGCTATGCTTGGGCATTGAATATCCCGCTGGGAATTGACACGAAGTTCTTTCAGGATTTTTCAAATGTCAATCCGGCACATCATATTACTGAATGGGTTTTCGGATCGGTATGTTTAGCCGGTGGCATTCTTACGCTGGGTTTGATCCAGAAATGGGGTGAAGCCTTCCCTCAATGGTTCCCATTCATTAACGGTAAAAGGGTGCCGATCCTTCTTGCGGTGATTCCAGCAACTTGTGTTGCGATTGCTGTAACCGCTGCTGGCTTCGCCTTTACCTTCGCTTTTATCACGGTTAAACTTCACCTCGTGTCTACAGATAATATTTTGCTGAATCAGAGTCAGATCTGGGGTTCAATAGGACCTATGCTTTTATGGATCCCCTGGGGTGCAGCGCTTGGTCTTTCTTCTATAGCTTACTATTATCGTAGACGAGGTCGATGTAATTACTGTGGTATGGGTGAAACTGAAAATATTTCCAATTAGAAAAAAAAAGCAAACTTAAAATAACTAAAGGATACATTGCTAGATTTATCAGAAAATAATCCGTACAGCTAATTCTTAATTACGGTATGGCTGGTGTTAACATTAGAACAAGATCTTATTCGTACGCGACATCGTGAAGAGATTGAGCAGGCTAAATAAGAAGGGTTTAAGAACGGTTAAAGAAGTATCATAAAGATCACGCAGGAATGATTAATACTTTAAAGCTATATAATTAAGGAAAAATGACTGTAATTCAAATTTGTGAAATTACAAATGTGTATAGAGCTTCATTATATAGAAAGCTATCAGGAGGGAAAAAATAGTCCTTCCTCATTCCATGAAAGGGCGCAATTCTGCAGTAATAAATTGCGTCTCTATCTTTATTTAAAGGATCAGATTGTTGAGTGGAAAAAGTTTTTTTTAGGAAGGAAATAGAATTAAAATAGAATATAGTGATTACAGCCAATGAAATGTACCATAGCCCCCCTAAACAAATGGTAACAACCCCAAAACTTCTGGTCTTTGTCTTTTTAAAAATGAATTACAACATATCAATATTAAAGCTATTATTATTTCCCAACTTCCCACAGAAAGCCCCACAATTATGGACAGTCCTACCAAAAGTGCATCAAAAGGTGAAGTTCCAAGGTCTGATTGTATAGTGAAAGAAATACCAAGGGTTAATATTAAAACTCCTAATACATAAAAAACATATTTCACTTTACCCGAGCTCTTTATCATTATTTTTTTGTTGCAAACGCAACAAAGTTAGGTTAAATTTAATATAAACCTTTTTTTGTTGCATTTGCAATAAAAATATGTACTAAGGAGTTAATTATGAAGGAAATTCTTCGTGAAATTGGAATGATAGCAAGGGCATTAGATTCTATAAGTAATATAGAATTTAAAGAATATGACCTTACAAAAGGGCAGTATTTGTACATTGTGCGAATATGTGAAAACCCA
>Ga0213822_1000408_pt1 | contig 34332 bp, 35 predicted proteins | sample MC6MC0908MG_FD_179872 | JGI IMG/M metagenome (GOLD analysis project Ga0213822, IMG submission 179872) | Enriched soil aggregate microbial communities from Iowa State University, Ames, United States - MC6-MC0908-MG | ecosystem: Environmental > Terrestrial > Soil > Unclassified | place: USA: Iowa... | reverse complement strand
GTAACGACCTTACCCACGCCCGCGTTCTTGTCGTCAAACGAAGCGCTGGCGCTGATACTCAGATCATCACCGTGAATGCGGTTGTCGGTGATATTGACATCCGCGTCAGTGTTGCCATTGTAGATTTTGTTGACGCCGGTTGCGCTCAATATCAAGGTGGCTTTGTCGATGTTGGCAGAGGCTGTGGTTGAGCTATCCCAGGTGTAGTTCTGAGCGTCTGAGCCACTAACCGAAAGACCGTTGACATTAACAGTCTTTCCTTGACCTGCATTTTTGTCAGCAAACTCAGCATCCGCGTAACCTATCACGAGGTTGTCACCGCTGACACGGTCATCGTTTAGACTGATGGATGCAGAGGCGCCTCCGTCATAAACTTTGCTGCTGGCTTCAGCAGAAATGTTTAGTGCTGCTTTGGTTATATTTGCGGAACCATATGTGTTGGATAGATAGTAGTTCTGGCTATCTGCACCAGTAAGCCCGACCCAACCAACAAAGAATGATTTGTTTAATCCGGCATTTTTGTCGTAAAAGAATGCCGTGCCAGTGACCGTGACATCGTCATCACCGAACACACTATAATCCAGATCGACCGATGTTCTTACATTGCCGTCATAGACTTTATCATGGGCAGTTGCGACAGCATTAATTCCATATTTATCAATATTAGCAGCAGTTGTAGTGGCTGTATTCCAAGTATAGTTGCCCGCGTCTGCGCCACTTATTTGTATATCATCTACGGAAATCACTTTCCCTTGACCAACATTCTTATCAGAGAATGTTGAAGATGCAGAAACATTAATGTCGTCAAGGCCTTTTCTGTTATCCGTGAAGGTAACATTGGCGTTAGAGGTGCCGTCGTATATCTTGTTATTTCCGGTAGCGCTGATGCTTAGCTCAGCTTTGGTGATGGTTGCAGTTCCATAAGCCGAGGTATTTACGTTGAAGTTTGCTGCGTCAGCCCCTGTCAAATAGATTCCAGTAACTTCAAAAGCCTTGCCGTTGCCGGCATTTTTATCAGAAAAAGAAGCGTTTGTGTAATTGAAACCAACATCTGCAGCGCCCACTGCACCGGCACTCAAACCAAACCAGTTTAATGACAGTGAACTATTGCCGTCATAAATCTTGTCTAAGCCAACAGCTCCGACAGTTAGGTCTGCTTTGTTAATTGTAAGTGTGGCGCCGTTGTTTATTATATTGTAGCCGAACTGCCCGCCATAGAGGGAATTGTCGCTGTAAACGCCTGCGTTTCTGGCATCACCAAAACCGCCGCCAGCAACACCAATATCGTCTAACATAAACAGCTGATAGAAGTCCTTATCTCTAACGTCTTTTACAGCATATAGATCCGATGGTTGGTAGGTGTGGGTGTTTCCGTCGAAGGTGATTTCTACATCCGCCCCATCAAATTCGATATCGCCCATCAAGAATTTAAGGAGCGGAAGTGAGTATCCGTCATAGATGCGCCATTCTGCTGACGTCAACGTTCCATCAGTGTCAAGTCCGCCCCATGAATCGTAGGTTGAAGCATTCTTAAGTTCTTCGGTGGTTTTTCCGACTGCACTACCAGCACTTAATTCCTGTTGCGAAGAATCTGTTGCCCAATAAGCACCGTCGTAAGTGTCGTTGCTACTTGCACCAGCGAATCCGCCAATAGTACCACCTGGCGTTGCGTTAACCGCACCAGTGGAATATGTGTGAGTATAATCGACTGAATCAGATTTTCCTACAAAACCTCCAGCGTTTACGTCTAGACTCCCTGACTCTTGCACATCGATGACTTGAATATCGCCTGTTGCGTAGGAATTCTTGAAAGACCCACCTTCAGCAGATCCAACTAATCCACCAACGGTATCATTCCCAACCACTTTTGATGTTGAGAACGAATTTTCTACATTGGTGAGTTCGGAGTGACCTATCAATCCGCCAACAGCGTGGTATCCATCGACATTACCTACTGCTAGTGTATTTCTAATATTTGACTCGCTAGCATAGCCAATCAAGCCGCCTATTTCATCTACAGTTTCACCCCATTCGTTTATATCCTGGCCACCATGAACTCTGCCTGTTGCGTAAGCAGCATCAATAGATGAGTTGGTTGCCCTGCCAATTAAGCCACCGAGTTGTTGATAGCCTGACACAGATGCCTGTGATTTTATGTGATCTACGGATGAATCTTGAACCGTACCAAAAGCACCGCCGGTTGCAAATCCACCCTCGACGCGGCCATCTACATCCACATTGGTAACTTTACTGTCGCTGACATACCCTATTCCGCCGCCAGTATGGCTGTTACCTGTGATCAAGGTGCCAAAGCTATAACTGCCAATCGATGCGCCATCAATCACATCATGACTACTATTGCCAATAACACCACCCACCATACCATTCCCTTTAACGAGGGTTCCGTTGTAGGTGAGATTCGATATGTTGGCGTTCCCGTAAGAGTCTCCAATTACCCCACCAGTATCCATCCCGCCATACATTGAGCTGTATTTCAAACTTCCGTCAACTGTTGCAGACGATTGTATCTCTCGTATAAGGCGATTATTGGTTGCCGACCCGATAACGCCGCCGATGTTGTTTTCTCCGCTTACAGCACCTTCTACTTGGATGTTGTGGATAGAAGATTGTAAAACTCGACCTGCCAGCAAGCCGGTGTCTGAGTTTCCGTTAACAGTTCCGGTGAGTTTAAGGTTCGCGATGGTGCTTTGCTTAACCTCTCCAAGAAGCCCGATTGCTGCGCTTGGGTCTGAGGTTCTGTTGATATACAAATTTGTAATAGAATGACCAAGGCCGTTTAAAGTGCTACCAACCATGTATCCATTAGATTCAAAACCTAATCCCCCATTCCAAGTGGATGTGGCGGACGCATTGATATTATTGCCAAGCGCATAGTATTTAGAGTTTACAGTGCCGTTGAGCTTTTTGAGGTCGTCAACGGTTCGGAGCAGTTCAAAGCTATGACCATTTTCGGAGTAGGTTGTGTTTGCGCCATTGAAATTTACTTTAGAACCAGCTTGAACATTTACTTCTCCTCCGAAATTCATTTCAAGTCCAGCATTCTTACCGTTCATGGTGATTGAGTTGTTGACGTTTATGTCCCCGGCAGCACTTAAAGTCAACTTTGTGTCTGCGTTCCAGGAAATAGCGCCATTGACATTAATGTCAGCACCAGTGGTTGAGCCAGAACCAACTTCGCCAGATTCGTCATCTGTTTCGGAGGCGGCGTTGTAGTCGACTGTTTGGATCTCTACGTTGGTGGATCCCAGGAGGTTGTTTAGGGTACTGCTACCGATGGAATTGGCAGTGCTTGCCCCGTCATCATCCTCGATGTTGAAATCTTCAGGATCGATCAGCCACTTTCCCGTCTGACCATTCTTGGCTTGAGTACTGATCTTAACGGCCTTATCGATTTTGACGCTAGCGCCAGAGGTTTCGATGAACCCACCATTGCCGGTTGTAGGCGCGCTTGCATCCAGGGTGCCGGCCACCTGGACGGTACCTCCTTCGAAGCCGCCATCTAGGAAGATCTTGCCCTCACGGCTATCGATGGTGTTGGCCTGGATAATCCCCTCGTTGTTTACGACAGTGTCGAGGAGCGCGTTGCTTGCGCGGGCAGACATCAGCACGCTGCCGCCGTCGGCAGCAATCATACCTTTGTTCTCAACGAGAGCTTTGACAGCGCTCTTCGTCACCTGAACATTGATCAGTCCATCGCCGCTGAAGTCAAGGGTCACGGCATCACCTGCAGCCAGCGAGGCGTTACCAAGATTGGCTTTGATAACGCCGTTGTTCTTCACGGTCTTGCCTAGCAAGGCTACGTAACCGCCTTCAGCGGCCTGCAACGAGCCTAGGTTCAATACTTCGCCGCTGGTCTGCCCAGCATTGAACTTCATGTTGCCGTTCTTGAAGTCATCGTCGCTGATGTTGAGGGTCGAAGCCACCATGCCACCGACGTTCACTTGGGAGTCTTTCCCGAAAATGACACCGTTCGGGTTGATCAGGAAGACTTGGCCGTTTGCATCGATCTTGCCGAGGATTGCACTACCGTCTTTGCCGATGACACGGTTCAGGGCAATGGAGTCTTTGCCGGGTTGATTGAAAATTACGTGACCGTCAGTGCCGACGTTGAAGCTCTGCCAGTTTATGCCAAGTTTATCGGTATTCTGGTTTATCACCAGCTGGTTCCCACCGTTGTTCACAATGGAGCCATTACCAGTAGTAATCGTGCCGCCCTGGGGCAGGGTGCCTGCCATAACGCCAAGGGGAGTGAAGATCAAAACCGCCATCGCCACCTTGGCCGCTTTGGCGCCTGACTTAGAGCAGGACTTGCTGCCCTCTGCGACGACAACCCAAGCACCTTTTGCAGTGCTCCAAATGACGTTATGGATTCTGTTCATTCAATGATGGCCTTTAGCAATTAATGGCGGAAATATCAAGAGCAATACTGTCAATATTACTCCTATATTTGTGAAATAACAGCCATTTCAAAGCAATATATTGACGTCCTCTTGGATCTTTGCTGGTTGAGTCGGTTTGTTGGCTCTTTGGAGTGACAATAAAAAATGCCCGTCTGAAGCATGCTTCAAGCGGGCATCGGTCTTAGCAGGGATGCTTAGAATGTCTTGACCAACTGCACCCAGAACTGATGGCTGTCAGGTTCGGACTCTGTGCTTCCTCCCGTTTTCCACGAGCCGATCATGCTGACTTTCCAGGAAGAGCCGAACACATCAACGCCGACGCCAGCGCCAGAGCGGGTGGCCCCTCTGTCGGAGTCATCCCATGGATTTTGGCTGTACCGGACATAGCCATAATCGTAGAAGGTGCTCACCACCACGCTGTCTGTGACGGAGTAGCGCAAGTCAAGGTTACCCAGCCAGCCATTGTCACCGCTGGAGTCACCTTGCTTGAAGGCACGAACGGCCTGGGCGCCACCAATGTCGAATTTCTCAGACGAATCCAGGTTGTTGTCGGAAAGCTGACCACTTAGCTTCGCGGTGAGATTCAGCTTGTCGGTCAGTCGCTGCGTACGAGAGATCATGCCGTCCAGCTTGTTGTATCTGCCATCACTTTTGGCAGAAAGATCGTCGATCTCTTTGACGTCAGCCGACTGGATGTTCAGCTTGCCGGTGCGGTAGTTCACAGAAAAACTGTTCACGCCTCCACCGAATACGCCGTCATAGACGCTTCCACTCAGCCCGATGGTCAAGCTGTTGATCGTTTTTTTAGATTTTGAATTGAACAGGTCAACGTCATCCTTAAGCACGGTGTTGTCGAACTGTACTAATGCATTCAGATTGGACTGCCGGCTGCGCACGATAGGGTAGAGGCCATAGGCACTCGTGATCCTTGAATTGCCTTTGGAGTCAAATGCGGAAAACTCTTTACCCAGGCGGTAGTTCATTTCAGAGTAGGAGGCGCCCATCTGCAGTCCAGAACCACCAATAGGAGCTTGGTAAGCGAAGCGGCTGTAGCGCTGGTCGCCTTCGCTCGTCATGACCCGTGTTGTAAACTGGTCGCCCATGCCAAGTGGGCTGTTAACGTTCACGGTTAGGCCTAGGCGATTGGTACCGGTGTATTTGTTGCCGTAGTTGTCTGCGTCCACGTAACCAGACACAGTAGGATCTGGTTTTGTTTCAACGTCGAGCGTCGTCGTTCCTACAGCGGATCCTGGGCGAAGGGTCGATTTTACGGCGACAGCAGGTAGATCGGAGATCAGGAGCATGGTGCGCTCAAGACGATCACGCTCTACTACTTGGCCAGAAGGCATGTCAGCCAGGAATCGCTGGATGGTAGCATCGGATGACCTAGCGCTATTGCTCAGGACGATCTGATCGTACTTGCCTTCCAAAATCTGAATCTTGACCGTTCCGCCTTCGATCTCCTGCCGAGGTAGATAGGCCTTTGCCAAGAAATAACCCAGCTTGTGGTAGTAGTCTGAGATGCCGTCAGCTACCCCTTGGATCTCGGCAAGCGTGAGCTGCTTTCCCTCAAACGGTTTGACTATGCGGGCAAGGTCAGCTACTGGGACAATGGAGCCGCCCTCGATAGAGAAGCGATCTACCTGGATAGCGGTACCGCCTGCAGGGATTGCCGCTTTCTGCCCGGACGCTGGGGCCTGGATGTCGACCTTGAAGTCCGAAGGTCGATAGCTGTTTTCAGGTTCAAGGATGCGAATGGCCTGGCCAGCATCCGGAACGTTAGCGGCAAAGGCTGACGCCGCCTGCATGAGAATTGCGACAGTGATGAGGTTTTTGGTGAAACGCATGATGATACCTGAAGCCTCTGGCTGGCTCTGATCGCGAAATTGGCAATTATAGTAAATTGTTTTCGTCCCTGTGAACATCCGGATGGTAAGGAGATCAGCGAAAGCTATCGGGGTTTCCGTCGTCAGACGGGCTATGCTCTACTGCACCACCTAATTTAAGGATCATGGTATGTCAATTTCACTCGACCACTCTCCTCTTCATCCGGTACGTAAAAGCGTCATTGGGGAGGGCATCTTTCTATCTGTTTGGAAAAGCGAGATGGCAAGCCACCAAGATGACGGATGCCAATGTGATAACAGTTGCGCATTGGATCATATCCTTCAGCAGATGCCGGACAACGTGACTCAGCGCCACGCGACTGTTGCCGCGTCCTTTATCACCTGGCTGGGGACAAATGGGGGTAGGGCGTTCCTTGATCAGGCGGAGCGGTACCAGAAGGTCTTGCCCAGCTTGCTTTCCGCTTACAGCTGCGCCTGGACAGAGGTAAACCGTCGCAGTGTGGGCGTCAGCTTCGGGATCAGGACGATTGAGGCGTTCCTGGGCCCTTTGGAGCTGGTCACGGAGGTTCACGATGTCTGGAAAGCGCGAAAACTACTTCCAGAGCTCACGGTGGAGGACTATGAGACAGTTGAAGCGGTCGTTGAATGGCTGTCTACTCAGGCCGGCTCGAAATTCTTAAAAACGTGTGCCCAGCAGATTCGTGAAAAGGCTGCAGAGCGGCTAGCTGAAGAAAGAAGGGCCTATGGGGGGCAATCATGCGGTTAACATTCGGCTGTCGTCCCTCTTAGGTGTTTTGCTAAGATCGAGCAAGGTCTCGCCGCTCGCCGGGGCTTTGCTGCGTCAAATTTAAGGTGAATTGATGAGGTTTTCCGCTCTGCCTGCTCTCGTCCACGAGCCGTTGATCTCTCCTCAGCTAGACGCCACTAGATCAATGGCTTACCTTGTCGCCTGGCAGGAGCTGATGTCGAGGCCTGTGCCTGGGCATGAGGATGGTCAGGGTTGGTGTCTTCTCCATACCATTCTGTCTGACCTGCCTAACGGTGTGACACAGTTGCATGCCTCAGTGGCAGCTACGTTCGTCACGTGGCTGGGCACCCATGCCGGTCTTGAGTTTTTAGAGTCTGCGCGGATCCTGAGCATCGAGTTGGGTGACTCTCAGCTTGGTTATTCGCTTGCTTGGTCGAAATTTAGTCGTCAGCCGCAGGATGTTGACCAATTCTTAGCCGTTTTCACTTTAGACTGTGAGGTTGTCCATATAATTGCGCAGTGGCTGGGAAGCTCGGATGGTATTTCCTTAACCAGAAATTTCAGGGCTGTAAGGAAGAAACCCAGTGTGAAGCTTATGTCCAGCGATCTCATGGATAAAGTAGCAGCTGAATGTTTTGAACACTTTAGTGAAGTGGCGTCACGCCGGATTAAGGGTCAGATTTGATGATCAAAGCTATTATGAATCGCGCTACGCAGTTATTTTTTGTGGCGATAATGTGCCTTTGTGTATATTTCTTTGCATGGTCTATAAGATTTAACGTCGCAGATTTTTATTCATTTGTGTTCTACAAGGGAATTTATCATGGATGGTCAATCAGCGCAGCGGAAGATTTTAAGGATGGGAATGATGAAGTTAAGTGGATAATGATAAGGCATGCGTTTTCCGGCGGCCCCACATCGACAGAAAAAGCTTATAATATTTTGAGGGGGATAGAATACTCCAGAGCTGGATTTGGAGAGACCAGCGGCATCGATGCAGCGGCTAAACTAGACTTTTCGGAAAGTGATGAGTTCTTAATGGATAGCCTTGATCACATGACTAATATTGATTTATCAGTATTCCTGGCGAGTCAGGAAGGAAAATTCGACGACACTGCTCGACAGCGTGTGAAGAATGGTCGTTACTACCCAAAAAATCCATCCGTATATAATTTAACGAAATCCTTCGGAACCGGATTAACAAAAGAGCAAAAAGACATCCTAAAATCATGCATGAAGAAAATAAGGTGGATGGGTGACTCAACCTTATATATGGTGTTTGGCTTTAAACAATTCGGAGCATGCTCAAAAAAAGATGACTCCGACAGATTTAGAGATGAGCGCTACAGGGCTATTCCTGAATTTGGTGGGATCTAGCTCAAAAATGGTTAGCTATAGGGCTATTCGACGCTTTCAGAATAGCGGCACCTAATTTTTTAATGATATGCTTAACCATTGTTTCAGAGCCGAGGTGATTATGAATAACGCAAAAAATACCCATCTTTCGTGGGTTGATATCGAGACAACTGGGTTCACCGAATTAAGCAAGAACATGGTACACAAGCACAAGATCCTAGAGGTCGGGCTTGTGGTTACCGACCAGGATTTTAATGTTGTTGACAAAATCAGTGTCGTAATTGGGCACAATCGCCAGGAAGCGATGCGCTGGGCCGATGACTATGTTATCAATATGCACACCAAGAACGGCTTGTGGGACGAATGCGAGAAGTCGACGCTAAGCATCAAGGATGCAGAAGTTAAACTTCTTGAGTTCATTGTCAAGAACGGTGTTGGCAGGTTTGAATCGCCGATGTGGGGTAATTCGGTCTACCTCGACAGAGCGTTTCTCGAAGCGCAGATGCCGGAATTTGCCAGCTACTTCCATTTCAGGAATGGTGACTTGTCGGCGGTTAAGGAATTCCTGAAGTTGATTTCCCCGGATTTTGAGCCGATCAAGGCCAGCGGCCATCGGGCTTTGGACGATATCTATGAGTCCATCAACGAGGCCAAGCTTTATCGTTCGCTGATCAAGCCCGGTCTGGATAAGATCCTCGAGGCTCGCGCAGCGGCGCCGCAGACGGCTGACGATTCGCTAGATGAGCCGCATTACTACTGAGATTCGTTCGATGACCCTCTCCTGGCCGTGCGGGTTGCCAGGGAAGGGGCGCCGCTCCAACCACGGCCTGTCTCTCTACGTCTAAAATATATATCGTAAATTGCCATTCAGGGGCTTGGAAAATGCTTCTGTTCTGGCATCATGCGCGTATTGACTCCTGAGGCCTGCTAGCAGGTCTTTACCTGCTGAGGCCTGCCGCCATGGAAACCGTTTCGAAGTCGTTGCACAGATTGATCGCGTGCTTTTTCGCGGGCATCCTGATTTTCGGTATAGGGGTCAACGGGGTGCTTCGATCCGGCGACTCTGAGGTTCGAGACATTTTCGTCTTCTCGGCAGTGATCGGTTTGGGCTTTGCGGCGAGCTGTGCAAGGCGTATTTGGGTGGTTGATGCGGCTATGCGCCGAGCGCTGCACCGGGATACTCTCGTCGGCGTCCGCGACAGTCATCTTTCGCATCCTGCCACCCTAGACGATTGAGCTAATAAGGTTGAAGGTGCAGTTTTGGCAAGGGGAGTATGAGTCGTGCCGTCCAGCTCAGACCTTGCGTTTTGCTGTGTTTCAGTTCTGGCTATCGTGACGATCATCATGTCGTTCACCAATGAGTATCGACAGGTGCGTTACGGCGACCCCGAATTCGTCAACCTTGTTGACCAGTGCTACAGCCTCAAGGTGGGCTCCTCATCGCCTGGTGACATGCGCAAGCTGCGTAGGACGCTGTCCGCTGTGGCTTTCACTTACCCTGAGGCAAGAACCCCGTTGGCTAAACTGGGTTTGGCGGTCGGAGCGCCGGACTACGAACGCAAGGATGTCAATGCTTACGCCCCAATGGGCTTGACCAGGGCACAGCGGACACAGATCTGCTCCCTCGTTGAAAATGTCGTCAATGCTGGAGCGGGGCAACGCAACAACGAAGCGGGCCGGTCATGATAAAGCGCTACCTTCACAAGCCACCCGTTATGAAGTACCTGCTCATTTGGGCGGTCGTTGTCAGTTGCACTTGGTTGGGTGCAATTGGCCTAGCTGGACAATTCAGGCAGGCGATTATCTACGTCACGGTGAAATTCAACGTGCTTGGGGCGCATGATGATGAGCTGATTCAGGAATGCCTGAATTTGCGCGTATCAAGTGTTCCGCAAGCGCTCAGCCTGGATGACCAAGCGCTTCTGAAATCGCTGGAGATCCTGCAACCAGAGGTACAGCCACTGGTTGAGCAGATCCTGGTAACTGAAATGCTGGATGACAAGGGCCGAAGCGAGCTGTGCGATGGCTTTGCCAAGCACGCTGGAAAAGGCGATTGACGCGAGCCCATGGCACGCACCCCAGGACAATTGATCACATTCATTCTTAAGAAAATCTTCTAGCCCCGGAAAACTGAATCTACTATGAGCCTGCAAAAATCCGTTAGCTCCATCGATCTCGAAAGCCTCAAGCGTACCAAAGCGCTTTGCGATGAGATCGCCAACAACCCAGAACAGCACTCGGATGTGGAGCGTGAAGCTGCCGTGATGGTCTCCGGTCAGATGCGGCACTGGATTTTCGAGCACGAGTTGGATGATCCCGCAGGGGACGCGTCGACCGCTCAGGTCGCCAAGCGCCGGCTGAACGGGCTCAAGGTTGAGAACACCCCAAAAATTGAAGATTTGATCCTGGAGCGTCAGGCGCTTGCTGAGATCGCGTCCGGGCAGCAGACTCTGCTTGAGGAGATTGCCGCACATCTGAAGCAATCGAAGCTACCCAAAGCGGTGCAAGCTAAAATCCTGGCTGTGACCTCGAAGGGCAGCAATGCGGCCTCGAAATCTGTTGGCAGTCAGGCTGCTTGATTGACGCAAAATAAATTTATGGTATGTATTGACGTCGCCTAGTTTAGTGCATACCATGAGTTTCATCTGGGACATTAGCCAAGTGGTAAGGCGCGGCCTCTAAAGCCGGTTATCGCAGGTTCGAATCCTGTATGTCCCACCAAATTTTAAGGCTAAGCTCTCGCCTATAAGCAGAGCTAAAACCATACGGAGTTTAAAAATGCTGCGCGAATAGACCTTTCACACGGGCCGACCGAACAGAAAAGAAATCCTCAAGAGCGTCGATTTTCAGACGATCTCTCCTGCTGAGTTTGCACAGCTGCTGTCTAAAAAGACGTCGGCTGCAGATGAAAATCATCTGTACATCTATGCAATCATTCCAGCATCTTTGAACCTGCCAACAGGCAAGGCTTCATCCCAAATTGGACATGCATTTCAATACAGCCTGGAAGACGCCAAGCTTATTGATCCTGATCGTTATCAACGATACGTCGAGCAGGACAATGCCGGCTCCAAAGTGACCCTTGCGGCCAAAGACCAACGTGATCTGATCAAAGCTCTGGGCCAGGCTCTAGAACTAGGCTTGCCGTGCTCAGAAGTCATTGACGAACACCACATATTCCCTCCGCATTTTGACGGCGCACCGATCCTATCGGCGCTGGGCATTGGCCCATGCACCAAGGCGGAAGCCAAGAAAATAGTACGGAAATTCAAACTGTTGTAACCCATACCTAACCCAAATAACGAGGATTTACCCATGAATACTTTTGTTGAGTTCCCTGCTGACCGCAAGGCCATCATCGTTCACATCAAGGGCCTGCTGACCAACCCTGAAAAGCTGCGCCGTGAGCGTGACGAAAACCACCACCGCATCAAGAAGCTGTTCCTGCGTGACTATGTGGTTTACGCAGCAATTCGTGGGGCTGACTTCAGGAAAGCCTGTCACGAAGAAGGCCACAAGGCTGCACGCGATCACATGCAGGTAGTTCTTCGATGGATCGATGAAAACGAGCGGGCCCCATCTGCTTACTACCAGCGTGAACTGTCCCGTTTCGTACCTGAGGGTGTCGCTTACGACGAACTCAAAGCCTGTTTGGAACTGGCCATTTCCAAGTAATCAACGCTGCTGAGGCCTGTGCTGATTCGCAGGTCTCATATGGAGAGAATGTATGAACTAGATCTTACCAACAGATCTGACTCAATCGATACCAGAGTGCTTTTCACGAACCACCGTTATCGATGCAATGAAGGATTGCGAACAAACTAAAGGGCTTTCTGTTCTTGCCCACGGCCAGGCTGTTTATGACTGCTTCCTAGACCTGCAAAACCACATCAAAAGCGATAGCCGGCTTCGCCTGGAGTGGCGACTGGCTGAATGGATCTACTCCCCCTCTTTATGGGGTCAATTGGCGCCAGCAGAGATCATGCAGGAATACATGGTTTACCACGACAACAGCAAGCCATTTTGCAGAGTCGTCGACCATGAGGGCAGGGCGCATTTCCCGGATCACGCGAAATGGTCAGAGCTGATCTGGAAGCAGATCGGTACCGAGCACGCGGCAAGGTTGATGGGCATGGACATGGATGTGCATCTCCTCAAGGGTGAGAACGTTTCAGAGTTCGCCGCTCGGCCTGAAGCGGCCACGCTGTTGATTGCAGGATTCTGTGAGGTGCATGCCAATGCGGCAATGTTTGGCGGCACCGAATCGACGTCCTTCAAGATGAAGTGGAAGCACCTGGATCGGCGGGGCAAGCAAATTTGCAAGCTGCTGGCCGAGGCCCATCGCTAGCAGAAGGGCAGCCCCATACGCCTTTGGCCTATCCCTCGAAGATGGCTGGGTCAAGGGCATTTTTTTCTGAAAATCCATGGCTCCGGGTATGCATTTTCGCTCGAATTAAGGCATCATTGCCGACGCTTACAACGACTTCAGCATTTCGCCAGGCCTGTTTCATTTGTGATGCCCTTTGATGTCTGTCCTTGAGGGTTGGCACCGTATCGATGCCCGGCTGCTAAGTCATGCACATGCGATAGGATGATTGCCATGAAATTGCAAGACTTGCTCAGCAGGATCAAGCGCCCAGATCTTAACGACGCCAACTGCATCAAGGTCGTGGTCGTGATCGATCTCATCCTTGGTGGACTGATCGTTTACCTGGGCGGCGAGGCGTTGATTAACGTGCAAACTTGGCTGCGCTGGTCGGGGGTTTTTATCCAGATTGGCGGGCTGGCGCTGGTGGCCAGGGGCTGGAGCTTGATCAGCCGCTACCGTTTAGCTGTCACGGGGCAGGAGCCATGGTGGGCCTTTGACCGTGCCGTTGCCTGGCTGCGCTGCGCTGATTGAACGAATACTCAATTTACGAGGACAACCGATGTTTGTCATGAGTGCTAAACGAGCCATGGGGCTTTTTGGTGAAGACGGGAAACCGAAAGACGCCAACAGTGAAGGCTTTCTGGACTCCACCCGCTCAAATGCTGAATTCTACCTGGAGAACGTCACGCAAGCCCCAACGGTTGAGGCCTGGGAGCGACTGAGACAGTATGCTCGTGATGTCTGCGGTATCGATTTCGGGCCAGATCAGCTGGAACAAATTTTCGATTTGTACCCAATGGCGCGGATCGAGCTGTCGATGAGCTGCCTAAGCGAGGAGCCTCGCTCCCGCGATCTGTTGATGATGACCATCTCACATTTCTTCCTGGGGTGCAGCTGGCCAACCTATGGTACGTTGAACTGGGATGATTTCATCGATTTGCTTGGAAGCCAGGCTGTGAAGCTTGGGTACGCCCTAACGCCGGATACTGTCTGACCTGCCCTTATCTAGGTAACATAAATTGAAAATTGACACTCCACAAGAAATCCTGGAACTGGCTAAGCAGGATCCCAAGGCGCTAAACATGCATCTGCATTTTCAGCGCTTCTACCTGGCCAACAACGATAAATTGCCATCTGATGAGCAAATCGAAGCCGCTACGCGCTACGTATCGAAGCTGACCAGCATCAAGTTCACGTCCGTCCAGATCGAGCAAATTCTTGGGCTGTATCCGCAGAGCCGCATTCTCTTGGCCGTGATGGGCCCGGATGAAGTCGCGGTTCATGACGCTTTGCAGTTTGCTGTTTCGCATCACCTGCTCAGCTGCCGCTGGCCCACCCCGGACGATGAGATCGACGTCCACGACTTCACCAGCACTCTGCGCCGGCGAGCGGTGGAAATGGGCTTTAAGACGCTGCAGGGGTTGAGCGAGTTCGAGCCCGTCGCGGCAGTTGAAGTTGTTGAGTCTGTGCTCGACGACATCCCAGAAGATGAACTGAAAGATGAGGGCGGTCTAGACCTCAGGGCAAGAGAGTTCAATCTCGTGATTCCTCCCAAAAAGCCCAATGTGATCAATTCCCTGGTCGACAAGGTGAGCAGCACCCTGAGCAGCAAGCTCGCAGGTCGATTTGCGTATCGCCTGGGTAGCGGAAAAACCGAGAGTAAGCCTGAAACCGAGCGTCAGGATCCTTCGGTGTGATTGAGCACAAAGCACCGCGTTAGAGCCTTTCTGACGGTGCAATTGTGATGGCGATGGATCAAAAATACGAAAAGTCGCAAATTTCGACTTTTCGTATTCCTTATGTGTTTTCCAGATGCTTTTATCTGGAAAGCTCGGTACTCTGATCGCGCTCAAGGGTCTTGCCCTTGTTCAGAAGGTCGCCAATATTTCCGCTGCCCGTCTTTAAGTCCTCATTGTCGAACGCCGCCGCGTTGACTGTTGTGCCTTGCTCAAGGCCGAGGTTCCTGTTTGCCTCTGCAATCTTAAGATCGGTTTCATGGTCGATCAGCTGTTGGCGGCTAATCTGGTGCTGCTCTTCGATTGAGGCCAGCTGATCTTCCGTCGGGTTTTCGATACCTTGTTTGCGAAGCTCGTCCTTACGGATTTCAGCAACGCTTTCTGCATACACGCGCTGCATGCGAGATTCGACTTCCGTCATCTTTGTGTTGAGGTTGACGGTTTGCCGCTCCTGCATATAGTCGACAGTGTTGTCGACTTGCTTGGCCACGATCCATACGGCCATTGCCGGTGCCGCAGCTGTTGCAGCCATTCCGGACATTGCCATGCCGAACACATGAGATGAAGGCGAGCTGCTTTCATCCAGCATTTCTGGCGGAGGAGGAAGCTTGTCTACGTCCACAACTTGGCCAATTGCTTTGTTCAGTAAGTAGCTGTCGGCATGCAGGACGTTGTTGTAGACCTGTTTCAAAGTGCCAGGCTCTTCAGCCGGCTGAGTTTTTTGTCTTTCAGCCCAGGACTGCCCCAACCCCTGGTTGCGCATTTGGTTATCGAACTCATCAGCATGCACGTTGGCCATGCCGCTTAGACCAGCCACAACAGTGGCCGCAAGCAGCACACCTTTTGCCAAGCCGGACGGGCCGTGGTCGGCACCAGTCATGGAGACTACACCCAGCCTCTCGAGAATTTTCGATTTCCATGTGCTCATTTTCTGGCTTCCTGTCTTTCCGACATTGTTATTGTGTGAGGGTAGGGCGCTGTTACAGCCAGAGGGTAATTTCAGATTCCCGCTCGCGTTCTGGGTCGAGAACGACCACAGGCAGTTTCAGGAACGCCCCGTCCTGAATGGCCTGCCCGACGTTTCTGAGTACCACAGTTCCAGCAGCAGAGATCAGGCGTAGATCGCTGCCATCGAGCCTGATAGAAGTCGCCTGGATCGCCAGCTCCGCGCCATTTTCTAAGGTGTCGTAGCTCAAGATCAGCGCGGCAGGCTTGTGATCCGGGGTCATCCCGATGCCGATGCTGAAACTATCGAGATAGACGACTTCAGCTGCGTTCAGAAGGTTCATGGCTGTCTCGCAAATGGGGGTGTACGTTTACTATACGTGAGTACAGATTGACGAAACAATTGCCATGAGCGCGCCGGGCGTGCAGAATTTCCTGTCATTACTATTGCAATGTTTTTTTTACGCCATTATGATACCAAAATGAAATCAGGACGCCGATACGCTTAATTAGCCTGGCATTCTCTCCCCCTACCACGGAAATTCACATGACTAGCCGCAAAGTTGCCAACCCTTCGGCCTGCCCATCCCGCACCGCCCCGAAGTTTGTCATTCGCATCCGCGAGGATCTCAACGAAGCCGTCGCCGCTCTGGCCGAGATCCATCACCGCAGCGCCAACAGCGAAATGGTTCAGGCAATCGAGGCCTGGTTCAAGAATAAAGACCAGCTTGAACTGCTCAAAACTATCTTGAGCAGCCGCCTGGATCCTGCTGCAGCTGTCATGGCTCTGAGCGCGCCACGTCTCGTACCATCCCAGCCTGAAACCAAGTTCGTTGTGCGTCTTCTGGAAGGTCAGCGCGAGAGCATTGCTGCCGAAAGTGAAGCGCGAAAAACTGGCCGTGGGACGAATAAGTCGATCTCACGCGTTTGCATGAACGATGTTGCCAACGACATCCTTCAGTGGTGGGTTGATGTCAACCAGGATCTGAACGCACTGTTCGCCGCCTGCGCAAAGCTTAAAGGTGGCTCGAAAGAAGCGCTGGACGTGAGCGTCTTCATGACGAGCGCGGCCTAACAGGCAGTTCCCGCTCCCTGGGGTGTTCTGTGGGTCTCAGGGAGCCAAAATCAGGCGGTGTAATGCAGAGACCAACCGTTGCCATGCCTCCACATTCGAGCAGATCATCACGCTTCTTGAATGTCGATCCCGAGATGATGAAGAAAGTCATGCGTGAAGCCCTGGAAAAGACAGAGGCTTCGCTGAAGGGTCTGCAGGCTTTTCGCGTTGTTTCTTCCGAGTCGCTAAACCGCCCTCATGGCAAAACATGCGCCTCCTGATTTTCACACCATCCTGACCTGTTGTACTTGGTTTTGCCTCCCTGCGTGCTGGACAATGAGTAATTGGTCTGTCAGGCCTTATCACTCAAGGAAAGCACTACATGCCTCAAGGCTATCGCGTTGTATCATTCGACCTGTCCTCGCTGGAGGCGAAAACCCTCCAGTTCCGCAATCCCGTGGATTTGACCATCGGCTCATCACATGCCTCGCCTGAAGGCTTGTACCTGGGCAGCGATGAGGGCTTCCTGGATCATTACCTCGGCATGACTGATGACAAGGATTTGATCCTGACCTTCAGCTATGACAAAGCGGATCTGCTAACGGACGTGAGCTCAAATTCAGAGCTGAAAGTGCGCCAGGCCACACTGGTCGACCTGCGCTTCCATGATGAAGACCTTCAGAAAAAGTTCGGGCACCTCCTAAACCCTGATGAGATCGCTCGTCGCCGGCAGGCCTCTCCGGGGGTATGTGTCAAAGATGTAGAGCAGGGGCGAGAATTTACCTTGGTTCGCGCCATGAGCAGTGAGGTCAATCACCTGTTCCCCATGGATTATGTTTTCAAGACACTGGGCGGTGTGATGCCCGGATCCGCCAAGCGTGTGCTCAGGGCTTACGAAGAGGGCTTTGCGCACACCTCGAATGTCGAGATGAAGCTGCGTACTGCTCTGGATCACGCCGTTACTACGGCGATCTATGAGGGTGCCCCTCAGCGTGTGACATTCGCGAGGGTTAAAGCAGAGCAAATCTTCAGGGCCTCAAACGAGGGGGAGTACTTCTTCGATGCGCCGAAGGCACTGCCTGTCCAAACGGTGTTTGAGGTGGATGCAGAGGGCAGGGTATCAATTCCCACGCCAGCGCCAAAACGTGCGGCGGAAGGGGAGTCGCCGGCGCCCTAACCTGATCTGCAGCATGATGCCGTGAGCGGGGTCAGCGCTCGCGGCCATCTTTGACAATTGATGGCATATTATTAATACTGCACGTCCATTTTCCGGTCAATTCATTGCTATTGATCTGAGGTTTTCGTGCAGTTCAGTCCGGGCTGGTGCCGTGGCTGGCAAATGCGCGTGGTCATAGCCAGGCAGGTACACATGCGCATTCCCGTTTCGTTCTCCGATCACGCCGAGGTCTTCCCTCGACAAATTGAGCTGCTGCGTCAGCGATTTGCCCCAACCCTCGGGGTTGATGCCCCTTATGCGGATTTCTTCGCCAAGCTCATGGGGTACAGCAGCTACGACGACTTGCTGGAAGCAAGGGTCGAAAATGTGCTTGAGCATTCACCGTCGGTCACCCGTTACGCCCTTCACGAGGGCATGATCTGGAATGCCTTCAGTCAGGGCTGCTGCAGCTACCTCGATGCTTGCGGCCTGATTGATCTCCTCGACTACGAGCTTTTTGATTGCACCTTGCTGGCCGATGCGCCATATGCTGCTATTTCTACGTCCACATCAAGTCCAGGCCTGGTAAGCAAAGATAACAACCATGCCAAGAAAAGAAAGTTTTCTCCGTTTAGTCCAGAAAACAACATCATTGTCATAAATTCTATGGGCTACGATCAGGACAGACTACGGGAAAGATCTCGTGAGCTTGTTGAGGCCGGCGCACCTAAAAATGAAGTGACGATTTTCGATAATGGTCGCGGCTTTTGCTGGGGGCGTGTTCGCGAAGTCATCAGATTGCTGCCATCCGATTTTGACGACCGACTTTCAAGGATTCTTGGGTACATTGAGCTTGATGATTCATTATCCAGGCGGATGAAGTTCTGGCGCGAAGAAGTCGTTAGCCCTCTTCATGAGCCTGGTTGGGCAGTGGTGAAGCGTAATAGAGTAATTCCGCAGGGATTTGAGACAGTTCTAAATAACGGATCTGCCTACCTGTATAACAAAGTTTTGCAAGGATATATTCCGTACTCGTTCGCGCCGGAGTCACAATATTTTTTCGAAGCCATTGTTCAAATTCTATCCGGAAAAGTTGTGTCATTTGATGAGTTAGAGCTAAAGTCTGTTGACGAATTAGGATTCCGAAAAGTTTATCTGGAAAAAGTTGATAATTTAAATGTTAATCCGGATGGCAAGCTCGTACCGCTTGGTAGAACAGTAAAGTCAATTCCAGTAAAGCTAGGTGAAATTTTCTATGAGAACTGGCAGCCCTACCTACGAGCACAGAGGTGGATTAAACCATCTGATCTTTCTGAACAAGTTTTTCCTAGATGCGCCGCGAAGGTCATTCACCCTGATCGACTAAGCCCATTGGCGGTGCCAACTTGGCACTCCACATTCACAGCAGAAATTCGCAGTGAGCTGGACGAAAATGTGGCATCTTCTATTGAGGATCTTGAGCAGTTGCTGAAAAATGGGGAGCTTGAGAAAATTGTTAATAATTTGGCCACCTACTGCGTATTTGACCTTGATCAGCTTATAAGAAACCGTGTTCAAAAAATGTCCAGATCAAATCCAGGGCTTTCTGATAAACGCGGGAAATCTATTCATTCCATAATCAAAGCCTTCAAGGACGACATACTGCCTCAAGAGGTTACGTTCGAGGCTTTCGTTAAAGTTTGTGAGGCGCATGGATCAAATATAAAGAAATCCTTACCAGGATTATGCGGATTTAGTAACTTATCGTTAGGGTGGGTATATCACAAAATTGATGAAGCTAATAAAAGTGGTGACCCAGTAAACTCATCTGAAAATCATCACGCTATAACTGTGCTCGCAGTTATTGCATTGCTAGCAAGCTGCGTAGAAAACATTTATCGAGTGAGTGTCACTGCAAATACTCTCGCCGCTGCATTGTTCGGGCTGACTGTTTTAATTAATGGTCTGACTCATGTCAAAAAGAATCATGAGCTTACTGGTCTTCAAAAAACTTCAGTAGATGATATGAGCACGCTTTCGGGATACAATGAATTTTTAATGTCTAAAAGTAATTTATCAATTCAGGAGTCGAATGTTGCTGACATAAAATGCTGGCGGCTAAATGAGGCGCAAAGATCAGAGAGCAGAAATATTTCAGGAAAAATTTTTACTGATGGTGAGGTTAGTCTTAACGAAGCTGCTTCAGCTATAGATTTATATCTGGGCGGTGAAAGTACAATAAGTGATAATTGCGTCATCGGCGGGGGTGAAGCATGATAATTCCAGTCAGCCATGCAGATATGGCTCGTATTTCTGAAGTTGCGCAAGCTCTTGAGGGTTGCTGGAATCGGTTTGGCGCAGACCGCGTCTTTTACCATGACGCCATGTCTCAAATGCTTGGTTATCAAGGACAGGCTGATATGGAGGCTAACTGCGTTACAGATGTGACAGTTTCCGAAACAGAACTACATACCTTCGAAGATATTAAAGAAACGCTGGTTTGGAATAGCTTCCGCTCCGGCATCATGAGCTATTCAGAAGCGACTACAGTCGTTGGTTTGTTGAATCTTGGTGCACTGGATTTTTTCACAAAAATCAAGGAAATTCAGAACAGCAAGCTTCCTTTCAAAATCAGCTCTCTGATGTTTGATGAATATTCTTTATACGGAATGAGCCCCAGATGGTTGGAATCGACACCAGAGCTGATAGAGGCTGGAGCGCCACCCTATAGCCTTGCAATTTTTCCTGATGGCCAGGCCTTCCGTTGGGACAAGCTGCGCGACATGGCGCTCAAGCTTCCTGATAACCTTGATCAGCAGATTGCTGATGTTCGAGCCTATGATGGACTTGATGAAAAATCCAAACGCCTGCGGTTTTATCGAGAGGAGCTTATCCTGCCTTCTTACGATTCAGCCATCGAAGTCATTGCGCAGGAAGATAAAATACCTCCTGGATTTGAATTCATTTGCCATGATGGTTATGAATACCTCTTCAATTACTCAATTGGTGGCTATATTCCAGTTGCTTTCAATGCTGAATCTGGCTCGCTTTATGAAGCAATATTAATGCTCTTAAGGGGTGATGAAGTTAGATTCGATTCATCAAGGCTCCAGCCTCCAGATGATGATGGGTTTCAAAGGGAGGTGTTTGATGGGGTTCGAAAAGTTCAATCAAACGCCTCTGAACATCGTAAGATGCGCAATCGTCAAAATCTTCACAGTGAATGTGGGCTTGCGTCGTGCGGGGATCAGACCTTCGTGTTTGGGAACCAGATATATCTCAGGAGGCAGCGATGGGTTGAGCCAGGAGATGTTCCGCCAAGGCTGGCAGCAAAGTCGAGTCTAAAATGTTTGCCTGGTCTGGATACGCTGAATGAGGTTCTGCCGGCATCATACTTAAAGTTTCACCAAGAGCTTAAGGCTGAGCTATCTGATACGTTGAATAACGCTGCGAGCTACGTAACTGAAGCTTTTCGTGATGGGTCTTTGATTCGACACGTGACTGCATATTTGGATTTCTCTGTGGCTGATCTGGATTCACTTTGCCACAAAGAGATGCTTCAGTGGGTATTGGAAGATTTTGATGATCGCGATGATCGCGACGCTGAAGCGGCTCTTCTACAGAGCTACAGAACCCACCAAAAGCAGTACCATGAGGAAGGCCTAAAAATTCTGCAAGCAATACCCGAATTGCGGAAACTCGAACCTGAGTGTCTGGCCTGGCTTCATCGAAAAAGCATATCTCAAACGAGCCAAAGCTTCAGTCCGGTAAGCACCTTTGTAAATGATGATTCATCCTGCGCCTATCTACTGAGCTACATAATTCTTCGCGCCAACGCATTTGCGCTCAATCTTTCATTTGACTACAAATATGGGTCATTAGAAAAGAATGAAGTGTACTACTCTATTTCTGTTTTGCTGGAGGCCGTTGACAAGTCAAAAAGTAATATTCCACTCGATGTTGACGAACAAAGCGTGCTTGAATCTATGAATGCCATGTCGACGTTCCAGCATTTGAAACGATTCAAAGATTCATTGGTGTCTTGTGACCGTTTTATTGATAAAGCGCAAAGCTGGCAGGCAGACTATGAGGGCCGGCGCGAGATTAGAGAGAAGGGCATATATCTTCATATCGAGGGACAGGTTAAAGCTAAGGAAAGTGCTTGGAGCGAGATAATGGCGATGGGTAGAAGCACGAACTTTAAAGTAAGTACGCAAATCCAGTCGTTTGCAGAACTGCAAAGTGATCAGGCGACTGGAGCTGAGTCAACAGGTAAGGATGTTTTGCGACTGATCCATGACGCCTCAGCTTCAGCAAAATAACCTACAGCTAGAAATCTGGTGATGCTCGCAGATGGTCGGTCTTGCTCGAGCGGCTGAGATGCTTGTGCTGGCGCCACCAGGCCTGCTTGATCAGGTCTGGTATATTTGCGCAGGCTGCTAAGTCATCGATTGTAAGGGGCTGCAGGAATCGCTTGTTCTGGTGAGACTCACTGGGGTAGCTAGTCGCCGCGTACTGCGGCTTCAGCCAGTTCAAGGCCTGGGCGGCATTCTGGAAGAGTTGGTTGCCGGTGTAGCCCAGGCTGGGGCCGATGCGCAACGCTGTGATCATTCTGCGTTCGTTAGGGCTGATGGACAGGAGGAGGGTGATCAGGGGGCTGTTGGGCTCAGCAAGCTGCGGATGCTTCCCGGTTTCCTGGTAATCCATCATGGCTTTCGGATTGCGCAGCATGTGGTTTAGCGTTTTATTGTCAATCATGATTTATCCATTCCTGGCCTTGGAAGCCCGTCCTTCAGGCGGATCGCTTTCCGCACATCATAGCATCATGCGGTGCGCCTCGCCGACCTGACCAGGAAGCGGTTTCGGGGGCAGCAATGGCATCATATCCAGCGAAAAGGCAGGCCAGATCCGATCACTGTCGACCTGGCCACTGCATTACTTGCTCCTGCAAAGAACTCCGTCAAGCGGCAGCACAAGGTTCTGCTGGAACGTGTGGTCATAATCCGAAATAATCGCAGAAATGGACACGTTCAGGCCTTGCGTTTCGCCGTTAAGCCAAGGGGTGAAGGCTCCAATTTGAGCTGCAGGCATTTCGCTCAGGTCTTCCTTGCTGATTTTTTCCGGGCTGATAGTAATGGCCGCCGAGGACACCCTGTAGAACTCTTCATCGAATGGTTTTAGAGATTCCAGGGTCATCATCAAGCCAAGCTTTCTAGCCTCTCGCATATCCAGAAGAATTCGATCTTTTGCGGCAGGACTGGTCATCACCTTTTCCATGTTGCTGTAGGTGATTTTCTTCTGCACTCCCTTGGCATAACCATCATGCAGGCAGTCGGTATGGTATTTATGGTACTTCTGCGTTGGTTCATGGAGACCACGGCTGTAGCGAACCGGGGTGGGAAGTAAGTCAGAAATGATAGATTTTCGCGCCAGTAGGTAAAGGGCGCTGGTAAGGCAGTCTATTTTTTCTGCCACCTCTGTCCGATCTGCCATTACGGTAACCGTCAACCCAAGCTTGGAGCCACCGATGGGCATCTTGGTTGGCATTGAGAGTGTTGGCCAACTAGAAATGAGCAACTCGAGCATGTCGGCGAACTGATCAGCGCTGAAGCATTGATCGTCGTTAGAACCGGGCAGCTCGCAATGATGCCTCATCCCCCATTGTTCCCGAATCATCAAGTCATTTCTAAGCACCATCACAAGATCAGCCATGACCGGCACAGCGTGCCTTTGCGCTCTGATTGCAGATTCGTAGCGATTCTGCATAAACAGCAGGTCAGAGATACCCCACCAGGTGGCCGGATGCTCACGGGAACCCAATTGCGAAAGCTCAGCATCGACAGCCTCGTCGATTCCGAAGCTGTATGGTTTTGGGTGCCTGTCCTCGGCAACGTAAGCATAGGTTGCCTTCACCAATTGACGAAGAAGGGCCTCTGGATGATCACCGTAGTGCTGTCTGAGGGTGCTGGCGAACATGGCTATAAGCAGACCGCTCACCTCATCGTCATCGTCCGGATTGGAGTAACCCAAAGCGGTATCGAAAATATTCACGCAGAACGTATCATCTGCTGCCGCAGTAAGCTGTGAGACAAGTCCGGACGAGTAATCTTGGGCCTCATTTGAGACCAAACTGTGCAATGGGTCAGGGCGATGCCCAATCTGGATTCTTGCCAACTGAGGCAAAACTCGACCTGAAGCGATCAGGCCGACATCTGCAGCCAGGCGGTAAGTTTCGATATCCTCAACATCTTTGGCAAAAATCAGATCGGTACATGAATGCCGGGAACGTGATGACTGCGTATAGGGAAACGCCTTTCGGTCACGCGTTTGGAGCAGAATTTCGCCACGCAGCCAAGGTGATCCAGGTCGATAAATGGGCATCAGTGAAATCGCCTCATCCATCTGCATCACTGGATAGTCGAGTGCACGTTTGTAGCTACCGTCGCTCAGCACATCATAGAGTTGGATGTAGTTTTGCTGCTCTTGTTCAGCGGTCTCGCCCCATGTCTCAATCTTAAGGTCGCACACCACCCATGTGAAGCTGTGTTCATCCATCAGCTGCTGATAGGCCGGCGCTATTCGTGTCCGGATCCCGAGCAAGCGCAACAGAGCATCCTTGCGACGTTCGGAGCGTACCTTCTTGACGGCGAGTGGATGGTCGACGTCAACCTTGAAGCGCATGCGCCATGGCGTGTTTGAGCCAATGGCGTCCACGAGCCTCGGAAAACTCATGGCGCGGTCTTCTTTGGACGGTAATGGCTCGACATCGATGACCGGACGCGCCAGCTCATCCTCGTATTCCGTCCACGCGCAAGGGTGAATAATCTGCTCTCTGAGCACATCCATCAGCCGGCGCAGAACGGTGTTATGAAGATCCGGGTCATTTTTCGTTTCGACTACGAGGTAGCAAGCTTCATAGATGCTCTGGATGCTTGCGCTAGCATGATCGACATGGGTCTGGAATGCCAGGCTCAAGGGGTGTGCCGATTCGACAAGGGGCCATGCAGATTGAAGCCTTGCTGGATCCCGCACGAACAGAAAATGAAGGCAAACATGTGCACGCGGAAAGCATTGCTCAAGCTGAGACATGTAGTCGTCCACGCGGGCATCGTTGACTAGGCGTGGCATCCCGTGAATCTTGAGATAGGTGCGCAGGTGATCATCCACTACGCGCCTTGCCTGGTCGTTGTCACTAATGTACCAGTTCATCATGCTTGCCCATTTTTTAGATTTGTTTGGCGGCATCGGCGGCCCATAGGCGCAACAAGAATCGGAGAAAGCTTGCTTGCCCTGATTACAAAATGCGGAATCCGTGGAGCACCCATGTCGATTCGACAGGTTTTTGGCAATTTATCATAATTTTAGCGATGATGACCTAGGGGCTGCCGCTGTAGCAGCTCCAAGTTTGTTAATTGCAGGTAACCAGGAATGACAGACTTTCCAGTGAGTGTAGGTAACGTCACCTACTTAGACGGCAATCCTCCAGAAGGCGACCTTAAAGCCATCGCGGCTGAAATGACTGCCGGCGTTGATGTCGATGACAAGGTGGCAAGTTTCGTGGAACAGATGAATCGCCACGGGCGCAGCTGCTCAGCAGAGGACGTCGAAGTTTGGCACTGCATGGGCCTGACTGACCTGCTTTACTGCGGGTCACTGATGGCTCGGGCCTCATGGATGGGGGACTACAGAGCCCCTGGTGATGAAAAACCGCTTGATATCGTCCAGGTGCTGAATGGGGAGGGCCGGGGTTACTGGTGCGAAATTGCGCCAAGAGTGCTTCTACATACGAAACTCAACAGAGATTTATCAGCCAAGCAACTGGCGAGCTTCCTTGCTGAATCGGACGCTCCATCGCCAGCACTGGTTCACTGGCTTGAGCAGCATCTTGTTCCAGACGCCCCCACGTTCATATGCGGTTGCATTGAAGATCTACCGGCAGATATTCGGATTATGGCCAGCAGCGATACATTTTTGTCGCAGCGACTGGTGAGTTTCACCAACGACAGCGGAACGACTGAAGCGCCCATGTTCCAAGCTTATGAGCGCCCCAGCTTCAGATTCTAACGATCAGCGGCCAAGTGGCTGATCGTTTTCTCGATGCTTCGTCTTGCGAGGCTTGCTCTCCTCGACGATGTACTCGACTTTCGACGCCTCCCAAGGCAGTGGCACCTCCCAGTGGAACAGCATTTTGGTGATGTCCTTGTTGCGAAGGGAGGTGTCACGTTTATCGTTCCTGGTCATGATCACCTGCTCAGGATGTTCCAGGTAAACGATCCGGACGTCAGCATGGTAGTTGTGGAGCAATGTCAGGCTCTTGGAGCGCATCTGATCGCTCAGATGGGTTGCGTTCCAGACGAAGGGTTTACCCGCTCGGAGCAGATCCTTGGCCATGTCGATGGTATGGTGCGCCACTGACCGCTCGCTGTCGCCATGCCCCAGCCCCAGGTCAGCCCGTGAATCGTCAAAGCTGACAACGGGTAGGTGAGGGACGTTCTGTTCGACCCATGTATTCTTGCCGCTGGCCGGCATGCCGGACATGAGGATGACCTGCGACCCAACCCTCTCGCGATAAAGTGAGAATTGCGGCTGCACATTCGCGCCGTCGAAGTAACGCTGGCGCGTGTAGTCGTCGGTAAAAGGAACCGGTGCGTTCAGAGCTCCCATCTCCTCGACGAGTAGGCGGAATACCTCAATGTCATCGAGCACGGCTTGCTTACCATGGTAGGTTCGCCCTTGCATGTCTGCTGTGGCAACAGCGCATAACATCCAGAGCGGTAGCTCCCACGACAGCTTCGTGATCGTGAACTCTGGAGTGGTACCGCGACGGTCGCCAGCAAGAGCAAAAAACGGTAATTGATGCACGTTAATGATGCGGCAGATGGTCTCCCGCATAGCAAACGGAACGCCAGCCCTCCAGAGCAGGATTCTAGTATCGACAGCGCCACGCCGCGAATGACCAGGCTGACCGATTTTTCCCGTGCTTTCGTCGATCACCGTCGTCGAAGGTTTCGAGATGTCGTGAAGCAGGCAGGCCATAAACAGAATGAAACGATCATCCTTGCTCGCGCCGGCGTAGGCCTGGCTGTTGATCATCGCCTCAACGACCATCTTCGTATGAATCCACACATCGCCTTCAGCATGGTAGATCGGGTCTTGCGGCGTGGTGGCTAGGGCAGCCAAGTCTGGAATAATTTGGAGACAACCCGCGAAGTCGACGCGAGCGCCCGGTTCGGGGACAAGCCCGACCAGTAGTGAGTAATCCATTTTTCACCTATAACGATGTTCTTTCGATGCGAATATTATGACTCAATGGCCATCATCAGGCTAGCGTTGCATGCAAAATGTGGTAAATTGACATTATTCCTCGCGCCAGTGCGTTCATCTTGTGTTGGTAGCTTATTTATGCTCCACCGAAAAATGGATAGGTAACTCATGATGGGTATTGATTGGCAAGAGTGGTTCGATTTTGTCGATCCTTTGGTAGATGGCTTGAGCTCTTTTGACCGTGGACTTCCTTACACCGAGGCGATGGATATCCAGGCAAAGGTCAATGAACGGCTCGGTAGACGCTTCGATCTGCCATGGCCAGCTACCGTTGAGCCAAGCCCAATGTTGTACGGGCAGTTCATCACGATTCTGCCGGTGGTCAACGGCGTAACGTGCTCCTACTCATACGAGCAGGCGGATGATGGCAGCGAGAGCATTAACCTCGCACTGCTATGTCGAGATGAAAGACTCGAGTTCGTGTTGACAGGCGATCCTGGAGAGCTGACCTGGAGCCTTACGGCTCATGGATCAAAATTCAGAATTTCGGCGTCTGCGTTTTGTTCGGATCGTGAGGATCGCGCCAAGACCCTCGAGAGAATTCTTCGAACGCTCAACTGAGGTGAGTTGGCGCTCAACTTTATGCGTAAATTGACAGATTGTGGGGGTTGTCGGGATACTGACAGCCCTTTCTTTTTGTGGGCTATACCATGAAACTCAAAACCAAGTGCCTTGCTTTTGCGCTCTTGGGCTTTCTCGCTGGCGGCAGTGGGAAGGCGATTTATGACGCCAATCGCTACGAATTCACCCCCTCCAAATACGACCACATTCAGGATCAGATCGAGAAGCAGGGGTTGGCAGCTGACAGCTCAAAAGCCCTGGGCGCTCTGGCGGCGTTAATGATCCTCGCTGACGGGAAGGTCGACTCACCGGAGTCGATAATTGTGGAGCAGCTGCAGCAAGACCCAACTAAAGCGTTGGCGACGTGCGTGGAATCAGGGTCACCTGAGGAGATTGCCATCAAAGAAATCGACTCAGCACGCTTCAACGAAGGGTACTCGGCGTTTTCGAAGCTGCTGCTGGAGTTCGCCGGCGAAGGTGTCACGATTTCATCAGATGACATGGGCTACCTGGTGGGTGGCCTGGTGGCCATGTCTGGCCAGAGTGTCACTCCTAAGCTGGCAATCGCGCTGATAAAGGCTGCCAGTGGGCCGGTAAGCTGCGTGGCACCGAAGGAAAAATTGCGGATTTCGGTCGACGCGGTGGAATGAGAAAGCCCCGCTAAGCGGGGCAGTCTGCTGAACCTAGTCTCTTCACCGCTTCGTGTGGCGCGGGAGTGGAGGTTCCTAGGGCTGCCGTACCAGTTTAACCCATTGGAGTACAGATGTACTCCTCTTTCTAAGGTGCGCCGTGGTGCTACCTTATGGCGGATAAGGGGTGTTTTGGTGATACCTTATGGCTTTTAAGGCTCACCTCAATGAACCTTACGGAGCTTAAGATTCACTTGAGTGAACCTTAGGCGCATCGGAAAGGAGTAGCCTTTCTCGGCAAATGCGCTTCACCTCGATCTTCTCGTTACTGCTGTAGCGATTCCAGTCGCGAACCTCCGCAACCGTTCTTCCGCAACCAGTGCAGACGTCACCACCGACGTTGTGGGAGCACTTCCCAACGCAGGGCGTTGAGTCTGGCCCGTTAGGACGAAGCACGCTCATAGCAGCGCCCCACTGAGTCGACTTGCTGTCATCGTTTCGAGGACATCTTCGCCGGTGAGTTGCTGCTCGAGTAGATCCTGTACAACACCTTCTTGAGCCCCCATGGAACGCAGCATGCATACCAACTGATTCTGCGGGAAGGGAGATGTCGAACGAACGGAAGCCCTGACCTGATCGGCCAGGAATCGGATCTGGCTTCGAGGATCAAGCCTGGAGAGGGCGGCAGTCAAAGCGGCGCGAGCGGAGGTATAGCACTGCTCGCGTGGGGCAGAGAGATTTGCCTGGTTCTTGCGGTCACAAGCGAAAAAGCAGGTGTGGCCACTGACCCATTTGAAGAAGACGCGTCGCCAGTAGCCCTGGTAGAAAATCCACACGGCCTGATCGCGTTTTAGGTCAATCATTGGAGCACTCCTGAAGCAAGCATTTAAGGCAATTGGCTGCGCTAGTCGGCTCCCAGTCGAGCTTGGCCAAGAGTCTTGGCTGCGGCAAAGGTGAGGTGGGCTGACCCGAGAGCATTCGATCACTCCGGCGAATGCCGGCTCTAGCTTTTGAAAAGGGATGGCAAACATACATCATCAATTGACATTATGCCATTGGGTTTCATAATACGATCCTTTGCGCACCGCTCCAGGCGGCCCTTCAGACTCAGACGGAGCCTTCAGTCATGGGCGTTACAAGAACCTTGAAAACACGAGAGCTCATCGGATGGGGCGTTGCCAGCTTCTTGATGCTGCTCATCGCATGCATGGCTGTCTTCAATGAATCTCCGTGGGTTGCGGCGTACCTCAAGCCTGTGGGTGAAAAGCGGGAGAGCTTGGTGAAGGATTCGTCGTTCTCCAGCGCCAGCGCGCTATCGGAGCTACTGGGCGTGGCTACAGCGACCCTGGTATTGGCTGACGGTGTCATTACCAAGGAAGAGTCTACTTTTGTATCAAACCTGGTTGATCACAAAACTGACCTTGCTAAAGGTCAAGGCGAGTTCGACATTTCTGATGAAATGTTAGGCAGGATCTCCGCTGATGACTGGCGGCGTACCTATCAGACCTGTATCGAGGCGTTTCTTGTGCTGAGGGGAGGTGATCGACAGCCTCCATTCAACTCCGCTGATTACTTCCAACTGCAAGACCTTTTTCATGCAAGAACTCTAAAAAATAGTCATGCTCAGGAAGATGCTCAGGTATTGCTGGCTTTCTCGCGTATATGGCAATCATTTGTAACTGGAAAGCCATCCTTAGTCACAGTTGACAGCGCTCAAGAGTATGAGCGAGCTACAATAATATTTAGAAAGTTGAGAAAACTTACGGCCAAATCGGAAAGCTCAGCATCTATAAGTTCTGTTCAATTAAATAATCATTAATCTGAGAGATTGACATGACTGATGTGAAATCAAAAGTATTGAGAACTAACAATAAAAAGATAATTGCAGCTGGCGTTGTATGGGCTTCATTGATGATCGGATTTCCTACCTTTATTATGATTAATGATGACGTGGCACATGGTGGCTTAAAGATGGAGTCTACCCCGTGTACGTTAGGAGAGAACATATCGGAGTGGCTAGGCTCAGAAGCTGCATTTATCGATTACGGAATGAAGTCGTTTAGAAAACATGAATATAAAATTGACAGTTCACTGAGCTGGTATGAAGGTGGAATACTAAGTCAGCGAGGAGTATTTACCTCAACACAGCACCGCCTGATAAACACAGAACAGGCTTCAAAAGCCTACAGGCAATGTAGTGAGTTTTTGAGTGTTCATCACGGTGATCGTAAATTCTCAAAAAGTGAGGTTTCAGATTATTTGTCGTCTATCATATCAAGGGCGTCTGAAGCCGGAAACACGGGAAGAGTTACCGGCAGTATGCTGACCTCAATGTCAGACTTTCTTTTGAGAGGATATTCAGAGAATATAAATTCCGACTTTGAGTTGTGGTTTAAATACGGACTAATTAATCAAAAAAAATCTCTTGAAGAAAAATCGATACTGCTCGAGGATTTTACTCGAGGGACTGAGCTGTCGACAATGATCGGTGCTTTGTCTGCTGTGTTGGCCTTCTCAAACTCATCTTCAATTACAGATGTTGAGTTTGATGTTGTCGAGCGACTTTCAAACGACTATAAAAAATTTAAAACATATTCAAACTTAAATCCCACTTCTGTGGTTCGCGGATTTGAGCACTCAGTAAAATATATTGAATATATTGTTGGCAATAGCGGTAGGGAGCTTAATGAGGCGGATGCAAGGTATTTAGTTGCCTCGATACTTGGGCAGTTGGCAAGATCTGAAAATATGTATTCCAATAGCGTATTGGTAGATGAATGGATTTCTGCCTGGCAGAAAAAATATCCGTCAGACAACCTTTCCGTTAGAGGTACGGTAGTTGAGCTATCTCCAACAATCTTTAGTCCTTATCCTTTTTCCAGCTATGGAGCGGATGAAGAATTTAAGAAAAGTCACGAAGCTCTCGGTTTTGACAGTGTTCGCTTGCGTGATGTAAAAGAAGCCGTAAGCCTGGCGCTTGAATCTAAGATTGTTGAAAGTAAGGCGCTCAGAAAAGTTTTGCAGAAAGCCGAGGCTCATGTCGCCGAGTAGTTGTTTGGCATGATTTTATCTAAAGAATTAAGGCTTTAATATTCAAGCATAATTTCTGGTAGAGAGTGATTGTAACTCCAGATACTGGTTATAATTTGGCAAACGCAAGATCTAAAGGATCGTAAAAGTCGATATGTCACCATTCCTAGATGCATTGCTTAAGCGACTTCACCGAAAGCCCATGTCACTTGCCGAACGGGTCAACAGAAAGGTGATTTCAGGCTACCAGCCAAGCGAAATGGCTAAATCAATCACTGGTACGTTAACCAGCGACCAAATTAATGACCTCATGAGTAGAGCATGCCGGGAGCATGCTTCCAAGACCGGCAGAAAAACTTTCATGGATTGATGTGGATAGGTGCATGTATGTTGAATTCTGCTAATAGATTTCTGATAGATGAGTTTGAGAGTCTATTAATTAACCTTCAGGACGCTCCCATCATTGATACAGGCTCACTGAGTAGGTGTGGCCATGAGCACCTTATGAGCCTTTGTAGCGAGGCCATCCGGAATGCTGAGAGATATCCAGAAGACAAACTGTGTCGTTGGTATGGCTTCATCATTGGCGTAATGAGCAACTCAGAAGGGTGGAGCTATACCTCGACACTGGCCAGACTCTACACTGGAGAACCGTCTTCCAGGCAAGCAGATGTAATGCGAAAGCTGCTCAATAGGTATCTTGGCTTTGTGCTCAGGACTCCTGTGACCTGTCGCCTCGAATCGGTTGAGCGGGATATGAACGATGTCATTCGAGAGGCCTTAGCTAGCGCGGGTAAGTCCACATTCGAATCCATATCAATTCGTCTTGGGCATATTCAAGGGGTTCTCGCCGTAAAAGGATTGATAGATGTTGACGAAGAGCGGGAGTTCACGCGCCCATTGCTCCATAGCTTGCATGATCAACCGATTCCAACTTTTGCCCCAGAAAAATGAGGCCTAGGTAGAGAAATATGCTGGTCAATCTTTGTGGTTTCAGTACAGAATGTAGGTATTCATGTATAGCAAGGGCGCTGACTAGCCATGGCCGACATTCAACACGATGACATAAACAGCAATATTGTTGATGATTTATACACTGAAGTTCTTCACACGCAGAGTCAACTGTATTTGGCTGCCATCGGCCTGGGCTCTGGCGTCGTCGATCAGGAAGCTGTTGATAATATTAAGCTTGATTTTCCAGACCTACTGAGGATGGATGATCGAGGGAATTTAATCGCACACCTTGAGGACTATGTTGATTTTCTTGAAAAATCGTCAGGCTTTTCCCATGAGTTTTGCGTGAATTATTTGCAGGTAAGTCCGGTTTGCTTTAAGTCGCTTGAGATTAGAACTCCGCGAAAACGAGGCGCCTTGGAAGTTGCAATTGAGTTGATAAAAAAATCAACAGGGCTCGAGCTTGACGAATTTTCATATTCACTATTTGCTAAAGACGACAGGTCTGGCGTCAACTTGCTGATCGACCACCTAATGGCTGAAGGCAGGAATATGAAGCAAATATTCAAGGCCCTTACGGATATTCGATTTCATACGAAGTCAATGCTACCTGGTTTGATAGCAGACGAGAAAATAGACGCAGCACCTATCACCACCTACGTTTTAGATCTGCTGGCGCTTCGGCTGTTTAATAGCAAGACTACTGACGCATGTCTGGACTTCGTGGCGGTAAACGTAACATCTGGAGAGGGCTTAAAGTACCTACTATCAAAATACATTACTGATCCAAATTTGGCGGATGAAAATGGGCAGGAGCTTAATCCTGATCCGGTAAACTTGTGTCGAGATCAAAGTGGCGCTCTCAGACCATTAACGGTGTTCAAGAGCACTATTAAAGATATTTTCCCTGCATTGATTCGATCTGCGTTGCATTTTGACGATGTCGACGCGTTTAAGGTACTAAGATCATATCAGCTTTTCGACAAGGTTAGCTCGGACGATTTTATTGAAGACACAGCCGAGGAGATAGTTTCTTACTACAAGAAAAAAGCCTCGACAAACCCTGAATTTGACTTGAGCTCTAGATGGCTGTTTAAGGTCTATGGTAATCCTATTCGAAACTTCTGGAGAGCAATCGACAACAGCTCCCAACTGCGCTCTTCATTCTGCGACATTAGAAAGGATGACGAGTGGGGGTTGGTATTCAGGCCGGAATTAATTGCCAAGGTTCCAGCGGAATACATAGGTAGAATACTCGAGCCAAAGTCCACTTCAACACAAAATGCAAACATCATTATTCATGAGGTGCACAAGCAAGGAATAGACTGTTACGGCGGTTTCTTGCTGACCGCGCTGGGTCGGGTGCTGTATGAATATCATCGGCACGACCCTGCTGATTACCAGCACCTTATTCGCATGTGCCTGGTCGACCTTAAAAAAGCTGGCAACCTTGGATTCCTGTCGACAGCACCAATCAAGATGCTGATTGAACACCCACAGCGTGCAGAATTTCTAGAACCACTATATAAACTTACGGGTGATCAGCGCTTGCTTCCGGCAATGGGTATCGAAAGCCGAGCAAAAGCATTTGGACAAGACCTGGGCTTGTAAATGATGTTGCTAGACCAGTGATTTGGAGGGCATCATATGATCCTCCACAATTTCAGTACTGCGTAATTTTTAGATCAGAAGGGGGTAAGAATGAGCGTTGAGAATCTTTACGAAAAGGCAAGGCTTTTGATGGGTGCTACTGAAGAAGAGCGTTTAAGAAAGGCGCGTGCTCGTACCTTCGTGATGACCAAGATCTTAGCAAGGCAGGCTAAGGCTCAGGAAGTAACTCCCGAGATGCTTGCACGTAGATGCACGCTTTGATCTGCACCTAGACGAATTTCAGTTTTTAAAGGCGAGCTTTGAGGGTAGCCTTATGCAACCAGTTACTGCAAAAGACTTCATTAGTGGTCTCAGCAATGAGACTCAAGATGCTCTTAAGAAAGCCCAGCAGCGGTATTTGGATGCAACCGCTTCAGCAGAAGCATCAACCAATCCTGAGGTGAGCAGCGCTGATAGGAGTCAGTACGGTCACCTGCTTACTCTGGTGCAGCCGCCTGTCTATGAGCGTAACGACAAGGACTGCATCGAATTCATCAAGGCGGTGACAGGGCTCACTGAGCTGGAGTGCGCGGCCTACCTGTTGTCCGACCTCCCGGTGTGGCATCGCGATGA
>Ga0213822_1000406_pt1 | contig 34354 bp, 30 predicted proteins | sample MC6MC0908MG_FD_179872 | JGI IMG/M metagenome (GOLD analysis project Ga0213822, IMG submission 179872) | Enriched soil aggregate microbial communities from Iowa State University, Ames, United States - MC6-MC0908-MG | ecosystem: Environmental > Terrestrial > Soil > Unclassified | place: USA: Iowa... | reverse complement strand
AAGGCTGGTTTGAAACTGAAATAGCGTGCCCGGCGGGCACGCGCTACCGCTTCAATATCGACGGGGAAATGGATGTACCCGACCCTGCCTCCAGAGCCCAGGCCTCGGATGTACACGGTTGGAGCGTGGTGGTCGATCCCCTCGCCTATCAATGGCGTCACAGCCAGTGGCAAGGCCGCCCCTGGCACGAGGCCGTCATTTATGAGCTGCACGTCGGCGCGATGGGCGGCTATGCCGGTGTCGAGAAACATCTGCCACGCTTGGCCGAGCTGGGCGTGACTGCCATTGAATTGATGCCGCTGGCGCAATTTCCCGGTGAACGCAACTGGGGTTACGACGGCGTCCTGCCCTACGCGCCCCAAGCCTCCTACGGCACGCCCGACCAACTCAAGCACCTGATCGACAGTGCCCACGAACATGGCCTGGCGGTAATCCTCGACGTCGTTTACAACCACTTCGGCCCCGACGGTAACTACCTTGGCCAATACGCCAAAGGCTTCTTCCAGGAAGACGTTCACACGCCCTGGGGCGCGGGTATCGACTTCGATCGGCGTGAAGTACGGGACTTCTTCCTGGATAACGCCTTGATGTGGCTGCTCGAATATCGTTTCGACGGCCTGCGCCTGGACGCCGTACACGCCATCGATAACTCGGACTTTCTCAAACAACTGGCTCACCGCGTTCGTGAGCAAGTCGACACGGGCCGACACGTCTGGCTGATGCTGGAAAACGAACTTAATCAAGCCAGCCTCCTGCAGCACGATTTTGACGCGCAATGGAATGATGACTTTCATAACGTCCTACACGTACTGCTGACCGGCGAAACCGACGCCTATTACAGCGACTTTGCCCAGGCGCCTACCGCCAAACTGGCGCGCTGCCTGGGCGAAGGCTTTATCTACCAGGGCCATACCACTCGCCATGGCCATGAACGCGGCGAACCCAGCGGGCACCTGCCGCCGAGCGCGTTTGTGGCGTTTTTGCAGAATCATGACCAGATCGGCAACCGTGCCCTGGGCGAGCGCCTGCATCAACTATGCTCGCCCCAGGCGTTAGAGGCGGCGACGGCCCTGCTGCTGCTCTCACCTATGGTCCCGCTGATGTTCATGGGCGACGAAGTCAACGCCAGCGAGCCCTTCCTGTTTTTTACCGACCACCATGGCGAACTGGCGGAAGCCGTACGCGAAGGCCGTCGTAACGAGTTCGCCGACTTCGCCGCGTTCCATGACCCGCAGCGACGTGAACGCATCCCTGATCCCAATGCGCTGGCGACTTTCCAGCAGTCGACCCCGACCTTTGCAGACCATCCACACGCCCAGCTCTACCGCCAACTGCTGAACCTGCGCCACCACCACATCGTGCCGCACGTGCCGGGCAGCCTCGCGCTGGGCGCGCAGGTGCTGGCCGACGGTGCCGTCAGCGCGCGCTGGCGCCTGGGTAATGGCAGTCTGCTGCAGATCGACCTCAACCTGAGTGCCACGCCGCTGGATCATCCGGCCGCGGGGCCTGTCCTTTTCGAAACGCCTGCCAACCTCGGTGCCCACCTGCCGCCGTACAGCGCACGCGTTACCCTATCCCCTGTTGGAGAGCACCCTTGAGCGAAGCGAACCTGGAAATCCTCGCCAGCCGAGCGGGACTGGCCGTCGATTGGATCGACGCAAACGGCCGCCCGCAACGTGTAAAACCCGACGCCCTGCGCGCCGTTCTCAAAGGTCTGGGCCACCCGGCCGACAGCGATGCCGAGGTCGACGCCAGCCTGCTCGAACTGGAACGAGCGCAACAAGACACACACCTGCCGCCGCTGATGACCATCGACAGCGGCGAAGGCCTGGACCTGGCCCGCTACTTTGAACCCGACACCCTGTGTCGAGTCAGCCTCGAAGACGGCGAAACCCTGGATCTGCGCCTCGATGGCGACGCGGTGCTGCCGGGCGTCATCGCACTCGGTTATCACCAGGTGCATATCGCCGAACAGACCTTCACCTTGGCCGTCGCGCCTACCCATTGCTACAGCGTGGCCGAGGCCGTCGACAGCCGCCCGGCCCGCGCCTGGGGCCTCAGCGCGCAACTGTATAGCTTGCGCCGCCTGGGCGATGGCGGGTTTGGCGACACCCTGGCCCTGGAACACCTGGCCCGTTCGGCCGCCGAGCGCGGTGCCGATGCCCTGGCGATCAGCCCAATGCACGCAATGTTCAGCGCCGACACCGAGCGCTACAGCCCGTATTCGCCGTCGAGTCGTTTGTTCCTCAACAGTTTGTACGCCTCGCCGGGCTGCATCCTGGGTGAGCGCGAAGTGCGCAATGCCATCGACGCTTTAGGCCTGACGGATGAGCTGCACGACCTGGAACAACACACCCTCATCGACTGGCCCACGGCCGCCAAGGCCAAGCAACGCCTGCTGCGGGCGCTGTATGAGGACTTCCGCCACGGCCAGCATCCACAACACGCCGACTTCTTGAGTTTCCGCCAGGCCGGTGGTGAAGCGCTGGAAAACCACTGTCGCTTCGAAGCCGTGCAAGCGGCGCGTGCCGCCAAAGGTGAAGACCTCGACTGGCGCCACTGGCCCGAAGACTGGCGCAACCCGCAGAGCCCGGCGCTGGTCGCTTTCGCCGCAGCAAACGCGGATGAGATCGGCTATTTCGCCTTCAGCCAGTGGCTGATCGCCCGCTGCCTGGAACGTGCGCAACAAGCTGCCCGCGGCAGTGGCATGGGCGTCGGCTTGATTGCAGACCTGGCCGTGGGCGCTGACGGCGGTGGCAGCCAGGCCTGGAGTCGCCAGGACGAATTGCTTGCGAATCTGACCGTGGGCGCGCCACCCGATATCCTCAACCGTGCCGGCCAAGGCTGGGGCATCTCCGCGTTCTCCCCAGAAGGGCTTAAGCGCCATGGTTTCCGTGCATTTATCGAAATGCTGCGCGCCAACTTCGCCCATGCCGGTGGCTTGCGCATCGACCATGTGATGGGCCTGCAACGCCTATGGGTGATCCCCATGGGTGCCTCGCCGCGTGAAGGCGCCTACCTGTATTACCCAGTGGACGACCTGCTGCGCCTGCTGGCCTTGGAATCCCACCGCCACCACGCGATCGTGCTCGGAGAAGACTTGGGCACGGTACCGGACGGCCTGCGCGAAAAACTTATCGCGCGCTCGATCCTGGGTATGCGCGTGTTGTTGTTCGAGCAAAACCACGACGGCCAGTTCAAGCCCATCCTCGACTGGCCGGACAACGCCCTGGCCACCACCAGCACCCATGACCTGCCGACCCTCAACGGTTGGTGGCACAGCCGTGATATCGACTGGAACGTCCAGCTTGGCCTGATCGATGCGCCCACCGTGGAGCAATGGAGCGAACACCGCCTGCGCGAACGCCAGGCGCTGCGCCAGGCCTTGAGCCAGGACCCGCAGAACTTCGTCGAAGAAATCCGCAATGAAACCGACCATATGATCGACGCCAGCGTGCGTTACCTCGGCCATACCCGCGCCCCGCTGGTGCTATTGCCACTGGAGGACGCCCTCGGCGTGGAGGAACAGGCCAACCTCCCCGGCACCACCGACACCCACCCTAATTGGCGCCGCCGCCTGCCGGGCGAGGCGTCAAGCCTGCTCGACAATGCCGGCGCAGCACGCCGCCTCGAACTGCTGGCCGTCGCGCGCAACCAAGCCTACGAGCGTGACCGATGAAAGCACTGCCCCTGCGCGCTACCCAGCGCCTGCAATTCCATAAAGGTTTCACCCTGGACGACGCGGTGCCGCTGGTGCCCTACTTTGCCCGCCTTGGAATCAGCCACCTGTACGCTTCACCGCTGCTCAGCGCCCGCGCCGGTTCCATGCATGGCTACGACGTGGTCGACCCCACCCGCGTGAACCCGGAATTGGGAGGCGAAGCCGCCTTGCGTCGTCTGGTCGCCGCGTTGCGTGAACACGGGATGGGCCTGATCCTCGATATCGTCTCCAACCATATGGCGGTGGGTGGTGCGGATAATCCCTGGTGGCTGGACCTGCTGGAATGGGGGCGCATGAGCCCCTACAGCGAGTTCTTCGATATCCAGTGGCACTCGCCCGACCCGCTGCTCAAAGGCCAGTTACTGATGCCGTTCCTTGGCAGCGATTACGGCGAAGCCTTGCAGAACGGCACCGTGAGCCTGCAGTTTGATGCGACCCACGGCGCGTTCTACGTTGAGCATTACGAACATCGTTTTCCGATATGCCCACGGGATTACGCGACGATCCTGGGTAACGATGAATTACTCAGGCCGTTGTCCGACCGCTTCAGCGCCCTGGCCTACCAGGACGATGCTTACCACGAAGCCGCCTGGCTCAAACAGGCACTGGCCGAACGGGCCACTGAAGAACCCGTACGCCAGGCCATCGAGGCGCAGCTGGCGACGTTCGACTTCGACCGCCTGCATCACCTGCTCGAACAACAGGCCTATCGCCTCGCCAGCTGGCGCACCGCAGCCGACGATATCAACTGGCGACGCTTCTTCGATGTCAACGAATTGGGTGGCTTGCGCGTAGAGCGCACCGCGGTATTTGAAGCCACCCATGGCAAGATCTTCGAACTGATCAGCGAAGGCCTGGTGGATGGCCTGCGCATCGACCATATCGACGGCCTCGCCGACCCGCGCGGGTATTGCCGCAAACTGCGCCGCCGGGTGGATTCGCTAGCGCCGGACCGGCATTTGCCGATCTTCGTGGAGAAGATCCTCGGCGAAGGCGAAACCCTGCGCACCGATTGGCAAGTGGACGGCACTACCGGCTACGAGTTCATGAACCAGCTGTCCCTGCTGCAACATCACCCGGACGGCTTCGAGCCTTTGGCCCAATTGTGGACCCGTCACAGTGAACGGCCTGCGGCGTTCATCGAAGAAGCGCGGCTGGCGCGCCAGCAAATCCTCAACGGCTCCCTCGGCGGCGACTTTGAAAGCGTGGCACAAGCCCTGCTGCAAGTGGCCCGCGACGATGTGATGACCCGCGACCTGACACTAGGTGCCATCCGCCGTGCCTTGCAGGAACTGATTGTGCATTTCCCGGTGTACCGCACCTACATCAGCGCGCGTGGGCGCAGCGCTGCTGACGACACGCTATTCAAGCAAGCCATGGACGGCGCACGCACAACCCTGGGCGAAGGCGACTGGCCGGTGCTCGACCACCTGGAAAAATGGCTGGGCGGTGAGCCCTGGCGAAATCGCCCGGTGGGCCGTGAACGCAAGATCCTCAAGCATGCTTGTGTGCGCTTCCAGCAATTGACTTCCCCCGCCGCCGCCAAGGCCGTGGAAGACACCGCGTTCTATCGCTCGGCGGTACTGCTGTCGCGCAACGACGTGGGCTTCAGCACGGAACAGTTCAGCGCGCCATTGAGCGACTTTCATGCGGTCAACCAGCAGCGCCTGCAGACTTTTCCCCACAACCTGCTGGCCACTGCCACCCATGACCACAAGCGCGGCGAAGACACTCGCGCACGCCTGGCGGTGTTGAGTGAGTGCGCGCCGTGGTACGTCGAACAGGTGGAGCATTGGCGCACCCTCGCCGCGCCGTTGCGTACCGATGCAAGCACGCCGTCGGCCGGCGATGAATTGATCCTGTATCAGGTCCTGCTGGGCAGTTGGCCGCTGGATCAGGGCGCTGACTTTGCTGCCTACCAGCAGCGCCTGTGGCAGTGGCAACAAAAAGCCCTGCGCGAAGCCAAGTTGCAGAGCAGCTGGAGCGCGCCCAACGAGGCTTATGAACAAGGCGTCGAAGCGTTCCTTTCACGGCTGCTGCTAAGCGAGGACGGCCGCGCTCTACGGACCGCCATCGGCAATGCTGCTCAAGCGATCGCCCCTGCCGGTGCGCTGAATGGCCTGGCGCAATCCTTGCTTCGTCTCACCGTGCCAGGTGTACCGGACCTGTACCAGGGCGTTGAGTTCTGGGATTTCAGCCTGGTAGACCCGGACAACCGTCGCCCGGTGGATTTCAGTGCACGGCAAGAGGCGCTGGCTACCCCTGCGGATATCGGCGAACTGTTGTTCAACTGGCGTGACGGGCGTATCAAACAGGCGCTGATTGCTCAGGTGTTGGCCGTGCGCATGGCCCATCCCGAGCTGTTCCGCAGCGCCACCTACACACCGCTGGAAGTGGTCGGCAAACACGCCGAGCGGGTGGTCGCCTTTTGTCGCGAACACCAGGGCAAACGCTTGCTGGTGGTGGTGCCACGTTGGCCCCATGACCTGCTTGAAAACGGTGTGCATCCCCAGATCAATGCGCAGGTTTGGGGCGATACACGGGTGAAATTACCGTTCGCCGCGACAACTCAAAACTGGAAGGGACTTTTTCATACAGGCGCAGTCACACCAGACAAGGAGCTGTTGGTTAGCGCTGCCCTGGGGGATTTCCCGGTCAATGTCTTTATCAATCCTGATGATCAAGAAAGCTGAAAATTTTCTGTGAGGAGCATTGTGATGAGTACTGAAGACAAACGCATACGCGAACTGGCGCATCAGATCTGGGAGTCCGAAGGCAAACCCCATGGTGAAGATGCGCGGCACTGGGAGATGGCGCGCAAACTGGCGGAGGCCGAAGCGCTGACGCCGAGCAAGCCCAAGGCAGCCGTCAAACCCAAGGCTGGCGCCCCCAAGCCGCCGGCAAAAGCCAAGCCCGCGACGGCCGCGGCCAGCAAGCCGGCGCCACCGGCCGCTAAAAAGCCAGCCGCGCCGAAAAAGCCCAAGCCTTGACCCCTCACCTCTTGCCGACGCTGTCGGCAAGAGGTGATTTCAACTACCAGACTCTCAGCTGAAATGTCGTCAGCAAGGCCGCGTTCGGCCTGAAAAAAGACCCTTGCAGGAGCAACTCAATGCGCAAACCCGATAAAACCCCTTCGACGCCGGGCAACGAGCCGTCGCGAATTCGTGAAGGTTTGCCCTTCCCCCTTGGCGCCACTTGGGACGGCCTGGGCGTCAACTTTGCCTTGTTCTCGGCCAACGCGACCAAGGTCGAGCTGTGCCTCTTCGATGATTCCGGCGAAGTGGAACTGGAGCGAATCGAACTGCCGGAATACACCGACGAAACCTTCCACGGTTACCTGCCCGACGCCCACCCCGGGCTGATTTACGGCTACCGCGTGTACGGCGCGTATGACCCGGCCAATGGCCATCGTTTCAACCACAACAAATTGCTGATCGACCCCTATGCCAAGCAACTGGTGGGCGAACTGAAGTGGTCCGAAGCACTGTTTGGCTACACCATCGGCCACCCGGACGACGACCTCAGTTTCGACGAACGCGACAGTGCGCCCTTCGTGCCCAAGTGCAAGGTCATCGACCCGGCACACACCTGGGGCAATGACCAACCCGTGCGTGTGCCATGGGATCGCACGATCATCTACGAGACCCACCTGCGCGGCATCAGCATGCGCCACCCTTCCGTGGGCGAATCCGTGCGCGGCACCTGCGCCGGGCTGATGGAAGACGACGTACTCAAGCACATTCGCCAGTTGGGCGTATCGTCGGTCGAATTGCTGCCCGTGCATGCCTTCGTCAATGACCAGCACCTGCTGCAAAAAGGCATGACGAACTATTGGGGTTACAACAGCATCGCGTTTTTCGCCCCTGACCCGCGTTACCTGGCCAGCGGCAAGATCGCCGAGTTCAAGGAAATGGTCGCGCACCTGCATGAGCAGAAGCTGGAAGTGATTCTCGACGTGGTCTACAACCACACCGCCGAAGGCAACGAGCGCGGCCCGACCCTGTCCATGCGCGGTATCGACAACGCGTCGTACTACCGTCTGATGCCCGATGACAAGCGCTTCTATATCAACGATTCCGGCACCGGCAATACCCTGGACCTGAGCCATCCGTGCGTGTTGCAGATGGTCACCGACTCCTTGCGTTACTGGGCCAATGAGATGCACGTCGACGGTTTCCGCTTCGACCTGGCGACTATTCTTGGCCGTTACCGCGATGGTTTCGATGAGCGCCACAGTTTCCTGGTCGCCTGTCGCCAGGACCCGGTATTGCGCCAGCTCAAACTGATCGCCGAGCCCTGGGACTGCGGCCCAGGCGGCTATCAGGTGGGTAACTTCCCACCGGGCTGGGTCGAATGGAACGACCGTTTCCGCGACACCGTGCGCGCGTTCTGGAAAGGCGATGACGGCCAGTTGGCGGATTTTGCCGGGCGCATGACCGCTTCGGGCGAGATGTTCAACCATCGGGGCCGCCGTCCCTACAGCTCGGTGAACTTCATCACCGCCCACGATGGTTTCACCCTGCACGACCTGGTGTCTTACAACGACAAGCACAACGAAGCCAACGACGAAAACAACCAGGACGGCAGCAACAACAATCTGTCTTGGAACCACGGCGTCGAAGGGCCGACCGATGACCCGGAAATCAACGAACTGCGCCTGCGCCAGATGCGCAATTTTTTCGCCACCCTGCTGCTGGCCCAAGGTACACCGATGATCGTGGCGGGTGATGAGTTCGCCCGTACCCAGCACGGCAACAACAACGCCTACTGCCAGGACAGCGAGATCGGCTGGGTCAACTGGGACTTGGACGACGACGGCAAGGCCCTGCTCAAGTTTGTGAAACGCCTGATCAAACTGCGCCTGGCCTACCCGATTCTGCGGCGTGGACGCTTCCTGGTGGGCGACTACAACGAAGACATCGGCGTGAAGGACGTCACCTGGCTCGCGCCGGATGGCAATGAAATGACCACCGAACAGTGGGAAGACAGCCACGGCCGTTGCCTGGGGATGCTGATGGATGGCCGTGCGCAGGAAACCGGGATCCGCCGTGCCGGAGCGGATGCCACCTTGCTGCTGGTGGTCAACGCCCATCACGACATGGTCAATTTCCGTCTGCCACCGGTGCCCGAAGGCGAGTTCTGGACCTGCATGCTTGATACCAATTCCCCAGCAGTGCGGGGCCAGGAGCGCTTTGATTTCGATCATGAGTACGCGGTGACCGGCCGTTCGTTGCTCCTGTTTGAATTGCAGCGTGAAGACGAGGTGTGACATGGCTCCGCATGGAATCCTTCAAGGCTACCGGGGCTATGCGGACACGCACGCCCTGGGCGCGGCCCTGAAGGCACTTCAGGAAGAAGGCCTGGACCAACTGCCTTTGCCGGGCAGCGGTCAGACGCTCGAACGGTTCAGTCGCCTGGCGCAGGTGGCAGGCCATGACCTGCGCTTGTGCAAGCTGTTCGAAGGCCACACCGATGCGCTGGCAATCATGGCTGAACTCAATAGCCCGTCACCGCCCTTGGGTAGCACCTGGGGCATGTGGGCAGCCGAGCCCCCCACCGCCAAGGTGCGCGTGTTCAAAGACGGCCATCGCCTTAAGGTACAAGGGCGTAAGGCCTGGTGCTCCGGCGCCGCGGTGGTCAGCCATGGGTTGTTGACGGCCTGGGACGAAGAAGACCGCCAGCAGTTGGTGGCGGTTGCCATGGATCAACCGGGCATCATCGTGTCGGACGAAGGTTGGAACGCCGTGGGCATGGCCGCCACCGGCAGTGTGGACGTCGTGTTTGACGAAGCCTGGGGGATCGCCGTGGGCGGACCGGGGGATTACCTCGCCCGCCCGGGTTTCTGGCAAGGCGGCATTGGCATTGCCGCCTGCTGGTACGGCGCGGCGCAACGCCTGGCGGAAGTCCTGCGTGACCAGTGCAGCAAGCGCCCTGAGCCCCATGCCCTCGCCCACCTCGGCGCGGTCGACAGCGCGCTGAACAGTGCCGCGTGTGTACTGCGCGCCAGCGCGGAACAGGTCGACCACGCCCCAAAGTCCAATGCCAGGATGTGGGCCCAGCAGACGCGGGCCTGCATCGAAGACACGGTCGAGCAAGTCATGCGCCACGTCGGCCGGGCCGTCGGAGCCGGGCCTTATTGCAAGGATCCGCACTTTGCCCAGTTGATGGCGGACTTGCCGGTGTATGTGCGCCAGAGTCACGCCGAACGCGACTTGGCCAGCCTCGGCGAATGCGTCGCCGGTGAACCCCCAGGGAGGTGGCAATTATGAAACCCAATCCGATCGTCGGCCAAGGCACGCCGCTGCATCGCTGGCAGGCGTCGTCAAAGCTGGCCGAACTGCAGTGGATCAGTGTTGAGCAGTTGGTGCCCGAAGGTCATCGCGCGGTGATCGTTGCGCCCCACCCAGATGATGAGGTGCTGGGTTGCGGTGGCCTGATGCAGGGTCTGGCGGCGCTGGGCCGAGCGATCCAACTGATTTCGGTCACCGATGGCAGTGCCAGTCATCCGGGCTCGCGGCGTTGGCCGGTTGAGCGTTTGAGTGTCGTGCGCCCCCAGGAATCGGCGCAGGCCCTGCATCGTCTCGGCTTGCCGCTGCACAGTCTGCAATGGCTGCGCGCAGGGTTTACCGACAGCAAGGTGGCAGCGCGGGAAGAAGAACTGGCGGCCTTCATTCAGCGTTATCTCAAACCCACCGACGTGGTGTTCACCACCTGGCGCGAAGACGGTCATTGCGACCATGAGGCCGTCGGCCGTGCCAGCGCCAAGGCCTCCCTTGCGGTAGGCGCCACCCTGTATGAACTGCCGGTGTGGACCTGGCATTGGGCAACCCCCGAAGACAGCCAGGTGCCCTGGCACCGCGCCCGCAAAATCCCGTTGAGCTGTGAAGCGGTGGCTCGCAAACGCCACGCCATCCATGCCTTCGCCAGCCAGTTGGAGGGCGATCCGCAGATCGGTCTGGGGCCCGTGCTGGCGCCCTACGTGGTGGAGCGCCTGCTGCAACCTTTTGAAGTGGTATTCGTATGAGTGTGGCTACCCCGTATTTCGACCAACTGTTCGCCGGGAACGATGACCCCTGGGCCTTCCGTCAACGCTGGTACGAGCGCCGCAAACGCGCGTTAACCCTGGCACTGCTCACGCGTGCGCGCTACACCTCGGTGTTCGAGCCCGGTTGCGCCAATGGCGAACTGAGCTTCGAGCTGGCAGCCCGCTGTGACCGCTTGCTGTGTTGCGACACGGCATCGGCGGCCGTTGCGTTGGCGCGCAGTCGTTTGCTGGGCTTTTCGCATGCCCAGGTGCAACAAAGCCGTTTGCCCGAACAGTGGCCCACGGGCCAGTTCGAGCTGATCGTATTGAGCGAGTTGTGTTATTACCTCGACGCCGATGACCTGTGCGCACTTATTGATCGTGCCCGCGCGTCGTTGACCGTCGACGGTCAGCTACTGGCCTGCCATTGGCGCCCCGTCATCGAAGGCTGCCCGCACACTGGCGAACAGGTGCACGCCCTGCTCCACGAGCGTTTGGACATGCCCCGCGTGGCCACTCATCACGAACACGACTTCCTTCTCGACCTGTGGAGCCGCGACGGCACTTCGGTCGCTACCCTTGAGGGCTTGCGATGATCGGCATTCTGATCCCGGTACACAACGAAGAGGCGCTGCTGGGCGACTGCCTGAAAGCGGCTCTGATCGCGGCCAGCCATCCGGGTTTACTGGGTGAAACCGTCTTGGTCCTGGTGGTGCTGGACAGTTGCAGCGACGGCAGCACCGCGATTGCCCAGGCCTACCCGGTGCAATGCCTGGAAGTCCAGGCACGCAATGTGGGTCACGTGCGTGGCGTGGGTGCGCGGCATCTACTCAATCAGGGCGCCCGCTGGATTTCGTGCACCGACGCCGACAGCCGCGTGGCGCCTGATTGGCTGGTGGCCCAATTGGCGCTGGGCGCCGATGCCGTGTGTGGCACGGTCACTGTGGACACCTGGAGCGAGGATTTTGACCCTGCCGCACAGATTCGTTATCACCAGGGTTACGAGGCGCGGGACGGTCACCGGCATATCCACGGTGCCAACCTGGGGGTGAGCGCCAGTGCCTATGTCCGCGCCGGTGGTTTCGAACCCTTGCCGTGCCATGAGGATGTGCAGTTGGTGCGTAACCTGGAGCTGTGTGGCGCCTCCATCGCCTGGAGCCATTCCCCGCAAGTGATCACCAGTGCGCGCCTGGATGCCCGCGCACAGGGCGGTTTCGGGGATTACTTGAAGAGCCTGATGCTCGCCACTTGAAAAAAGCGACATTACAAAATGTAAAACCGACCAATCCTTGTCTATGCTGATGACGCCTTGCTAGCGTTCCAGGGTTGGAGTGCCATGCAACCACTGCGGCAGAGCCTGTGGTGGAAAAAGAGCGTCGTCCCGTCAACGGGCCACGACCCAGCATCAACCGACAAGGATGTGACACCCCATGAAGCTTGCTTCCTTAAGCGACGGCCGTCGCGGCCCTGAGCAAATCTGGAACAGCGCCCCGCAGCTGGCGCAAATTCCTCCTATCTCCCCGTCCTCATTGGTGCCACCCGGCGCACGCGTGGTCATCGTCGCGCCCCATCCCGGCGACGAAGTGCTGGCCTGTGGCGGCCTGCTGCAACTGCTCAGCACGCTGGAACACCCGCTGCAACTGATCTCCATCACGGATGGCAGTGCCAGCCATCCTGGCTCCAACGTCTGGCCGGCCAGCCGCCTCAGTGTGGTGCGCCCTCAGGAAAGTGCTGAAGCCTTGCGGCGCCTCGGTATGCCCTTGCACAGCCTGAAGTGGATTCGCGGCGGTTTCTGCGACAACGCCCTCGCCTCCCGTGAGCCGCAACTGAGCCAGTTCATTGCGCGCTACCTGCAGTCGGGCGATGTGGTGTTCAGTACTTGGCGCAACGACGGCAATGACGACCACGACAGCGTCGGCCGCGCCAGCGCCAAGGCCTGCGCCCTGGTGGGCGCGCAGCTGTATGAACTGCCGATCTGGGCCTGGCACTGGCCCGCTCGCGAAGGCGCGATCATCCCCTGGCAACGCGCACGCAAGGTGCGCCTGGACACCTGGAGCGTGGCGCGCAAGCTTCACGCCGCCCACGCCTATGCCAGCCAGTTGGCCGGTGATCCGGCGATCGGCCTGGCGCCCATGCTGGCCCAGGTGCTGCTGGAGAGAATGCGCGAACCTTATGAGATCGTGCTGTCGTAGCGCGGGGTTTGTATCGCAATGTGTACAGAGCCCACTGGGATACACCGTCTTTAACTCAAGCGGTTTCCTGAAACAGCACAGATACAACGCGGCGTTCAACTGAGCAGCAGGCACACATTCAGCCGCAGGAGGCTCGCCATGCACGCTCAATTGACTCGCCGCTTCACACACCGATCCCTTTTCCTGGCCCTGGCCTTGTCGCAATTCGGTGTGCTGGGCGTGGCCCATGCCGAAATGCCCGACGCGCCCACCCGCGCCGTCACCAGCGCGCAAACGGCCTTCGGTGCCCTCAAGCACATCAAGGCCGGTCTGCTGGATGTGGCCTACGCCGAAGTTGGCCCGGCCACGGGGCCGGCGGTGATCTTGCTGCATGGCTGGCCCTACGATATCGACAGCTACGCCCAGGTCGCCCCGCTGCTGGCGGCCAAGGGTTATCGCGTGTTGATCCCCTACGCCCGGGGCTATGGTGACACCCGTTTCCTCTCGGACAAGACCCTGCGCAACGGCCAACCGGCGGCGCTGGCCAGTGATGTGATCGACTTCATGGACGCGCTGAAGATCAAACAAGCCGTACTCGGCGGCTACGACTGGGGCGCGCGTTCGGCGGACATCGTTTCAGCGCTGTGGCCGGAACGGGTCAAGGCGCTGGTGTCGGTCAGCGGTTACCTGATCGGCAACCAGGCGGCGGGCAAGAATCCTTTGCCGCCTAAAGCCGAGCTGCAATGGTGGTATCAGTTCTACTTTGCGACCGAGCGCGGTGCCGCCGGCTATCAGAAGAACACCCACGATTTTGCCAAGCTGATTTGGCAACTGGCTTCGCCGCAATGGAAGTTCGATGACGCCACCTTCGACCGCAGCGCCAAGGGCCTGGAGAACCCGGACCATGTCGCGATCACCGTGTTCAACTACCGCTGGCGCCTGGGTCTGGTGCAGGGGGAAACGCAGTACGCGCCCTTGGAGCAGAAACTCGCCCAGGCGCCGTCGATTGGCGTGCCGACCATCACCCTCGAAGGCGATGCCAACGGCGCCCCGCACCCTCAACCTGAAGATTACGCCAAGCGTTTTACCGGCAAGTACGCGTTCCGCCTGATCAACGGCGGTGTGGGCCACAACCTGCCTCAGGAAGCGCCCGAAGCGTTTGCCAAGGCAATCATTGACGCGGATCACCTGTGATGAAGCGCTTGTGTATAGCCGCATTGGCCCTGGCGAGTTCGGCCTGTGCCTTGGCCGACAGCGCTCCGTCACCGATCTACGGCGTGACCATTCCCGACGGCTACCGCCAATGGGAATTGGTGGCGCCCGCCCAGGAGGCGGATCCGTTGAACGAGCTGCGCGTGGTGCTGGGCAACAGTGCCGCGCTCAAGGCTTACCGAGAGGGCAAGCTGCCTTTCCCTGATGGCACCGTCCTGGCCAAATTGGCGTGGAAGCATGAACAGTCGCCGGAGTTCAAGACTGCGTCCATCCCCGGCGCGGCGACCACGGTACAGTTCATGGTCAAGGACTCGAAGAAATACGCGTCCACCGGAGGCTGGGGGTTCGGCCGGTTCATCAATGGCAAGCCGGCCGATGAAGCGCAGCACCAGACGTGCTTTGCGTGCCACCAGGCATTGGTGAAGGATCGGGATTATGTCTTTACCAAACTGGCACCCTGAAAGCGCGAGAACGGGTAGGCGATCCACAGCCAGATAAACCAGGCCGGCATCACGCACAGCGCCAGGCGTGTATCCGGCCGCAACGCCAGCAGGCCCAGCACAAACGCGAGAAACGCCAGCGAGAACCAGGCCATCGGCACCCCACCAGGCATCTTGTAGAGGGATTTGGCATGCAGGTCCGAACGTTTTTTGCGGTAGGCAATGTAGGACGCCAGGATCGTAGACCAGGTAAAGATCACCAAGATTGCCGACACGGTTGACACGATGGTGAAGGCGGTCATCACCTCCGGCACGACAAACAGCAACACCAGCCCCAGCAACATCAGCAAGGTGGTAAACGCCAGGCTGATAAACGGCACGCTGCTCTTGGACAAACGCCGGAAGATCCCCGGTGCATCCCCCAGGTCTGCCAAGCCGAACAACATGCGGCTGGCGGAAAACACGCCACTGTTGGCCGACGATGCCGCCGAGGTCAGCACGACGAAATTGACGATGCCCGCCGCTGCCGGAAACCCCGCCACCAGGAACAACTCCACGAACGGGCTCTTGCTCGGCGAGACGTGCTGCCATGAGGTCACCGCGATGATGCATGCCAGGGCCAGCACGTAGAACAGGATGATGCGCAGCGGGATCGAGTTGATTGCCTTGGGCAGCGTCTTCTCCGGCGCACGGGTTTCGGCGGCGGCGGTGCCGATCAGCTCGGTGCCGGCAAAGGAGAAAATCGCCATCTGGAACCCGGCAAAAAAGCCGAACAGGCCATTGGGAAACGCGGCCTGCGGGTCCAATAAATGGGTGAATGAAGCCGTGACGCCGGTCGGCGAGACAAACGAACTGGCGATCAGGACCCCACTCACGCCGATCAAGGTCAGCACGGCAATGAGCTTGATGATCGCGAACCAGAACTCCACTTCGCCAAACAGCCTGACCGTCAATACATTCAACGCAAACAACGTGAGCAGCATGCCCACTGCCGGCATCCAGGCCGGCACATGGGGGAACCAGTACTGGAAGAAGCCACCGACCACCACCGCGTCCCCGATCACCGCCACGCTCCAGCTCAACCAATACGACCAGCCCAGGAAAAACGCCGCGCGCGGCCCAAGGTAGGCGCCGGCAAAGTCGGCGAAGCTCTTGAAGTTGAGGTTCGACAGCAGGAGTTCGCCCATGGCGCGCATGACGAAATACACAAAGAGCCCGATGATCATGTAAATCAGGATGATCGAGGTGCCGGACAGCGCAATGATCTTGCCTGAGCCCATGAACAGACCGGTGCCGATTGCACCGCCCATGGCCATCAACTGGATATGGCGGTTGCTCAGGGTGCGTTGCAACGCAGGCTTCTCATAAAGCCCGGACGTGGTTGTTTTCATCACAAAACCTCTTGTTATGTTTTTGAGTTTTGGCAGAAGAAAAGACGACGGATTGTTGTTATCGGGTGTTGCTTTCGAAACCGTGCAGTACGTTGACGGCGTTGATGCCGATTTCATCGACCATGTAGCCGCCTTCCATCACGAACAGGGTTGGCACTCCGACGCTGGCGATGATTTCACCCATACCGAGGAAGTCCTGGCTGTCGAGGAGGAAGTGGCTGATGGGGTCGTCCTTGAAGGTGTCGACCCCCAGGGAGATCACCAGCACCTCGGGGGCAAAGTCGCGCAGTTGCCGACAGGCATCGATCAGGGCGGTCTGGTAGTGATCCCAGGTGGTGTTTTTGGGCAGCGGGTAATTCACGTTGAAACCCTCGCCCGCGCCCGCGCCGCGTTCGTTGGCAGCGCCGGAGAAATACGGATAAGACACCGCCGGGTCGCCATGCAGGGAAATGAACAGCACGTCCGGGCGATTGTAGAAAATATTCTGCGTGCCGTTGCCGTGGTGGAAATCCACATCCAGCACCGCCACGCGCTTGGCGCCTTGGGTCACGGCGTGCTGTGCGGCAATCGCTGCGTTGTTGAGGTAGCAATAACCGCCCATGTATTCGCGGGCCGCGTGGTGGCCCGGTGGGCGGCACAGGGCGAACGCACTCTGATGGCCTTCGCCGATCAGCGCCAGGCCGGTCAAGGCGATATCCGCGCTGGTTTTGACCGCATCCCAGGTGGTGCGGGTAATCGGCGAGCCTGCGTCCATGGCAAAGAAACCGAGCTTGCCGTCGATAAACTCCGGCACCTGCTGGTTGGCCAGGTCACGGACCGGCCATACCAAGGGCAATGCGTCATGGCTGCGACCGATGGCGGTCCATTCGGCCCAAGCGGTTTCCAGGAAGGTCACATAGCGCTCGCTGTGGGCGTTGACATAACAGGCCCGATCAAAGCGGCGCGGTGTGATGATATCGCCCAGGCCAACCTGCCTGACGCGGTCACGCACGGTGTCGGCGCGGCTCGGTTGTTCGAATGAAGGTTTCAGCACGCCGTCTTTGAGTTCGGTGCCGTGGTGTAAACGGTGGGTTTCGCTAAAAACAGTCAACATGGGTGGGCATCCGCCAGTAAAAGACAGGGTCTATTTTGTTCTGGCTGGCGTGGGCTTTCTTTGCTTTTACTTGCGCCGCTGATAGGTTTATCGGGAATTTTTTCCTACCTGGCGCGAACTTATGAAAAATAAAACCAAGCAGGTCACGCTTGATGATACCGATCTCGCCATCCTTGCCCTGCTCCAGGAAGACGCGAGTATTTCCAACGCCCAGTTGAGTGAGCGTCTATCCCTGAGCCTCACGCCCTGCTGGCGCCGACGCAAACGCCTGGAAGAAGAAGGCGTGATCAAAGACTACCAGGCCAACCTCGACCGCAAGATGCTCGGGCTGGACATCATGGCGTTCGTGCATGTGCGTTTTGCGATCCATACCGATCATGCGCCGGATGCGTTTGAAGCCGTGGTGAAGGAACTGCCGCAAGTGTTGTCCTGCCACAAGATCACCGGTGATGCGGATTATCTGTTGCAGGTGCTGGCGGAAGATCTGGACAGCTACAGCGAGTTTGTCGAGAGCGTGTTACGGCGGCAGTTGGGGATTGCGTCGATTCAATCGAGCCTGGCGCTGAGGGAGGTCAAGGCGACGAGTCGAGTGGCGATCCCCTTGCGTGAATAAGCGCTGCGCACGTCGCATTTCCAGGGCGACGGCATGGCGATTTGCCGTCACACGGAGGTGAAAAATTCGTTAACCAATTCTCTCTGAAGCCTTTTTCCCAAAAGATCAACATGTCACACTGATGCGAATAATTATCAACACTTTTATTATTCGCCACGGAAGGCATTCGGGGAGAGTCAGTTTCATGTCTGTGCAACAACACGGCGGCAAAGGTTTTTCACCCAGTCTGATGGCGTTGGCCGTCTGTCTTGCAAGTTCACCTGCGGTGTTTGCCGCTGAGGCGGAAAAAGCCGCCCCACTGGAATTGGGCGCCACCCAGATCAGTAGTGAACAGTTGGGCCAGACCACCGAAGGCACCCAGTCCTACACCACCGGAGCAATGGCGACCGCCACCAAACTCCCGCTGACCATGCGCGAGACGCCCCAAGCTGTCACGGTGATCACCCGCCAGCGCATGGACGACCAGGCCATGACCAGCGTCAACGACGTGGTCAAGAACACGCCAGGCCTTTTCCTCAGCCAGTCCAGCGGCCCCGGTCGACATACGTACAGCTCACGTGGCTTCGACATCGACAACATGATGTTCGACGGCATTCCCAGCTCTTATTCCGGCTACGCCAACAGTGTGCAGCCCAACCTGGCGATGTTCGACCGTGTGGAAGTGATCCGCGGCGCCACGGGCCTGGTCACCGGCGCCGGCAACCCGTCGGCGGCGATCAACTTTGTGCGCAAGCGTCCAACCGCCACGCCGCAGGTGTCGATCACCGGTGCCGCCGGCAGCTGGGACGATTATCGCGGCGAGTTCGACGCCTCCAGCGCCTTGAATGACAGCGGCACCCTGCGCGGCCGCGTGGTGGGTTCCTACCGCGACGCCAACAGCTTTCGCAAAGGAGAAGAAAGCGACCACGGCCTGTTCTACGCCATCGGTGAAGCTGACCTCAGCGAAAACACCACTGCCACCCTGGGTTTTTCGCGCCAGGAAGACCAGACCAACTTCTTCTGGGGCGGCTTGCCCATCGGCACCGACGGCCATCACCTGAACCTGCCCCGCTCCACCAACCCCGGCTCCGATTGGGAAAACAAGAAGCTCACCATCGACACTGTATTCGGTGATATCGAACATCGCTTCGCCAATGACTGGAAGCTCCACATCGCCGGCTCGTCATCACAGTTGGATGGCGTGTTCACCGGCACCTACCAGTCGCGCTACCAGACCACGCTGGCGCGCACCGCCTACCAATCGCACCAGGACGACAAACAGTACGGCCTGGACACGTTCCTCAGTGGCCCGGTCGAAGCCTTCGGCCGCACCCATGAAGTGGTGGTGGGCACCAGCAAACGCGTCTATGACGCCACGTCCAAGGAATACAGCCCCTACGACACCAATTACCCGTTCAATGGGGCAAAACCGGACTTCGTGCGCAACGGCAAAGGCCACAACATCACCACCCAGGACGGCGTTTATCTGACCACCCGCCTGAACCTGGCCGACCCGCTCAAGGTGATCCTGGGTGCCCGCGTGGACTGGTACGACTACGATGACCGCCAGGGCGACGGCGACTACAAAGTCACCCGCAACCTCACGCGCTACGCCGGCGTGATCTACGACCTGAACGACCAATACTCCGTTTACGCGAGTTACACAGACATCTTCACACCACAGACAGACCGGGACTTTTCGGACAAGCCGCTTGAACCTATCGTCGGCGAAAACTACGAAGTCGGTATCAAGGGCGAGTACTTCAACGGCGCACTCAACGCCAGCCTCGCCGTGTTCCAGATCGACCAGAAAAACCGCGCTACCCTGCCCGAGAGCCAAGCGGGCTGCCCGATCATGACCTGCTATGAGGCGTCCGGTATGGTACGCAGCCAAGGTATCGACCTAGAACTGCAAGGCGCACTCACCGAAAACTGGCAAGTCGGCGGCGGGTTTACGTACACCCGTGCGCATTACATCAAGGACACTAACGCGTCCAACAACAACCAGCGTTTCGACACCGACACCCCGGAACGTTTGTTCAAGCTGACCACTTCCTATCGCTTCCAGGGCCCACTGGAAAAGCTGCGCGTCGGAGGCAATTTCTACTGGCAGAGCCGCATGTACAACGATGTGGTACTCGCCAACAGCAATACCTATCGCCTGGAACAAGGCAGCTATGCCGTGGCAGACGTGATGGCCGGTTACCAGGTGAACAAGCACCTGGACCTGCAGCTGAACGTGAACAACATCTTCGACCGCACCTACTACTCGGCCATCGGCAACAGCCCGATCTGGGGTCCTAACGACACCTACGGTAACCCGCGCAGCTTTGGCGTCACGGCCAAATACAGCTTCTGACCATCGCCCGATAAGCGGCTACCCGTCCGGGTAGCCGCGCCTAAAGTCCCGCCTCCTGATGCCGATATACGGTTGGCATCACTGAATCCAATAAAAACCAAAAAAATATCTGATTCGCTCCACCCTGCCCCTCACTTTGATTCGGCCAGACCACATGGAGTAAGTGTGAATGCCCACTCGCACGCGTTTTTTCGAGCACTACCGCAAAGCCGACCGCATCATGCTGGCGCTGGTCTGGCTGATGTTCCTGTTCTCCCTGGGCCTGGCGTTCTGGCACGACACCTTGATGCAAGCCATCATTGTTGGCGGCAGTACCAGCGTGGTGCTCACACTGCTCTACCGTGCGATAGGCGGCAGCCGCGTGATGCGTTGCGCCCTCGGCGCAGGTTTGATGGTCATGGCGGCGCTGCACATTAACCAGGCGCAGGGCGTGATCGAATCGCACTTCGGGATCTTCGCGTTGCTGGCGGTGCTGACGTTTTATCGCGACTGGCTGCCGATCCTGGTCGCCGCCGCCACCATCGCCGTGCACCATGTGGTATTCCATGCCCTGCAACATCAAGGCTTTCCGGTGTTTGTGATGGAGCATCACGGCGGCTGGACCATGGTGTTCGTGCATGCCTTCTACGTGGTGATGGAGACCGTTGCCCTGCTGTACCTGGCCGTGCACAGCCAGGCCGAAGCGGTCGAGAGCCAGGAAATGCTCGAGAAGATGCTCTCCGTCACCACACAGATCTCGGCGCAAACCGCCCAGGGCGAAGGCAAGGTGCACATGTCCCTGGCCAATCGTTTCGATCACTTCTTACAACAGATCACCCACCTGATAGACGGCGTTGCCCGCGACTCCCACGGCCTTGGTCAACTCGGCCAGGAACTGGCCAGCGCCAGCGGCACCCTGGAAAAAGGCGCGCGGCATCAATTGGCGGAAATCACCCAGATGACCGGTTCCATGCAGCGTATGGAAGACGCCATGGGCCACATCGCCGTGCATGTCGAACAGGCGGTGGATCACGCTGGCAAGGCCAGCCAACAGATTTTGCGTGGCCAGGAAAGTGTCGGCCGCGCCCAGCAGGAAATCACCCAGTTGGCCTCACGCCTCAACGGCACCCATGAAACGGTGCAAGGCCTGGCCGTACAGGCCGAGCAGATCGGCACCGTGCTCGATGTGATCAGCAGCATCGCCAACCAGACCAACCTGCTCGCCCTCAACGCAGCCATCGAAGCCGCCCGCGCCGGCGAGCAAGGCCGTGGCTTTGCCGTGGTCGCGGACGAAGTACGCAACCTGGCGCAGCGCACGGCAGTGTCCACCCAGGAAATCAAGACCATCATCGAGAGCCTGCAACACGGCAGCCGCCAGGCCGTGGAAGCCATGCACGACAGCCGCCAAGGCGTGGACCGCTGCGTGGAAGACAGCCAGGTCGCCGTCGATATGCTCCGCGCGGTGGGCAGCGACATCGCACAGATCGACGACCTGAACGGGCGAATCGTGACCACCACCCGCGAGCAGACCGAGGCGAACCTGGAGATTGTCGGGCGGTTGCAGTCGGTGCAGAGCATTGCGCAAAGCACCGCCAACGATGTGGAAACCCTGGCTCGCAGCAGTGAGCGGCTGCCGCCGATTGCGGTGCGGTTGGATGCGTTGGGCAGACGCTTCCATCAGTGAAACCTAAGGGGCGTCATGTGCCGAAGTTGAACGCGATCGAGATCCGCGGCCGCGTTCCCTTAAAGCGTCGTACCGAGTGCATCAACCAGGATGGAAACATAACCAATGTCCCGCTACTGGCGACACAGGTGCTGCTGAACCCGGCCGTCAGGCAATCCTCGACCCGCATGCGCAAGGCGGGATTGTAGGTCGAGGCGACCATGATGTTTGCCAGTAGCCACAAACCATACCGGCATCAAAGGTTCAGCGATGTAAACCATTGTTAAAGTCTTAATCACAGTTGCGCACAGGCTCCTTGCCTCACCTGGCCCAATTCCTGCCTCCCCCCAATACCCGCAAGTCGCTGCTGACTACGCGGACGACTCTTTTGGGCCCCGCCGCCCAACAGCCTGCCCCGATAATCAGTCATCCCCATCGCTATCCCGAGGCCTTCCCCCATGACGAGCCCCTCCACCGAACAGGTCAGCCCCCAGACTCTGCGAAAGGTCATCATCGCCGCCGGCATCGGTAACTTTGTCGAGTGGTTTGACTTCGCCGTCTACGGCTTCCTCGCCACGACCATCGCCCAGCAGTTCTTCCCCAGCGGCGACGCCAGCGCGGCATTGCTCAAAACCTTCGCCGTGTTCGCCGTGGCGTTTGCCTTCCGGCCACTGGGCGGGATTTTCTTCGGCATGCTCGGCGACCGCATCGGCCGCAAGCGTACCCTGGCCATGACGATCCTGCTGATGGCCGGCGCCACTACCTTGATAGGCCTGCTGCCGACCTATGCCGCCATCGGCGTAGCGGCGCCGATCCTCTTGTCGCTGATTCGCTGCGCCCAAGGGTTCTCCGCCGGGGGCGAATACGCCGGGGCCTGTGCCTATCTGATGGAGCACGCGCCCAGCGATAAGCGCGCCTGGTATGGCAGCTTCGTGCCGGTGTCGACGTTTTCCGCTTTCGCCGCCGCCGCGGTGGTGGCGTATGCACTGGAAGCGTCGTTGTCCGCCGAGGCCATGGGCAGTTGGGGCTGGCGCTTGCCGTTCCTGATCGCCGCGCCGCTCGGCCTGGTGGGGCTTTACCTGCGCTGGAAGCTGGACGAGACGCCCGCCTTCCAGGCCGTTAAGGAAGAACACACCGTCGCCCACTCCCCGCTCAAGGAAACCCTGCGCAACCATGGTGCGGCGATCTGCTGCCTGGGCGCTTTTGTGTCACTGACGGCGCTGTCGTTCTATATGTTCACCACGTATTTCGCGACGTATCTGCAGGTGGCAGGAGGCTTGAGTCGGGCGATGGCGTTGCTGGTGTCGCTGATTGCATTGATTTTCGCCGCGGCAATTTGCCCTTTGGCGGGGTTGTACTCCGATCGAGTCGGGCGGCGCGCCACCGTGATGACGGCCTGTGTGTTGTTGATGGTCGTGGTGTATCCGTCGTTCCTGATGGCCAGCTCCGGTTCGTTCGCGGCATCCATTGTCGGCGTGATGTTGCTGGCGGTGGGGGCGGTATTGTGTGGCGTGGTCACGGCAGCCTTGCTGTCGGAGACGTTTCCGACCCGTACGCGCTACACCGCCTCGGCGATCACCTACAACCTGGCCTATACGATCTTCGGCGGCACCGCGCCGTTGATGGCGACCTGGTTGATCAGCACCACGGGCAGCAATCTGTCACCGGCGTTCTACCTGATTGCAGTGGCGTTGCTGGCGTTGGCCGGTGGATTGGCGTTGCCGGAAACTTCGCGGATTTCCTTGCACGACGTGGGGCCCGAGGACAAAAGCAGCGCGCCCGTGCTTTCGCGTTAAACGCCCTGCTCGTCAGAGAACCGCACGGCCAGACTCAGGTTCGCCGGATCGTTGATCGCGGCCATGTATTCATCCACGGTGATCTCACCTACGCACGGTCGCGCGCCAGGCATGGGTACGTAACCTTGAGCGATTTTGATGGCCAGGGCCACGGCAGCGCAGCTGGGGATCTCCGGGCCTTTGTCATTCAAGGCTGTCAATTGCACGGTCAATGACAAAGGTCTGCCGTCGGTCCCCAAGCCCTGCACATCGATGTACATCGCGCTTTTACCGTCGCCAAATCGCTCGAACCAGGTGCCCAGGCGGTGCAGCCGCGCCGCCCAGGCCACATGATCCCGTACCACTCCCAGCTTCAGTGCCTGAGCCAGCACCCAGTTGGCGACACCCCCCAATTTGAGCCCCGCGCCAGCTTTGAAGCGCAAGGTATGGGCGCCATACCGACCGGCGAAGATGTCCATGTCCGGCACATCCACATTGGCCAGCACTCGCGTGCCCAACACCGGCATTTTGCGCAGCGTCAGGTCCTGCCAACCCAGCACTTCGTGTACCTGGCCATTCCTGAGTTGCTTGATCGGTTTGCCCGCGTAGGCCAGCACACCTTCGATTGTCGACAGGCCTGGCATCTTGGCCGACGAGGAAATGCCATGTTCGATCGAGTCGATGCGCGAGAAGCGAGACCGGTACTGATCGATGAGCGCAGACGACAGCGTCGGCACTGAGCTGCAACCACTGAGAATGGCCACGCCCGCCTGTTTGGCGTGCACGTCCAGCACGCCCACGCCATTGACGAAGGTGCGGCAGTCGGACAGGTCGCAGTAGTTCACCCCGGCTTCGATGCAGCTCAGGGCAACTGCATAGGACTGCCCTTGGAACGGCCCGCCGGTATGAATCACTAACTGGATATGCTTCGACAGTAAAACACCCGCGAATCCGGCCCCCATCGCGTCGCCACACCAGCCTTCGCAGACAGTGCCGGGCTGCGCATTCAACTCGTCGAGTTTGCGCTGCAGCTTGTGTGGATCACGGCCCGAGATCACCAGCTCAATGCCCGGCGCTGCGGCCAAATGTCGGCACACGATGCTGCCGAAATTGCCGTAGCCGCCGATCACCATCACCCTGAGTGCCATTCCAGTCGTCCCTGAACCATCGATCATGCGCTGCGCCTGCAACAGGCTGGCAGCTGAGGCGGCCAACGATACTCGATTTCCTAGACCGCCGCAGCCATGCGGCCTCTGGCGCCCCAGGCGAACGTCACGACCATCAACAGCCCCAAGCCCGCCATCGCGGCACCGGCCAGGGAGATCGCCGGATAGCCCAGCCCTGCGTTGATCACCGCGCCACCCACTGCGGCGCCAATCGCGTTACCGAAGTTAAAGGCGCCGATATTCACGGCCGAAGCCAGATTCGGCGCGTCTTTGGCCGCTTCCATTACGCGCATCTGCAAAGGCGGCACGACTGCGAAGCTGGCGATCCCCCAGATAAGGATGCTCACCGCTGCAGGTATCGGCCAACGCATCAGGAATGCGAAGGCCAGCAGGACCAGGATCAGGGCGCTCAGCGAAACGATCAGGGTCCGGTCGATCGAGCGGTCTGCCGCCTTGCCGCCCCATATATTGCCCAGCGTCAACCCGACACCGAACAACACCAGCATGGCCGTGATAAAGGGGGTAGACGCATGGGTCTCGTTGCTCAGGATCGGCGCGATATAGGTAAACACGGTGAACATAGCACTGGAACCCACCACGGTCAGGGCCAGTGCCGCCAGTACCGAACCGCGCCCCAACACCTTGATTTCGGCCAGCACACCGTCGCTTTTCGGCAGCGGCAGGTTTGGCAGCGCGAACCACAGCGCGACCATGGTCACCAGGCCCAGTCCGCCAATGCCCCAGAACGCCGTACGCCAGCCAAGCAGTTCACCAAACCAGGTCGCCAGTGGCACGCCACCAATGGTCGCCAGGGTCAGGCCCATGAACATCGCCGCGACGGCTCCGGCGCGCTTGTCCGGCGCGACCACACTGGCGGCGACGATGGAACCGACGCCAAAAAACGCGCCATGGTTGAGCGAAGTGATGACGCGGGCGATCAACAGGTCGTAATAGCCGGTTGCAAGCGCCGACATCACGTTACCCAGGGTGAAAATGGCCATAAGGCCGACCAGCAAGTGACGACGGGGAATCTTGCCGGTGGTCAAGATCATCAGTGGCGCGCCGAGCAATACCCCCAGGGCGTAGGCGCTGACCAACAGCCCCGCAGTGGGAATCGAAACGCCAAGGTCATTGGCAATAGTGGGCAACATGCCCATGGGCGCGAACTCAGTGACGCCAATGCCAAAGGCACCGACAGCAAGGGCTACAAGGGGTGGATTGATACGCATGGAAGACTCCTCATTTATGCCGCAAATGCTACGATCTACGCTTTAACGGCACTAGACCGTTTAATTGGCAATCACCTTTGCGCGCGAGGCAAAAATGGATTTCAACGGCAGGTCGGGTGAGATGGCTGTATTCGCGATGGTGGCGCAGGAAGGCAGCCTTTCGGCCGCGGCACGGGCACTGGGACTGACACCTTCAGCCGTCAGCCGGGTCATCGCGCGCACGGAACAGCGCCTGGGCAGCCGCCTACTCATTCGCACGACCCGAGCCATCGCCTTCACCGCCGAAGGCGAGGTTTACCTTCGCGGCGCTCGGCGCATCCTGGCCGACATGGCCGAAGTCGAGGATGCCATCGCCGACCAGGGTGCCCCCAAAGGCAGGTTGCGGGTCAGTGCGGCCCTGGGCCACGGCCGCATGGCCATCGTGCCCCTGGTGGCAGCGTTCAGCGCCCGCTATCCGAACATTGTGGTGGACCTGACCTTGGGCGACGAAATAGTCGACATCCTCGGCGGCCAAGCCGACGTCGCGATACGCTTTGGCGACCTGCCAGACAGCCCGCTGACGGCGCGCCGCATCGGCGACACCGGCCAGGTCGTGGTGGCGTCGCCTGACTACCTTCAGCAACACGGCACGCCTCTGGAGCCGAACGATCTGTTGCGGCACAACTGCCTGCGTTTCAACTTCCGCCGGGCCCAACCCGATTGGCCCTTCGCGCAGAACGGCAAGACGTTTTCGCTGAAGATAAACGGCAATATCGAATGCAGCAGTGGCGAAGCACTTGCTCAACTGGCGCGACTAGGCGCCGGTATCGCGCGCATCGGCACGTTCACGGTTGCAGAGGACCTGCAACGCGGTCACCTGGTGCCGCTGCTGGAGCCCTGGAACCCTGGCGACAGGGAGCCGATCCACGTGGTGTTTGTGGGCGGTGCGAGCATGCCGGCGCGGATCCGCGTGTTTGTGGACTTCTTGCTCGAACATCACCGGCTATAAACGCGCAGGCTTGTGCAGGCGCTCAAGCACCTCATCAGCGGCCTCTCGCCATGCCTGCGTCGCGCCTTTATCTCTGAGCACCTCCAGCCCCGCCGCCGTGAAGGTGCCAGGTGTGGCAATGGCGCGACCCAACGCCTCCAGGCTGGTCGACGGCTGGTGGCGGGCGCTGGCCAGGCAGTCTTGCAGGTTGCCCATCACCAGTTGGACGGCCTGCTCTCTGGACAGGCCTTTGTCGGTAAACCACTGCTGAAGATCGCTCAGGAAGAAATAGAACCAGCCGTTCATGCAGGCCGCGACAGTGGCCAACTCGAACGCCTCCTCCTCGTCCAAAACAACCAATGACCCCAGCGCGCCCAGCAGCGTTGCATGGGGTTCACCGCCGGGCGTGACCACCACCGTGGTCTGGTTGATCTGGGCGGCATAGGACAGCATGGCACGGACCACACGCGCCCGCGGGAAACGGCGCTGCAATTCCACAAGCTTCAATCCAGCCACCAACGACACCAGCGTTTGCTCAGGTCTAAGCTGCACTTCATCAGAAAGCTGTTGAACCACCTCCGGGCGCACACCCAGCACCAATAGATCGGCGCCATCGACGACCTGTTGATTGTCGGCCCTCACCTCGCAGTTCCACTGTTTAGCGAGTTGCTGCGCACGTTCCTGGTTGCGCGGCGACAGCAACACCCGCCCCTCAAACCCGCTGCGACGCAGGCCGATCACGACCTTCTCCGTCAACTCGCCGACGCCCAGGATTCCAATCTTCAACACGCTGTCTACTCCGATCAATTCTGTAGTCGAGGCCATCATAGGCACGATTCCCGTATTCATGCAGGCATGGGTTCACGCTACACTCGCTGCTCTGAAGATCAGCCAGGAAGGCAAGCATGGGCACTCAAGGTAAAGACCGACAAATCGACAACATCGAATTCAATGTCAGCGATATTGCCCGGAGCAAAGCCTTCTACGGCGGTGCGTTCGGCTGGACCTTCGTCGATTACGGCCCCACCTATACCGAGTTCAGCGATGGCCGTCTGACTGGGGGATTCACAACGGGGGAGCCGGTGCGGCCGGGTGGGCCTTTGGTCATCTTGTACGCCGATGATCTCCATGGGACGCAGCAGCGGCTCAAAGCCCTGGATGCGCTCATTACCCGCGAGACATTTACGTTTCCTGGTGGAAGCCGGTTCCACTTCATGGATCCGGATGGGTACGAACTAGCAGTCTGGACTGCGCAAACCTAGGCGCCTGGGATACGAGCGCGACACCCAACAGCAGAGTGAACGGATGCCCATGGCCCTACTCTTCACACTGTAGCCAATGGTCATCTGACAAGCCCTCATCTACATAAACGGGGCTGGAACAGCTTGTCGTGCATGAATGGAGGACACATGCGGATCTACATTACAGGTGCTTCATGCGCCGGCGTGACCACACTGGGACAACACCTCGCCACTCGGCTCGGTCTGCGCCAGGTCGATGTCGATGATTTCTACTGGATGCCCACCGACCCTCCGTTCACAACCAAGCGACCACCCAGCGAACGCGTGTCACTGATGCAACAGGCACTCGGTGACGACGGTTGGGTGCTGACCGGCTCTTGCATGGTCTGGGGAGACGCGTTGATTGCTGATGCAGACGTGATTGTGTTCGTCGTCACGCCAACGCCCCTGCGCCTGGAACGACTGGCTGCCCGCGAAAAGGCGCGCTATGGAGATCGAATCGCACCCGAAGGTGATATGCATCAGATCCACTTGGCCTTTCGGGAATGGGCTTCGCAGTATGACGACCCGAATTTCTCGGGGCGCAACCGGGCGTTGCACGAGGCGTGGCTATCACAACTGGCGGCCCCGATCTTACGGGTCGACGGGGCTGACAGTGTTGAAACAATGGTGACGGCGGTCGTTCATACGGTGTCGAACATGGCGCAATAGCTGGAAACATGAACGGCTGAGGCTGTCAAACGACGTCCACTGCCCTTATCCTCACAGCTCCCCGCCCACGCGAACCCGGAGCCGCCATGGACCTCGCCACCCTCGCCCTTTTCCTCCCCGCCTGCTTTGCCCTGAACATGGCGCCCGGCCCGAACAACCTGCTGTCGGTGAGCAATTCCACGCGCTACGGCTACCGCACGTCATGCCTGGCCGGCATCGGTCGCTTGCTCGCCTTTGCCGGGATGATCGCCCTCGCCTCGGCCGGCTTGGCCGTGGTGTTGCAAACGTCGGAGTTGTTGTTCTATGGGATCAAGATACTCGGCGCGGCGTACCTGTTTTATCTAGCGCTTCAGTTGTGGCGCGCCAATCCGGAAGCAGAGGCGCAATCGGCCACGGCCAGGGTGGGACTGTGGGCGTTGGCGCGGCAGGAGTTCTTAGTGGCGGCGGGCAATCCGAAGGCGATTTTGATCTTCACCGCCTTCCTGCCTCAATTCGTGGTCCCCGGCGAGCCAGTCACCCCACAATTCGCGCTGCTCGGCGCGATGTTCCTGGTGCTGGAGTGGATCGCCATCAGCGCCTACGCCTATATGGGCCTGCACATGCGGCGTTGGTTTGCCGAGCCTCGGGGCAAGCGGATCTTCAATCGGTGCTGCGCGGGGTTGCTGTCGGCGGCGGCGACGGTGTTGTTGATGGCGCGCCGGGCTTGAGCAATGCATTGTTTGCAAAGCCCGACCGCTCTTGAGGTCAGCTACCTTCTGGCCATTTGGTTTTAATCAAACACCTTCAAAATTTTACGAGCTCTAGAATGACGCAACCATCTGAGCCGCTCTCCCCAGGAAGTCCGGGCGTTGAAGCAGCAGCGACGCTACCATTTAGACCTCCTTTGCCTCCTGCGCCAGCCCCTTTACAAGCCTCCAAGGAGCTTCCCGATGCTCCAGCACCTGGTACATCCCTTTTTCCGCTTTCACCGGCACGGCCTGGCGTCGCTGACTCAGGAACAGCGTCGGGCTTGCGACACTCCACACTCAGCCCCCCTCCCGCACCACCCGCACCGTTGTCAGTGACGCTTGAACGTTCAAAAGCACCAGTAGCACCTGAGCCTCCAGCAGCGATCACACCACTCTGACTTCCATATACCGGCGTATACGCCGCTACGTTTGTATTAACCGTCGTAATACTGCTAGATCCTCCATCCCCCCCTTTATGTCCTCCAGAATCGTCGGTAGCACCTCCCATGCCCCCCTTACCTCCAGCGCCAACATTAATAGTGATGGCCTGGACATTAAGGTCCTTTGAAGGAGGATAAAAGTTGCAGACTGTAGTTGCACCACTTCCGCCACCACCACCGGAGATTCCATTTATGCCCAAATTAGACACATACGTCTCCACAAAATTACCAGTATTGGAACCACCGCCAGCACCACCACCTCCCCCCCCAATCAAAGTGACCCGAATGCTTCTAATATCTCCCCACTTGGGAGCGGTATATTTATACTGACCCGCCTTGTTGTAAACCTCGTCTGCAGGGGCGAGTGTAGAGATGAAGGCACTGATGACGATAGCGGCATAGATAAACGAGGTTTTACCGTTCGATGTGCTCATGACCCGTATCGTCCTTAGTTGTTAGCGCGAAGGTTTACTGAACATTGGGACCAAATACACACGGTGTAACCTGTAAGAACTGACAGTTTCTTATACCGAGTCGGCATAAATAACCACCTCAAAAACGCAATAAAGTCCGCTTCATCTACGCAGGCTAGACCTGCCAACCGGCCAACGCCAAGACTGAGTTGCCCCCCCTTAATAACATCTGGAAACAGCCTCTCGATTGCCGACCAAAGCATCGTCTGCTCGCATGACTGCCCCCCATAACAATCAGCCAGATCAAGGAGAGATTCGATGAAAACCCTGGTAGTAGGCACCAGCAAAGGACTGGGCAAAGCCCTGATCGAAGGTCGCGGCGAGCCTGGGGACACGCTGATCGGCGTGTCCCGCAGCCGCCCCGAGCAGTTGGATTACAAGGACGGCGTGGCCGCCCGGCGGATCACGGTGTGAGCAGAGACGAACGCGTCGTCTAAACTTCACACACCGATTCTTCATGGAGACCGACCATGGCCCGCAAAAATACCCTCTGCCTCTGGTACAACGGCAACGCCCTGGAGGCGGCAACCTTCTACGCCGAGACCTTCCCAGACAGCAGGGTCAACGCCGTGCACCTGGCCCCCGGCGATTACCCGTCGGGTAAACAGGGCGACGTATTGACCGTGGATTTTACGGTGCTGGGCATCCCGTGCATCGGCCTTAACGGCGGCCCGATCTTTCCCCATACCGAGGCGTTTTCATTTCAGATTGCCACCGATGACCAGGCCGAGACCGACCGTTACTGGAACGCCATCGTCGGCAACGGCGGCCAGGAAAGCGCCTGTGGCTGGTGCAAGGACAAGTGGGGCGTGTCGTGGCAGATCTCACCGCGCGTGTTGACGGACGCCGTGACCCACCCGGATCGAGCAACGGCCAAGCGCGCATTCGATGCGATGATGACCATGAAGAAGATCGACATCGCCGCGATTGAAGCGGCGGTGGCCGCGGGCTAAGGCAACGCCTTGAGCATGGCCTTGGCCGCCAGGGCGTGGACCTCGCGGGTCGGGTGCCATTCGTCCCAATAGTAATGCGCATCGGCATTGGCACACACCGGTTTTACTTCCGGGTAGGTGGGCTGACACGGCGCGTCCAGGTCCGTGAACCCATTGGCTTGCGGATTGGCACGTAGCGCGTCGCTGAACGCCAAGTGGTCGAAGTAAGTGACCTTCGCCACGCCGATCTGCGCCAACACGGACGGTAATTTCTGCGCGAGCAATTGCTGGTACTTCTTCGCGTTGTCGACGTGGTTGCCCTGCACCACGGCGGGCACGTGGCTGAGGTCCGTAGTACCCACCACCATCACATGCCTGGCCCCCGCCGCCACCAGTTGCTCGGTGGCACTGCGGATGTTGGCCAGGCTCGATTCGCTCAGGGCTTCAATGCTTTCAGGATGGGAGAAGTCGGCCCATTCGAAAAAATCGTTGGCCGAGATAAAGATGAAATACAGCGCCTTGGGGTCGGCCTTGTGGGACTTGGCGGCCTGCAAATGCTCGGCGACTTGGCCGAGCAAGCCTGTGTCCTGGGTTGGCATCATCCACGTGTAGTAATTGCCGTGGCCACTTTTGGCGCCGCCCACCGCGTAGTCGGTCAACGGTGTTTTCAATGCCTGGGCCAAACCTTCAACGGCGGTCGGGCCATTGCTCCAGCGTCCTTTCCAGTACAGTGGGCCGGGCAGTGCCTGGGCGCCTTTGACCTTTTGCGCGGTAAGCCGGGTGGTGAGCGTTTCGCCCGCGCCATTGTCGGAGTAGCTGTCGCCAAAGGCATACAGATGATCATAGGTCGAGGCGCCAAAGGCGGTCGAGACAGACAGGGTCAGCAAAGCGGCCAAACACGCGCGTCGGATCATCGAGGTTCTCCCGGAGTGTGTGGATAGACTACCGGCTGGTTGAAAGCACGGCCGCATAATTGCGACCCGCACATATCCGGCGACGGCTGCATAAACTCGAACGCGCCCCGTTGACACGCTTCGTAATATTCCATGAAGATGGGGGCCTTATTCAGGGTGTGTCATCCCATGTCTGCAACGTCTTCCGTCAACCTTTTCGCCATTGGCTCTCTTGCCAAGGCACAAGGTTGCGTTGCGCACGCCCTCAAATCGAAGAAACAGTCGCTCATGTGACCGGGGCGCGCTGTCCCGTCAGATGAGCTGACAGGACATTGAGCCCGATTCGCACAATTCCCCTCTGCCCTTCTGACGGTGACTCCAGCGGTCAATCATCAGGAGAAAGTGCATGTCATCGTTTCAAGGTATCTGGGTTCCCGTGGTCACGCCGTTCCATGACGGCGCCATCGACTTCACCGGCCTGCACCGTCTGGTTAGCCACTTGCTGGAGAAACACGTGGCCGGGATCATGGTGTGCACCACCACTGGGGAAGCGGCGGCGCTGAGTCGCCAGGAACAACTGGCGGTGCTCGATGCGGTGTTGCAATGGGTACCGGCGCACCGCGTGGTGATGGGTCTGGCGGGCTATAACCAGATTGAGCTGCTGCAGTTCCAGCGCGAAATCCTGCAACGCCCGGTGGCGGGGCTTTTGGTGCCGGCACCGAGTTACATCCGCCCGTCCCAAGCGGGTTTGGAGGCGTTCTTCCGCACCGTGGCCGATGCCTCCAGCGTGCCAATCATTCTCTACGACATTCCTTACCGCACCGGCGCTACCTTCGAGCAAGCCACCTTGCTGAACATCGTCGCCCATGAACGCATCGTGGCGATCAAGGATTGTGGTGGCAACCTTGGCAACACCCTTGCACTGCTGGCCAGCGGTGATGTGGAGGTGTTGTGTGGTGAAGACGTGCAGATCTTCAACGCCTTGTGCCTCGGTGCGACCGGTGCCATTGCGGCTTCGGCTCACTTGCAGACCGAGCAGTTCGTGGCGCTGTGCCAGTTGGTGCGGGACAATCAGCTGGCAGAGGCGCGGGCGACTTTTTTCGAGTTGCTGCCACTGATCAACGCCATGTTCATGGAGCCCAACCCCGCACCGGTAAAAGCCGCGCTGGCCCTGCAAGGCTTGATCGGCAGCGAATTGCGTGCGCCGATGCAAGCCGCCAGTACCGCCGTTGTCGCGCGCTTGCAGCAGGTACTGAACCCGACCCGCTAACGTGCCTGGCGGGTGTACGCAACGGCCCGTACGGGTGGACCTAGTCCAAGCCCTGGCAAAAATCTAACAGCAGAAACCGATCAAATGTGGGAGCTGGCTTGCCTGCGATAGCATCACCGCGATACATCTGAAACACCGAGGTGGCTGCATCGCAGGCAAGCCAGCTCCCACAGGGGTCAGCGTCAGGCTGAGGTGATGTTGGCGCGAGCCGAGTGCAGCTTCTTGTAACTCTCAATCAGGCGTTGGTGCCGGTCCAGCCCTTCCAGCTTCATGCTGGTCGGCGTCAAACCATAGAAGCGCACGTCGCCCTGCACCGAGCCAATCACCGCATCCATCCGCTCATTGCCAAACATGCGACGGAAGTTGGCTTCGTAATCCGCCAGTTCCAGGTCATCGTCCAGCTCCATCTCCAGCACCGCATTCATCGCCTGATAGAACAGGCCACGTTCAGCCGTGTTGTCGTTGTACTGCAGGAACATCTCCACGCACTCCTTGGCCTCTTCATACTGCTGCAAGGCCAGGAAGATCAGCAGCTTCAGCTCCAGGATGGTTAGTTGGCCCCAGGCGGTGTTGTCATCGAACTCAATGCCGATCAGCGTGGTGATATCGGTGTAGTCGTCCAGTTCGCTCTCGATCAGGCGCTCGACCAACGCTTGCAGCTCTTCCTCGTTGAGGCGATGCAGGTTGAGAATGTCTTCGCGGAAAAACAGCGCTTTATTGGTGTTGTCCCAGATCAGATCGTCCACCGGGTAGATTTCCGAGTAATCCGGCACCAGGATGCGGCACGCGGTGGCGCCGAGGTGTTCGTACACCGCCATATAGGACTCTTTACCCATGCCTTCCAGAATGCCGAACAAGGTCGCGGCCTCCTGGGCATTCGAGTC
>Ga0213822_1000404_pt1 | contig 34613 bp, 42 predicted proteins | sample MC6MC0908MG_FD_179872 | JGI IMG/M metagenome (GOLD analysis project Ga0213822, IMG submission 179872) | Enriched soil aggregate microbial communities from Iowa State University, Ames, United States - MC6-MC0908-MG | ecosystem: Environmental > Terrestrial > Soil > Unclassified | place: USA: Iowa... | reverse complement strand
CTGAAGTGACGGATAGAAAAGCGAGAGCGACGGAAAGGAGAGTCGAAGCGACGGATGGAAACGCCAAAGCGACGGATAGAAGAGCCAAGGTGACGGATGGAAACCAGAGCGACGGAAAGAAGAGCTGAAGTGACGGATAGAAAAGCGAGAGCGACGGAAAGGAGAGTCGAAGCGACGGAAAGAAGAGCTGAAGTGACGGATAGAAAAGCGAGAGCGACGGAAAGGAGAGTCGAAGCGACGGATAGAAGAGCCAAGGTGACGGATGGAAACCAGAGCGACGGAAAGATGAGCCAAGGTGACGGAAGGAAACCAGAGCGATGGAAAGAAGAGCTGAAGTGACGGATAGGAATGCGAGAGCGACGGAAAGAAGAGTCGAAGCGACGGAAAGTAGAGCCGAAGCGACGGAATGGAAGAGCTGAAGCGACTGAAAGAATCACCAAAGTCGTGGATAGAACAGCCGATCTGACGGAAAGAATCACATAAACAAAAAAATCGCCGTAGCTGGCGATTTTTTTATTGGAATTGAGAAAGGCGTGAAAAGAAGTTCTTAACAAAATTTAAAAATATTTTTTCTGATGGTGCAATTTCACGATTTATGGGTGAAATGATGCCGACTGTTCTTGGAATCGTTGGTGATGTAATTGGCACCTTTACTGTGAAGCGGGCAGCTGAATCATACAGGGAGCTTTCTGGTAATAAGCTGACCCCAATACCTGCAGCGACAAGACCCTTTAGTGCATCTAAGTCTTCCCCCTCAGAGATGACGTTTGGCAAGAAGCCGGCAGCTCGACAGGCATCCATAGCCACTTTGTGTAAAATATAGCCATCTGGGAATAAGACAAATAAGTCGTTGCGTAAATCAGCGAGTTGGATACTTTCCCTTTTGGCTAATGGATGTTTTGCTGGTAGTAAAGCGGCGATATTTTCAGTAAACAAAATTGTTGATTGAATCGCTTCATCCTTCGGTGGAAGAGGGCCTAAAAATGCTAAATTTAATTCTCGATTTTTGACTGCATCAATTAAAAAACGATAGGAGCCTTGACGGAGCTGGAATTGCAAATCTGGATATTCACGTTTGAAGGCTGAAATAACAGTTGGCAATACATAGCTAGCCAAGCTTGTTGGAAAACCGATTTTTATCGTACCTTTAGCCGGATCTAAATATTCTTCTACTTGCTTTGCGGCAAAATCAATGGCTTTCAGAGCGGTAATTGTGTGCTCAAGAAATGTTTTTCCAATCGGTGTCAATTTAACATTTCGTCCTACCCGTTCAAAAAGTGGTGTGCCTAATTCATCTTCTAGATTAGCAATTTGTCGGCTAATTGCAGATTGAGCAACATGAAGATGTTCAGCAGCCTCAGAAATGTGTTCACGTTCAGCAACTTCAACAAAATAACGTAATTGACGTAACTCCACTAGATATTCACCTCTATTAATCGAAAAATACGATTGATTATACCTCAATTATATACTATTTAAGATGAAAAATGATTGTAAATAAAACAGATGTCTCCATCAATTAAGTATTGGCAAGAAAGGGTCTGCGCTATAACGAAGGGGTGATTTCCGTTACAGCTGGGCGCTTTGCCGCTGACGCTTCGCTTTCGCGCAGATAAAACATTTGTTGCTGCCGCTTCGCTTTCGCACAGATAAAACATTTGTTGCTGCCGCTTCGCTTTCGCACAGATAAAACATTTGTTGCTGACGCTTCGCTTTCGCACAGAAAACATTTGTCGCTGCCGCTTCGCTTTCGCACAGAAAACATTTGTCGCTGCCGCTTCGCTTTCGCACAGAAAACATTTGTCGCTGCCGCTTCGCTTTCGCACAGAAAACATTTGTTGCTGACGCTTCGCTTTCGCGCAGATAAAACATTTGTTGCTGCCGCTTCGCTTTCGCACAGAAAACATTTGTCGCTGACGCTTCGCTTTCGCACAGAAAACATTTGTCGCTGACGCTTCGCTTTCGCACAGAAAACATTTGTCGCTGACGCTTCGCTTTCGCGCAGAGCAAAGCTTCCTGGGGGTGTCCGATGAGCCGTTCTACTATCGCTGATCCCCAAGTAGTCGTCCAGCCTCCACTCCAATCAACGTATATACATGGCATACGTTTTTATTACTAATGTCATCCCTGAATCTTGATAATAAGCAGAATAAGATTCCGATAAAATCTTACGTCCCTTATTTCTTTCCCTTAATTGATTCCATTCTAATGAAAAAGGTTATAGTATAGATATTGTTATTTATGCATAACTGTCACAAAACCGCTACAATTAACGCTTCCTGCGAGGTTTCCACTATGTTGCTAGATGAAATTCATTCTCAATTATAGCTTATTTATTGAAAATGAAGGAAGTCGATTCTCATTGTCAATAATGATTGGCAATAATCTGAAAATGCTTACAAAGTCTTTGTTTTTAGGGATTATATCAGAAGAGAATGAAAGTGATTGAAATGGTTTGCATAGAGAACGATTTTCAGTTAAGATTAGAATGATGATAATTAAGGAATGGTTCACCATTCACTGAACACACTATGGAGGTATTTTCATGTCAACTTTAGTTATTAAAGATCTTCACGTTGAAATCGACGGGAAAGAGATATTAAAAGGCGTAAACCTTACTATCAATACAAATGAAATTCACGCAATTATGGGACCAAACGGAACTGGTAAATCTACACTAGCTTCTGCAATCATGGGTCACCCTAAATATGAAGTAACTTCTGGTACAGTTGAACTTGATGGCGAAAATGTACTTGAAATGGAAGTAGACGAGCGTGCTCAGGCAGGTCTATTCCTAGCAATGCAATATCCTTCTGAAATCGCTGGTGTAACAAATGCTGATTTCTTACGTTCAGCTATTAATGCACGTCGTGAAGAAGGCGATGAAATTTCACTAATGAAATTTATCCGTGAACTAGATAAAAACATGGAATTCCTTGAAATGAATGAAGATATGGCACAACGTTATTTAAATGAAGGTTTCTCTGGCGGTGAGAAAAAACGTAACGAAATTCTTCAATTAATGATGATTAAACCAACTATCGCAATTTTAGATGAAATTGACTCTGGTCTTGATATTGACGCACTTAAAGTTGTATCAAAAGGCATCAATGCAATGCGTGGAGAAGGCTTCGGCTGCTTAATGATCACTCACTACCAACGCCTACTTAACTACATTACACCAGACCATGTACACGTAATGATGCAAGGTCGTGTTGTTAAATCAGGTGGCGAAGAATTAGCACAACGTTTAGAAGCAGAAGGCTATGACTGGATTAAAAAAGAATTAGGTATCGAAGAAGAAACAGAAGAACAAGAAGCATAAGAGGGAGGACGAACTAGCATGACAGTGGAACTTAACTTGCCTGTAACAGTACAGGACGTGCGCTCGTTCTCAGAAGCAAATGGTGAACCGGCTTGGTTTACAGAGCTTCGCGCGGCAGCACTAGACAAAGTAACTGGTTTAGATTTGCCAAAACCAGACAGAACAAATATTACAAAATGGGATTTTGTGAATTTCCCAACGCATACAGTTGATAGTGAAGGATTCGCTTCACTTGATGCATTACCAGAAGAAGCAAAAGGCTTAATTGATTTTGAGGCACAAGAAAATCTTTATATTCAACGCAATAACACACCAGCTTTCATTAAAACATCACAAGAACTTGCTGATAAAGGTGTTATTTTTACAGATATTTTAACAGCAATTCGTGAACATGATGAGCTTGTTAAAAAGTACTTTATGACAGAAGCAGTAAAAGTTGATGAGCATAAGCTAACAGCGCTTCATGCGGCACTTGTAAATGGTGGTGTGTTCGTATATGTACCGAAAAATGTAATTATCGAACAGCCGCTTCAAGTAGTATTCTTAAACGATAACGCAGAAGCCTCTTTATATAACCACGTATTAGTTGTAGCTGAAGCAAATTCAGCTGTAACGTATGTTGAAACATATATTTCAACAGTTGAAGAAGCAAAAGGTCAAGCAAATATTATTGCAGAAGTAGTAGTGCAAGATAATGCACAAGTTACTTACGGTGCTGTTGATGTACTTGCAAAAGGATATACTACTTATGTTAATCGTCGTGCTCGACTAGCTCGTGATGCGAAAGTAGATTGGGCTCTTGGCTTAATGAATGATTCAGATACTATTTCTGAAAACATTTCACATCTAATCGGTGACGGTTCTCATGCTGATACAAAAACAGTAGTTGTTGGTCGCGGTGAACAAAAACTTAACTTTACTACTGAAGTTCGTCACTGGGGTAAAAACTCAAACGGTCATATCTTAAAGCATGGTGTGATGAAAGACGCAGCACAATCAATTTTTAACGGTATTGGCTACATCGAACACGGTGCAACAAAAGCTGATGCACAACAAGAATCACGTGTATTAATGCTTTCTGAAAAAGCTCGTGGCGATGCAAACCCAATTCTATTAATCGATGAAGACGATGTAACAGCAGGACACGCAGCATCTGTTGGTCGAGTAGATCCACTACAACTGTACTACTTAATGAGTCGTGGTATCTCAAAAGCAGAAGCAGAGCGCCTTGTTATCCATGGATTCCTTGCGCCAGTTGTTACGCAATTACCAATCGAGGGCGTTCAAAAGCAACTGACGGAGGTTATTGAAAGGAAAGTTCGCTAATGATGAATAAAGACATTAAAAGCTATTTCCCAATTTTAAATCAGGAAGTAAATGGTCATAAGCTTGTTTATCTTGATAGTGCAGCCACTTCTCAAAAACCTATTCAAGTGATAGAAGCAATGAAGCATTATTATGAATTCGATAATTCCAATGTTCACCGTGGTGTGCATACATTAGGAAATCGTGCTACTGACAAGTATGAAGGAGCACGTGAAAAGGTTCGTAAGTTTATCAATGCTACATCAACACAAGAAATTATCTTTACTCGTGGTACTACAACCGCTTTAAATACAGTGGCAGGAAGTTATGGTCGTGCTAATGTTGCTGAGGGTGATGAAATTGTCATTACTCATATGGAGCACCACTCTAATATTATTCCTTGGCAGCAGCTAGCAAAGGAAAAAAATGCAACGCTGAAATACATTGAACTTGAAGCAGATGGCACACTTAACTTGGAGAAGGTACGTGCGACTATTACGCCTAAAACAAAAATTGTGTCGGTATCAATGGCTTCAAACGTATTAGGAACGATTAATCCAATTAAAGAAATCGCTCAAATTGCACATGCTAATGGTGCTGTAATGGTAGCCGATGGGGCACAAGCAGCACCACATATGAAAATCGATGTCCAGGATTTGGATGTAGATTTCTTAGGATTCTCAGGGCATAAAATGTGCGGACCAACAGGAATAGGTGTACTATATGGTAAAAAGGAACACCTTGAAAAGATGGAGCCAATTGAATTTGGTGGCGAAATGATTGACTTTGTTGGACTTTATGACTCGACGTGGAAGGAATTACCGTGGAAATTTGAAGGTGGAACGCCTATTATTGCAGGTGCAATAGGTTTAGGAGCCGCTATTGATTTCTTAACTGAAATTGGGCTTGATCATATTGCGGAGCATGAGCATAAGCTTGCAGGCTACGCGATGGATCAGCTTGAAACAATTGACGGACTTAAAATTTTCGGCCCGCGTGATCCAATGAAGCGTTGTGGACTTGTAACGTTTAACCTAGACGATGTACATCCACATGATGTGGCAACGGTTCTTGATATGAGCGGTATTGCTGTTCGTGCAGGACATCATTGCGCTCAACCACTAATGAAATGTCTTCAACAAGTAGCAACAGCGCGTGCAAGTTTCTATCTGTATAATACAGAGGAAGATATTGACCGCCTAGTTACAGGGTTACGTTCTGCGAAGGAGTATTTTGGCGATGTCTTTTAATAATTTAGATCAACTATATCGTTCAGTCATTATGGATCATTATAAAAATCCTCGTAATAAAGGATCGATTGAAGAAGATGCTGTAACGATTGATATGAACAATCCAACTTGTGGTGACCGCATTCACTTAACGCTTAAAGTGACTGACGGTGTTGTAGAGGATGCGAAATTTGACGGTGAAGGCTGTTCAATTTCGATGTCGTCTGCATCCATGATGACACAACTTATCAAAGGGAAAAATGTTGAGGAAGCATTAGAGCTTGCTGATATCTTTTCTAAAATGATGATGGGTGAAGACTATAGCGACAAATATGACCTTGAGGATGTTGAAGCATTACAAGGTGTTTCACAATTCCCTGCACGTATTAAATGTGCGACGTTAGCTTGGAAAGCGATGGAAAAAGGCGTAAAGTAATAATTTTATCCCAATAAACACTTGAATAAAAGCAATAATACATGTTTTCATTCAGGACGAGGGGTTTCGTTTTAGACTAGATAAATAACAATAATTCATGAACGGAGGAGAAACAATGGCTAAAAAAATGCCTGATATTGGCGATTACAAATACGGATTCCATGACAAGGACGTATCAATTTTCCGTTCAAAACGTGGTTTAACTGAAGAAATCGTCCGTGAAATTTCAAATATGAAACAAGAGCCTGAGTGGATGCTTGAATACCGCTTAAAAGCACTTGAAACTTTCTATACAAAACCAATGCCGCAATGGGGTGGCGACCTAGGAGACTTAGATTTTGATGAAATTACGTACTACGTAAAACCATCAGAAGCTACACAAAAATCTTGGGATGAAGTACCTGATGAGATCAAAGCTACTTTCGATAAATTAGGTATTCCAGAAGCAGAACAAAAATATCTTGCTGGTGTATCTGCTCAGTACGAATCTGAGGTAGTGTATCACAACATGAAACAAGATCTTGAAGACCTTGGTATTGTGTTCAAAGATACAGACTCAGCTTTACGTGAAAACGAAGATATTTTCAAACAGTACTGGGGTAAAGTGATTCCTTACACTGACAACAAATTCGCTGCATTAAACTCAGCTGTTTGGTCAGGTGGATCATTCATCTATGTACCACCAGGTGTAAAAGTGGAAACACCGTTACAAGCTTACTTCCGTATTAACTCTGAAAACATGGGTCAATTCGAACGTACGCTAATTATCGTAGACGAAGGTGCTCACGTACACTACGTTGAAGGTTGTACAGCTCCTGTTTACACAACAAACTCTTTACACTCAGCGGTAGTAGAAATTGTTGTACGTAAAGACGCATACTGCCGTTATACAACGATTCAAAACTGGGCGAACAACGTTTACAACCTAGTAACAAAGCGTACAGTTGTTGAAGAAAACGGTACGATGGAATGGATCGATGGAAACATCGGTTCTAAGTTAACAATGAAATATCCAGCTTGTATCCTTAAAGGTGAAGGCGCTCGTGGTATGACATTATCAATCGCGCTAGCAGGTAAAGGGCAACACCAACATGCAGGTGCGAAAATGATTCATATGGCACCAAACACATCTTCAACAATCGTTTCAAAATCGATTGCAAAACAAGGTGGTAAAGTAACATATATGGGTCAAGTTCGTTTCGGTCCTAAAGCAAGTGGTGCACGTGCGAACATTGAATGTGACACGTTAATCATGGATAACCAATCTACTTCAGATACAATTCCTTACAACGAAATCTTAAATGATAATGTTTCTTTAGAGCATGAAGCGAAAGTTTCAAAAGTATCAGAGGAACAATTATTCTACTTAATGTCTCGTGGTATTTCTGAAGAAGAAGCGACAGAAATGATCGTAATGGGCTTCATTGAACCATTTACAAAAGAATTACCAATGGAATACGCAGTAGAAATGAACCGTCTGATCAAGTTTGAGATGGAGGGCAGTATCGGGTAATATACCTGAAACGCCTGATATATAAGGGTTTTAGAGGTTTTTGGAAATTGATGAAAATCGGCCGTGCCGAAAACGTGCCGATTCAGATTTTATCTTTAGTGTAGGAGGCGAACTTTTTTAGTTCGTCTTCTTCTATTTTCTCAGTAATATCTAAATAAGTATCTGCAGTAGTTTTAATTGTTTTATGACCTAATCGGTTTGAAACAAATTTAATGCTTGCTCCTGCTTCTAAAAGCAACTAAAAGCAACAGCATGTGTATGTCTAAAACAATGAGTTCCTTTATAATCCACGCCAGCTTCCTTACAATACTTCTCAATACTTTCTCTAACTGTGGACGGAGTTAAATAATTTCCGAGATAGTTTTGAAAAATTATATCATCATTATTTTTCTTGAAGGACTGATTGCTTAAAATCATTTCGTTTTGTTTTAGTTTGAACTTTTTTAACTCATTTAGTAAATCGTTACTTATTCCTATGGTACGGTATGATGATGTGTTTTTTAATGTTGTTATTATTGATTTATTATTGATTTATTATTGTTATTACGTCTTACTTGGCGTTCAACATTTATTTTATTATCTTCAATATCTGTCCATCGTAAAGCTAATCGCAACGCTTGGCATTGTGGGGATGGACAAGGTAACGGTAACCGAAAAAGTATTGGTGTAGAAATTTGCTGCAGTAAAAGTGGCGGTGCTCGTTACATGGCTGCAGAAGAAAATGCGATACAATACATCGCTAAGTTATTGAAACAATATGGTTGGGGAATTGACCGTGTGAAAAAACATCAAGACTGGAACGGAAAATATTGTCCACATCGTATTTTGAGCGAAAACCGATGGAACAGTTTTTTGAAACGAATTGAACAGGCTATGAAGCCGAAGGAATCTTTACAACAGAAGGATGATGATATTATGAAATTCACTAGTCCAACAACAAAATCAGCTGTACGTGATTACATTAAACAAGCTGTAGATAAAAAGTTAATCAACAAGTCGTGGTTAGATAAATTTGATAAAGGAGATCTAATTACTGGCGATTTTGAAGGGTTGAAGATCATCATTGCACAACGGAGTAAGTAAAATGACTGTGACCAACCATGTTTGAGCCGAATGATCCTTTAGTTTTAAAAAATGGCGTGATTATTAGTAAATTGGTTGAAAACGCTAAATTTTATTGTTATTACCGTAAAATAATGGCGGGGAATAGAGGGAAGACCGCCAAAAAAATGGCGTATTGTTTTCATTGATTTTCCAATACTGATAGTGGTAGGATATAAATAACTCGAGGGTAATAAATATGCTATAGCAAAATCCAAGTTTTTCTTAATTTTATTTTGTAATTTGAATAAGTAAAAATTTCAATTATAAGGAGGAAATTATGAAAAAATTCATTGCTATTGTGTCGTTAATATTCTTCTTAGGGTTTAATTTATCTAGTTCTAGTATTAACGTAAACGCACAAAATACCAATCCATTAGTTGATTCTTCTAAGACTGCAATTAGTAATTGTGAACCTTGTGGTAAAAAAACTGAGACACCTGTATCTACTGGTACAGAACAGGAACAAGCGAAAGCTGTAAATGTAGTAGAACAATCAGATAAGTTTAAAAATACTTCTAAAGAAATTTCAGATTACAATGGTAAAATTGAGCTTTTGGGAGTTAATGTGATTGATGGTAGAAAGCAAGCAGCTGTAGCTTACAAAGTTGAAAATGCTCAAAACGGTTTATCAGTTATAACATATTTTGTTAATTTTAATTCTGGAGAAGTCCCATTAGAACAAAAAATGTTTGCTAATGAAGTAATTAAAGGTGAATTAGTGAATATTACTTGGACGATGAATGACGAAGATTTCCTTAACGTAAACATTAATAAAGATGGTATGATCGAGGAAGGAAACAAGGAGTACACATTAAATCAATACCTTACAAAACACGAAGAAAATTTAACAAAAAGAGCTGGAGAAATTTCAACTATGTCAGTTTGTAGTTGGGCTGTTGGATTATTATGTGCCGCAGGCACTTCATGGGCTTGTTACGGATTATGTGGCGTAGCTGCAATCGTGAATGTTCTTGGCGGTGCTGGCTGTGCAATTGCGTGTGGAATTATATTCGGCGGTGGTGGATGTATTACTGCTGTTGAAACACTATGCTAATAAACAGAGGGGAGGGTGGTAATATTGTTTGATACTACATTAGAAATGGCCATAGTCCTTGCACTATTAACAATCTCCATCACTCTTGTTTTTATGTATCAAAGAGAAGTTCGAAAAAATAAAAAAAATGATTAAGATAAAAACACCGAATTAAAACTAAGCATACTAGTAAGATTTATTTTTACAGTAAAGCCCAGGTACTCAATTAATTTTGAGGCTGGGCTTTTTTTGTTTAATTATTGTTTGCTAATAATACCTAAACGTTCCTTAATGGCAAATTGAAGTAACTGAGAAAAGTTGATATTTTCTTCTTCTGCCACATCATTTAACCATTTAGGAATTGTTAAAGTCTTTTTAACCGCCTTGTTTTCAATCTCATCTCTAATATAATCCGTTCTCACTTCTATAATTGAGATAAAAGCTCCTTGTGGAAGACTGATGCTGCTTGGAACTGAGGGAGTAGGGATTTTTTCTCCATCTTCCTCCATTCCAAATAGAAAACCAGCTAATACATCTTTAGCCATATATACGGATTCATCCATATCAGAACCTTCTGTAATGCATCCAGGTAGGTCAGGAAACGTTATTGTGAAACCTTCCTCGTTGTCAGTGCCTGGGTCGAAAATCGCTGGAAAATAATATTTAGCCATTTATATAAAACCTCCTTACAGGAGGACTATTTAAGTCCTGCCTGCTTTAGTATTGAGTTTGTAGTACCTATCTTAAGGTCTTTCTTTGGATGTGGAACCGTTACTGTTCCTTTTTTAGTAGGATGTTTAAAGTGATTATGACTTCCAACAACCCTATGTAAGTACCATCCATCTTTATTAAGAATTTTTATTATTTCTCTTGATGATATGTCTTTCATTTCCTTTCTATACTCTTATTATAACACGTGTTATTTATACGTACAACAATTAATTTCACTGTTTTGCTAAAAATTTTAATTAAAAAAGCCACTCATTTGAGTGACCTATATCCCTAACAATTGCTTTTTCTTCGCATTAAATTCATCCTCAGTGATTAATCCATCCTCTAATAAATGCATTCAGTGAAAAGAATGCATTTTTTTATTTTCCTTGTTTATGAGCCATGTTTTTTTATGATACGTTTATATTTCGTTAGAAAGTGTGTGCTATGATAATGTACATAGAGGAGGGAGTCACATGATTCGAGTTGGATTAACTGGTTGGGGTGATCATCCTTCACTTTATAGTGGAGTGACTGCCTCAAAGGAAAAATTATTCGATTATACAGGTCATTTTTTAACGGTAGAAGTAGATACTTCTTTTTATGCCATACCTTTGACAGAGAATGTTCGGAAATGGTGTGTGGATACACCAGAAAATTTTCGTTTTGTTGTGAAGGCCTATCAAGGGATGACTGGTCATTTACGTGGGGATATACCATTTGAATCGAAGAATGACATGTTTAATGCCTTTATCGAATGTGCTAATGAATTTAAACGTCATGGGAAGCTAGCGATGATACTTGCACAATTTCCGCCTTGGTTTGATTGTCAGGCAAAAAATGTTCAATATCTTTTGTATATTAGGCAGCAGCTCAAAGGCTTTGACGTAGCTATAGAGTTTCGCAATCGGACATGGTATGCGGACAATGTAGTGCAGCAAACGATGGATTTATTACGAGAGCATCAATTTATTCACACTATTTGTGATGAACCACAGGCTGGCGTAGGCTCTGTACCATTTTATCCTACTGTTACTGCGACTAAGGCACTTGTACGTATTCATGGACGTAACATTCATGGGTGGCGCAATACTGGTAATGCCGAAAACTGGCGCAAGGTTCGTTTTTTATATGATTATAATAGTGAAGAATTACAGCAGCTTGGTCAGCATGTGAAACGTCTCCAATCAGAGGTACAGGATCTGTATGTATTATTCAATAATAATTCAGGGCTCCATGCTGCTAAAAATGCAAAGGAGTTACAAGGGATTTTAGCGATTAGAGATGTAGGTTTAGCGCCTAAACAATTAAACATGTTTGAAGGGGAACTATAATGGAATTTATTCTTTTAGCGATTATTGCATTATTTTCAGGGTTAATTGGCTCATTAGTTGGGCTCGGTGGAGGAATTATCTTAGTCCCTGCAACATTATTCATTGGATTAAATTTAGGGATGATTCCAGATATGACTCCCCAAAAAGTGGTTGGTTTATCTGTTGTCATGATGATTTTCACTGGTCTTGCCTCTACGTTAAGCTTTATGAAATCGAAAACAGTTGATTATAAAAGCGGTTTTATATTTTTCATAGGGAGTATTCCTGGGACAATGCTGGGGGCATGGGTAAATAAGGGATTAGATTTACCATCATTTAATTTATATTTTGGTATTTTATTGATCATTTTAGCGACGATATTACTTGTACGTGATCGATTGAAACCTGTAAAATGGTTTGTAAAAAATGGTGTGCAACAGGAATTCACTGATAATGAAGGAAATACCTTTGTATACGGCTATCCAATTTGGTTTGCCATTATATTAACATTTGGCATAGGCTTTGCCTCTGGATTATTTGGTATCGGTGGGGGCTCGATGATGGTGCCTGCTATGATTATTTTATTTTTGTTTCCACCACATGTTGCAGTGGCAACATCGATGTTTATGGTATTTCTATCGTCGCTTGTTAACTCAGCGAGTCATATTTATTTAGGGCATGTACCATGGCTCTATACAATACCAGTTATTCCAGGAGCTTATATTGGGGCAAAGCTTGGGGCAGCATTAAACAAAAGAATTAAATCGGATACTCTTGTAGTAGCACTTCGAGTTATTTTGTTGTTATTGGGAATTCGTTCTATTATCGAGGGTTTATTGTCAACTTGATTGGAAGTGTCTAGAAATCGACTTTATACAGACATTAAGGTCTGATGAGTTTATAGCACTTATACAGAAACAGAAGCTATTTTAAAGATGAGGTGGCTTTTATGCAGGAAAAAATTCATATTTTTCATACGAATGATTTGCACAGTCATTTTAAGTATTGGCCACGAATGCAAAGCTATGTGAAAGAGATGCGTAGCGGGCTTACAAACCTGGGGGAAACAAGTTATTTATTTGATGTCGGAGATCATTTAGATCGTTCAAATATTTATACAGAAGCAACAGTCGGTAAGGGCAATGTGATGTTATTGAATGAAGCTGGCTATGACGTAGTGACAATTGGTAATAATGAAGGGATAACATTGTCCCATGAGGAGCTATATCATCTGTATGATGAAGCAGCTTTTGATGTTGTCGTTGCTAATGTGTATGCCTCGCAAGGAACAAATCCAGCGTGGATGAAGCCGTATGTTGTATTAACAACTGCTCATGGTACAAAGCTTGCAGTTATTGCAGCCACTGCTATGTTTGAAATTTATTATAAGGAATTAAACTGGGAGATGAATGAGGCACGAAGTACACTCATTCACTTAGCACTGCAGCTCCGTAAAGAAGTAGATATTATTGTTTGTCTGTCACATTTAGGGATAACAGAGGATGAGCTTTTAGCGGAGGAATGCCCAGAAATTGATGTAATATTCGGCTCACATACACATCATGTTCTCCCGAATGGAAAACTAGTGAATGGCGTTTTATTAACAGGCGGAGGGAAATTTGGACAATATACTGGTCATCTTGTTGTAGAATATGATAAAAAAATGAGGAAGATTGTTGAAAAAAAGGATATATTAATTCATAATAAGGACTTGCCAACTGTTCAATACGAAAAAAGTATTGTACAGTCTTTTGAGGAAGAAGGTAAACGATTACTTGATATTCCAGTATTCACCACGAAAAAATCGTACAACAAGGAATGGTTCCATTATTCGCAATTATCCGATTTGTTTGCGCAGGCCATTTTAGAAAAAAGTGGAGCTGACTGTGCGTTATTTAATGCGGGTATTTTTTTAGATGGTTTACCTAAAGGAACAGTGACTGCACTAGATTTGCATCGAATCTTCCCTCATCCTATAAATTTATGTACGATTGAATTATCAGTTGCTGAAATGAAAGAGATTTTTCAGGAATCTAAAAATGAAGAGTGGCCCTATATTGAGCTCAAAGGATTAGGGTTTAGAGGCGTTATCTTTGGAAAGATGCTGACTTATGGCTTTTCAATGAATGAGGATCGTCAATTACTTATCAATGGTAAGGTTGCAGATAACGATCGAATTTACAAATTAGTAACGCTGGATTTGTTTACGTTCGGTTATTTTTATCCAAGCTTTAAATATGCGAAGAAGAAATATATTCTACCAGAATTTTTACGAAATATTATGATAGATTATGGGCAAAGATTCTTTAAGCAATAGATAAAGATGCTTTAGAATGGAATGGGGAAGAGGTCATGCGATTAATTTCAATCGATGCAGTAAAAGAAGGAATGCTATTAGGGAGAACCATTTGGAATGAGGCAGGACACCCTCTTTTAAAGAAAGACGTTGTCATTAATGCACGTATTATTCAAAGACTACAACAATTAAATACACATTATGTATATATAAATGATGCAATTTCTGAAGGTATTGAGGTAAAGGAAACCGTTCCAACTGTTATTCGAAATAAAGCAATTTCAACCATTAAAGAGTCTTTCCAATCAATCAATGGTTTAAATTCAGTAAATGCCTCTTATGTACTTGACAAGCAATCAAAAGCAATTATTTCAATTGTAGATGAGTTATTGTCTGCAATTAGTAGTAATGATGAAATTCTAACAATACTAACAGATGCTTATTTATTTGATGAATATTTATATCAACACTCCTTTCAAGTCACTCTTTATTCGATAGCAATTGCTAAAGAGCTTGGATATTCAGTTGAGGATTTACGTTTGATTGGGATTGGCGCTTTGTTACATGATGTAGGGAAGTTGATGGTACCAATAGAGATCCTAACTAAACCAGGGCAACTGACGAATGAGGAATTTGAAACGATGAAGCAGCATACTCGATATGGCTTTGATTTGTTACGTAATTTACATTCTATATCATTGCTTGTCGCACACTGTGCCTTCCAACATCATGAACGAATTGATGGGAGTGGCTATCCACGGGGCTTAGTTGATTTTGAAATCCATCCGTTTGCAAAAATTATTGGTGTAGCAGACGTCTTTGATGCGGTGACTACAAGTCGTGTATATCGTGAAAAAATGCTACCTTCTCAGGGCCTAGCAATTGTAGAAGCAGGCTCTGGAACTATATACGATGCACGTATTGTGCAAGCATTGAAAAAGTCTGTTGTCCATTATCCAAACGGTGTTATTTTGAAATTATCGGATGGAAGTCGAGGTATTGTATCTAGACAAAATACATCTTGTGCAGCATTACCATGGATTCGTATTTTTGAGAAGCAAAATCAAGTATTGACAGCTACATATGAAATTAATTTAGTGGACTACCCATCCGTAACAATTGAAAGTGTTGAAGCGGATTATATACCATAGAAAATCGAATAAACATCTCCTCTTGTTCATACGTTATGGAACAGGAGGAGATTTTTTTGTTTTTCCCTCGAAAAAGGATGAAATTACGATCATATAGCAATTCTGGAAACCATGGAAAAAAGGGAAGTCGATTAAATCGTTTAACCCTATTAATTGTATGCGTGATTGTTGGTGTTTTTTTATTTATTTATCTTCTCAATGAAAGACTTATGCCAACCTATTTAGAATATGCTGAAGCACAAACGAACAAGATTGCCTCTTATGTTGTCAGTAATGCCACAACAAATGTTTTAGATATTAATGATATTCTTGTAGAAGTATCCCCTGGTGATAACTCTAATTTGAAAATTAATACAGAAATGATTAATCGAGTTCGTGCCGAAACGGTAAAGCAAGTAAAAATGAATTTAGAACAGGCTGAGCAAGGGGAGTTATCGCATTTACCAAATCTTGATAACATAGAATATGATTACAACAAGATAAAAGAGAAGGAAGGTATTGTATTTTATGTACCTCTCAGCCAGGCGGCCAATATCCCTTTACTCGGGAATTTAGGACCTAAAATTCCAGTACGCTTCCATGTAATGGGTAATGTGCATAGTGATGTTACTTCTTCAATAGAGGAATATGGTATTAATAGTGCATTTGTGAAGATAGGAATTCATTTAGAGGTAAATGTACAAATTATTGTCCCTTTTGCTAGTAAAACCGCTATAGTTTCTCAGGATATTCCGGTAGCAATGGGCATAGTGAAGGGTCAAGTGCCAAATGTTTATTCAAATGGAGAAGGAGCAACACAGCCGTCAATTGAAGTCCCTCTTTCTAAGGATAATCAATAGAAAAGTTACTGTGATAGTTGTTGGAGTTCATATATTATGTTACATTGACAACAGTGAAGATAGTTTTATAAAAATGCATATTTTTGATAGGGGCGATATTCGTATGACATCTTGTAAACCTACAAGCAAAGATAAAGAACAACATTTAAGAAAACCAGATTGGCTAAAAATAAAACTAAACACAAATGATGAATATAAAGGGCTAAAGAAGCTCATGCGTGAAAAAAATCTGCATACAGTTTGTGAAGAAGCACGCTGTCCTAATATTCATGAATGCTGGGGTGAACGACGTACAGCAACAATGATGATTCTTGGGTCGGTTTGTACGCGTGCTTGCCGTTTCTGTGCTGTTAAAACAGGTTTACCAAATGAGTTAGACCTAGCAGAGCCAGAACGCGTAGCAGATTCAGTAGCTATTATGAACTTAAAGCACGTTGTTATTACAATGGTAGCACGTGATGACTTAAAGGATGGCGGTGCACAAGTATTAGCTGAAACAGTGCGTGCGATTCGTCGTAAAAGTCCGCTTACATCTGTTGAAGTATTACCATCTGATTTAGGTGGCTTGGAAGAAAACCTTCAAATTTTAATGGATGCGAAGCCAGATATTTTAAATCATAATATTGAAACAGTGCGTCGCTTAACGCCAAGAGTACGTGCACGTGCAAAATACGAGCGTTCATTAGAGTTTCTGCGTTTAGCAAAAGAAATGCAGCCAGATATCCCTACGAAGTCATCTTTAATGATTGGCTTAGGGGAAACAGAGGAAGAAATTATAGAAGTTATGGACGATCTACGAGCAAATGACGTAGATATTATGACAATTGGCCAATATTTACAACCAACGAAAAAGCATTTATCTGTCAAAAAGTATTATTCTCCAATAGAGTTTGGTAAACTGCGTAAAATAGCGATGGAAAAAGGTTTCAAGCATTGTGAAGCAGGTCCACTTGTACGTAGTAGCTATCATGCTGATGAACAAGTTAACGAAGCAACAAAAGCACGTCAGTTACATGCAGAACTGTAAAAACATATGTTGAAATAGAAGGTGGTGTCCCTTTGATTAATATTGAAGGATATGAATACGAGCTTATTGAAGATTACCGAGAAGCTTTTCAAGAAGAAGTGTTCAAGGAACGATACTCAGATATTTTAGCCAGATATGATTATATTGTGGGCGACTGGGGCTATAATCAATTACGCTTAAAAGGCTTTTTTGACGATAAAAACCAGAAAGCTACGTTCGATACAAAAATTAGTACACTTCAAGATTACTTATACGAGTATTGTAATTTTGGCTGTGCATATTTTGTTTTGCACAAATCTGGTAAGTCTATTCAACAGCCAGAAGTTGTAGTGAGTGAAGCGAGCGAAGTGACAAAGCCTGTTGAGAATGAAAGACTAGCAGAATAAACTTTTAAAGCCTGATGTAATTTGCATCAGGTTTTTACTTTGTAGTGATAGGTTTTTTAAAAATTGGGAATAATAATAACATGGTTCATCAACATAACGTGGGGTTGATTTCCGTTCCGACTGGGCGCTTTCCTGGGGGCGTCCGATGAGCCGCTTCGCTTCGCTGCAGGGTCTCATCTGTGACGCTGATCCCCAAGGAGTCGCCCAGCCTCCACTCCAATCAACCTAAATACATGGTATACGTTTCAACAAATAACATCCTCAATTTTTGGTGGTGAATCAAAAGGAATGAATGTTAAATTTTTCCTAGTCTTAATTAAAGGTGTGTGTTGTTTAGATGAAAAAAGCTGTATTTTTGGACCGTGATGGGGTCATCAATGAAGTCTTAACGAATCGCGTTAAATTTGTGAATAAGCCTAAGGAGCTTTATTTCCTGCCGCATGTTCCGGAAGCTATAAAAAAATTGAATAAGTACTTTGACTATATATTTGTGGTAACCAATCAAGGTGGAGTTGGATTAGGGTATATGAAAGAAACGCAGCTTCAAAAAATACATGAGCACATGATTAAGGAATTGAAGAAGGAAGGGGCTACTATTCATGAAGTCGTATATTGTCCCCATAAACCAAAGTCGGGCTGTGCCTGCCGCAAGCCCAATAGTAAATTAATCGTTGATCTGGGTGAAAAGTATAATATTAATTTAACACAATCCTATATGGTGGGAGATACGGATACAGATATTATAGCAGGTAAAAGAGCAGGGACTAAGGGAGTATTCTTAGGTGAGAAAGATCCACTTGCTGATGCCGTTTTTCCAGATTTAATAAGTGCTGCTGTTTGGATTATAAAGGATGCAACAGCATAATTCGATGTAGCAAAGCATCATCCAAGATACGTATAAATCCATTAAAAAAGGATAATTTATTTATTGGAGGTGATGAATTTGACTAAAGAAAAACGCAATAAAAAACCGTTAGACCGAGAAGAATATGGTTTTGGCTTTGATATTAGTGTAGATGATTTGGCTGTCATTGGACAAAATCAACAAGCGAAAAAGCAAAATGATAATGAAAATAAAGACAAGCCTCACAATAAAGATAATCCTGCAATTGTAAATAATAATGAATAGAACGGCCCGATAAATGCTCTCCATTCAGGTTTAAATTTGAGATATTTACAAAAAAATTTCGCTTACCTTCTGCCGAACGGTGCACAAAGCTACTATATGCTTGCAGAAAGAGCGGAATTTTTTTGTATTGAATCAGGTGTGTTAATTAACCATTACACATTCGAATTAATTCGAAGAGGCTGATTTCCGCTACGGGCTACTCGCTTTCCTGCGGGCGAGCGTCGAGCCGCTTCCTCCGCTTAAGGAACGAAGGCTAAGTGCGTCACGTCCTGTAACAATGCCTTCGTGACCAACATCGTGTTGGCCTCAGGGTCTCGTCTGTCTCGCTTTCCCGCGGGAGTCGAGTAGCCCTACGCTACAATCAGTTAAAATGGAAATATATTAGCAAAATAGTAACGAAATAAATCTTTTATCGCTCTATAATAAACCTAGTTTTTCCTAATCAATATGCCTGGTATTGAATCTTATTATGGAAGCATAAAAAAACACCCAATCAAGGGTGTTAGTTCAATAATTCACGTAAATATTCACGTAGTTCTACTGTGTCTTCTTCTGTACGATTGTAAACATGTTCTAGGTAGCCGGGCTCTTCTACATCATCTGGCCCTATTATAGCAAAGCGTCCAAATTGGATATCCATGACAAGCACTTTACCAAAGAAGCGACCTGATTGCAAAATGGCTAAATCATAACGTAACTTATCTCCAGCAAAACTAACAAAGCGTGTTTTCGTATCCTCTACATCATCATATAAAAAAAACCGTTCCATCTTTTAATCTCCTTCCAGTCCTATAGATATGGTACTATAGAAGAGAAATGACTATCAACTTTTAAAGATTTGAATGGGGGCTTTCCTTGTGTATTTTGTAGATCGTAATAAAATCACAAAAAATTTACAGTACTTAGATGGACTATTAGCTATTTTAGAGGCAGAAAATAACTGGCTAGAAAACGATATTAAGAAATTAGCAATCGAGCGAATTGGTCACAATGTGATGGAGTCGATGATGGACGTAGGAAATTTAATGATAGACGGTTTCATTATGCGTGATCCAGGAAGCTATGAGGATATTATTGATATTTTAATCGATGAAAAAGTCGTATCAACTGAAATGGAAGCACCGTTAAAAGCAGTAGTTGGCTTACGTAAAGTGCTTGTTCGTGAATTTATAGATGTAGATATTCAGGAAGTTATAAATGTGTTAACAGCGAATCAATCTGTGTTAAAGCAATTTTCACCTGCTGTGAGTAGTTATTTAACAAATGAACTAGGCCCTGTTTCAGCTTTTTTGCCAGAGGATCATCAATGAAAACGTACAAGGCATATTGCTTTGATTTAGATGGTACAGTCTACCGTGGTAAAGAAGGTATTTCTTCTGCGATTACTTTTATTCATCGTTTACAACAAGCAGGAATTGAGCCATTTTACGTAACAAACAATTCTTCTAAGACAAGAGAGCAGCTACAGGAAGCTTTAAGCGCTATTGGTGTGGAAGCACCGTTAGAGCATATTTACTCTAGTGCATTAGTTACAGCGAAATATGTAGCGTTGAATTTCCCAGGCAAAAAAGTAGCCATGTTAGGTTCTGATGGTATACGTAAAGCGTTACTTAATGAAGGTATTGAACCTATCGAGGAAGAGCCTGAAGTATTTGTCATGGGGATTGACCGAAACTTAGATTATATGGCACTTGCAAAGGCGACGATTTCCGTGCAAAACGGAGCGACGTTTATCGCAACGAATCAAGATATTAAATTTCCGACAGAATATGGATTTCTCCCGGGGAATGGGTCCTTCGCCCGATTAGTAGGTGAGGTTGCAGACGTTGAGCCCATCTACATCGGTAAGCCATCACCTGCAATGCTTGAAGTCATTGCGACAGAGCATAACTTTGCAAAAAATGAGATGGTGATGATTGGCGATAATTATGACACAGATATAATGTGTGGCATTCGTTTTGGCTGTGACACAATCCATGTTAATACAGGTGTTACCCCAACAAAGGTTGTGCTAGAAAGAGAGCAACAGCCTACTTATGTAGTGGAAGCTTTAGTTTAATTTCTTTCAGCAGGTGTTTTGACACCTGCTGAAATTAAAGCCTCCGGACGCAATTATGCCGAGGCATAATTGATTAGTCTATTGGGACTAAACAAAAAAAAGGATGTTATGTCGAATTTTTTGGCATAACATCCTTTTCATATGTTCAAATTTATAAGTAGAAGGTTTTTCATTACCATAAAGGGTTATCTTCGATAAATTGATAAATAGCATTCGTCAACTCTTCAGGAGAATCTGCCTCAACTAATTCACCATTGACGATTGCGTAAAATGATTCTGAACACTTTGTACAGTAACTGAGGCAGCCATATTCCAAAACATCAATGTTAGGATCGCGCTCTAGTATTTCAAAAGTTTTTTGAGAGCCATTTGCCAAATTACTTATACAAAATTCAACCATTGGATTCATACATGTCACCTCACCAAAGTAATGCTACTCGCTTTTAAAACATTCGTCAATGATTTAAATTTATCATGAACAACAGCAAATACTAAGTGTTGAATTAGGACGTAAACAAAAATAAACTACAGGGACAAGTGATTTGTACAAGAATAAAGTAACAGAAAACAATATATTTGGCGTATTTTAAGTAGTAAATGATGCAAATATCGTTAGAAAAGAGCAAGTTATCAGTCGTTTTGTGAAATCTTTCACAAAATTGCATTCTGATATTGTGAAACTTCTCACAATCGGTTATACTCATTTGTGGATACTTTGTGAACAATTATTACAAGAGATATAAAAGGAGACTATTATGGGTAAATTAGTACTTTTAGGTGGCGGCTACGGCAATATGCGTCTGATGCTTCGATTATTACCAAACATTCCATTAGACACAGAAGTTGTGCTAGTAGACAGAGCCCCTTTCCATAGTTTAAAAACAGAATTTTACGCATTAGCAGCAGGGACTGCAACAGATAAAGAAATTCGTGTAGATTTCCCAGAGCATGAACGTTTATCGGCTGTCTATGGAGAAGTCGTTGAAATTAATCGTGCGGAAAAAGTAGTCATTCTAGAAGATGGTCAACGTATTGAATATGATGATTTAGTAATTGGTCTTGGCTGTGAGGATAAATATCATGGTGTACCAGGTGCAGAGGAGTACACATATAGCATTCAGACAATGGCGAAATCACGTTCAACATTCCAATCACTTTGTGGTTTACCAGCAGGCTCTACAGTCGGAATTGTAGGTGCTGGCTTAAGTGGTATTGAGCTTGCAAGTGAGTTACGTGAAAGTCGATCAGATTTAAAAATAAAGCTATTCGACCGTGGTCCTCGTATTTTGAAGGACTTCCCAGAAAAGTTAAGTAAATACGTGAAAGACTGGTTTGTGAAACATAATGTTGAAGTCATTGCCAATTCAAATATTACAAAAATTGAGCAAGGTAAAATTTACAATCACGAAGAAGAAATTGCACTCGATACTGTAGTTTGGACTGCTGGTGTACAGCCTGTCAAAATTGTTCGCGATTTGGAAGTTGAAAAAGATAAACAAGGTCGTCCACTTGTAACACAATATTTCAATCTTCTTGATGATGAGCATGTATATGTTGTAGGTGACTGTGCTGCTTCAGATTTACCTCCAACTGCTCAGTTAGCTGAGGAGCAAGCAGAACAAATCGTCAAAGTACTTCGCATGCGTTGGAAAGGCGAAAACTTACCTGAGAAAATGCCTGACATTAAATTAAAAGGTTTCATGGGAGCCCTTGGTAAAAAACAAGGCTTTGTATATTTAGCAGATACAACAGTAACAGGACGTATTGCTCGCTTGATGAAATCAGGATTATTATGGTATTACAAACGTCAAAATGATTAATTCGTTGAGCCTTATAAAAAGGGATTGTTTCGAAATAAATTTCGAAGCAATCCCTTATTTTATCCCGAAATAACGGGCAGTAATTTATCTGTACCAAAAGCGAAGCGTCAGGTACAAGAATCTCACTTCAAAATTCATCGAAAGCAAAGAAATTAGGCGGAAGATGAACTTCCCGTAAAGGCCCGATTGGTGAAGACTAATAATCAGTCGGGATAAAGAACCCTCCCGGATTAAAGTTTCACTTTATACAGTTTCGTCTGGCGTGAAGCCTAAGTTTTCAAGTGTTGTGAATACAGGCTTTAACTGCACATAGCCTTCCCCTACGACTTCATCATTTATAAGAACAAGAGGATAGAAAAATTCATCTTCCTGAATACGTGTAGCATAATCTTGATCGCGCTCATTCTCAATTGGTCCTTCTATATCGATATAGCGAATATCATATGCTTGGTTTGGATATTTTCGATCTATGGCCGCTTGTAGCCACTCATATGTATCCTTTGAAGATGGCGCATTGACACAGCTCGCGCAAATTACTGCTGTTCCATAAATTTCAATCATCGGTTTTGTTTGTTCCATAGTATTTCCTCTCCTTGTGATTCTATATTGGATTTTTTCTGTTGCTAACATTATAATCATTATAAGGAAAGGAGTCGAGACAAATGGCTGAAGTAACAATTACCGACCAAGTTCAAGAAGTATTAGATAAATTACGCCCATTCTTACTACGTGACGGTGGAGACTGTGAATTAGTAGATATAGAAGACGGCATTGTAAAATTACGTTTATTAGGTGCATGTGGTAGTTGCCCAAGTTCAACAATTACACTGAAAGCTGGTATCGAACGCGCATTATTAGAAGAAGTACCAGGTATAATTGAAGTTGAGCAAGTATTCTAATCGATTGATTATAAAAAAGTTCTAGCTGATCACTCAGACTAGAACTTTTTTTTTCTTATATTTGGCGAGCGTGTTCTTTTTCCTCACGAATAATTGCCCATTGTTCTTTAGCCATATCAATTATTTTTGCTTCTCCGCCAATACTTTGCTTTTCAATAACTTTTGAAAAGAAGCGTGTCGCATTTTCTAAATCACCGATACGTCGTGATAATTCGGCAATCATATACATAATTCGTACGTCTGACATTTGAGTTGAGCTATAATCCTCAGTGGAATAAGAATCCATATAGTAATCTCTAGCCATTGTCATAAAGCGCTGTTCTTGGCCTTCGTTTTTAAGTGAACGATATAACCAGGCAAGACGCAACGTAAGTCCCGCTATTGCGACAAATTTTTCTTTTTTTATTGTAGCGCAAAGAAATGCTAATTTATAAGCTTGTATCGCTTGGAATACAGTGCGCTCTCCTTTAAAATCATGATGAACCCATTTTTCAGTAATGTGCGCGCGAATTTCATCCTGCGTGCCAGGCGCAAAATATTTTGTAAAGTCTTCTGTAAATGAAAAGCCGCAATGCTCACAAACAAATACATTATAATAAAGGGCATTTACACCGTCTGCATAGATAGGGTGAAAATCTGTTTCTGTATGATCTACTTTTATGAATTTAGAGCGTACTTTTAATGTTGGAAATTCTTTTTTACAATTATGACATTGAATTTTTTTTTCGTAATAAGGTGAAATCTCCATATTTTATACCTCTTTCATTGACTTAGTATAACTATTATACCAAGGTAGTTTTTATAAACATGAATAAAAATTACTGATAATGTGAAAGATATTAGAATTTTTACTAAAAACCCTCTTGAGCTGAATGTTTGTCATACAATAGTCAAAATTGATATGATAATAAATAAGGAAGGTGATTGGGATGACAAGTAAGCAAGTAATTGAAGTTACTGAAGCTGCAATCTTTCATATTAATGAAATGATGGAGCACAATGAAGAGCAAGGATCTTTTTTACGTGTAGTTGTTAATGGTGGCGGATGCAGCGGTCTATCGTATGGCATGCATTTTGATAAAGAGAAAAAAGAAGATGATTTTGAAGATATACAACATGGTTTAACAATTCTTGTTTCCCGTGAAGATGCGCCGATTATAATGGGAACAAAAATTGACTATAAACAATCGCTAATGGGCGGTGGCTTCACCATCGATAATCCAAATGCAATCGCATCATGCGGCTGTGGCACGTCTTTCAAAACAGCAAAACGTGAAGGTACACCTGAGATTTGTGATTAATTGAACGTGATATAAATGTAGAAGAAGGATTGTAAATTGCAGTGAAAATATGAGTGTACACAATCCCGATTATATGTAAACACAACCCTAAATTAGCGTATTTAGGGTTGTGAATACCAAGCCTTTTTGATTTGTATGTTGCGAAAACATAACAAATTGAGGAGGCTTTTTTGTATGGTTTTAAAAAAGAAGAAACGAACAGCTATAGGTAAGATGGCAATGGAGAAAGAATATCCAAAGATTTGAGCAAGCAATTGACCTTGTGGTATCTGCTAAAAGTGCAGATGGGCTTCGACCAAGAACATTAAAAGATTATCGTAAAGATTGGAGCTACTTTGTTAAATGGTTAGAGCAGACCTATGAGATTGAGACAGTTGATGAACTAACACCACAGATTTTCCGTGATTATATTAACTATTGATGAAGGTATTGAGGGAGCAGAGAAAAGGTTACAAAGCTATGAACGTAGAGGGAGAATTGATAATTCAAGTGTTCTAGAAGCTTTGATAAAAGACCTTCTTACAATTCATGTAACTTGTAAACTTAAAACAGATGAAGAAGGCGAGATTCTAAAAGGTAAAGAGCGCAGATTCCTTTTAAGTGAGAAACGTAGCGAACGAGCAGAACGTTTAGATGGTCGGAGAAGCAATGGGGCTAACAGAGAAGAAGACAGAAATCTTCTTGACGAACATATCTTTAGAACCATTGTCAAGCTAGAACCAAAATACTGGAATTATGAAAAAGATACTGTTGAAATTACAACAACGGAGCTTATTCAACATTATGCTCTGATAAATCCAAATGAAATTGAGCATAAAAAAATTTTGAAAATAATCCATGATAATATTTTTGGTGAATCGAAGCTAGTCTACGCACATCAAATCACTGAGTATATTCGAGGTTATATTCGAGATACAAATCGTAACATTTTAACAAGTTCTCTTAATGCACTTGAGAAAAGCGACAGAATAATATTATCATTTCGTTACTTTGTTGCTGACAAAACAGGAAACAATGAAGTTGATGAATTTGGTTATACTGCTATGAAGGCACAGATAGAGTCTGAAATAGATGACTTCAATTATAGAAATAATACTAGATACACATTGAACGCCTATCAAAAGATGAGAGCCAAAGAAAAGCGTTTTCGCAATGAAAAAGAAAGAGACTTTTTGGAGCATATGGAAAAGAAAAGTGACATTCTTGTCTATAAGAAAAATGTTATTCGTATTCTGAATAAAGAGAGTGTTAAAGTTGCACCAGAATTGTCTACACAGGTCTATTCAGACATTCTTTTGAAGCGTGTAAAAGCGCATTACATTGAAGCTTCATCAACTTTGGATGGTAGTTTTTTTGAGCGATATAGGAGCTTCATCCTTGCAAAAGTGATTGAAGGATATGATGTGGAGCTTCTTGATTGGTGTTTGGAATATTTCGAGAGATATTCGGGCGGATTTGGTCAAGTAACTTTTCATGAAGACTTACTTACAGAAGATGAAAAAAGGCAGTTGGTTTAATTGCAGTTACTTCATACAGTGAGTCTGAAATTGAAGCACAGATGCCATTTTAAAGCATATAGAACATCATTAATTATTTGATGTGAAATTTATTTTTCATGTCCCTCAGAACGCACTCAGACAATCCAAGAATTGTTTATACGTAAATTTGATGCCGAATTGTGGATATGGTAAAATATTAGTATTCGTTTGGTAGACGGTGAAGAAGAATTTTTTTAATTAGCACATCAATTAATTTGGTGTGCTTTTCTATTTCAAACGCTACAGAACAGCATTGTAAAGCATCAAGATTCGTTCAAGTGGATGATTGGTCACGTGGATTAATCTCACAGAGCGATTCTAAGAAGCGTTCTTGTGATTGTTATAATGCATAACAAAAGAACTTGCATATATGAGATTCATCATACACGCAAGTCCTAATCTTATTAAACTATAGCACACGTTAGCTTAATACTAATCTCTATTATCAAGTGAATTTTTACAGTCATGTTCACTATGTTTTGTCTCACCCTCAAATATTTCAGTAATGCCATTTGAAAGTCTATTTTTTTCACAAAATTGCTGAACTTGTTTTCCTTTTTTAGTTATTCCATAATAATAAGTTGTATTAGGTTCATCTTTAAAGATGACCATATAATGTCCGTGATAAAAATCTTTATTTATTAAGTGCTTTGGCTCAACATAATGTGATTCTTCAATTTTTTCGTCTGTATATCCCTTCGCTTCTAAATATTTCGGAACATACTTATTAGCGATGTATTTTGTATATGGATTACCGTTGTTTAGAACATAAATAAAACCAATTGGCAGAGCAAAGACAATAACAGCGATTAGGGTACTAGTTATAATTAATATCTTTTTTTTATTCATCTTACATCACCCCTCAATATTGTTTCTTCCTTCTCTTTAATAACAGAATTATCATTTTTTACGCTCAAGTCCTAGGTTGATGTGTGATAGGCTTTGTATCGCTTATTGAAAAATGAAGATACCCCCTATTATTCCGAGTAAAATTGAAGCTACAAATCATTTGCTCAATTTATCCACTAAAGCATCTCTGATAGTGTAATTTTTCACTATTTTAGCATTTGGTCAATCGGTAATTATAATTCTATCTACATTTAACAGTTTATGGGGGTTGATATTTGAGCAGAAGAGTCATTTATAATAGGTAGTTTAGGTGCTATAAAGCCATGTGTTGGGCTGTAGAGCGATTGTGGAGCATAGAAAAGGACTTGTGTGTAGTAAGTAGTCATCATACACGCAAGTCCTATTCTTATTCAACTAAAGTTTCCCGTTAGCCATCCATGTAGCGCAAAACCAACGCTACACCACTGAGAATGAAAGATTATTACGTTCTTTCATGGGAGTTGAGTAGCGAAAAGCATTACTCAATTTTTATGAACAACGTGTAACTGCATGGTCAACATCTTTATTCTTTATTAAAACATTATTATCGTTATCAACCTGATAAATAATTTCTTCAGTATTTAAACATATGAACAAAGATTCCCTCAATTCATCATTCATATTTTCTTGGTGTGCAAATACAACAAATTCATCTTTGTCGACTTTTTGTTGATTACATGCAGTAACTAAACTTAGTAACAACATAAGTGCAATAATTGGTCTAAAGTTTTTCAATTTTCTATCCTCCTTGAAACTATATATTGGCAAACCTTTTCAACGCTCAAATTTCCCAATAAACAATCTAGAACTCTTTAATAAATGCATTTAGTATAAGACTCAAAATCGCTAATACAACACAAATATTTACAATGACTATACCAATTTTGTTATCATTTTTATCTTCCTTACGCTGTTGTTTTATCTTTCTATATAAACCTTGAACCTTTTTTTGCATTTGGGTTTTATCTTGCTTATTTTGGCTCAATCATTTCTCCTCCTTTTTCAATTATTATTTTTTCTAAATAAAGGTATTTCTTATGAAGAAAAATAACTTGGTGTTCATGATTAATTGCGATTCAGAAAATAACTTATTTGTTGATAAGCTAAATTGCTCCATTATTCAAATGAATGAATAATCAGTTATTTGGAATAGTGTAACATATTTACAAATGTTGGCGTAGGGAAGTGTATATGACTGATAAGAAAGATTGACTGCTATCTCGTAGCGATACGATAAGATCTTAACAGATTCAACTTTGAGTTAGCTTACAATAACGACCGTAGCACCTTGTACACGAGCTTGTGAGCGTTGATAGGGAAGAGGTTGAGTTATCTAATAGGTGCTACAAAGCCGTTTGTGGAGCTACAGCAGAGATAGAGATAGCATAACAAAAGGACTTGCATTATATGAAATTCAATCATAAACGCAAGTCCTATTCTTATTGAGATAAAGCACCCTTAGTGAAATAGAAAACTTTATTACCAATCTGATGCATCCTTACTATCACCAACTGTAAGATTAAATAAATTGGAATCTAGATTGTTATTGTCAACTGATTCAAAGAAAATTGATTTTACATCTTCCTGTATGGATTCAATAGCATCTTTATTTGTTAAGATATATTTCACCCGAATATCATCTTTTGAAAAAACTGCAAGCAACATTTGAAAATCATACCCTTTTTCTTTTAATTTGTTGTTTACCTGTTCAAAAAAGCCCCCCTCTTGATAAAGTAGGTTTGAAATTTCTTCTACTTCTTTTTGTTTCTTTTCATTTTCCGCTTGTATTTCAGGACTTATTGAAGGGGGGACTTCAGATATTTCTTCTTTGATTGAGGTGTTATTGATAAATAGAAAGGTTACAACAAATAAAATCACAATGGTTCCGATTAAAATGATTTTGCCCTTTTTTATTTTGTACACTTCCTTTTTTACTTTAAATATATGACTGTATATAAGGGTTTAAACCTACTTAAGATATTGAAATTAACTGTTCTATTGTTTAAATGACTGAATAATCAATATTATATTTAGATGGAACATATCCACAAATATTGGAGTGAGGTGAATGTGTATGGTTAACAAGAAAGATTGACCGTTACAGGCTTTTAGATGGGGTTAACGAGCCTATGAGTTTGAGAATGGATTAGAGAAATCATTTACACAGGTTGTCTGAATGAAGTTACAAAGCCATGAACGGAGCTGTAGGAGCGAGTATGTGAAAGTGTGAGAGCATAACAAAAGGACTTGCATGGAATTTTACGCATGAGTCCCTTAGCTTGATGTGTAAAGGTTATTGTTTCTGTAATAAAAAAGTGGTATTTATTTCTTATTTGTCATTTATATCGAATATCCTATACCAAGAAAAAATAATAGAAATTAGGCTAACACTAAAAAGTATGCTCCCAATAACTAAAAAATTATTTGTGTTTGATTGCATTACCAACTCATACTTCGATGTATCAGCTTCACCTTGTCTGTCTAACCAAATATCAGCTATGGCAGTTCCAAAACTAACACTAAAAAAACTTAATATTAATCCCACGATTCCTAGAGATGAACCTATAATGATTAGTTTTCTGTATTTTTCCATCTTTTTCTCCTATCTTTGGGCTTTAGTTAACTCATTGAAAAATCATTCTTAAATAAGATTATAACAGAGTGATATGGCGTTTTTGTTGGAAAATGGTAAATTTGCAACAAGTTAGATTGACCGTTATAAGAGTTGAAAAGCAACCTCTTAGAAGCGTGTAACGAGCCTGTGACAGTTGGAAGTGAAGCAGAGGATTCATTTACACAGGTTGTTTAACCATTATACAGAGCTATGTGTGAAGATACAGGAGCTACACTAGTTGATTGTGAAGGCATAACAAAAGGACTTGCATATATGAGGAATAATCATAAACACAAGTCCTATTCTTATTAAACTAAAGCTCTGTAGTTTAATTACTTTTTCTACGCTCGAATTCCCCAATAAAACAATCTAGAATTCTTCAATAAACGCATTCAGAAATAATATAAGATAAGTACTAAAATAGCTAATACAACACAAATATTTACAATGACTATTGCAATTTTATTGACATCTTTATCTTCTTTCTGCTGCTGTTTTATCTTTCTATATAAAACTTGAATCTTTTTTTGCATCTGTTTTCTATCTTGATTTTTTTGGCGCAATCATCTTTCCTCCTTATTCAATCACTAGTTTACCAAATCCAAACTAAGGTATTTCTTAAAGAAAAATAACTTGGTGTTCATGATTGAGTGCGTTTCAGAAAACAACTTATTTGTTGATATACTAAATTGCTCCGTTAGCCATCCATGTATCGCAAAAACCAGCGCTACATCACAGAAAATGAAAGATGATTAAGTTCTTTCATGGGAGTTGAATAATTGAATAATCAGTCGTTTGATTTAGTGTAACATATTTCCAAATTTTGATGTAGGATGAATGTGTATGGCTAACAAGAAAGATTGACTGTTACAAGAACTGAATAGCAAGCTCTTATAAGTATTTAACGAACCTGTGAGCGTTGATTGTGGAGTAGAGGAATCAATACAGGTTATCTAGTTGTTGATACAAAGCCATGTGAGAAGCTACAGGAGAGGTTGAGGAAGCATAACAAAAGGACTTGCATGTAATGAGGTTGAATCATACACGTAAGTCCTGTTCTTATTAAGCTAGAGCAACCTGTTAGTTCAATAACTAATCTTACGCATAATTCCCTCGTAGGTGGGAATAGTTTTGATATTGAGGTAGGGTATCTTCCTATATAAATGTGACCTGTTGCACTCACACGAAATGGTGATAAGAACGAAACGATTAACCACATTTAGTAATGGTTATTCTATGTTAGTTAGGGTACAATTGAATCAGCGATGTACATAATCATAGAGGTATGGGATACACAATCCACACTGTGATTTACAATCCATAAAAACAACAACAAACGTTGATTTAACAACATTTCTGATAATCGCTAATGGGCGGTGGCTTCACCATCGATAATCCAAATGCAATCGCATCATGCGGCACGTCTTTCAAAACAGCAAAACGTGAAGGTACACCTGAGATTTGTGATTAATTAGCGTTTATCTAAAAATATTGGATGCATGATGAATCACAGCTAAAAGGTATGTACACAATCCCAAAAATAGATAATAACAACCCTAAATTAGGCTAAAAAGGGTTGTGAATAACGAGCTTCTTTGATTTGTCATGTTTTATACATGATAAATGAGGGAGGCTTTTTTTATTAATTGATTGGAAAGTTGAAGGGTATGTCCTTCATTAAATTATAATATGGTCACATTACATCAATAAAAGTTTATAATTTCTTTTCAAAGAAGGTTAAAGATAATTGTTCATTTACTGTAACTTCTTTAGTTTTTTCAAAGCCATTCTTTATATAGAATTTAACTGCAGGAGTGTTTTTCGAACCAGTTGCCACTTCTACTTTTTTAACAACAAAATTACTTATTACGAAATTTAAAAGAAGCTGGGCAATTCCTTTTCTAAAATGGTTCGGATGTACAATTAATCTGTGTATATCAGCAATATTGTCATCTACTACTTTTAATGATATTGCGCCACAAAGCTCTGTATTTTCATAATAACCAAAGAAAGTTTCTTCGCATTTTTGTAATGTATCAACGGTGTCTTTCAATGGAGGTATTTCATAGTAGCCGATTATTTTAGCTTCTACTTCATAAGATGGTATTTGAATAGATAATACTTCTTTAGCGTTATTTCTATTGCTAATGTCAATTAATTTAATCAATGTAACTCCTCCATTCTATTATTTTCCTAAATTTACGCTGGTTTTTTATAACAGAATATTTATTATATTGAAAATTATAACATGGCATATTGCGAATTGGTATCAATATAGTAAATGTGCAACAATTGAGATTGAACGTTATAGACAACGAAATGATGAACCAACTAAATTCACACTGTTATGATTGATAATCCATCAAAACATCAATAAACGTTGATATAACAGCATTTTTAAACAATCGCTAACAAGTGGTGGCTTCACCATCGACAATCCAAATGCAATTGTATCATGCGACAAGTCTTTCAAAACGGCGAAACGTGAAGGGACACCTGAGATTTGTGAGTAAACATAAATAAATTCCCCCTTTAGTTTTGGCTCTAAATAATCAGCTTCTTTGATTTATGATGTTGTAAAACAGTGTGAATGAGGGAGGCTTTTTTTACTTTAATTGATTATTTATTATTTTTAAATTAAATAGTAAAGGAGTTGAACCACCATTCGCAAATTTATCGTAACGTCAGGGGCTGTTATTTTAAATAAACAAAATAAAATACTTTTGAAAAAGGATCCTATTAGAGGATGGGAATTACCAGGTGGCTGTGTAGAAACAAATGAAACAATTAAAGAAACGGTTATTAGGGAAGTAAAAGAGGAAACAGGTATTGAAGTCGAAGTTATTAAATTTTGTGGTGTTTCACATGAAATAAAAAATAGTATTTGTAATATGTGGTGGCTAGGAACTCCTATTGGCGGGGAGCTACAAACGAGTTGTGAAAGTTTAGAGGTCGGATTTTTTGAGGTTGAGGAAGCGTTGTTATTAATAGAAAATGAAGATTTTAAACACGAAGTATTACATTGTTTAAATTGTGGAGTAGAACCTTTTTATATTTCTTTTTGAATATAAACTTCATTTAATATGAAATAAGCCACGATTATTTTTTCTAATCGTGGCTTATTAATGCACTAACAATTCACAGTCAGCAAAGTTTTGTTAATACATAATCATAAATTTCATCTGATGATTTATCAAGAGCTATGGAAAACTCTGAAAAAATGTTGTCTTGTAAAGATTGCAGTAATTTCTCTTCTTGGTTAGGGAATTTTTTTTCAGTAACGCTATATTCGAGCTTTTTTCGTAATAATGTGTTTAAAAGGTTTGCTTGTTTTTGGCGATTACCGGATTTAATTATTTCTAGATAAAATCTCGATCGATGAGTGCTTTGTTCAATCCATTCCACGCCAGGTGATGTGAATGAATGTAAAATTTTGAGTGCTTCTTCTTTTTTAATAATGCCTCTAAGCTGTTTTTTGGAATTGTCAATTGGGGTACGAATGATTAATTGTGGTTCATTTAGTGGTTGTAAAACGTAATAAGTTTTTGTAATATCGTTAAAAGTTTGTTCACAAATATCTTCAATAGAACAAAGTCCATGTGTTGAATAAATGACTACATCGCCAACATTATACATGTATATTCCCTCCAACAAACTTTTTTGTCAACTTAGTTGACTAAAGTAATTGTAAGCAATTTAAAGAAATTTGTCAACTTGATTGACGATTACTGTTGTTTTTTTGTATATTAATAACAAAAAATATGGAATGAGGGTGATCTAGCTGAAGGACGAATTGAAGAGTCGAGATGTAATTGATTTGTTGAGCGAACGTCACGAACTACTTCGACGACTTGTTGAAGAGAAGTGGAATAAACATCATAATATTTATATTTCAAACTCAGAATGGTGTATTTTGGGAAGAGTATATAAAAAGGAACTTATGATTTCAGAGGTAGCTAAGGATGTTGATTTTTCAAGACAAGCAACCCATAAATTTATTAAAAGTTTGGAAGCAAAAGGATTAGTGAAGGTTATCGATGTCGAACATAGTAAAAAACATAAAGCAATTCAAATGACTGAATTTGGTCAAGACTGTTTTGAAAAGAACGAATATTATAAAGCTGTGATTGTACAACAGCTGATCAATACTATTGGAGAAGATCAAGTGACCAAATTAAAAAAAATATTAAAGCTTAATTGGAATATGGAGCATTTGAAAGCATAAGATTCGTTGGATTTAGTGATGCAAACAAGTATATGAATGAAAAAAGTAATACACTATTTTTGGCAAGTAGACCAAATACTGATGCAAAAAAAGTTAGCAAGCCTCTCTCGTCCTATACGAAAGAGGCTCTTTGTGGCAAGGATATTAACTGCCGAGCGAAGAAAATGGGCTGTTATAATATCGATATCGAGGAAAATCTTGATGAGAAATCGAAAATAAGCAATTGTTTTTTTAGATTTTAACCCAGCTTTTTTTAAACAATAATAGTTACTCTACCTTCTCGCGCTCTATGAATGTAGCTCCATTTTCATGTGCTAAATGGTAAATGGCACTTTTTTCTTCTGTGCCAAATTGCCCGTTTTCTGCAATGACAAACTCTTCGTTATTTTTCGTTTGGAAATAATAAGTGCCTACTGTACCTATTTCATACTCATAAATGACTTCTTTAATATCCTGCCATTTATATGTGGTT
>Ga0213822_1000397_pt1 | contig 34786 bp, 30 predicted proteins | sample MC6MC0908MG_FD_179872 | JGI IMG/M metagenome (GOLD analysis project Ga0213822, IMG submission 179872) | Enriched soil aggregate microbial communities from Iowa State University, Ames, United States - MC6-MC0908-MG | ecosystem: Environmental > Terrestrial > Soil > Unclassified | place: USA: Iowa... | reverse complement strand
TGTTCTTTTGGTGTCAGCGGATTTTCCTCACGGATGACGTCGAATGTTAGTTCTGGACTGAACACCCGTTTTCCTGCCATCACCTTGCGAATGGCGTCGGCAAGCTCATCAATCTCCCCATCCTTCAGCAAATAGCCGTGGACACCCGTTTTTACTGCACGTTCAAAATATCCAGGTCGGGCAAAGGTAGTTAAAATGATAACCTTGCTGGGTGACGAGTGTCCTTCTAGTGCTTCTGCCACCTCTAGACCATTTAACACAGGCATTTCAATATCCATCAAGCAGACATCCGGCTCGAGTTCTAAGATTGCCGTGAGTGCCTCTTCTCCGTTCAGCGCCTGGCCAATCACCTTCATATCCGCCTCCAGGTCAAGCAGGGATCCGAGCGCCCCCAATAACATTCGTTGATCTTCTGCGATAAACAAGCGAATCATACAGCAGCTCCCTCTTTTTTTATAATCGGTACATTGATTTCCAAAACCGCCCCGTTCTCGTTTGACAGCGCTAGTGCTCCGTCAATGAGCGCCAAACGCTCTTCCATCCCCCGCAAACCATTTCCAAAATCGCGATTATTTCTTACGCCCATCCCATCGTCACGAATTACGATGTTTATTTTTTCAGAAAAAAGCTTGATTGAAATGGAACAATGGGTGGCACGGCTATGCTTCACGACATTTGTCGCCGCTTCTCGCACACACATGCTGACAATATTCTGCGAAAACGGTGATACCCGAGAGAAATCAACATCACCATCGTACTGGTAGGTAATTCCTGCGGCGTGTAATATTTGCTGAACCTGAAGGAGTTCTTCCGCAATTGTCGCCGCCCGCATGTCTGTTACCAATTCGCGTACCTGCTTTAGAGCTGCCCTTGATGTGACCTCCATTTCTTTTGCTTCTATCCGTGCACGTTCTGGGTCGACAGCAGTCATGCGCTGCACAAGCTGACTTTTTAACGTTAACAATGACAGTGTATGACCAAGGGTATCATGGAGATCGCGTGCAATCCGGACCCTCTCCTCACGCTTTACCAATTCTTCGATTTTCTGATTTGCTCGGTCAAGCTCCTTTTCCAGCTCCATTCGGCGATTCATCGAGCGGATGCCAAACGGTGAAATCAGCATAATGATCAGAAATGGGACGTAGTAAAAAAGCTCAGCTGTGGTGAAAAAGGTCTTCGTTCGGATTACATGGACAATAAATGGGAGAATTTCAACAATCGCAAGACTGAGCAATCCACGCTTAAATCCCGTTTTGTATCTATACCAGCCAATGAAATTCGCCGGAAAAAATCCTAAAAACATGTAATTTAAGTGATAAAACAAACAGAAAATAAACACGATTGAAAGCTGAATAGCCAGCCAGTAGGTGAATTTTCTCTTTCCAATTGCAAAATAAAGCTGTCGATAGGTCACCAAGAAAAGCAGCACCATCCCGTAGCCGATGAGCTGCTTCACTCCTGTTTCCTTGGTTAACGAAAGGACAGGAAATCCAATATAAATGAGAAATATATAGGGAAAGAAACCAAATTGTCTTGGAAAAACTGACCATTTCATATTACATCACGCCGCTTCCTGCTTTCTTCTTATATACTTCGATAGTAGCATGAATAAGGCTAAATAGGCGATTAAAATCAGTATATTTTTCCAATCAGGTAAATTACCGCGGACGATCTCCCAGGCACCATTTCCAAAGTTATAGGACGGGAGCCATTTTCCGATGGATTGCATTATTTTTGGCATAATTTCAAGCGGCATCCACAGCCCGCCTGCTACCGCGAGCACCATATAAATTACATTGCTAATGCCTGCGGCCGTTTCGACCTTTTTCATCATCCCGACTAACGTTCCGATGGCCAGGAATGGCAGTGACCCGAGCAAAATCCATAATCCGCTGGCGATCCATTCAAATGCAGTAAGCGAAACGCCATTGATGACCGCCCCAGCGATAAAAATAATCGTAATCGAGAGCAGGTGAATCACACTTTGGCCAATCATTTGCGCCGCAAAATAAACCGTATCGGAGAGCGGTGTGATGCGAATAAATGTCGACCAGCCTTGTGAACGCTCCTGTACCATCCTGATGCCGAGAGTCATCATTGACGAGCCCATCACACTGAACACTGTCATGGACATGAGGTAATGTGCCTGCCACTCAGCCTTATCAGGTGCATTCGTATTCACCACATTTGTAAAAATATAATAGAAGAGAATTGGCATCACAAGTGACCAAAACACAAAATAGCGATTTCGTAACACCCTGATAATCTCGACTTTACATTGCATTTGAAATGTTTTCATTTTATATGGCCTCCTTCGCACCGCTTGTCAGTTGTTCGAATGCTTCCTCAAGTTTTCCACGCTCAATTTGGATATCACGGGCACCAATTTTTTCTTGAAAAATAAGTTCCAATACACGGTCTGTGTTATTGGACTGGACGTAGACACGGTTATTTTTTCGGTAAATATCATCAATTTCACTGTGAAGATATAGGTTTTCCAGCGATAGTTCCGGGTCGACGATAAAGGAAACAGATTGTTTGGAAATCCTTGCTTTGATTTGCGCCGGCGTTCCGTCAGCGACAATGGCTCCGTCTTTAAATAATAAGATTCGGCCTGCGGCATCATCGGCTTCCTGCAAATAATGGGTTGAAAAAATGATTGTTTTGCCTTGTTCAGCCAGATGGTGAATCGTTTGCCAGAAACGTTTTCTCGAGGTAATATCCATACCGACAGTCGGTTCATCAAAAATGATCAGTTCGGGATTTCCTGCTAGTGCAAGGGCAAAACTTAAGCGTCGCTTTTGTCCGCCTGATAATTTTTCCGCCCGGGTTTTCAGATCCTGCTCGGTTAATCCTGTTAAATTGATGAGCTCAGGCATCTCGAGCGGTCGTGGGTAATAGCATCTGATGAGCTCGAGGATTTCGCGTACCTTTAGGCCCGGCATGACACTAACTTCCTGGAGCATGGTGCCAATTTTTTCACGGACCTGTTTTTCCTGCGGCAGATGGTTAAATAATTTGACCTCACCTGCGCTTGGCTTGAGCAATCCTAAAATCATTGAGATGGTGGTTGTTTTCCCAGCTCCATTCGGACCAAGAATCGCCACCACTTCTCCTTTTCCAATGGCGAAAGATACATCGTTGACCGCAGTTTTATGGTGAAATGACTTCGTCACGTTCGTTAAACTTAAAATTTCGTTCATCTTTCGAACACCTCCTGATTACTTGATTTCATTGTACGATGTTGGAGAGGTAAATTTTTAGTAAGCAATGTCACCTAAATAAGATGACAAATGTCATTTTTGCAATTGCGGAAGGATAACGGAAAAAGGAGGTTGGATTTTGGAGGACATATTTATTCCGCGGGTTTTGGAACGAATCCCGCGGACTTTCGAATTTATTCCGCGAGTTTTGAACGGATTTCCGCGAGTTTTGAACGGATTTTTGCGAACTTTATCATTTATTCCGCGAAGTACATAATTCGGCCGGATTTCTGAGGTAATTTTTTTAACGAAAAAGAGACCTCCAAAACAGAAGGTCTCTCAAACTTTATATGCCGTGATTAATATAATAGATACTGCTCACGGACGTCCATAAATTTGTCTAGTCCCGGCTGCCATGCAGCTTTCATTTCTTCGATTGATTTGCCTGCTTCAATTCCTGCTCGGATGGAGCCGTTTCCTACTAGGTTATCAAAGAAGGAGATACCATTACTGCCCGGCGCCCGGAATTGGAAGTCATTTGGATACATGTCATGGATGGTTTTGACAATGGTAAGTCCCGTTTCAAATGGCTTGTAGGCGTTCCGGTTTGTTACATGGATTTGTACACCATGGCTTAACTTGTTCACAAATTTCGATGTTGAAGGGATAAACGATGCAGCTCGGAATTTCACACCCGGTAAATGATAAGAATTCAGTTTTGCCGCAAGGTCATCACTGTTAATAAAAGGAGCTCCGATCAATTCAAACGGTTTTGTTGTCCCGCGTCCTTCAGAAACATTGGTTCCTTCAATTAAACAGACACCAGGATACACTAATGCCGTATCAAGAGTCGGCATATTTGGTGACGGCATGACGAATTGTAGATCAGCGTCATCATAATACATACTCCGCTTCCAGCCTTCCATTTTCACAACCGTTAAATCAGCGCCAATTTTAAATTCCTTGTTGAATAGCTGCGCCAATTCCCCAACCGTCATTCCGTGACGGACAGGAATCGGAAATTCCCCCACAAAGGAAGAATACTTATCCTCAAGGACTGGTCCTTCTACCTTTGCACCGCTGATTGGGTTCGGTCGGTCAAGCACGATGAATGGAATATTATTCTCTTTCGCCGCTTCCATCGCTAACGCCATTGTGTAAATATACGTGTAGAATCGCGCACCGACGTCTTGAATATCAAATATCAATACATCAACATTACTTAACATTTCAGGTGTTGGCTTTTTGGTTGCTCCATAAAGACTGTAAACCGGAATCCCTGTTTTTTCATCGATATAGGACTCAACATATGAACCAGCTGGTGCGCTGCCGCGGACACCGTGTTCCGGTCCATATAAGGCCGTAAGCTGTACATTTGTGTTTTTATACAGCAAATCTACGATACTCGTAAGCTCTTGATCGACCCCAGTCGGATTGGTTATCAAGCCAACACGCTTCCCTTTAATTAAATCAAGTCTATCCTTTAATAACACATCAACACCTAACCTGAACTTTCCATTATTCTTTTCTTTCTCTTTATCATTCTTGGCAAGTGCCGCCGATACTGTAGATAGAACTAGCAGCAGCGCCAGAATACTCGTAAGCCATTTCTTTTTCATCATTCTCCCCCCTATTTTTGAAAAATTAATACCCTAAACCATGGTCAAATCCGTATAAGACGCTGCCATCCTGGTTGTAAATCGTAACCGGGAGCTTGGCAGTCGGCTTATTTTCCCCAAAAATGGTGTTAACCGCGGCCTCAAAGCTCACGTCCTTCGTACCATACTGTGTCAGATATGCATCCACATTTGGATAAGCCATAATGTCATATGGATTGCGAATCCCGACACCAATAACGGCAGCATCCGTTTGCTCAATCATTTGATTGGCGAGCTTCATTAAATTGGCAGAAGGCAATCTGCCGCTCACGCTAGAAGTATTCGTTCCCACAATGATATATTTTGCTGTTTTCGCGATAGCCAAATTGGCAGCTGAAAGCGGTGCAGCGGTATCAATCACTGTTACATTTTGATGGTGCTTTTTGACCTCAGCCGTGATAACCGAAGCACTCGATCCAACGACAACAATTCCTTCGTTAGCGGCTTCCTTCAGTGGAAGAACACCGTTATTTTTTACAAGGGTAATCGATTTTGCGGCAGCTTCTTTTTCTACCTGTAAATGTTCCGCTGATCTTGAAACCTTCTCAGCATTGGTGATTTTTTCATCTAGACTCTTTTCCACTTCCGCCTTCAGAATCCCCCTATTTAATTTCAACGTTAAAATCCGCTCAACGGACTTGGCGATTCTATCTTCTGAAATATCTCCGGATTTAACTGCATCATAAAGCCCGTTTGCTACTGATTCAAGTCCTACAGGCATTAAGACAATATCTGTTCCCGCTTTTACAGCACGAACAGCAGCATCGACTGGACCAAAGTGATCGGCAATAGCCTGCATGTTCATGGCATCCGTCACAATAACACCCTTAAAACCCATCTCTTCACGCATAAGACCTGTCAGCACTTTGTGAGATAAGGTACCCGGAATAGCAATTTCCGTGCCATCTTTTTTCGAAATGGCCTTTGTGCTATCGATTTTCGGGAAGGTAACGTGAGCCGACATCACCGCATCAATACCAGCATCCATCGCCTGCTGGAAAGGATACAACTCTACCTTTTTTAGGCGGTCGATATCATGGGGCACCTCAGGCAGTCCTAAATGCGAATCGGTTGCGGTATCCCCATGTCCAGGAAAATGCTTTGCAGTTGAGGCAGTGCCAGTCTCATGCAGTCCCTTAATATAAGCGTTCCCCAATTTCGCCACTAGCTCTGGATCCTCGCCAAATGAACGAACGCCAATAACCGGATTATCCGGATTATTATTAACATCAAGAACGGGACCAAAGTTCATATTAATCCCCACAGCGTTAAGCTCTTCGCCAATCGCCTTGCCTACTTTTTCAGCCAGCGCTTCAGACCTTGAAGCTCCAAGTGCCATGTTCCCAGGAAAATCGGTTCCGAACTGCAGGCGTGTAACAATTCCGCCTTCTTGGTCAATCGAAATCAACAATCCATACTTTTCTGCTGCATCTTGATAAGCAGACACGAGCTTCGTTGTTTGCGCAGCTGTGACTGTGTTTTCACGAAATAAAATCACACCGCCAAGGTGATATTTTTTGACAAGCTGGGTAATTTCGTCATTCATTTCCGTGACATTTTTCCCCTTCCATGTACGAAAATCCGGCATCAGCATTTGCCCGACCTTTTCTTCCATCGTCATCCGCTGGACCGCACGGCCGATTAAATCATAGCGTTGTCCCTTTTCTTTTTCCACGAGGATTTCTCCTTGATTTCCTTTAAATTGAATCGCAATACGATCTGTGAAGGTGCCATCACTGACAGAAATAAACGTTTTTCCATTGTGTCCTGACAGGATTACTGCACCGTCTTTAACAGCAGCAACATTTTTATTAGAAGATTTCCAAATAAGATTCTCCGAAGCCATGATAAAGCGGCTGTCTTCATACACATTTAGGGCATTCAACTGAATCTTGTTGTCTTTTACTTCTCTTGTCACTTGCGGAACGTTAACGTCAATGACTAGATCCTTTTTCCCTATAGGTGCAGCAGCCCCCGAAAGTGGTATTCCCGTTAACAATAAAGCAAATGCTAAAAATGAGGTGATAAACGTCTTGAAAAGTTTTCCCATGGTTTCTCCTCCTTTATTTTAATAGTCTCTTAACTGCCAGTCGTTGTGTGTAAAGGACAGCCGTGCTGAATCAAGTTTTGGATTCATGATATACCAGCCGCGGCCATTTGTGGCGGTATCAGTTTTATAAACAAACCGCAGTTTTTCCACTTCTTTCGGGATCATCAATTCTTTTTCCTCCCAGCCGTTGCTGGTTCCAGTAAACTCAGCAAGTTTTTGCCAACTGCCATCTTGAAAGATTTCCACGTTGCCAAAATCCCAGCCATACTCTGTCATATGCCATGTTGTGAATGTTAGTTTTGCATCTTCTTTCAAATGAAGCTCAGCCTCCATGACACGGTTCAGCTTGTCTCCATAGCCGGCAAACCATGCTGAATCCTTCCCAGGAATCGAAACTGGAATAGCGTCTGCTACCTGCCTGGCAAACAATCTTCTTGTTTGATTCGTAGACACGGTATTTCTGCTCGGGTGCACACGGTTGGTCAATAGAATCGCAACGGTCTTATTGTTTGGACTGACGACAATCGATGTTCCCGTATAACCAGTATGTCCAAAGGAATAGGTTCCTTCGGAGAGGGCATCCATATACCAGCCTTGCCCAAGCTCCCAGCCAAGTCCGTGGTCATTCCCTGGATATGCTTCATTCTGATTCTCTAATAATAGTTTGACCGTTTCTGGCTTCAGGATACTTTTTCCAGCATATTTTCCATTATTGATGAAAATGTGCGCAAGCTTAGCAAGATCTAAAGCTGTTGAAAATACACCAGCATGGCCAGCCACACCATCAAGCGACCAGGCATTCTCATCATGAACTTCGCCCCATACAAGGCCACGATTAGGAGTGGATTGATATTCAGTCGCAGCAATGCGGTTTTTCAAGGAGGCCGGCGGATTATACATCGTGTCCTTCATCCCTAAAGGCCCCGTAATACGCTCTTTCACAAATTCATCTTGACGCTGCCCGGATAACCGTTCCACCAATGCCCCTAATGTAATCATGTTTAAATCGCTGTATTCATAAGTGGTGCCAGGAGGATTTTTTAATGGCTGTTGGAACACTAACTGCAATCTCTCGTCACGTGAATTTCCCTTCGTATATAGTGGAATCCAGGAAACGAATCCGGAGGTATGAGTTAATAGCTGACGTATGGTAACGTTTTGTTTGCCGTTAGCGGCAAATTCCGGAATATACTTGACAACCGGATCATCGAGTTCAAATAATCCTTTTTCAAAAAGAACCATTACGGCAGTACTGGTGAAAATTTTACTAATCGATGCCAGGTCAAAAATGGTGTCTTCTTGCATTGGGATTGGGTGTTCCATTTCGGTAAACTTGCCGTCAGTGTACTGCGCGGAATTGCCATATGCCGTATGTTTCACAATTTTTCCACCTCTTGCTACAAAAGCAACCGCACCGGGCATGACTTTTTCTGAAATGGATTGATTAAGGATCTGATCGATTTGTTGTAGCGGACCCGCTGCCATGCCAGCACCTCTTGCCGAGCTGGGGTGAAGAACGCTAGATACTGGGATCACTGTTGAATTCCAAGTAAAAACTGGATGAGGTTTCTCTGATGCGAAAGGACTGTTTTTTTCTCGTTTTTCAATAGTTGGAACAATGGTGGGGTCACTGTTTGCAAAAACAGTGGTAGTACCCAAAAAAATGGTGCAAATAGAAGTAATAAGCAAAGTTTTACTCTTCATAAGTCCCCCTTTAATATGATTGATTCATTGTAGGCGGCCTGTTATGTATCAAAGCCTGGCAGCGTTTACAACTTAATTTAATCATATATGGGGCAATGTATAGTCGTCTATACCACCTATGTCCTAAACAATCTAAATCGGCTTGTTACATTGGGTATAAAGAAGTGCATCATTCGATTCATTTTTTCGAAATTTCCTACTATTCAGTTCAAATATCCTGTACACTCTCTAGGAATCTCTTCTTAGTTATAGGAGGTTGCTGTTAAATGGCTCTAAAGCAATATCCACAGATTTTTAAGGATATATCCACATAAACACAGCAGTTATTAACAGAATTTTATTGATATCCACAAATTTATTAACATGTTTTTGTTATTTATCCACATGAATGTTTTATATCCACATTTCATGTGTTTTTACCCACATATTTTTAAAAATTATCCCCAAACTCCTTGGGATTATCCACAAATTTTTACTTTCCTTGAGGATAACAGACATAGGGACCTAGAAATCAAATTCCTAAGTCCCTCTCACTAATTTTCTATTCTGGTATGTCACTCTGTTTTTTATTGGGATTTCTACTTCTTTTTTCAACAATCTCTTTAAGTTCACCCTCATCCCCTTTTGCGTTAATGATGTCAATGATTTGATTCATGCCCTTACATGTTTCATCTAATTTATCGTTCAACTGTATAGCCCCCTTCTCCGTATAGAATAACCATATCTGTGAGCGATTATTTAACGTAACGAAGACGCTGTACGGGCCTTTAACGTTACTAGGACGGACATAAGATCCGCAGCCATGATCATGTCACTTGCAATAATATCTTTCTAGCAATGTGTCTGATACAACACCTGGCGCTTTTTATTTGGTGCGGGGGCTTTGATTTTTGTCGAAAATATTCTTACCAAGAGTGACAATTTTCTTCGTTTTTCACTTCTAGTATTTGCTATTCTTTTAAGAAATAATAGATGGGGGGACAAGTTCTTGCACTTTGAATTATTGTTAGATGTCGTGCTGGGAGAACGACAAATTTTCCATATTATCGAATGCCCTGTCTGTGGATTTGATGAAATCTATTATGAACATCTAGTAACGAAAAGACTGATTGGACGAGCCTGTTCCCACTGTAATTTTGTCGAAAGGGGTTTGAATAGTAAATATGGCTGCATATTAACCCAATAGTACGTTCTATGTCACCATCTACAATAAAAATCGATTCAGATTACTAGCCCTATTCACCAATTAAAGGCGGTGTGCGCAGAGCTGGGATTCATTTCATTCAAAGTCTAAAAACGTATATAACCGCAAATCCTGGTAAACATAGTTCGCTTTTACGGTGCTCCGACCCTTTTCCATACTAAGAAGCCTAGATCATTGATTCTAGGCCTCTTCTTTGTGTAAAATAAGTATGGTTACATCCTCATACCCATTTCTACCGCTTTACTATTATGATATGTTGCTTTAACCTTTAGCTTCATTCTTAGCCCTTCATCGAGACAATCTTGCTGCAGCAGTTCATGGTGACGGTGCTGGAATACATGGTAATAATATTTACCCTTAATTAACATTTTCAACACATGAAAACCTCCTCAATTGTGGGTTTACATAAATCGCAGGAGTAGTCGTGTTCGGTAACTGGCTAGCATCGTCGTTAAACTTTAGCCCCTTTAGTTTTGCGTCACCATCTTTCAATGGTTTTGCCGTTTCGTACGATTTATGTGTTTATAAAAACTATAAGCAACTTGCTTTAAAAATAAAAGAGTCTATAGACCTAACAAATTGAAATATTCAGTCAATTAAAAACGTTATAGGTAATGTAACAAAAGATACTTTTAAACGTCTCAGGATAGTAGGCTTGTTTTTTTCCTAGACATATAGTGTATATTTTACATAGACGTTTTAAAGTCATTAATAGTGTCCATGATGTAAAAGAAAGTGAATTTATAAAAAAAGGACGTTTATCATGTCAAAATTACATTTACTTATTGTTTGTTTTCTTGTGCTTGCACTTGGTTTAACAGGCTGTTCGTGGGAAAATCATTTGGCACAAAAAGATGGAAAAACTGCAAATCTATCGTCTGTCCCTACTAACAAGCCATCAACTGGCCCATCCAAAAATAGCAGTAGCATTCAGAACGATACAAGTATTCAGGTTGTATCCAATCCTGGGATTATCCCCGTTCTGGTCAACAAGCATAATATGCTGCCTGATGGGTATAATCCGTCTGATTTGGTTGACCCCAACATTCCATTTATCTTTGAAAAGAAATTAGAGAAACGAAAAATGCGGACCGCAGCCGCTGCTGCTATCGAAAAATTATTTGCTGGTGCGAAACAAGATGGTGTTAGTCTTCTTGGTGTTTCGGCATACCGCTCTCATGCTACCCAAGTCAGTTTATTCAATTACTATGTTAAGGAAGACGGGTACGATGAAGCACGCACTTATAGCGCTGTTCCTGGCACTAGCGAACATGAGACTGGACTTGCCATTGATGTAACGGGCGGGAATGGGAAATGTGCCGCCGAGGAGTGCTTCGAAGGAACACTTGAGGCGGAATGGCTCCAGAAATATGCAGCCGATTATGGCTTTATCATCCGCTATCCAAAAGGAAAAGACAGCATCACCGGCTACCAATATGAACCCTGGCATCTACGTTATGTCGGCAAACCCATCGCCAAAGAAATCATGAGCCGCGGCATCACCCTCGAAGAATACTACAACGCCTCCCCTGTTAATAACTAGTGGAAATGAGACACCTCAATCCCCCTAGTTCATAACATGTGGATATGAGAAATGATGTGCCTGACACCCTTTGTGGACATTGTCCGTGTGGGGTAGACACGCTTGTGGAACATGGGTGCTTGAAAATTGAAAAACGGGGGTCCACCTGCTGCTAGTAATTTTCAGCGTGTGGGCCTCCGTTTTTGTTAATTTCCTTTTATTTCTAGCAGTTTTAATCGCAGATCGTTTTCCATGTTGGCGAGTTCTTGTTCGGCGAGGCGACGCTTGTGGCGGCCTTCTTCTTGGATTCGCATCGTTTCCTCGAGTGTGGTGATTAAGCTTTCCTGGGTTTTCTTTAATGTTTCAATATCAACGAGACCACGCTCGTTTTCTTTTGCCGTTTCAATCGTATTTGTTTTCAGCATTTCTGCATTTTTTAATAACAGCTCATTAGTTGTCTTAGACACTTGTTTCTGAGCCTCAACCGCATGACGCTGGCGAATGAGTGTCAACGCAATTGCCACTTGATTTTTCCATAACGGAATTGCCGTCATAATCGATGATTGGATTTTTTCCACAAGCGCCTGATTCGTGTTTTGAATCAACCGAATTTGCGGCGCACTTTGAATCGTAATTTCACGGCTTAATTTCAAATCATGCAAACGCTTGTCTAGTCGGTCAGCAAACTGAATCATATCGTTGACCTCTTGAAATTTCATTTGGTCATTGGCTTCCTCAGCAGATTTTTTCAATTGCGGTATAGTTTTCGTCTGCATTTCCTCAAGCTTGATCTCTCCGGCTGCAATATAAATGTTAAGTGCATGGAAATATTCTTTATTCGTTTCATACAGCTGTTCAAGCAATTTTATATCGGATAATAGGACGTTTTTACTACGATCCAGCTTCACACTGATGCGGTCAATTTGCGCCCCTGTTTTTTGGTATTTGGAAAGCACCTCTTGGAGCGAGCCTGAAATTTTTCCAAACATACGTGCAAACAAGGATGGTTTCCCATCCTTTAGTTCATCCGGATTTACCTCATCAAGCCTTTTCATTAAATCACTGATAATATCTCCGATTTCGCCAACATCCTTTTTCTGAACGTGCTCGAGCATCGCATGTGAGAAGGATAACAGCTTTCCTTGGGCTTGGGTACCATATAAAATCATTGCTTGATGGTTGGTCGGATCAATTTGTTCGGCAAGCTGATACGCCTTTGCCCGGTTTTCTTCCGGGATGACATCAATTAACTTGACCAGCTTCGCTTCGCCAGTTTGCGTTTGCGGGACCGGATCCTTAGCAAGTTCAAGTTGATCCCCAAACGGATTGGCAAGGATATCATCTAATAAATCTCCAGATTTCTGAATTGGATTGTTTTCACTCATTTTAGCCACCTATTTTCTTCTGGGAATTTGGATTCTTTTTTCATTTTGATGGAATGCTTGGCGACATCAATCTCAAAATTTAACGTATCGATGTCATTGGAAATGACATGATATAAATCATCTTCCAACACCTTTGTTAATTCGTTTAATGTCCTGCGCGTTTCAATCAGAGATTGCCCCATCTCAGCGTTTTGTTTTGGCTGAGAGGAGAGGAAGCTATACTTCTCGGTGAGCTCTACAACGGAATCTAAATGGGAAAAATAAAATTCCTCAGCCTTGTAAAAACGCTTCGGCTCTTTTGTTGACATCTTGTGTATTTTTTTTGTAATCCTGTGTATGTCAATTCTTTGTTTGACGGAAGAAATGTCGCGTATCTTGAAAATACTTTTATTCAAGCGCCTGATTTTCTGATTTGCCTCTGCTAAATTTTTCTTAATGTAGCGATATTCTTTCCGTGACAACTGGTGCTTTTTTAGGTAGCGGGAGTTCATGCTCAAAGAGAGGATCAGATGAGTAAGGCCCCCACCAAGAATCGCTATTGCAGTTGCAGGCCAGAATGTTTGACCGAAAGGAAAATAGCAAAGTAGCCATGTAATCACTGTTACAGGGACTGTCACAAATGAGCGAATCAGAAATGACAAAATCGGGTTCATAATAAATCGACTCCTGACTTAATAATCCTTTATATTCATACGAATGAGAGTAAATGAATGTTTCACTATCTTGAAATATTCCTCATCAAAAGAAAGATATATCCATTTACTACTTCCACAATACACGAAAAAACTCCTGCCTGCCATAGACCATAAACGGAAAGAAATCTAAGACTTAAGACGTATTTTTTTATTATTTGGATGTTGTTCGTAGTGGTATTGGTGTCAGGCACCACTTGTGGACATTTTGCCATTTTGTACACCTGGGGTGGAAAGTGGGGGTACTGTTAAGATTCAAGTGTTTCATAACAATTATTTAAATACGAAATTTATTAAGAGAGGATGGAGCAATGCTATCGCATGATTAGTTCTGAGTTCTTATCTATAAGCAGGCAATCCTATTTGGATATACCCCTGTCAAGTAGGCAGTAGAAAAAAGTGGAATTAAAAAAAGATGACCCCTGTTCAATACAGAGATCATCTTCTTAAAACTGCCTAGGCTTTTTTAAATGTCCTTTACAAAGGGTACACTTTAAAACAGTTTAGCTTTTTTAAAACTATCTACACACAAGGGGTAATATCAAATTGGATAAACCGCTTTTTGTATTAGTCTATCTCTCGTATAGCTCAATAGGCAGCCCATCTGGATCGGTAAAAAAGGTGAATTTCTTGCTTGTTATCGGATCGACACGGATAGCTTCGGCTGTTATGTGGTGATTCTCTAACTCCTTCACTGCCTCTTCAATATTATCCACTTCAAAGGCAATATGTCTTAATCCCGCTGCTTCCGGATAGCTTGGCCTTGCCGGCGGATTCGGGAACGAAAACAACTCAATTTGATAGTGTCCTCCGACTTCCAAATCGAGCTTATAGGAATCTCTATCCTCCCGGTAAACTTCACACACTGGCGTCAGTCCAAGAATACGAATATAGAAATCCTTTGATTTTTGATAATCCGAACAAATCACAGCAATATGATGAATTTTCTTTAATTTCATGTCACCGTACCCCCCTTTAATATGATTTAACATACCAAAGCCCCCTTGTCTAGTAAATAAACAAGGGGGGCAATATTAGCATGTGAAACAGTCGCCCAAGCCTAAAAAACTTACCAAAGAAAGGATTTTTATAAAATAGTGGAAAGAGGCCCTGTGGGGATTTCATTTAGGCATTGAGTGCTTCCCCTTTAATTGATAACAAACCTTTCTCTTCACGATAATCTACGGCCTTGTTAACAGCTTTCCTACAACTTTACAAACAAAAAGCAAGGACCAACCTTACCCGTCACTAAAAGTTCGCAATTCCCTGTATCAACATGACTATATCTAAAAATTCAATATGTACAAATTGCCTTTCACCTATCTTGGAATATATTGCAAAATAAATTGTAAATATCCAATCCAAGAGGTGAATTTGATTTTGAAAAAAAGGGCACTGTTTACCCTACCTATCAGTTTGCTGCTTATTGCAGTAATTGTTACCTCCTTCTTCCTCATGAATATCAAACCAGCAGAAGGGAAAATAGCTCAAGCACAGAAACTAGCCGAATACACGAAACCAGCAGTTGTTCGAATCGTTGATTATGCTGTTGTCGGATGGCAGTTTGACAACCTTAATGATACTGAAGTTATAGCCATTTTAGATCAGCTAAACTTCCAATCGGTTGTCGGCGGCACCGGGTCTGGTGCGATTATTAGCTCCAATGGCTATATCGTTACAAATGCCCATGTTGTCGAGGCAACACAAATGAAAGACGAGGACATTGCCAATGCAGCATTTGAACAACTTGTTAGCATTATGGCAGATTATTTTAAAGTAGACTATGAAACGGCGTACCAGTATATGCTCTCTTATACAAAATACACTGGAATTAAGAAGGTATTGAAGGTTATTTTACCAGGCGGGGATGTTCTAGATGGTGAGGTAAAAAGTTATGGTGCCCCTGTCAATGAAGGTAAAGATGTCACTGTGCTAAAAATTGAAGGGAAAAACCTGCCTACCTTGCCGCTTGGAAATTCGGATGATATTCAGAATCAAGATAATATTTGGGTGAGCGGATACCCAGCTGCAGGCGATTCTGATCTCTTGTCACCAGATTCATCCTTGGTTTCCTCGATGAATGCCGGCCAAATTTCGGCTACCTCGAAAAAGACTGAACAAGGAAGTCCTGTCATCCAAATTAACGCAGCTGCTACACACGGAAACAGTGGTGGACCTGTCATTAATGAAAAAGGTCAGATTATTGGATTGCTCACCTTTAGAGGTGATACGGTGAATGGCCAAGAGGTTCAAGGCTTTAATTTTGCCGTGCCAATAAATACGGTAAAAGAATTTGTCAACCAGGCCGGAGTCAGACATACGAAAAATGAGACAGATTCGCTTTACAAGGAAGGTCTTGAATTGTATTGGGGCGGTTACTATAAGCATGCCTTAGAAAAATTCGAGGCGGTTCAGCGCATCTATCCGAATCACTCTGAAATCAAACATTATATCGCCAATACTGAGAAAAAGATGAGCAATAATAAGACACTTTGGTCGGACTATACAACGATCTTCTATATTGTCGATGGTGTATCCGGATTGCTCATCCTTATGTTGCTCGTGTTCACCTTTGCCTTTAAGCCGAAAAGCCAAGCAGTTGCAATGGCTGCTGCTTCTGACGCTGAGCCTGCTAATCCGGCACCCGCACAGGCGCCACCGCCACCAGCTACGCCAGAAAATACCTTAGCAGACCTAAACAAAGATGGCAAAATCGACGTCCAAGACATCCTGCTTGCCCTGCAAGAACAGCAAAAAAAACAGCAAAAAGACGATGAAGATAGTGGAAATGGTGCCTGACACCCTTTCCACTATTGACAACGGGGATGCAGTTTTTATACTGTTTTCCCTTTTTGTTTCAAATTCGAATTTATGGATTATCAAACTATTTTCCCGATTCTATAAGGTGTTGTTTTTATGTTGATTTTCCGTGTCGCCCTTCAAAACTATTAAATTATTTACAATAGAATATTGGGGTTTTCTTATTGCCAGTGATAAAATGGATAGTACCTTACATATTTAAAAAGGGAGCTAGAAAAAGGAATTCCGGATGGGATATAGTGAAACTTCTATAAAGGAGCGAAATGAAGGTGACTGAAAATCTGTTATTAGCATTTGGATTAACATTATTTGCAGGTCTTGCAACCGGAATTGGCAGTGTTCTTGCGTTTTTCACCTCACACACAAACACGAAATTTTTATCGATAACCCTTGGATTCTCAGCTGGGGTAATGATTTATGTATCCATGATTGAAATCTTTGTAAAAGCTAAAATAGCACTTGTGGATGCCTTGGGAAATGGCCCTGGAAACTGGCTAACCGTTGGTGGTTTTTTTGGCGGCATGCTCTTAATCGCAGGCATTGACAAATTTATTCCAAAGCAGAGCAATCCTCACGAACTGAAAACCGTGGAAGATATGCAGGTTCCAGGCAGTAAGGGAAGTCAGCCAGATTTATTAAAAATGGGGACATTTACAGCGCTTGCTATTGGCATTCATAACTTTCCGGAGGGCATTGCAACCTTCACCTCAGCACTTCAGGATCCAGCGCTTGGCATTGCTATTGCTGTTGCGATTGCTATCCACAACATTCCTGAAGGGATTGCCGTTTCCGTCCCTGTCTATTTTGCAACAGGTGACAAGAAAAGAGCCTTTAAGCTTTCTTTCTTATCTGGTTTGTCCGAGCCAATTGGGGCATTGGTCGCCTACCTTTTCTTAATGCCTTTCTTGAATGACATTATGTTCGGGATCATATTTGCTGCTGTCGCGGGAATTATGGTGTTCATCTCTCTTGATGAATTGCTACCGGCGGCCATAAGATACGATGAGGCGCATTTATCGATCTATGGCCTGATTGGCGGCATGGCAGTTATGGCACTGAGCCTGTTATTGTTTATTTAGCTAACAGCAAGCATCTGCCCCTGAAAAACTTACATTGTAAACTTTTAAAATCAAAGTTTACAAACATCAAAATACCCCATATTCCGACTCCTCATTTTAAATAATAAAGACAGAGAGATCATATCCTCTCTCTGTCCATCTCTACAAATACATTTGTTCTGGGAATTACACCTGATACCACCATTTTATGGCCGGCATCGCCCAATAACATTACCTTAGAGTTACTTTGCTGCACCAAAATGTGTAATAAAGTCATTTACCTTATGTTTATATGGCATGGAAGGCGCTGTGCCTACTTTTGTTACGGATAAGGCGGCAACAGCATTGGCAAATATCATCGCTTTTCTTACTGAAGAACCTGTACTTAATGCATGGGCGAATCCCCCGTTAAATGCATCACCGGCTCCAGTCGTATCGATCGCCTCAACTTTAAACCCAGGAACTAGTTCGCCTGTATCACCGCCAGTGAATAAGAAAGCCCCTTTGCTGCCAAGCGTGATGATTACTGCGCCGACACCCATTTTAAAAATCTTCTGTGCAGCCGCTAACGCTGAAGATTCATCAATTACCTCTACACCACTCAGTTCAAAAGCTTCCGTTTCATTTGGAGTAATATAGGCAACATCATGAAGAATTTCTCTAGGGAATTCCTGATATGGGGCTGGATTCAAAATAACCGGAACCTGATGTTTCCTGGCCAGCCTCACCGTGGTCACAACCGCCTCAATACTTGTCTCTAATTGAATTAATACGATGTCCGCTTCAATAACCTTTTCTTCTACGGCTAACACTTCTTCTTCCGTAATTTTCCCGCATGCACCCAAGGAAACTACAATGCTATTCTCACTCTGATCATCAACGGCAATCAACGCAGCGCCTGTGGCCAGGTTTGAATCGACCTTAATAAATTTCGTATTGATATTTTCTGCGCTAAAATGTTTTAAAGCTTCCCTGCCAAAAAGGTCATCCCCTAATTTTGTTACAAAAGTGACATCTGACCCACAGCGTACCGCAGCTGTTGCCTGGTTCCCCCCTTTTCCTCCCGGTCCCATCTTAAACGGCCCGCCAAGAACTGTTTCACCTGGCTTTGGAAGATGCGGTGTCCTGCACATTAAATCAACAACATAACTTCCAACTACCACAACCTTTGACATACTGTACCTCCTATTTGATAAAACAGTAAAAACGCAAAGTAATTGCGTTTTTACCACCTTTTATTTATTGAAAAATTACACTCATTCTCTTCAAAAATTACTTTGTTTTTACTTCATTAACATTTTTAGAAGTTACAAGCGTTGAGTCAAGAATGACTTCTTTTTCAACACTTTCTTTTTTAGAGATTTTTATAGCTGTCTTAACAGCTTCTCTTCCAAGGAAAACTGGCGGCTCTGCAATGGTTGCTTCCAATTTACCGCTCTTTATTGCTTCAATAGCAGGGTCTACCGCGTCACAGCCAATTAAAGTAATTTCATCCAGACGGCCAGCCGCCTCAATAGCTGCTAATGCACCTAGTGCCATTTCATCATTTGCTGCGTAAACACCATCAATCTTAGGATTTGCTTGAAGGATGTCCTCCATTACTTTCATTGCTTCTCCGCGGTCGAAGTTAGCAGCTTGTTTTGCCACTACTTTAAAGCCTGGAGTGGACTCGACTACTTCATTAAATCCTTTGCTTCTGAACTGCCCTACGTTAGTACCTAAGATTCCTTGTATTTCCACGATATTACCTTTTCCGCCTAGTGCATCCTTTAAGAAATTACCGGCAATTCCACCAGACTTAAGGGCATCAAAACCAATATGTGTCATCACTTCGCCGCCATTCGATTGTCGATCAATTGTAAATACAGGAATTTTTGCATCATTTGCTTTTTTTACGCCCTCAGCAATCGCATCACTATCAGCTGGGTCAATAATTAACACATCAATATTTTGCTGTAATAGATTTTCCACATCCGCTAGTTGTTTACCGGGATCGTTTTGTGCATCCGTTACAACAAGGTCAATCTTATCTTCCTTCGCCTGTGCTTCTGCCCCTTCTTTAACCGCGACGAAGAACGGGTTATTTAGAGTATTCATTGATAAACCGACTTTTAACTTACCATTCTTTGATTTAGAACCGGATGTTTTTGTACCTGAGCCTTCATCCATACTACAGCCTACAAGACCAATGAAAATTGCGACCAACGCCAACAAAGATACAACTTTTTTCAACTTAATACCCCCAATGTTTTATTTTTTCATTTTTGAAAATTTACTATCTACTAATACAGCAACTAAAATGACAAGACCTTTAGCAATACTTTGATAAAAAGGAGAAACGTTCATCAAATTAAGAATATTATCAAGTACGCCCATGATTAAGGCTCCAATTAACGTTCCTGTTACTCCCCCTTTTCCACCTGCTAAACTCGTACCGCCAATAATAACTGCTGCAATAGCATCCAGTTCAATTCCTGTACCCGCAGTTGGCTGTGCTGACATTAATCTTGAGGTGTAAATAATCGCGGACAGCGCTGAAAGCAAACCGGCAATTCCGAAAACAGCTACCTTAATTGCTCGAACATTAATCCCTGCAAGAATGGCTGTTTCTTCATTACCACCAATGGCAAAAATATAGCGTCCAAAACTAGTGTATTTTAACATCCAATACATGAATCCGAAGATGACAAACATGATGATGATCGGAATTGGGATTCCAAATAACCTGCCGCTGCCGATAAAACGGTATGCCTCATTACTAACGACAAGCGGGTAACCTTTTGTATAAACAAGTGTCATTCCACGGGCGATTACCATGATTGCCAAGGTGGCTATGAAGGATGGTACTCCAAATCTTGCCGTAACAAGACCGTTGATAAGTCCGAACAGCAGACCTACGCCAAGCGCTGCTAATAAAGCAAGTGCAAGCGGCCATCCAGCCGTTAATGCCCCTGACAAAATTGCCCCGGAAAATGCCATAACGGCTCCAACTGATAGGTCAATTCCGGCAATTAATATAACCAGCGTCATTCCGCTTGCGATAATGGCTATGATTGAAACCTGCCGAAGAACGTTCATCACGTTGCTCATCGTGAAAAATACATCAGATAAAATTCCGGCAATCACACACAATACAATAAAAATCAATAATACACGGTACTTTTCAACCAACGCCAAAAAGTTAAACGAACCCTTTTGGCCCACTTGTTTAACAGGTGTCGTACTATGCATTCACTACACCCCCTGATGCGTAATAAAAGATTTTCTCCTGAGTCGCTTCATTTTGGCTGAGTTCTGCGGTAATGCTTCCTTCATTCATAACCAATATGCGATGGCAAAGTCCTAGTAATTCGGGCATTTCTGAAGACATCATAATGATCGAGATTCCGTCGTCTGTAAGCCTTTTCATTATTTGATAGATTTCTGCCTTTGCACCAACATCAATACCCCTTGTTGGTTCATTTAAAATTAACACTTTCGGATCCATCTGCAGCCATTTTCCAAGGACTACCTTCTGCTGATTTCCTCCGCTCAGGGTCCTAACTTCCACACTTGGATCATGAACCTTAATTTTTAACTCTTTAACCCAGCGATTGACGATTTCATCCTTCTTCTGCTTATTCAAAACACCAAAACGGGAAATTTTTCGAAAGGAAGGCAACAGTATGTTTTCATATACTGACAACCCAAGGACCAGCCCTTCCTGCTTGCGATCGTCTGTAACGAGGGCAATACCGGCATCAATCGCACCCCTCGGACTCTTAACAATCTTGGAATCTACTATCACAGTCCCACTCATTTTTTCATATAAGCCAAAGATGGCCTTGGAAAGCTCTGTTCTTCCCGACCCCATTAAGCCGGCAACTCCAACGATTTCCCCTTTTTTTATCGAAAAATTAATATGATAAAGCAAGTCCGGAACTGAAACATCCTTAACCTCAAGGATTACATCATTCGATGGAGCACCCTTTTCCGGAAACAAATCTGTCAGCTCTCGTCCGACCATCATTGTTACCATATCATCTTGAGTGACGTTTTTTACTAAAACACTTCCAATATACTTTCCATCCCTTAATACTGCGATAGAGTCGGCCACCTTCTGAACCTCTTCTAACCGATGAGTAATAAAAATAATCCCCATTCCCTGATGCTTCAACTCTTTCATAATAGAAAGCAACGTATTTGTTTCCTCATCATTTAAAGCAGCCGTTGGTTCGTCCATGATGATAATCTTCGAATTGAACGACAATGCCTTAGCGATTTCGACCAACTGTTGTTCTGCAACGGAAAGTTCAGCAATCAGTGTGTCAGGTGAAAGTCTGGTTAATCCTACCCGATTGAGCCATTGACATGTTTCTACCTTTACCTGCTTACGATTGATGATCCCTTTTGATTTACGGGGTTCCCTACCGATAAAAATATTTTCGGCAACACTCATATGTGGAATCAAGTTAAACTCCTGATAAATAATACTAATCCCTAAACTTTGCGAATGTTTTGGCCCCTCAATTGCAACAGGTTCGCCATTTATGTATATCTGTCCATTGCTTGGCTGGTGAACACCTGCAAGAACCTTCATCAGTGTAGACTTTCCTGCTCCATTTTCACCAAGCAACGCCAGAATCTCAGATTGGTTTACCTGAATGGATACATGGTCAAGAGCTTTTACGCCAGGAAATTCTTTTGAAATCTCCTTCATTTCTAGTAACGTTGTACTCATTCATCCATTCCCCCCTTGGAGAGTTTCATATATGTTAATAAACGACTCCTGCTACTAAAATAACATTCGCATAGCCCGTAAATTCACCAGTTCGAATCAACCCGCGTGCTTGTTTTGTCTGTTGCTTAAATTCAATATGCGGGACATATTCAATAGCTATATCTTGAAATCTACTAACAATCTGATCATGCATTTCTGGACTAACCGTTTTAACTTCCTCTGCTAGAATAACCTTCTCCACTTCAAGCTCCGTTAATACCGTATCAAGGGTCTCTAAAAAACCAGGTATTCCCTCCTTTAAAGCTAGGTCAATCCGATGTGTCACATTTTCAGGAATTGGCAAGCCTGCGTCTGTAACAACAATTGTATCTGTATGACCAGTTTCAGAGATTAATTGATTAATTCTAGGGTTTAAAATTCCGCCTTTTTTCATATCTATCTTCCTCTCATTTCAAAATGTAAACGTTTAGATTTTGATTTTATTAAATTGACATGATTCGCGAATTTTTAATTCTGGTGATAACAGGTATTGTCTTTTTGACAGATTTCCTTTCACATTCATTCGTTCATAGAGTAATTGGACAGCAATTTCACCTAGTGTATTCATCGGCCTTGAAACCACAGACAATTTTGGTTTAATAAACGTAGCAATTTCTACATCATCAAAGCCAATAAAAGCAACCTCTTCCCCCAATTTCCAATCCAGATCGACTAATGCTTTCATGCATCCAATTGTCATTAAGTTATTGGATGAAAAAATGGCTGTAGGCCTAGTTTCTAGATCAAACAACTCATGTGCAGCATGGTAGCCGCTGCCTTCCATGAAGTCTCCCTGCATAACCATTTTGTCATCAAAAGGGATATTATAATCCTCAAGCGCTTTCTTATACCCTAAAAAGCGTTCTTTTCCTGGTGTTGTATTTTGCGGCCCACAAATAATCGCTATCTTCTTATGCCCTTGTAAAATTAAATGCTGCACAGCCTGATACGATCCGTTCACATTATCAACCAGTACTGTATCCACTTCAAAATTCTTAATCGCCCTATCAACAGCGACAATTGGTATCCCTTGGTCATGAAGCAATTTGATATGGTCACCTGCTTCATTCGCGGTTGTAATAATAACCCCGTCTACTCCGCGCTCAATAAAAATTTTAACAATCTCTTCTTCCACTATTGGTGATTCATTGGTACTGCTTAGAATCGTATAATATCCTTTTTCCCTTGCTTTTTGTTCAATTCCAGAGACAACAAGTGGAAAAAACGGATTTTTAATATCTGGAACAATAATACCAATTGTATGAGTTTCCTTTCTTTTCATACTTCTAGCAACAGCGCTGCGGATATAACCAAGTTCATTGATAGCGTTTACAATTCTCTCCTCCGTCGCCTTTCGGACTCCACCTTGATTATTGATTACTCTTGATACTGTGGCGATTGATACATTAGCAAGCTTTGCTACATCCTCAATTGTCGGTTTGTATTCCATGTAAAAAACTCCTAATTCAGCTCATTATTTTATGTAAACGTTTAGATATTTTGTAATACTCCCTTTAAACAAGAAGAAAATTCATATTATGTATCCTTTTGATAATGTAAACGTTTAGATTAGTATATTTCGATTCTATCACCATAAAAATATGAACGCAAGATGGTTTTATAATATTTAAATAATTTTGTATATTTCAAATCCTCCAATCTCCCACCCAACCATTCTTTCTTGAAGGGCTAGATTAGTAGTAGTTTTCCTATGGTGCCTGACACCATAATTACTCTTTGAAGTATTGTAACGGTTTGAATGTGTCAGTGTATAGTTCGACCTTATGCAGTTTTTCTTTCATCTTATTATTTTTATAGTATTGAAAAATCAGGGAGTTCCCCTGGTATATTAAACAGGAGGTAATCTTATCTTTTTTAATTCGTTTCTCGAATTCTGGTAAAGTTTCCATTGAAATCATATTCATTTCACCTCAAAATGGAATTAAGTGAGCAAAGTCAATTTATGACTATGTGGTAAAATCTTAACAAACATTCTAAGAGGAACCAATAATAATTCCTACTTCTTCCTAGGCGGTGAATCAAGTGATGTGGTTGTATGTTGTCTTTTCCTATTTTATCGGCAATATCATGTTTGGGTATCTGATTACAAAAGCTCTGTATCATAAGGATATTCGCCTTCATGGAAGCGGGAATGTTGGGGCTCGCAATGCCGGTCGACTTCATGGAAAAAAAGCGTTCGTTATCATTTTTCTTGGCGATGCATTAAAAGGTGGGTGCGCCATTCTCATCGCCCGCTATCTTCATTTTCCTGAGTATATACAATTGCTTGGATTAGGAATGGCAATTCTTGGCCATATAAAACCGGTTGTATTGAAGTTCAAGGGTGGGAAAGGAATCTCCACTTTTATTGGAGGGATGATCTGCTTCGAGCCGCTGCTTATTCCCGTAATCGTGGTGGGATTTTCCATCCTTTATCCATTTACCAAAAGCTTTACCTTTGCAGGATTAGGAGCGTTTCTCGCTATTCCAATATTTCTATTTTTTAAATCAAATAATTGGATAACCTGTGCAATTGTACTCGCCATAATCGTAGTCATTTTTCTAACACATTCTGAAAATATCAAAGGAAGGCTGAAGGATCGTGGACAATAATCATAGATATTTTTTTAAAATTGCAACTAGCTCTAATGAATTTGAACGAATTCATCAATTAAACTATCAAACTTTTTCAGAAGAAATTCCTCAGCATGAAAAAAATGTGCAAAAAAAGTTGGTGGATCCTTTCCACCATGAAAATACATATATCATTTGCATCAAAGATGAAGAGCTGATCGGCATGGTTGCTGTTCGCGACAACCGGCCATTTTCGCTTGACCGAAAAATTGGTCCTATCGAAGATTCACTCCCTATTAAAGTAAATCGCCTTTGCGAGGTTCGGCTCCTGGCAGTCAAAAAAGAATTTCGAAATGGGCGGGTCTTTGTTGGGCTTGCGCAATTTTTAGCTCAATATTGTTTGGAGAAGGGGTATGATGTCGCTGTTATCTCCGGAACGGTCCGTCAATTAAAGCTATATAACCAAATGGGCTTCCAGCCATTTGCCCAGCTGACCGGTACAGAAGAAGCCCTTTTTCAACCCATGTATTTAACGAAAGAAACATTTGAAGCATCGCTTGCAGGTAGAATTCTCAATCCGCCCATACCATTTTTACCAGGACCCGTTCAAATTTCTGACGGAGTTCGCGCGGCACTAATGGGCCGCCCCTACTCCCATCGAACTACAGGTTTCCGCGAAAAACTAAACAGGATCAGGAAACTGCTATGCGACTTAACGAACTCCAAGCATGTCCAGGTTTTACTAGGCTCAGGCACACTCGCAAATGAAGTCGTGGCTGCCCAGCTTTCATTAATAGAAGGCAGAGGACTTATTTTGGCTAATGGTGAGTTTGGCTGCCGTTTAGTCGAACAAGCGCAGCGACAAGGACTTAGCTTCGATGTATTGGAAAAAGAATGGGGGCAAGCTTTTTCAAAGGAAGAAATTGTTGAAAAATTATCAAACAAGCCGACATGGATTTGGGCTGTGCATAGTGAAACATCCACCGGCATGCTGAATGACTTGACGCTCCTCAAGAGGATTGCGGAAGAGTACGGCCTTAAGCTTTGTCTTGATTGTATTAGTTCCATTGGCGCGGTGGAGTTGGATTTATCGGGGGTATTTTTAGCAACCGGCGTTAGCGGGAAAGCGTTGCGTGCGTTCACTGGATTGTCCTTCGTCTTTCATCATCACGAGGTTGCCCCGTCGCCTGCCCTCCCAAAATACATTGATTTGGGTGTCTATATGGTCAAGGACAGTATACCATTTTCTCATTCGTCCAACTTTATTGAAGCGCTGTTAGTGGCAGTAGAAAACATTACGGGCGAAACATATAGAAAGATTAGCGAAAGGCATCAATGGTTGAGAAATAAACTTAAACATTCTGGTTATCATTTGCTAAGAAGCAATGAAAATAATTCTCCCATGATCCTAACCATTGAACTCCCCAAAGCTGTCTCATCCTATGAAATCGGGAGAGTTCTTCATTACAATGGTTTCCTGTTACACTTTGAGAGCGAGTACCTACTGCAGCGAAGCTGGATGCAAATTGCTTGCATCGGCGATTATTCCACCGCGACTTTGGAAAAAATGACTAACCTTCTTTATCAGGTTGTCACATACGAACTAAAGCAGCTTCAGGCTTCAACTTCAAAGCTCCTGAACGAAGGGGCCTAATTAGGGCGGAAAGTCACATTAATAAAGGAGAATTCAATCAGTGGGGGTGGAAAATCTTTTCCACCCCCACTATTTGTTACTTCACCCAAAAAACATGCAACACCTGAATGTCCATCCCACACGGACAGTGTCCACGAAGGGTGCCTGACACCCTTTACACTGTATTCAGCTTGATTGCCTCGCTTATGCTTTGGTCGGTGATAGCATGGATTGCTTGGAGGTCTGAGATGGTACGGGCAAGGCGGATGATTTTGATTTGGGTGCGGTTGCTCCAATTTTTTTTTATCGCCAGTTGCTGTAATGTTGATTGTTGTGTACCTGTCAAAGGACTTGCTTTCAGAAGGACTTCATAGGAGACTCGGCTGTTACAGAACACCTGACCATAACGGTCGTACTGCCTTTCCCGCGCCTCCTTTACTCTTTCCTGCACTATTTTTGACAGTTCCCTCTGCAGCGCCATCCCGGCGGCATTTAAGTCTATTGGGTTTAATTTGAGATTAATATCAAATCGATCCCTGAGTGGACCTGAAAGTCTATTTTGATAAGAGAGAATTGACTTAGGTGAGCAAGTACAATAATGTGCATTCGAGCCCGCATATCCGCAGGGGCATGGATTCATCGCAGCAATTAATACAAAAGAAGCCGGATACGTAATCGAGGCATGGGTGCGGCTAATCGTGTCGAACCATTTTCTAATGGCTGCCGCAGCATATCTAATGTTTTTTTCGAAAATTCCCCGATTTCATCAAGAAATAAAACACCTCGGTGGGCAAGCGAAATTTCGCCCGGCTTTGGGTATTGGCCTCCTCCAATTATGGCAACACCTGAGGCGGAATGATGAGGACTCCGATATGGGGGCAATTGACTCTGTGAGTAAGCGTTCCGGCTTAATTGATACAAGCTGAGTACCTCAAGCTGCGCTTCTTTTGTTAATGGCGGAAAAATGGACGGAAAACTTTCTGCCAATAAGCTTTTTCCACAACCAGGAGGTCCCGTCAACAAAACATGATGTTCTCCAGCAGCAGCTACCTCTAGTGCATATTTGGCTCCGGCATGGCCGATGATTTGTTGAAAATCTAAAAATCTATTATTTTCGCATTCGCTATCTACTTCAATTTTTTTAAAAATAGAAGGATTCCATTGACCTGTAAGATGGCCGATGACATCTTATAATGAAGAAACATAGATAATTTCTAACCCTTCGATATCGAAAGCCGGAAGATGTTCATCAAAAGGGATATAAAGTCTCCGAATTCCTTGCCTCTTGGCTGCAAGCACCGCAGGCAGCAGCCCCTCAACAGGCTGCACAGAACCGTCCAATGACAGCGCCCCTAGAAAACCGGTATCATCAGGAATAACAGCCTCCAACTCATGCAAGCTCAGTAGCAACCCAATCGCCATCGGAAAATCAAACATCGGTCCGATTTTCTTTTGGTCCGCCGGCGAAAGATTAATGATAATTTTGTTACCTGATAGGACATAACCTAATGAACTAAGTGCCGCAATAATTCTTTCCTTCGACTCTTTCACAGCCGCATCAGGCAGACCAACAATTTTAAACGAATCATTCCCCACAAATGTCCCTACCTCCACATTTACCCGGTAGCCTTCCATCCCCTTTAACCCAATACTCATTACTCGAGCCCACATGGAAACCACTCCCCTTCCCGCTTAGTGATTTTTCCATCCTCCCAAAAAAACTTGTCCGTTACTAAGGATTTCATATATTGCTGATAGTAATGGGGCTGTGGTTCAGGGAAAAAGGAGAGGATTGGTTTGGGGTCAATATGATGGTTCGCTTCACCTTCGCCGTAGAGATAAGCACGATAGCTACTCCAAGGATACTCCTCAGGCGCTATCACCATCCCAGCTTCCACTGGATTTAAATGAATATATTTGCTGACATCAATCTCATATTCACGAGAGTTGAGGAGTTCGGCACCATAGCGCTTATCAAACACATGGCCCGAAAAATCGTACTTTTGGTTAATATATTTTGCATATTTTGTATTGAGATTTTTCATGATGATACTGAGCGGGATTTCGAGCGTTTCAAGCTGGAGATGGGTATGATTGGACATCATGCAGTAAGAGTAGAGATTAAAGGGGTAACGGTCCCTTGTTTCATCTATGTAAGCCAGATACTTCTTATAATCTTCATCCTCAAAAAACAGAGCCCCCCTCCTAATTCCCCTGCTGGTCACATGATACTTTGCGCCTTCAAACCACAAACGAACCCTACGAGCCAAATCAATCACTCCTATTAAATATAATTACGATGAAAATGGTAGTATTGGTGTCAGGCACCATTTCCTTCTTTTCTATTATACTAATAATTTCTACATGGGTTAGCGTTATTCAAATATGTAACAAAATATTCAAAGGCTTGGTTCTAGGGGCTTTGCGATTCGCCCGTGACCTTTTGATGGACACCTTTTTGTCTAGAAAAACAACCAAGCTTGATATTCGTCAAGAACGTATAAAAAGTTTTTGGTTCTAATATTTATTAATATAGTCTCACTTCACTTCTTACTTAGGGGGAATGTCTCTGAAAAGTGTAAGAATGATTCAAAGATTGGTTGGTTGCCTCCTTCTTGTGTACGGGGTCTATCTCATTTTCGTCACAAAGGAGTTCTTTGGTACCTTATTAATAATTGTGGCCTTCTTAATTTTCCCAAGCTTAAACAAAGAAAAAAAGAGATCTTACAGCGATGATTATGATTCTCATGATCGTTCCAATGATTCAGCCTATGACCATGACAGTGCCTCAGAGGGCGGAGATTCAGATGGAGGTGGTGGAGACTAATCCTCCAAAACCATCCCCCTCTTAACCAACCTTGCCTACAGAAATACCCCGGGTGAGTTCATCCCAAGGGTATTTTTTTATTCCTGATTAGTCACTTTGCCTTTGAAAAATAATATAGAAACCACACAGCATGATTTTGCTCGTCTGCCGCTGCCCTTCGGAATACATCTTTAATGAATGGGTCTGCCGCATTATCAGCTATTTCCATGTAAAAATCCACTGTTTTTTGCTCATCCTCTATAGCAAACTCCAATCCCTTTACATAACTACTAGGACATTCCTCCGTAATTTTTGGCTGGGGAGGAACACCCGTTAAACTGCGATAAATCTGAACAAACTGTTGATAATGTTTAATTTCATCCTGGCGAATCTCAAGGATTTGCTCCCTTTCCTTCTTATCCGGTGCCATATTAGCCAGTCTGGCATAACAATCGATGGCACTATATTCCCCATTTATTGCTTTTTCAACATCTTGGTCTAATGTATGGGTTTGCCTATTTAAGGCATCGTAGTAATTTGTAAAAGGATACATGAATGTACCTCCCCATTTATTTTCATTGTATATCCTATGGGAATTTGAAGAATTGGGTGTATGGTGGACAAATTTTTTCATGTCCCCTTGCCATGAAAAAATTGGTAGGTGTGGACGAAACCATTCTTCTTTAAAAATATTGTCGTCAATTTAAAAAGCTCTCTGCAAGGGTAGCCTTATTCCCCGGGAAACTAATGATTTTCGACCAATTTCCTCGACATTCCATGACAAAATTCACATCCAACTATACTATTAAATTACATTTTTTCTAATAAAGAGGAATTTTAGTTGATTTTTACTTCACATAACCTAAAATAGAGTTTAATATAAAAATATCCTTTTAGGATGTGGCAGTAATTTTTTTAAAATAGACAAATAGAGGGGCGTGAAAAAATAGTAGAGAAAGATGGACAAGCTTAATTTTCAAGATTGGACCGACTTTTGGTACTATGCTACGTCTGATTTTTCACTTAAAACCAACTGGCTGCTTGCCGGCGGAAAGCAGCCAGCTTGCCTCCTACCTTCAGGATGAACTCATCAAATCAACAGGTGCTGTCTCTAGAGGCATAAAGGATGAAAGCTTCAGAGTCATCAGAGGCAACCAGGCACCGGCGGTTTTGGTAGAGATTAGCTTCATTTCAAATGATAAAGAACGTGCAAACCTTGTCAGTGATAGCTATCAAAATCAGCTCTGCGCAGGACTGCTAAATGGGGTAATGAGATTTTTAAGTAAGTAGCTCCCCTTAGCTTGCACAAAATACTAAAGAGACTCTTTGAAAGTCAATAAATTTTCACACATTAAGAAAAAGCCGCATCTTACCAGGTCAATTCCTAGTAAAATGCGGCTTTTCCTAATTTTACGGCGCCACATCTTACGGCAGAATGCAGCCACCGCCATAAAACAAAAAATGCACACCATCTACCTGTCCACCCCACACGGAAATGTGTCCACGGAAGGTGCCTGACACCATTTGCACTTGTTGGGTGTTGTTTTCCTATTTCTTTTTCTTTTCGTTTTTCTTTTCGCTTTCATTTTCGTCCTCGGTGATGAGTTCTTTTAAGAATTTTAGAAGTTCGTCGTGGATGCCTTCCTGTTGCAGGGCAAACTCAATTGTCGTTTTGACAAAGCCGATTTTTTCGCCTACATCAAAACGTTTCCCTTCGAAATTATAGGCAAAGACTCGTTGAATCTGATTGAGCTTTTGAATGGCATCTGTTAACTGGATTTCACCGCCTGCTCCTGCCTCCTGCTGGTCTAAGAACATAAATATTTCTGGAGTTAAAATATATCTTCCCATAATAGCTAGGTTAGATGGGGCTGCTCCCGGCTTTGGCTTTTCGACAAAATGTTTGACTTGATAACGTCTGCCTTCCTGCTGGAGCGGATCGACAATCCCGTAACGGTGTGTCTCATTCTCCGGAACATGCTGAACCCCAATAATCGACGAGAATGTCGCTTCATATTGGTCAATCAGCTGCCGTAAGCAAGGAGTATCGCTTTGAACGATATCATCGCCTAAAAGAACGGCAAATGGTTCATCGCCAATAAAATTCCGCGCACACCAAACGGCATGCCCCAATCCTTTTGGCTCCTTCTGACGAATATAATGAATGTCCGCAAGGTTGGATGTATAGTTCACTTTATTTAATAGATCCCATTTCTCTTTTTCTAGTAAATTTTTCTCAAGCTCCGGGGCAAAATCAAAATGATCCTCAATCGCCCGTTTCCCTTTACCTGTTACGATGATAATATCTTCAATTCCCGCGGCAATCGCTTCCTCAACAATATATTGAATCGTTGGCTTATCCACAATAGGGAGCATCTCTTTTGGCATTGCTTTTGTTGCTGGTAAAAATCGTGTCCCAAGCCCAGCAGCAGGGATAATTGCTTTACGAACCTTTTTCACAGTATGTCCCTCCTTCATTCATTTACTATATGTATATTATGACAAAATTTTAAGTTTTACCCAAATTAATAACATATTAACCCAAGTTATTATACCATAAGAACTTTTTAAAAAATGTAACTCGGTATTTTTTCGTGGTGCCTGACACCCATTTTAATGTTATGATAATGACAATATTTATAAATACCAATCTTTCACAAATGGTGCCTGACACCATAAAAAGACACTGTCCTTTTCCAGTGGACACCGGAAAAATAACGACTCTTGATGTTCTTTCTCTGAAAGGAGACTTCCAATGCCCACTTTTAGTAATGAACCTAATGGTGTTTTTCATGCTGTTTGCCCGCTTGATTGCCCGGATCAATGCGGATTGCTTCTCCATAAAGAAGACGGAAAAATTGTCAAAGTCGAGGGCGATCCGCACCATCCGGTTACGAAGGGGCATATTTGCAACAAGGTACGGAATATGACAGAACGAATATATGATGAAACTCGCCTGAAATACCCGCTTAAACGGACAGGCTCCAAGGGGGAAGGTAAGTTCACTCGAATCAGCTGGGAGGAGGCTCTCGACACGATTACTTCCCGCTGGAAAAAGCTCATCGAAACAGAAGGGCCGGAAAGTATTCTTCCCTACAGCTTTTATGGCAACATGGGCCGGCTCAGCGCCGAGGGAATGGACCGACGTTTTTGGAATCGCTTGGGCGCCTCACGGCTGGATCGGACTATTTGTTCGTCGGCTGGATCAGTTGGCTATCAGTATACAATGGGCGGCAGCCTCGGTATCGATCCCGAGGATACGATTCATGCCAAGCTATTCATCTTTTGGGGCATCAATGCCGCTAGCACCAATATGCACCAGATCGCCCTTACGCAAAAGGCACGCAAACAGAGCGGTGCCAAAATCATCGTCATCGATGTTCATAAAAATCAAACAGGCAGAATGGCAGATTGGTTTATACCGATTTTACCAGGGACGGATACTGCCCTCGCACTTGGGCTGATGCATATATTGTTTGCCGAAAATTTGGTTGATCAAGAATTCTTGCAAAAATATACTGTTGGCTATGAAGAATTACGCGAGCATGTCGTTCAATACGACCCTGTCAAAGTTTCTGAAATTACAGGCGTACCAGTCAGTGACATTTTCAAACTGGCACGGATGTACGGTGAAACGGCACCTTCTTTTATTCGTATCGGCAACGGGCCGCAGCATCACGACAATGGCGGCATGTTCGTCCGGACGGTCGCATGCCTTCCCGCCCTGACTGGACAATGGCTAGTAAAAGGCGGCGGGGCCATTAAAGGAAATTCTGCCTATCTTGCACCAAATACTGAGAGGCTGCAAAGGTCTAATCTTTTGAAAAATAAATATACGCGCGTCATTAATATGAACTTGCTGGGAGAGGCATTATTAACGTTAGACCCGCCTGTAAAATCGCTGTATGTGTATGGATCAAATCCTGCATTAGTTGCACCCTCGAGCAAAAAAGTAAGACAAGGCTTGGAGCGCGAAGATGTTTTCGTAGTGGTCCATGATTTATTTTTAACAGAAACGGCCAAGTACGCGGATATTGTTCTACCAACAACATCATCCTTTGAAAACACGGATTTATACACATCATACTGGCATCATTACGCACAAATTCAGCAGCCGGTTATCAAACCATACTGGGAGTCAAAATCGAATGTTGATGTCTTCCGTTTGCTTGCAAACGAAATGGGATTTGGTGATGAGGAAGCTTTCACAGAAACGGAAGCAGAAATGCTTGCGGGCGCACTGAATAATCCAAGGAATCCTTATTTAGAGGACATCAATTACACTGCTTTAGTCGAGCAGAAATACTTAAAGGCCAGGGTGAAGCCATTGTTTCCCGGTACACTTCCGACTCCGAGTGGAAAAATAGAATTATATTCTGAGAGAATGAAGCAGGATGGATACCCGCCGCTGCCAACCTATATTCCGCTTGTGAACGATGGGGACCACTACTATCAATTTGTCCCCGGGCCAAATCATAATTTCTTAAACTCTACTTTTTCCAACAATCAGAAGCATGTCGAGTTGGAAAAGGAACCGCGATTGCATATGAATCATTGTGATGCCCAAGCTGCCGGAATTGGAGATGGCGAGATGGTGCGGGTGTGGAACAATCGCGGGGAATGCGTGCTAAAAGTGGCAGTGGGAGAAAATGTCCTACCAGGGGTTGTCGTGACACAGGGACTCTGGGCGGACGGAGGAGTCGGATCTGACGTGATTTCAATAGCTACAAATCAATTAATTAACTCGCTAACCCCGGATCGCCTCGCTGATATGGGAGGCGGGGCCACCTTCTTTTCAGGACGGGTAACTGTGGAAAAAATATAGATTAACCAACCACTGTCTTTAGGGTATTTCCTTTATAAATGACGGAACGCTCTTTATTTCGTCTTTTCGGTCGCCTACCCTATCATCACTATTGGCGACAATGAATGCTCACTAGCTTTTTGCCTTATCGGTCGCCAATGATTCTAATGGCGACCGGTTCGGTAGGGTAAAATATTTCATACCCACAGCAAAAATAAGGGCGCCGATTAAGATTAATAGAGAATATCCTTTACTGTTTTCTTCATAAAATTACCACCTTCACACTGTTTAAATATAAAATATTACTAAACAAAATAAAACGATTCTAAATAACAAAAGAAACCAAAGCCCGAATTGCCTTAGTTCCCTTCTATTAATAACCCCGAGGCACACGCTTCTCAATTTCATATGCTCAACATCATCACAACGTACAGTATCTCCCTAAAATAAAAAATACTGCGGGAACCTATAATCCCCACAGCATTTTATAGTGTTACATAGCATCTTCAAGAAAATAGAAATTGGTGCCTGACACCATTATCAAGTTTTCACTGCACATTATGTGATTATTGGTGTCAGGCACCGATGGATTGCACCTAGGTGTTTATGCGATTTCTTCTTCGCTTTTGAAGGCTTGGCGGAGCCAGTTTTTGCCTTCGACGAGTCGTGTGACGAGCATGGCACAGACGGTGTTTCCAGTCGAGTTGAGGAGTGTGGCAGGTGCATCAATGATGGTGCTGATGACTGCGATAATCGGCAAGGTTTCTGGCGGGAAGCCGTAAACACTGATGATCAGCATTTCACCGATCATCCCGCCGCCGGGAATTGCTCCCATGACCGCACCAACTAAAAAGGCAACGGCAAGAATACTTAAAATATTCGAGATGCTCGTTAAATCCTTTCCAAACAATGCA
>Ga0213822_1000395_pt1 | contig 34873 bp, 35 predicted proteins | sample MC6MC0908MG_FD_179872 | JGI IMG/M metagenome (GOLD analysis project Ga0213822, IMG submission 179872) | Enriched soil aggregate microbial communities from Iowa State University, Ames, United States - MC6-MC0908-MG | ecosystem: Environmental > Terrestrial > Soil > Unclassified | place: USA: Iowa... | reverse complement strand
GGAGAACAATTAATCTCATACGAAGCATTACAAAAGAAAATAGAAAAGTATATCAGTTATTATAATAATGATCGCATTAAACAAAAACTGGCTGGCATGAGTCCAGTAAATTACCGAAAACAAACCAGCCAATTAGCTGCATAATAAAAACTCTAACTTTAAGGGGGTCACTACCTTCTTTAATAAGGAATGCGCCTTCTTCCATTAAAGGGCATATAATTGAACACCACTTTTAAAAGATCTGGATATTTATGTTAACATATAGGTCAGATTGTGAAGAATTACACTTTAACTAACGGTGCAGGTTATGGGGTGCTTTACTTGAAGTGAATTGAGCTGCTTGGGTAGCTCTTTTTTCTTATTGAACTAACGAGGCAGTTTAGTTGAATAAGAATTTATAGTTAAATATTACATAATAGAAGTTTGGAGGTGTTTTATGGAATCACTCATTTATGCTTTGTTTGGATTTTTAGTTTGTATGTGTATTGGTTCGATACTTAATATACTGCTTAAGACGACTCAAAAACGAGATTGGCTTATTACATTCTTTGTAAAGTAATGAACAAACCAAATAAATTTTAAATAGAAATATTTAAAAATTGATGAAGAAACATCCGAGTGAAACAGCAATAAAAATTATGGCAAATACTAAACTATTCCACAGGCCTAGCATAATAAAAGGAGAAGTACTTTTATCTCCGTCTTTCTTGAGGCCTGTGAATGTTCGCCAGGTTATTATTAGCTGCCAAATACCTATTAATAAAAAAATGAATCCAAATAAATATCTCATATAATTACCTCCTTTATATAAAAATACCACTTTTAGAAAGTGTTATCAATAAAATTGGAATATAATGAAAAAAATGTTTTGTATTGTAAATTGTGAAGTAAGTTTAGGTTTAGCAATAATAGTAGTACCACTATTAAATTTATCCACTGCAACTTTTTTTGGATGAAGACTAACAGATGTTTATTAAGCTAACGGGTGCTTATCTTCAATAAGGTACTCAACAATCGGGCGCTTTCCTTGAATAAGGAGAGGGCTCTCTTCATGAATAGGGCCATTTTGTTGAGTAACACCCTACTTAGAAAGGCTGGTTATTTATATAATTGCATGAAGCAATCTGAAACCAATAGAAAACTCAATCGTATATTAAATACTAATTTTTCTGGGGAGATGTTAAAAATGTTAGAAATAATTGTATTAATTTTTTTAACTACTCCATTATATGCAGTATTAATATGGAGTTATTTCTACCCACAAGAGAGCTTATTATGGGGAAAACGGTGGATGTACAAAGAAGAACCGGAAATATCGGATGGTGCAATCCGTTATATAAAAGTTGCATCATTAATCAGTGTAATAGGATTGACGTTAGTTTTCATTATTTTGATACTAACACAATTTAGAAGATGATTCTTCGATACATTTCTTGTTCAAAGAAATTAGGTAGAAAGATAAACTGCATACAGAGGGACTTTCTAGAGTATTCCAGAATTGGGCGCGTTTATTTAAGCAGGCGTCTTTTTCTTTTAAAGGGCCATATAATTGAATAAGAAATTAAATAAAATAGGATATTTATAAATAGAGATAGCGTCAGGAAAATGCGGATTTATAACGCTAAGGAAGTTTCACTATTAAAAAACCTAATTTCTCAGTATTAAATGAGAAATTAGGTTTTTTCATTAATAGATAAAAGAGACTTATAAGTATTTATCACTAATCACTTTCATATGGTGTAACTCGTGACCAGCAATGCCATATGCAATGGTACCTACCGAAACTGGGCTGTTCATTACAGTTCCATTACGAACCCACGCAGCTTCATCAATAGTTGAAATCAGGCTTAACGTGTTGGAGCGTACCGTGTCTAAACCAGCTAGTAACTGTTCCCAAGATAATTTGTTGAAGTTTGCCGCAGAAACGTATTGATCCTGATCCATTGCTGGGAGTGGTGTACTTTCATTTCGTGCAATGGCAAGCATTCGATACGACATCACACGTTCCGAGTCGGTCATATGCCCAATCACTTCTTTTAAAGTCCATTTCCCTGGTGCGTACGTCTTCCTTGCAAACTCCTCTGATACGCTGCCTAAGAGGGTAAGGGTCTTAGTTCGTTGCTTACTCAGTATTTCTTCAATATCTCCATCTGGCACAAGACTTACATACCTATCATGCTCTGGATTTTCAATAAATAATGGTCGTGGACGCACAAGAATCCTCCTCATCGGAATAGTTAATTATGGTTGTAGGGTAATATTCTACTTTCAAGAGGATATTTCCTTTATTTAATATTTATTTTCATTACCACTATTTCGAAATCATATTCAACAATCGGGTGTTTTTCTGAAATTGAAGTGACCCCAAAAAGTTAGACATTATATTAAGTTAAGCTGCGGATTGAATTCGGTACTGTATTGGACTCAATGAGTGAATGTTGATAAAAGCCCAGAGCTTGCAGCAGAATACCAGGGACTTGGGATTCATCATTCTCGTTTGATTATTCATAGTTAGCGACATTAAGTAATTCAACTAAATCGCCTTTGACAAGTTCGTATTCTCTTGCGTTAATGTTAACCATACCATCTTTGGAAATTAATATATTAATTGGATTAGTAGTATCGTCGTTATTAGTGAAAACTATTTTGTAATAAGAGTTAGAGACATCCATATTTTTGAATAACAACGTTCGTTTTGCTTCCCAATTATTCAAAATGCTACGTACTTCGTTATATAATTCATCGTCTTTGTTTACGATGAATATATTTTTGTTATCTACACCACCGTTCATTTCCCAAACGGAAATGCTATCAACAACTTTTTAAAATTTATCAGAGTTTGTAATGAGTTCATCTCCAAAATTCACGAGGGCTTAAATGATCTTACGGTTATTGTAGGCTCTAAGTAGTATTGGGTAAATTTTGAAACTAATAAGAAATTCAATCGTATATTGGTTACTAATTACTTTCGGGAGGTGTTGAGAATGTGGGAGGTAATACTGCCAATCCTTATTGTATATGGGGTCTTAATTTGGACATATTTCAACCCAGAAGAAAGTTTATTAAAGGGAAGGCGAAGGATGTACAAAGAAGAACCTCAATTAACTGAAAGTGCAATTCGTAATACAAAAGCGAAAGCCTTAATCAGTATTATCGTGATAACGCTAATTATTATTATTTTTTTAATTACATAAATTTTGAATAAGAAAAAACCTTATACAACAAAACCAGCTAATAGTTGTCAATAATTTTCATTAAAAATAATAAAAATATCATGTTATACTAAATTTGTGTATACCAAATAACCGTCCAAATACTTGATCTGGAAAGTTCAGGTCCACTTAGTTAAATTGTTAAATCAAGCTAAGTCTTGGAAAGAAGTTTTGCTTTTTAAAAGTGCATAAATCCAATGTAAGAGTTTGTTTGCACAAGCTATAACAGCTACTCTAAATGGTTTTCCTTCTTCCCGTTTTTTATCATAAAACGCCCGTAATTTCTTATTACGAGGAAGGATTTCATCCGTGGTTTTCTGTTTTCGACAGTCACGAATAGCACATTTAACAGCCATATACAAAGCTTGCCGTAGTCTGCTTGAGCCTTTTTTGGTTATTCGGTTGTAAGTACCTTTGAATGTACCAGATTCAAAGACACTTGGATCAAGGCCGGCAAATGCGACTAGTTTCTTAGGATGATTAAACCTTTCAATTTCCCCAATTTCAGATACAATCGTGGCAGCGATTTTTTCTCCGATACCGGGAATTGATCGGATAATCTTAGATTCTTCAATACTTTTTGATAAAGCATCTATCTCATTTTCAAGCATGGATAGATGTTTTTTATATTCAAAGAGCATATTAATATACATATCTAAACTTAGGGCAAGACTAGAGTATAAAGCCTTCTGAAAAGGGTTTTGAGCTGCTGCGGTCATTAGCTTTTCAGCCTGTTTGTTTGCCCATTGTATAGAACGAGAATTACAGAATTCTTTTATTTTAGTTGCTAATACTTCAGTATTAGCTTTCAATATATCCTCAGAAGTAGGGAATGCATGTATTATTTTCAAAGAAACATCCGAATATAAGTCTCCAAAAACATGACTATAATCAGGAAAAACTTGATCTAAAACTGCCTGAAATTGTAGTTTAGTTTGTACAAACATGCCTGTAATATTATCGTGCTGTCTCGTAAGATGACGTAAGTTCGCAAGTTGGATACCACGCTTTTTATAAGGCTCTAAATCCTCCTTATAATACAAGCTCGCAGAGATGATTAGCATCTATGATATCTGTTTTTACCTTTCGTAAACTAGAACTTTTTGCTTTATAAGAGATGAGTGGGTTTACGATAATTATTAAATAGCCTTTGTCCTCAAAATATTGAACAATTGGTGTGTGATAATGGCCTGTTGATTCCATAACAAGAGGGGGACGCTCTCCTGAAATATCTTCTAATTCTTTAATAAAATCTAATAAACTAGCTAACCCATCAAGATCATGTTTTACTTTGAAACTTTTCTTGTAGGGCTTCTTCCTTTCCAAGTAAGCTTGAACCTGACTTTCACCTTTTGCTACATCCAGACCGATGACTGGATTCATTTATAATTCCTCCTTCAAAATGATAATTGCCGGTAACCCCTAGATCCTCTTTGTAGTGTCATAGCTTCACTTGTTATACGAGATCATTGTCCCAACCAGCCTCAAACATGTTTCTACAAGTAGGGGGCAAACTGTTTTGCGGACGGGGTCATAGCCCCACGGGCGCGAACGTTCTACCCCGGCTACCGTTATCATATATCGATATAAAAAATGGTCAACCAGAAATATTTTCTGGCTGACCTTATAATACGATCGGGCGCGATTCTGTAATAAGGATCAGCGCTCGTTTTCATTAAAGGGCCAGATTGTTGAATAACAACTTTTTATGAAAGATTACCAAACGACGCTTTGGGAAGGTTATACTTCAACTAACGAAACAGATTAGATGAATAATGGTAGCTTTAATTTTATGGAAAATTGGAACTTCAATTACTTTTAAGAGTAATAAAGTAAAGGAATAAATTATTTCAATTGAAATAAGGAGGGATAAAAATGAGTATCTTTAAAAAAAAGGAATTAAAAGTCTTTTTATGGCCGTTCATTATCGCTTTATTTGGAGTGTCTTTTATAACGCATACCCATAGTTATTTCAATACTGAAGAAATAAATTTACTCATCACTGGCTGTTATGAAAATGGTGGAGAAGTCATATTAGAAATCCATAATAATTTCACAAGTAGTTATTCTTTTGAGTGTAGATCGAAATAGATTTATAAAGTATACAAAATAAACCTAACAAACGTTCCAAAATGGAAGTTTGGAAACACACCAAAAAGGCACGAATGTTGTTAAATCAATGTTCGTGCCTTTTTACGAGTGTGCAGAAATAATAAAGTTGTTTAATTTACAATAAAGTCATTTAAAAAATAATATAGTTGTTTAAAAATCCTTATTCCGAACGAACAAGTTAGTGGAAGTAATAGTAATTAGGTTTGGCTGGGAAAATTGTCGATGATATTAAAAAAGACACCGAAGTGTCTTATGTTTTTCAAATTAAGCATACCGATAAATTGAAATTTAATTACTTAACATTATGCTTATCTTGGGAGCAAGGTATTTTATCGGTGAGTGTATACAAACCATGTAATGCTTGCTGTTAATAATGCTGACGAAATCAAAGCTGTAAGAACACTATATGTTTGCCAAATAAGTATCGATGACCAATCTAAAGCACAGCACAGTATACCCAGGGCAATCGTAGCGATCAGGAAAATAATTGTTACGATTATTCTCTTTTTTGTCATTGGCTGCCGCTCATTCGTTTTCCTTCTGCGTAATCCTAAGAGAAATAACAAAACGGCCAATAGGCAAAGAATAATTGTGATAGACGACAAAGTGATATCCAAAAGCTGTGTGCCGCTTATTTCATATGACTGAGTTAGATTGCCGTCTAATATATCTTTAACTTTTAGTACCAGGTTTATATTGGTATTTGCACCGTTGGTCAGTAAGCAGACAGCTGTTCGTTCATTTAGCAGTATGGCGACTTCGGTTCTGAAATTTGGATTGCCCCCAGTGTGTTCTATAATCGTTTGGTCGGCGTTTACCGACCAACCTGCCGCATAATACATATCGTTGACAGCCAAAACAGACATATCACCCTTATGTGATTTTTCGATAACCGTGTGAAATATTTCGGGTATGTCCTGCACGATACCCATCTGTATGCCCATCCAACGCGCCATATCTTTTGTATTAGAAATGATGTAGCCTGCGGGTTTATTCCCAGCATAATCCGGAGCTTTAAATGGAGTTGTCATAAAAAAGGAAGAACGGTAGCCCTGCGCCAACTGTCCAGTGGCTTGAGCATCTTCTTTATAAACATACGTCTGGTGAAGACCTAATGGCTGAAATATCTGTTCCCTCATAAAGTCTTCATAGCTTTGTCGCGACACAATCTCAATAACCAAACCCAATACGTCATAATTAACAGTTCCATAGTTATACTGTTCACCGGGAGGGAACGCCAATTCAGCATCCACGAGCATTTCCACAGTCTTTTGCAACATATCCGGTGTATTGCCTTGAGGAATATTTTGAGTATGCCTAATATTTGTTAGACCACTGGTATGGTGAAGAAAGTTATTTAGTGTAAGGCTTTGCATATCAACAGGTTTCCCTTGATACTTTAACGTAAACCAAGGTAAATATTTTTGGACAGGGTCAGTCATTGAGAGCAGCCCTTGCTCTTCCAACAGCATAATACCCATACCGGTAAAAGCTTTACTGACCGAGGCTAACTCATAGAGTGTATTTTCACTTGCAGACAACCCCTTTTCACGGTCTGCATACCCTGAAGAAAAGTAGAACACTTCATCATCAGCAAGTATTGAGATTGACATTCCCGGCACACCTGATATACGACGGGCATCATCTAGCAACGCTTGAATTGCCGCAGATTTCGAATCTGACAACGCATAACTCATTTGTGTTGCGAATCCTGAGAATAATATAAATATCGTTAATACAAAAACAATAATCTTATTCATAAACTCTCCTTTTTGAAAAATTAGGTACCGTCAATAATTTTGTGTAAATAAGTTTTTCCTTTTCTTGTAGACGCTCTTTTATTCTTTCATTTTGAACAGATTTTCAAGTTCTGCTCGAGCTTTGTCAAAACCTATATGGTACCTGGTGGCGAACCGTTGATTATATTCTTCAAACTGTGAAACTAGAAAGCGTTCTAACGATTCTTCGTTGGGGAATTCCTCCTTACGCTTGCTATATTTCTTGATTTGTTTATTGAATGATTCAATCAAGTTGGTGGAGTAAATACTACGCCAAATGGATTTTGGAAAGCTATAGAACGTGAGTATATAAGGATTGGCAGCTAACGGTTTTGTGACTTTGGGATAGAGTGTTTTCCACTTTTCAATGAAATCTTGGAGCGCTTTCTGTGCATTTTCCAAGTTATCTGCACGGTAAACCTTTTTGAAATCGTCACAGATTTTTTGGCGATCAGAAATTCGTACTTTATGAGAAATAATTTCGTTGTAGGTGGACACAACACGTTTGGTATTTTGCATCTGGATAAATGGAGAGAATGGCATCTGCGATACCTTTTAAACCACCTGATACAAAATAATAAGATTTCTTCCGCACCACGGTCTTGAATCTCTTGAAGAACCTCTTTCCATACGCTCGCTGATTCAGTCGGTGCAATGGTGACCATACATCCGCTCGATGAGATCAGCAATTTCAGCGTTTGTCACGCCTTTTTGAAACATATGAATCACGAACGCTTCTAGTGTACCGTTTGAACAGCGATAGGGCGCTACGGTTTGTTGTTTAAATTTTATATTACGATCTCCAGGGATAGCAAGTTGAAGATCACCAAACTCAGTATGTAGCATACGCGTATAGGAACCATTTCTAGAATTACCAGAGTACCTTTATAGTACCGGGAGGTGCTGCGTGTTTATATGCGTTATTTAAATACGGGCTTACGATAAAGTGACGACTTTATTATCATTATATAATGTATACTAAGTATATATTATACTTAGGGGGTCTTTTATAAAAAATACATAATTTATAATGGAATTTAAACGATTTTACTTTTATGTATTATATACTTAGTATATAATAATTTCGAAAGAATAGGAGGAATTAAAACATGATTAAAGTTAGAAATTTGAAAAAGGAATTTATACAGGGGCAAGAAAGAACTCAAGTCTTGAAGGGTTTTGATTTGAACATTGAAGAAGGCGAATTTGTGGCTGTAATGGGCCCAAGTGGTTCTGGAAAGAGCACATTACTACAACTTTTAGGGGGTCTTGATGTCCCTACTGAAGGAGATATAGTAATAAATCAAAGTAATTTAAGTAATATGACGGAAAAAGAAAGAACGATATTTCGTAGAAAGTATATCGGTTTTATTTTTCAGAATTACCAGCTACTCCCTACATTAAGTGTAGAAGAAAATATAGCTTTCCCTCTTCATGCAGATGGTAGTTTAACTAAAAAGAAGAACCAAATTATTATAGAACTACTTGATTCTGTCGGATTGAAAGGACTTGGTCGGAAACGTGCTAATTTACTGAGTGGCGGTCAACAACAACGAGTTGCTATAGCCAGGGCGTTAGTTAATAACCCTTCTGTTCTATTAGCCGATGAACCAACAGGAAATTTAGATAGAGGTAAAGCCGAAGAAATACTCGGATTAATATCAAGATTCAATCGAGAGAATAATCAAACAATCATCATGGTAACGCATGATATTTTCGCAGCTGGGTTTGCTGATCGAATTATTCTTTTTAAGGATGGTGTTATTGATCAAGTGATTTCTAGAAAGGATGATGATTATGCTAAATATGTGGCGAATTTCATGGCGTAATATAACACATAATAAAAAAAGGTTTTTCATTTCCCTACTTGGGATAATCTTAGGTATAGCTTTTGTAACATCTATGCTTATTGCAGACAAAACAACAAATGATGTTTTCGATTATTATGAAGAAATGTATGTGGCAAATGCGGATTATTGGGTTCTAAGCGATGAACATACTTACTCTGAGGATGTGGTTTCGTCAGTTTTAACTAGCCCAATTGTGACGGAAACCATGCTTGCACTTGATAAACAAGCCTTTTTTGAGCTGGATGGTGATCAATCTTTAAATCAAAGATCCGTCCGAATTACAGGCGTGAATGATCAAAGCAGTTCTTTACTGAAACTTCCTGTTATCGAAGGGAGTTTGGATAATGAAGGTTTGGTGATACCAAAAGCTGTTGCAAATCTGTTAAATAAAAACGTAGGAGATACAATTAGGTTTACCGATTTGGGAGAAGCTAAGGTTTCCGCCATTGTTGAATATACGCAGTTGCTTGCAAGTCCGAGTAACTGGGAGCGTGCTGAATCAACCAGCTTCCGAATCATGGCTCCACTTGAATTGCTACAAGAATGGACTGGTATGGAGGACAAACTTTCCTATGTAAGATTTCAAACAACTGAAGAAGGAGAGAAACTTTTTCAATCTCTCCAGGAAGAATTTCGTAATTCAAATGTATATGTACAACCAGTTGTCGCGGATGATCGGCAAAGTAACGATATAGGGGGACTATATACGTTCTTTTACTTAATTGCTGGGTTATCTATGTTTATTAGCGGATTCATTGTTTTTAATATGATTTATACAAGTGTTATGGAGCGAAAAAAGGAATTTGCAATCATGAAAAGTTTCGGATATCTACAAAGTTCTGTTTCCAGACTTATTCTTATTGAAGTACTACTGTTGGGGCTAATAGGTACAGCTGTTGGGGTGCCTATGGGAATTTGGCTTGGGGATATGTTCATGCAAACTTTACTAAGCGTATTTGAATTTGACATGGTTTACACATTAAATTGGAAAATACCTGCATTAATAGCTGTAGTAGTTGGAATTTTATTTCCTGTTGTATCTTCATTATTTCCTATTTACAATGCGGGGAAAACCTCTGTGTTATTGACATTAAAAATGGCAAATCAAACCCAATCATTGAGAAGCTTGTACATAGTTAGGGCAGTTCTAGGTGTTGGCTTGCTTGCTTTTGTATTTATCAATCATCCCATCTCTTATTTAGCGATTTTAGTAAGCATCATTTTGTTGTTTCCATTATTGTTACTTGGTGTGAGCAGGATATTTAAACCTATTTTAAAATTAATCTTCGGCTACTCTGGTAGTCTAGCAACGCAAACCCTTACAAAACAATTAAATCGAAATGCTAATACTGCTGCTATTCTTGCTGTGGGGATTGCAGTGATATTATTACTAAGTGCTGTTATTGAATCCGCACCTGAAGGTTATGAAAATGAAATCAGGAATACGTATGGAGGAGACCTGAGAGTTTCATCAGAAGCACCTTGGTCTAATCAGGATATAGAAAAGTTACTATCGTATGATGCTGTTGTAAATGTTGATCCTTTAACGGAAGCTACGCCAATTACATGGGTAACCACTGATGGGGAGAAGAGACAGTTTTCCATTTTTGCTGTAGATGAAGAAGGCCCCACCTTATTTGAAAGGTCAAATAAAGACAATTTATATTATGAACTGGCAAAGGAACCTTCTGTTATCCTCGGCGAAAGAGCTTTTGATGAATGGGGTGGAAATATAGGAGAATATATTTACATTAATACACCCTCAGGTAAACAACAACTTGAAGTCCTTGATGTAGTGAAAACATCGAATTACTCAGGCTATGTTGCATTTATGGATGAGAATCATTTAAATAATAAATTTGGTTGGGCGAATCATTTCGACATATTATTAACTTTAAATGACGGGTATACTGGTGAACAATTACGTAATGAGTTATGGTTGGATTTCAGCACTCATCTCTCAAAAGTAGAAACAGTAGAAGATGAAATTAAATCAACTACTTCAGCATTAACCGGTATGAATGAGTTGATTTTAATCATGTTAGTTTTAATCATTGGACTAGCTAGTATCGGTACAGCAAACACTTTATTAATGAATACGTTGGAACGCACCACCGAGATAGGGACAATGCGAGCGCTTGGTTTTACGAAACAGCAAGTTAAAAAGATGATCATTGGAGAAGGTTTACTTATAGGATTGTCGGGGGTTATTGGTGGTATAATTTCGGGTGTAGTTTTACTTTATACAACTAGCCAATCCGAACTATTGGGAGGGGTTATATCTTTTCAATTACCTTTAGGGAATATTATTCTGGCACTGATTGCTGGTGTTTCTCTAAGTCTCCTTGCTTCTTGGATTTCCAGTACTACAGCTAGTAAAATAAATATTATATCATCACTCAAAGAAGGTTAAGCAATTATGTCGGTTAAGTACGGAATATTAACTCTGCTATTTCTACAAAAAAATCATGGGTATGAATTAAAACTAGAGCTAGAATCCCATCTGGGAGTTAAAGGAAAAATTAATCCTGGTCAAATTTATACGACTCTAGACCGTTTAATACGTGATCAACTTGTCTTATCTGTAGGAATGGATGACCAAGAAAGAAAACTTTATGAAATCACTACGGAAGGTAAAAAAGAGTTGGAAAATTGGTTACTGGAACCTGTACCCTATCATTCTACTAAAGAAGACTTTCATTTTAAATGGAGCTGTGCTCGTAAGATTGATTTCGAACAAGAAAAGAAAATGCTTGATCAACAAAAAGTGATGATAATGAAAGATGTCATGGAATTGACTAAATTTAAAACGGAATTTCTTCTTCAAGGTGACGAGAATAGGTATTTATTAATCACTGGTACCCTCTTGCATTTAGAAGCAGATTTAAACTGGATAAATCAAGTTGAAAATCGAAATAGACCATAATTCTAGGTAAAGGTTTTCTCTTTTAAAAACCTTTGCCGTTATTCAATCTTTTGAAGGGGAGTGAAAATTTTTTGGATGTTATCCTTGATTACAATTGGGAATTGTTTATCTCTATAGAAGTATTCTCATTGGGATCCCTGATCTTATTCGGTATATTTCGCTATTTTTTTAAAAAAACTCGATATAGCCTAATGTTTATTTTTTTATTTCTGTTTTTGTTGATAATTGAGGGATTACTCGGACTGTATGTCTATCGTCAAACAGGAGAAATATCAACTTTTCAAATCGTTATTATCATCTTTATCATTTATGCTTTTACATTTGGTATACTCGATTTTATCAAATTGGATCGTTGGATGCGTAAAAAAATTGGAAAGTTACGTGGCGTTGAATTATTGACTGATAAAGATTATGAGATTATTGAAAAAAATAATAATCCTAAATATATTGCAAAGAAATATCGTGTATCATCCTATATTCATTTAGTTTTGTTCATTACAGTTCAAGCTATTCTGTGGGTAATTGGTACAGAAAGTTTGGCAGAGATAAAGATGTACTTAAGTGATTTTTCGTGGCTAGGAAATGAAAATGCTAAAGGATCACCTTATCCAAATGATGCTGCGTTTGCAATAGGTGTAATTTGGGGAATTGTATTTATTGCTGACTTTATTTATTCATGGTCTTATACATTGTTTCCCAAAAAATAGGCAGAAGTAAGTTTGAACTTCAAAATTCGCACAATGATGGCATATACAAGTTATAATCGCCTTTTAATATTAGTGGAAACAAGATATTAATCTATTCTTTGAATACATGTCTACAATGAAATAGTGTTGTTTAATTACACTTTTTTATAAAAAGGTATTGATAAGTGTAAGCCCGAATGAACACTACCTTGATATTCAACAATCGGACGCTTTAGTTGAATAAGGCACCTTTAATTGATTAGACTTTCTTATCAAAATTTCATACTTAGTTAGAAAGATTGACTCCATTTTGATCGTTTTTCAAAATGGAGCCTTGAAACCTACCTAAAAATCTGTAGTATCTTCACGAAAACAAATTTGTTTCTTCTCTTTTTGTATTTTTAACATTTGAGGGAAGAAAACCCCGGATAAAATACAAAGAATCCCAATCCATTGTAAAGGCGATACCACTTCATGGACAAGTGTAATAGAAGCGATAACTGCTGTAGGGAGTTCGACAGCTCCTAAAATTGTTCCAAGACCTGTACCTACTTTTGGTACACCAATTGAAAAACAAATGACTGGTATAACAACACCAAAGAAACCTAAAATTAAAGCATATTTCCATAATCCAGCCTGCAGTGTACCATCAATCAAGTATGTTGGAGGAAAAGTTAAGCAAACAAAGAGTGTTGCACTTGTTGTCATCAGAAAGCTTTTTGAGTAAATTGGAACATCAGTAGATACACGTCCACTTGCAAATATATATATGGAAAAAGTTATAGCTGCTAGTAACCCAAAGGTGATTCCTTTTATTGATAATTCTTGTCCTATTCCATCAAATACACCCCCAGCAAACACTGTTCCCACAAATAAGATGAGAATGGACACTATCTTTTCGCGGCTTGGAAAAGTTTTATTAGCAATTGCCTCAATTAGGACGCCCATCCAAGTGAATTGAAATAACAATACAATAGCAATAGATGCGGGTAATTCTTTTACAGAAAACCCGTAAAAAATACTTGTTAAACTCATTGTTGTCCCAACTGCTAACAACAAAAATATATTTTTTGAGGATACTTTATAACGAGAAAAGGTAATAACAAGTAATAATAGTCCAAACCAGCCAAATACATATTGTCCACCTAAAAGTTCAGGAAAAGAAAATCCATTTAAAAATCCAATTTTAAGAATGGAAGATAGGACCCCATAGCTACAGGCACCTAATAAAACCACAAAAGAAAACTTTAATTTATTCAAAAAATCCCTCCAAAAAATAAAAATCCCGTCGCCTATTTATAGACGACGGGCGAATGAAACAGAGAAAAAACTCTACAAAATTCCGCCACTCACAAATTCGTGTGAGTTTGCGTATCAAATTATAAATATTGTATACAAAAGTTTTTTAGATATCAACAACTATTTTTAGTACGTGCAAAATCTTTAAGTTTAGTAATATTAAAAAATTGCTATACAACTAAATAAAAACATATCAGGACTATCAAAATTATTTTAGTTTTTTCTTTTATGACTGGTTTGATGGTAACCGAACCAAAACAAGCTGTTGAATTGTTGGATATTTGGCGTAAATAACCGTGATTCAAGAATTCTAGAATATTTTGTATCCTATGGTATGACTTGCAAAATTTGTTTTCATATAGTACAGTATGGTTAAAATTTAAATAACTGAACACGATGATGGGAAGTAGTAGCAAGCACGTTTTTTTTTAGAGAGTCAGCGGTTGGTGGAAGCTGATAGAAGCACTTGTGAATCCGTCCTGGAGTTGCACAGTCGAAGTAATGTAAGTAGGCTGTAGCCGGCTGAAATGCCGTTATAAAATAAGTGGATTAGGTATATGCCTAATCAATTAGGGTGGCAACGCGGGTAGCTCTCGTCCCTTTTTAGGGATGGGGGCTTTTTTGTGTTTATTTTGATTCAAAGCGGAGCTATTTGAGATTTAGCTTGCAACGCAATTACACTAAGACTTAATGGATGCAATGTCATTAAACTACTGGAGGTATGACTATGTTAGATATTAAACGCGTACGCGATAATTTCGCGGAAATTAAAGAAATGCTATTAACGCGTAATGAAGATTTAGGCAACTTAGATGACTTTGAGGATTTAGATGCAAAGCGTCGTGAGTTAATTGCTAAAACAGAAGAATTAAAAGCAGAACGAAATAAAGTATCTGAACAAATTTCAATTATGAAACGCAACAAGGAAAATGCAGATGAAGTGATTGCTCGTATGCGTCAAGTAGGCGATGAAATTAAAGAGTTAGATGTTCAACTAAATGATGTTGAAGAGCGTTTTAAAGATATGATGATGCGCTTGCCAAACATTCCACACGAATCTGTACCAGTAGGGACAACAGAAGACGACAATGTAGAAGAATATACTTGGGGTGAAATGCCAACATTTGATTTTGACATTAAAGCACACTGGGATCTTGCTACAGATTTGAAGATTGTTGACTTTGAACGAGGTACAAAAGTAACAGGTAGCCGTTTCTTATTCTACCGCGGGTTTGGAGCTCGTTTAGAACGTGCATTAATGACATTTATGATGGATTTACATGCAGAGGAGCACGGTTATGAGGAAATGCTACCACCTGTCATTGTTAATCGTGATAGTTTGACGGGTACTGGAAATCTTCCTAAATTTGAAGAAGATGTATTTAAACTAGAGGAAACAGATTATTTCATGATTCCAACTGCAGAGGTACCAGTTACAAACTTCTATCGTGATGAAATTTTACTAGCTGAGGCTTTACCACAAGGCTTCGCTTCCTATAGTACGTGCTTCCGTTCAGAAGCAGGCTCTGCGGGTCGTGATACACGTGGTTTAATCCGTCAACATCAGTTCAACAAAGTAGAACTAGTTCGTTTTGTAAAACCAGAGGAATCATACGAACAATTAGAGCTATTAACAAATCATGCGGAAAAAGTATTGCAATTACTAGGCTTACCATATCGTAAGCTAAAAATGTGTACAGCTGATTTAGGTTTTACTGCAGCGAAGAAATATGATTTAGAAGTTTGGATTCCTGCACAAAACATGTACCGTGAAATTTCTTCTTGCTCTAACTTTGAGGATTTCCAAGCACGACGAGCGAATATCCGCTTCCGTCGTGAGCAAAATGCAAAACCAGAATATGTTCATACATTAAACGGTTCAGGTCTTGCCATTGGTCGTACAGTTGCCGCTATCCTAGAAAACTATCAACAAGCCGATGGAAGCGTAGTAATTCCTGAAGTTTTAAGACCATACATGGGTGGTAAAGAAATAATTGCACCAAAATAAATAATGGGTAAAAGCTATTTTAGATATCCTTTAACAGGTAATTGTATTGCCTTTTTATCGATTTACAGATGCTTTTAATAGTATCGGGCGCATTTCCTCAGTTGAAGTGACCCCAAAAAGTTAGACACTATATTAAGTTAAGCAGCTATGCAGGATTGAATTCGGTATTGTACCGGACTCAATCCTTTTAATTTCCTTTTAATACGTTTGTGATTATAGTATTCGATATACAGTTCAAGCTCACGCTTGAAGTGAACCATACTCTCAAATTCTTGTATATATAATAACTCAGATTTTAATAAACCAAAAAAGTTCTCAATTACTGCATTATCTAAACAGTTACCTTTACGAGACATGCTTTGGCTAATACCCTGCTGTTTTAAGGCGTAAGAGTAATTTATGGCAATATACCTTGACATTCAATGTAACAAACATAGTAGTTTACTTATCAATTCTCTCCAGAAGGTGTAGACGCTACTGTAGATTTGAAATAAAGTTGCGATATTTATAAAAAAGATACGATGTTTAAAATAAAGTTGTGACGTAACACCCCTTTAGATAACTGATCTAAAGAGGTGTTTTTTGATAGTAAAGTGGAATATTATATTCCATCACTACATTGAGTGAAAATCTGAAAGATATTGTTTAATAACAAAGTAAAGCTTAATTTGTCCACTTTACTTTATGAGCTAAGCAAAAATATATTTATTTTGAATGTTAATTTTCTAATCATTAACATTCGTCAGTATTACTAAGTTTTTTTCTATTGTATAGTGAAAATATATGTGTTTTTATAAAGATACATAGAGAGAAACAGCTTAAGATCATATAAAGGAGGGCATTGATTCTTGAAAAAAATAAGTAACATCTGCATCATCCTATTCCTACTTGGTTTACCATGGGGGAATATCCATGCTTTTGCAATAGGTACAACCGATGATGATTTTGTTGTGACACCTATTGATTCGGATGTCATGATAACTGACTATACAGGACAAGAGGAAGATATAGTCATTCCAGAAACAATTAATGGTCTACTATCTGCATCGGCTGCTGATACGACTGACCAAATATCCGGAGCAGGAGATCCAGGAAGCATCTTTCGAGCGCACGGAATTGGTCAAAGCTTTACGGCCGGCTTGTCCGGTTATTTGAATAAAATCGATCTGTATATGGTGGATTACGGAAGCTCAGGTATTGTTTTTACGCTCAGTATTTATTCTGGTGAAAGTGTTTCCGGAGCTGCTCTGGCAACTGCGACATTTAGCAGTAAAGATATCCCCTATAATCCGGGAGGCTGGGTGAGCGTATTATTTGATAAGCCGACGCAGGTACAAGCGGGACAGCAATATACGATGCTGTTAACATCCTCAATCGGCGATACGCCGCAAACGGCTTGGAAGGTTTATAATTCCAACGTATATGGAGGGGGACAAGCCTATACGGAAAACAATTGGACAAATTATGACTTCGGCTTTATCACCTTTGTCGGACAATCACAAAGGGATTATACAACTACGCTCGCAGTGTCTCCAGTGAATGGTACATACGGCCAATCGGTATTTATTTCGGCAATGCTGACAACACCTGATGGGCCTATTGCAGGAAAGAGAGTTAATGTCTCCCTTAATGGAATTTCTATAGGTTATATTACAACGAATTCAGTGGGTATTGGTTCGGGCTCCTATTCACTTAGACAAGCTGCGGGAAGCTATGAATTGAAGGTATCGACAGAAGCTTCGTATCCTTACCCTGCGGCAGAGCAGACAGCAACACTTACGGTCAACAAAGCCCCGCTTACTGTAACGCCTAGCAATGTGACTAGACAATATGGAACATCTAATAACAATTTCACACTGAACTATAACGGCCTGATGACATGGGACACGGCTGCCGCGCTCGGGCAACCGGTATATTCGACGTCAGCTGACACTTCAAGTCCAATCGGCAATTATGATATAACAGCCAGTGGTTTGGCATCAACGAAGTACACAATCACTTATTCGCCGGGTACTTTAACTGTGACACCAGCGCCTTTAACCGTCACGGTTGCGGATCAATCCCGGGCATATGGACAAAGCAATCCCTCTTTGACCGGTTCAATCACCGGTCTTGTGAATGGAGATGGAATTCTGGCGTCCTATTCGACAGCAGCAACCGAATTAAGCCAAGTGGGATCGTATCCAATCGTTCCGTCCTTATCTGATCCCGAAGGCAAGCTGAATAATTACCGTGTTGTTATTGAGGAAGGAGAGCTAACGGTTACAAAAGCCAAACTTCACGTTGCACCGGAATCGGTATCACGCTGGGTCGGTAAAGCAAATCCAAAATTCACCGGTAATCTTACAGGCGCTGTTGCCGATGACTCCATTACGGCAAAGTATGATTCAGCAGCGAGGGAAGATAGCGCTGAAGGTGTTTATGATATTACTGCACAGCTTCTTGATCCATTGAACCGTCTGTCCAATTACGAGGTCATAAACGACATAGGCAAGCTAACCGTCTATGCAGCTCCAAAGCCAGTGTTCGCCACAGGAGAGACGTCCAATGCGGTGAAGTCGAATATTGGGTTACCAAGCGCAGATGATGCAGGCCGTCCGATTCGCTGGACGTCTTCGGACAACAGCTTACTTGATGCAACAACAGGAGCTGTGCATCGGCCGGCTTACCTGTCGGACGACTCAGCCATAACGCTGGAAGCAGAGGTTGATGCGAATCAGACAACCTATAATATCCAATATAACCTAACGATTTCAGCTACCGATATGATGGATAAAGAGGCAGTAGCCCGAGACATTGCACTACTTGCGATTGGTTACGCAGCCGGAGATGACGCAACGCACGTGCGTAATCGACTGAGTCTTCCTACTGCGGGGAAGAATGGCTCCACTATTACATGGGCATCAAGCCAGGCAGAGTTGATTAATCCTGCTGACGGTTCAGTTTCCCGGTCATCGTCTGGAAATCAAACAGTTACCCTAACAGCTACAGTAAAGAAAGGACTGGAATCAGACAGTCGACAGTTTCATTTGATTGTTTTAAGGAATAATCACAATGTCGAGGAGCCTAATGGGCCTATAAAAGAACCAACTAAGGAACCAACTAAGGAACCAGAGCAACCACAATCGGAATTTTACATTGACTTCGTTGCTGAAAATAATCAAAAGGAACGAATTGAACTTACCCAGTCTCAAGTGAAATCTGGATTAATTGAGATTGATAAGAAGATGGCAAAGGGATATTTCGAGTTGAGCGGAGAAACGGCACACAAATTACTCAGGTTGAATCCTTCGTTTACGTTTCAAATAACAACGGCTGGTGGAACAATGAGACTGCCTATCTCTGAGTTGATTGCTTCCGCAAATAAACAATATGTAGGAAAAGACAGCGATAAACTCAACTTTTCAATACATGTTGGAGAGACCGAAGCTCCTGTTTCTTTATTGACAGATCTGAAATCTCGAAGTGCAAAATTATTGTCTGGCCCTATTCAATTTAAGATTTTTATGAGCACTGGAGACGAAGCTGAAATAGCTATTGCACAATTAGGTAGCAAAATAGAAAGGCGCATTGCAGTTCCAAATACCGCCACAGAAACAATTGTAACGGTATGGAACGAGCAGCTTAAGCAACTGGAATATGTTCCGGTCCGTTATGAAAGTATCGGAGGACAAGTTTATGCGTTGCTTCCCGTCAGCAGTGACGGCTTGTACTTGAATATTGTTAACCAAAAAACTTTTGCCGATATGAAAAGACACTGGGCAAAAAAAGAAGCGGAGAAGCTGGCTTCTATGCTCATCTTTGAGGGAAAAGGAGAGGGAATCTTCGATCCGAATGCCCACTTAACGCGCGCGGAGACCGCAGCTTTATTGGTCAGGGCATTAGGTATCCAGGTGCCAGCGCATACCGCAGCATTATCCGATATTGACAGTCAATGGTATGATATGGCGGTTTCCTCTGCAACAGAAGCCGGATTTATGAACGGGTATGAGGACGGAAGTTTCCGTCCGAATGATTTTGTTTCAAGGGAAGAACTTGCGGTCATTCTTTCGAGAGTGATTGAATATGATGGCAGAACTGATTCAAATGATCCTGTAAACCATTCGATTCAGTTCAATGATTCGAAAGATGTATCAAAATGGGCTACTAAGGCAGTGCAAAAAATCATTTCCAGCGGTATTATGATAGGTGACAATGAAGATAATTTCAGACCACATCATACCGCAACCCGTGCAGAAATGGCGATAATCTTGAACCGTCTTCTCAACAAGCTAGGGTATATGTAAAGAAGTGAAATGAGAGAGTAAATCAAAAATTATTTATGCAACAATCGGGCGCATTTCTCTAATAAGGAATGCGTCTACATTCAAGGGTCAGATTGTGGAATAACACTTCTTTATAAAAAAGTTCAACTGACCAGTTCACAAATTCTTTAAACACAATATTTATCTCCATTTCAGTCTAATTACCGATAGCATATTAAATGATTATCCTTTATGGTTAATAAGTCGTAAAAGACACTATCAGGAATATCCTGCAAATATTGAAATGATAGGTGGAAAACAATGAATTATCAAGTTTTATTATATTACCATTACACGAAGATTGAAGATCCAGATGCGTTTTCAGCAACACACTTAGCAATGTGTAAAGAAATCGGTTTAAAGGGTCGTATTTTAGTAGCCAACGAGGGCATTAACGGAACTGTTTCAGGTACGATTGAGCAAACAGAGCAATATATGGCAAACATGCAAGCTGACTCATTATTTGAAGGCATAGTCTTCAAAATTGATGAGGTAGATGGGCATGCATTCAAAAAAATGCACGTACGCCCACGACCTGAGTTAGTAAACTTAGGGTTAGAAGAAGACGTAAACCCACATGAATTAACAGGTCGCTACCTATCACCAGAACAATTCCTTGCTGAAATGCAGGATGAAAATACTGTAGTATTAGATGTGCGTAACACGTATGAATACGATGTTGGCCATTTTCGTGGTGCGATTCGACCAGATGTACAAAACTTCCGTGATACACCGGAATGGGTACGTGCAAACCGCGAGTTGTTCGAAGGGAAAAATGTTTTAACATATTGCACGGGCGGGATTCGTTGTGAAAAGTTTTCGGGCTGGATGAAACGTGAAGGCTTTGGCGATGTCGGTCAATTACATGGCGGTGTTGCAACATACGGAAAAGACTCTGTTGCGAAAGGCCAATTATGGGACGGTCAAATGTACGTATTTGATGAACGTTTAACGGTGCCAATCAATCAAGTAGAACATGTGATTATCGGTCGTGATCACTATGACGGTGAACCTTGTGAACGTTACATTAACTGTGCAAACCCTGAATGTAACAAGCAAATCATCGCATCTGAAGAAAATGAAGCAAAGCATTTAGGTGGCTGTACAATCGAATGTACAAAGCATGAGCGCAACCGCTACATCGTGCGTCACAATTTAACAGAAGAGCAAGTAGCTCAAACAATTGAGGCGTTACAAGCATAAGTATGAAAAGCTGTCTAAACTAAAAAACGTCATTAAATATCTATCATAACCTCAACCAACTATATAGAGGTACTTAAAACACCTATGTAAGTGTTCAAACTATCCATTTCAAAATTGGACTAGTCTATTCGCTTACATAGGGTGTTTTTTCTTTTGTAAGAAAAAGTAAATGACTAAATCATAGGGTGAATCCATAGCTAAAACGATTTAGGCTTCTTATTGGAGCACAGACTTCATTCTTCAACTAAATGTTAGTTAAAGAAGCATTAGGTATTCTACTAAAGAGAGCGATTGTTGCACAACTCATCAATTTAAACAACTTTATTGTTATATTTTAGCTTGAAAAAAGTAAGTTACATTGCAAATTTAATAACTTTAATTAACACCGTCCACATTTATGGACGGTGTTATGCTCGTTGGTAGTATTATTAAACAACTTTATTATCATCTGTCAGCAGGGGAGTGGATGCACACTTCAAAAAAATTTTGTAGGATGTGTCCTCAATTTTTATAAGCAAAGGATCTTCAAATCGAAGATCCTTTTGCTACTTCTTTGTCTGATTTTTTGTATTTTGTTTTGACGTTTCTTAACAAACTATCTTTATCTAGTATTGTAGGTAAACTTATACCGATGACGATGGTTACAATGCCTGTTATTTGCAAAGTTGTAACCGTTTCGCTTAATAAGATAACTGACACCATCACCGCGATTGGCAATTCAACAGCACTCAATATTGATGACATGCCTAAACCTACTTTAGGAACGGCAATAGTGAATAAGAAAACAGGAATAATCATGCCAAATAATCCTAATGCCAATCCATAAATCCAAAGTCCCTCGTTAAACAAAGTCCCATTCCAAATAATTCCAGGAGACTGAAAAACCGCTGTAATCATGAAGGCAAAGAAAGAGACCAATACTAAACGGTTAGAGGTTGTCATACTTGCAGTTGCCTTTCCATTCACATATAAAAATAAGGAATAACAAAGAGCCGCTGCTAGCCCCCATAACCACCCCTGAAAAGGTATTTGGGATAAATCAACATCAATTATACCAGCAGCAGGTATGGTACCAGCTACCAATATGATTAAAGATATTAATTCAATTCTGCTTGGAAGTTGTCGTTTTGTGATACAAGAAATCAACATACCGATCCATGTAAATTGAAACAATAGTACAACTGCCAAAGAAGCAGGTAAAAAGTTCAATGAATGACCATATAAAATATTTGTTAACCCTGTTAAAATACCTGCAAATATAAGGATTTTAACGCCTTTAAAGCTTAATTTTGATCTGTTTGTAACTAAGAAAATACATACTGCTATACAAAAGCCGACAAAAAACTGACTTGTAACTGCCTCAGAGACAGAAAAACCACTACGCATTGCCAGTTTTATGATAGTTGAAACGATACCAAAACTACTGGCTGCAATAACTACTAATAGGGGGTAAAGATAGTTCTTCATAATTCACTTCCGTTCTTTAACTTTTATATAAATTGAATTTTATTTATGATTTTGAGATTTTGAAAAAAAATCATAATCTCCAATATAAAACACTGATTGTTATTTTACAATCTTTTTTTTTGGTGAAAATGGATTGCAAAAACGAATCCTCCAATGAGAAAAAGTGAATTATCGGAAATAGTAAAAAAGCCAAAACCAGATGTATCAAGGGTTTGGTTCTTGTTCACAATATAATAGGAATAGTGTGCAAGTAATTGACAAGCATATGAAACTTTCTAACATATTTATGATCAGAAACAACATATTGAAACAAATGAAAAAGTAGCTGAGCGTCTGCTTTTTTTAGTTTCAAATAAATTTGATTCTTTAACTAACGATGTAATTAAGTTGAATTAGAAGGATTTATTGGGATTATATAGAAATAATGACTATCTAGAATTTTATTGAACTACTAGTATTGAGTAACCGAAAAAAAATTAAATTATTTGTTGGAGGGGTTAAATTGAAAACGATAGAAGAAATAGAGAAGTTTGATTTTGTAACGTTAGAAATGAGTGAAGAACAAAAAGAATTTGTCTCTGCTTTAAAGTTAATTACAGACGGAAAAGAAAATTTTGGTGCAGAAATATTAAAGGGTCTGTATAGTGTGTCGCAAGATCTTTCACTACGAAGTGGCTGTGCCAAGATTTTATTTGAACTTTATTTTACCAAATCAGAATGGCAACAATTAGAGATGCTTGGACTTCTTGACGACCAAAGCATTGATAAAAGCAATCGTTTAATAGCGAAAGCTTGCAGCCAGTTTGAACAAACAACATTCTCCTACTTAAACAATCATATATGTATACCAATGATTCTAAGCATCTCAGGCTCTCCAACGATTGAAGTAATGATTAATGGAAATAGGAAATGCTTTTGGTTAGATACTGGAGCAGGGATGACGGTCATTTCAAATTCTATTGTTAGAGACTGTGAGATCAACATTATGAAAGAGGAAGAATTGGAGGTTGGAAATTCAACAAACCAAAATTTCCGTACAGATTTGGCAATCATCGATTCAATTGTCATACAGGATCTGAGGATTCATAACCATCCTACCTTGGTGTTAGCGAATGAATTATTAACGATTCAAAATCCTGAGACAAAAGAAATGATGAAGATAGACGGAATCATTGGCTGGGATATCATACAACATATTTTTCTGGAAATCGACTATGGACGAAAGCAAGTCGTCATTCAGAAACCGAAACAAAAAGATGGTGTGGAGAACAACCTTTTCTTCTGCGGATATCCCATTTTAAAAGTGAAGGGACAGAACCAAGTTCCCTTGTATTTCGGTTTAGACACTGGTGCAAATAAGAGCCATTATGGACAGCCCCTCTTATCAAAAATAAATGATCTTAAAATAGAGAAAAGAATGATACTTTCAGGAGGCTTAGGTGATGTAAAAGAAAGAGCATTAAACAGTATTGAAAATTTAATTGTTTACCTTAATGAGAATCAAGCCATTCACTTACACAATGTGAGAGAGATGCTAACAGATCTTGCAACTTTCTTTAAGTTAGATGGTGTTTTTGGTAGTGATATTGCAAAGGATGGGCGTTTGGTGATTGATTATACGAATAGAAGGTTTGAACTTGTAAAAGAAAAAAATAAGATGTAAATTCGGAGGTAGGTCGTTGTGATAAGGCATTTTTCCTTAGTATTTATAAAAATATAAAAAAGCCGCAGCGTTTGCAGACGCTACAGGTTATGCACTTGGGTGGTAATTTTATATAAGGAAAATATTGTGTACATTAATAAAAAGGTTGCAACAAAACTACGCTAAGTTCGAGGGATTCTGGACAACTTTATTACATTAAAAACAAAGCCTATCAATCCACAAATAAAGAAAAATATAGGATACTAGAATTGATATAGCTTCTAAGTTGTTTGTAAAGATTCTATATCCTCCTAAAGTAAATAATAATGTTCTATTCTTGTCCGTCAAAAAAACACCTCCAAATATTGCTATAGATAATATGTTAGATAAAAACATTTTTAGGTTCACTAATATTTGTAGGTAATAAAATTAGAAATCATAATGAATAAAATAAGGATTAAACGAAAATAGAGCGATTAAAACATCGCTCTAAAAAATTTAGCATATCCCATATTCATTGGCACAGTCCAAATGTAAAAACCAACTAGAGCCACGCAGACTAAAAGGAATTTATAAATTTTCTTGGGAAGTATTTTTTCAAAGATTGACGAAAAAATAACGATACATCCAATTTCAACAATCATTAATATGAGGACTGGTAGTATGATTAATAATACACTTAATCCACCAGATGCAAAAACCTTTAATAAATCCATGTAATTACCTCGTTATGTATTATATGTAAATTATTATAACATATAATACCACACATTCTTTATACGCTACAGCAAACGAAAGAACAAGATGAGGAAAGAAACAATAAAGGATCACTGAGTTGAAAGTGACCCTGAATATGAAATATAATGACTATTTGAATTTTTGTGGTTTTATAATTTTGACTGAAGCAACTTCTTTGCACCTTTTATAAACCAACATCATAGAGAGACGGTTTGGACGAGACATAGAGGAGAGAGGAGTGGATATCGATTATTTAAAACATTCTTCCAATGAGTGACGTATTCTGTACAAAGTGTTTATTCATCCTTATATAAGAATTTAATTATTATTAAAAGTACCATGGAACAATTGATATTGAAGAAAATATGTTAAATTTTAAGTTAATTTAGTCCTCTAAAAAATGGTGACTTTACTTCTATATGGAGTAGAGTCACTTTTATATTTTATTATTGGCTGTGATTGTTCAATTAGTGCAATCGCTTCTAGTGTTAAGGGGCAGATTAGTATGAGATGAATAGAAGAGAAATAAATAATCAAATTGAAAAAATTGTTAATTTTATATACACTTTAACTATTAAATAATGGGAGATGAACTCATGATGGCATGTATTGCATTAGGCGTATCAATAGGATTAAGGAAACAAAAAATTCGCAAGGGTTCAGTAGAATAGCCCTTACTGCTGTTCCCTGGGTATTAATTGGGGGATAAAAAATGATAAAGCATTATATTGAAAATTTTCTAATAGGTGATAAAATTGCCTTACGTAAAATTACAAAAGATGATTATGAAGATTTCTATGCAATTGAAGATGTTGTGGAAAGTCGATTATTAATGAATGATGGGATACCATTTCCGCCAACTAATGGTGACCATGAAAAGTTTCTAAGTGAGGTAAATTCAGAAAAAGATGAATATATATTCGGGATTGAGCTGAAACAAGAAAAAATCTTTATTGGAACGATATCAGTTTACTCAGTGAATTGGAAAAACAGTACATGTCATGTTGGCGTCTCCATTGGAACCGCATACCAAGGGAAAGGCTATGGAACAGATTCTATGAAAATATTGATAGACTTTATTTTCAATTATATGCATTTAAATAAAGTGAAACTTCAGGTATTTAGTTTCAATAAAAGAGCAGTTACTTCTTATGAAAAATGCGGGTTTACTTTGGAAGGGACTTTAAAAGAGGAACTATTTAGATTTGGAAGATTTTACGATATTTATCATATGGGATTGCTTAGAAAAGATTGGGCAAATTTACAGTCATAAATATTGGTTTTTACAAAAATTCTATATTTTTTCGCCAGTAAGCGCTACTCACATCGAGTAGCGTATTTTTATATAAAGGAAGGTGAGATTTTGCGAATCACGTTAAAGGATAATCAAGAGTGACTAAGCATGATAATTTAAGACAATCATAGCGTTTAAGAATAATGATGTGGTAAAATATGGTTATAAAGTGCGGTATTTCTATTTATTAGTTCAAGTAATAGGACGCCTTTGTTGAATAGATGGATCCATTACATATAGGGTGTTCTTTTATATTTACATGGAATCTTCTTTTGAGGATGCTTTTTCAAAACCGTGATAGTACACACAGATTTTTAATTATTATGTATATCTCAATATTGCAGTGTATTTTATTACTTTTTTAAATGGCATTCTTATAAAATTCTAATAAAAAAATAAAGGTGAGAAAATGAAAAAGAATTTAATTTCCAATCTATTACTCTTATTTGGCTCGTTTGTTTTGCTGGGGTCTTTTGCTTATCGGTTATTGATAACTTCTGATATCCCCGTTTCATATGGAATGGATGAAGCCATTACTCTGCACGTACTAATATTTATTTCTACACTGTTATATATTTGTGGCTCGATTATCAGCTCTCAAAATGGCATTCATTACACTGTCATAGCTGTATTAGCACTATTTATGATGTTGAACATATATCTTCTCAATAGCGATGCGGAATATTTCGATGTTTCTTATGCTCAAATAGCCATCGCATTTATATTGCACCCATTGTTGGTTATATTGATGAATATTTTTATGCTATTAAAAACAAGACCATCCGATTGAGGTGGTCTTGTTTGCATTATTTAAAAGGCTTAATTTAGATACAGAGGATATTTTTACAGACATTGAAATTCCAGAAGAAACACAACATGACTTGATAAAAGCTTTTGAAAACGCAAGATTTGAGAAAGGAACAATAGACGTTGGTGATTATGATTATCAGATTATCATTTCTTTAAATACAGGTTATCCGATGTACCTTATTTCAGATAAGAAATCACTGACTATCATTAAACACGACTGACAATTCGAACACTATTCAATCGTAAACGATAACGATTTTTTTAGTATTTTACAAAAAGCAACGGAATAAAGACAGTAAGTGTCTTTGTAAGCTAGGTAAGTAATTTGCTTTTTTATTCTATTTATTCCTATATTTTACAATAATAATGTGCAGGAAGAAAAAGAATCTCCACTTTTTCTAGGGTTAGAAAGAGCCATTTTTTTCACGGAATCTCTCAACGGATCGATATCACCAAATTAAAAGAGGCAGGCTCAAAATAAGTAGAATAATTAAGTTTGGAGGGAAATATATGAAGAAAAAAATAGGACTTGGTTTGTTTGTAATTGGTATAGTAATGATGTTAATAGGTATGGCTTATTTATTAGGATATTCAACAAATGAATTTTTAAAGTATCCTTTGTATTTAGGAATGTTATTAATAGTTATATTTATACCAACCCCTACAAAAAAATTAAACAAAAAGTAATTTAAATTAATGTGTCGACAGTGGTGGCCCTACCAGCTTACTGATGAAAATATGTAGCATCAACGTTTGAAGAATTTAGAGCTGTAACATTATTTTTTACTTTTATATATAACAGATTAAGTCAATCAATATAAAAGGGTCACTAGGATAGAGTGACCCTAAGTAACAAATCAGGAGGTACTGTTAAACTAGTTTAGCTTAACACTACTATTTATATGCGGGGTTAACTTGATTTTTATAGTCTTTGGCCGTTAGAAAAAATAAAAAACCATAAAGGCTAGGTGCGGTTCATTACCGCCTTGTCTTTTAATTCAGGTCAGATTATATCCTTCATTTAAGGTTATTATTGGTAATTTGTTTTGAAATTAAATATATATTTATATAAAGGGGGATAAATTGTGCCACGTATATCTAAAAAAATAGGAATAATAAGTTGGGTTGTTACAATTTTATATTTTGTTATAGAACCGATTTTTATTATGACTTCACTTGCGCCTTATAATATTATGCAACAAGCTATGAGTGATTTAGGAGTGACATCATGCGGGAAGTATACATATTCAATTGCACCTCATGAAATTTGTTCCCCCTATCATTTTTGGATGAATGTATTGTTTATAGTAAATGGTTTAACATTTTCAGTTGGTGTGTTGTATCTTTCACAGTATCTAGAAAGAAACTTGATACATAAATTAGGAACAGTATTTATACTTATTTTTGCTTTAGGGAATATTGTATCTGGTTTTATACCAGCGGATATTCATTTATTTTGGCATTCTATATTATCGCAAATAGGCATGATTACTGTTTTATTTGGACTGTGGATTTACGCAAAATCATTAACTAAAGGAAAGCGATGGACTTATTTAAATTTATTTATACTTATATTTTTACTGATCCTTATCGTTCTTTTGTTTTTCTTTCCATTGCCAGCAGGTTTATTTCAAAGACTTTTTTATGCTGTGATTTTCTTATGGGGTACTGTACTAACGTTCCTATTAAGTTCATCAGAATAATACAACTACCACAAAGTGAAATAAGAATAAATCGAAATGAACCATTTATCTAAGATGAAAAAACGATGAAAAGTCACTCAAATTAAAACCTGAGTGACTTTTGTTGTCATTTATACTTTAAAAGCTTCTTTTACTTAAAATCATTATGTAATATGATAATATGTGGCTATCTTTTTTAAATCAGACGCCTTAAAATTAGCTAAATCAACCTTATCGAAGTCACTCTTTTTAAGCAGCACAGTCATAGCAGACCCAGAATTAATGTTACCATAAGCATCTTTAAAGTTAGCTTGCCAATTGATACGGATATCGCTCATATCCTCTACATCTTTTAATACTTTAAGTAATTTAACTGTATTTCGTTGAGCCTATGTTAGGGATTTCTTTTTTGTTATTGCATCGTCATTCATCATCTTTAAATAATAGATATCCCCCATACTTTCAACAGTGATATTTCGATCACTTCCATCAGTGGTAGTAGTTCCGAATAGATCAGTAGCTATTTTCGCAATACGCTCTTCTAGAGGGATGCTTTTATCATTGGCAATTGCCATATCGACAACAACCTCATTTTCCTTCACAGTTTCAATAGGAGCAGGTGTTTGAGTATCTTCCGTTGCTTTTTCTTCACTACATGCCGCTAATAACAAAGTTGACAATGCTCCTATGTATAATAATTTCTTCAAAGTTAAATTTCCCCCTAAAATGTAATATGCTACCTATTTTAGATGATGAATAGGTGATTGTACATACAAAAAACATACAACATTAATAGTTATCAATTTATCAAGTTAAACAATGCTTAAATTAATGTAAAGTAGATTAATTTTTAGTGCGTTTAAGGAGAGATTGAAATGGCAACAAAAACACCCAACAAAATTGGTATCTCTAAAGCTGTACCAAAAGAACCTTTTGAAAAAATTTTATAACTATGATCGAAAGTTGTTACCTAACTTTTTACCAAGACCGAAGTAATGTCGGAAATTATAAATAAGTGGACTCCATTTATTTGGATCAATATGATTTTCTTCCATAATAATTTCCGTATGTGCATGTACGTGTACGGTTTGTGTTTCAACAATGGCAAAGTTAGGTGAATAATCTGGGATACGAATGTGTTTTACCTTTGCCTCAATTTGAATGGGACACTCCATAATCCGAGTAGGCGTTACTAATGTAGACTCAATAGGTGTGAATCCACTAATATCATATTTCTCTTTTTTATAGGTATAACCAATCTGTTTTTTAAATTCTGGAATTGGATTTTTTCCTGTAAAAGGGGCTAACTGTTCAACATTCTCCCAAAGTGAGGGGTCCGGAACATTAATCACACATTCAGGATGCCGTTCTAAATTTTCAATTGCTTTTCCACCAAGACCAATACCTAATACAATATAGTCTCCTAATGCCCAAGAAGATGATAAAGGGCTAATATTTACTGTTCCATCTTCATTCAAAGTGCTTAGTAAAATTACAGGGAATCCATAATATAAAATTTTAGGGTTTATCGTTTTTGTATTTGGCATTTGCTTTATTATTTTCATTTTTAGTTCCTCCCACTAAATGTTCTCTCTTTCAAAATTCATTGTAAAATAAAAATATTTCGAAATGTATCGAAGTGTCGATTACATATTAATTACTCCATAAAGATTGTTGAGCAATTTTGAAGGTAACAACCAGCCGAGGTATACAAGAACAGATGAAGTGTGAGTGGAGTTAATGAAGATGAACACCCATTCTAATTAGTCGTGGTGATCTTGAAATGGCTGAGCGGTTAGAAACGAGGGTTGATGGGGTACTGGCTACTAGAGAGAAAGGTAAAGGTTAGTTGGAAGTACTATAAAACGGGTCACACGGAGGAGAGTGACCCTTATAAAATATTGGTAGGTGTAAAGGATAAATTTGTTCGTATTTATTATCCTTTAAATTATGAGCATTAGAGTCGGCATAGCATCAGAGTCAGATTTGGTTATTATTAATATCTTGACATGAAGCTAGCGCCAACAATAATCAAAAGAATAAATAGTACAACAATTAAAGCAAATGATGATCTAGAGCCATAGCCATTTCCATATTCTTCAGACATAATTATTACCTCCTTTCTATCATCTATTTTATGAATAGTTGTGAAAATGGAGTGCGATATTTATCTATTGAAAAGAATAAAATTTATAAGAGAAATAAATGTTGTGCTCTTTAACTTCAAAAGATAGGGTAATAGACTTGGGATGGAAACAGTGACTATCATTATGGCTATTTAATTTTTATTCCTATATGTGAACAAAAAGATGATTAGAAATTAATACAAGAAAGCAGCTTCCTATAGAGCTACAAATAAGAATAAATTCGTTAAGACAATCTATAGTTTCAAAATACTCTTGATATGCCTATTGATCTAATTCATTTAATTCAACAAAGTGACATGTAAGGATTAAAGGTTTGAGTGAATCAGAAAAAGATCCAAGAAATTAGTAATTTGCGTAGTGTGCTAGGAGAAATTGTTTTATGAAAATTAAAATAATGGAGGGATAGTACGTGAGGTTGTTATCCCGAATTAAATATATACATCACCAAGAAAAAGGTTATTTCAAATTTAAGCTATTTAAATAAAAAAGGATCACTTTCTACATAGAAAGTGATCAAAATTAGATTAGGAGCACATCATTGACATGGCAAAGTATTTGATTCTTGAGAATTGATGTTTAGAGAGCTCTTTCTATCATATGTATCAACATGCATATCAAGATAGGCTTCAGTGATATATTAGGAAAATAATTATTTAAGGGTCACCCTGGTATAGTGGTGACCCTAAGTAACAAATCAGGAGGTAGTTAAACTAATTTAGCTTAACACTATTATTTATATGCTTAGATAATATAGGTTTTATAGTTAATTGCCTTTATGGAACACATTTCAATTCAAAAAGTTAGAAAATATTTAACTTAATAACTATTTAATTTTTAAAATTATCTTCCCTTTAGCTCTTCCTGATTCTGCATATTCCATCGCCTTTTGAGCATCTTCAAATGAAAAAGTTCTATCAATGACTGGCTTGATTTTACCAGATTCAATATAATCCGCAATAATACGTAATTGATCACCACTTGGCTTCATAAATAAAAACGAATATTGAGAGTTATGCTTCTTTTCAAGAGAAGTCAGTTTATGACTTGCTGCTGAAAATAACAACATTTTGAAAAATCCTGAATCATTTTCTTTAGCAAAACGGGCATTTGGCATGCCTGAAACTGACACAATTTTCCCTCCATTTTTAATAATCCCAAAAGAATTTTTAAGTGTCACACCCCCAAGTGTATCAAAGACTGCATCATAATTTTCCAGTATCTCTTCAAATTTTTCCGTCTTGTAATTGATTACTTTATCTGCACCAAGAGATGTAACTAAGTTTGCACCAGCTTCACTAGCAGTCGTCGCCACTGTGGCACCCATTAATTTGGCCAGTTGAATAGCAAAGGTACCTACACCACCAGACCCAGCATGAATTAAAATCTTTTGTCCTTTGTGTAATTGCACGATGTCATGCAATGCCTGATATGACGTTAATCCAACCAGCGGGATTGAAGCAGCTTCCTCAAAGCTCAAATTTTTAGGTTTTAAGGCTATGTCATCTTCATGAATTGAAATATATTCGGCAAAAGTACCGATCTTACTTTTACGTGGGCGTGCATATATTTCATCTCCAACTTTAAAACGACTTACTTTTGTTCCAACTTTTACCACAACTCCAGAAAAGTCATTTCCTAGAATTAGAGGCATTTCATATTTAATTAACAGTTTTACTTTCCCATCGCGTATTTTAAAATCAATAGGATTAATACTAGCAGCATGAATTTCTGCAAGTATTTCATACTCACCAATTTCAGGTGTAGGTATTTCTGCTAAACGCATTGGGGCTTTGCCATATCTATCAATAACCATCGCCTTCATTGTTTTTCCTCCAATTAATGTATGTTTATAGCCAATAGTTTCAATAAAATTCCTTTAACAACGTCTCAATATCCGTGACAAGTGTTTTTAGTAAACCTAATTTTGTACGTATATCTATATAATAAAAGTTTTTTGTACCTTCTTTACGCATTAATATAACGCCAGCATCTCGTAAAATTTTAAGGTGATGTGATACAGCTGGTCTAGAAAGATGTGTTTGTTCCGTGATTTCACCAACACGTAAACCTGTTTGACAATCCGTTCCCATTAAAACCAACAAAATAGATTGGCGGGTTTCATCGCCAATTGCCAATAGTACTTTTTGACAATTCATAAAATCTTCTTTAATCTTGTTCAGTTGCTCCTTCTTATTCTTCAATTAAATTCCTCCAATAGTTAGTTGAATGGTTTAAGTTATTGAACCAAGTTACTATATAAAACAATATATGAATGTTACATTCGGTGCAATATTGAGAAAGTAAATCAAGACGAATCATCCAACCATTAATAATGAGCAAAACATCCGTTCCCTTAATTGGTAAAGGGATTTTTTATTGCATTGTTCTTATAGATAAATGACCTAGCTTAGAAAATTGGTTGGAATGGTAAAGTTCTATTTAGTTGCCATTACCAATATTTGTCTAGAAATTACTATTTGATGTAATAATAATCGTGGGAGATAAAATAGCTGACAGGCTTAATACAAGTCAGATAAGCATGGCGTTGAATGAACCTTGAAGTGACAGGAAAGAATTGTCCGAGGGCTGGTCGGTTGTTAGGGAAGCAAAGTGGTTAGTTGAAAGTTATGTTTGATCGGAAAATGGGGAGTAATTAAAAAAACGACGCCATCCGGCTAAGAATAAACGTCAAAAAACCTTAGCACATGAAATTGTCTAGTACGACTATATTTAGAGGCAGGAATAACATATTGAAACAAATGATAGAGTAGCCTAAGGAGCTGCTTCTTTTTATTTTTATATTTTGGTATAATTAACTTAAATACAATAATATTACAAATTGGAGATTGAATATGATTTTTAAACTAGTACAAATTTGTTCAATATGCATTGTTTTATCAGGATGTAGTATGTATTCATCTATACAAGAAGAACAGCCGTCCCATGAAGTTTCGAAAGTAGTTAATGAGGAACCAGTAGTGTCGGATATCGCTCACAATAAAGTAGAATCAACACAAGATCAAATTGAAATTACTCATGCAAGTATGATTGATGCACAGATAGCATCCTCTATTGGTGAAAGTAAATCGTACTTTGAAAAAACGGGTGATTCGAAGGTGAAAATTTATATTTTAAATACTGGTACGGAAAGCTTTCAATACAGTATTAGAAATGTAAATGATAATAAGAAAATAGTGACCGGTGTATTGAATACGAATGAGACTTATGAAAATGTATTAAATGATTTACCAGAAGGCTCTTACATAATATCTTATGTAGTTGTAGAAGAAACTCCTCCGACTGATATAGCTTTAACTGTGAAGGTCGATTTAGTTGGTTATGAGTAAGTGTAACAGATGGAACAAAAGGAACAAATGTAAAACATGTAGCATGTTCCGATGATTAAACAATCAGTAGATAAAGGGGAAAATAAATCGTGGCTTGATAAGTTGGATCAAGGTATGATGACAAGTGGGGAATTTGAAGGTATGAAGATTATTATTTCACAGCGTTTTATAATATAAAGACCAAAATAGACTAAATGATATGCTCCCTATTAGGTAGACAGATTAAAAAATAAAATCTGTTTATCTAAGGGAGTATCTTTTATGGGGCGTAGCAAACATCCAATCGAGTTAAAACTACATATCCTTCAATTATTCGAAGAAGGTCACTATTCTATCAGGGAATTGTGTGAAAGATTTTTATTAGATTA
>Ga0213822_1000393_pt1 | contig 34928 bp, 44 predicted proteins | sample MC6MC0908MG_FD_179872 | JGI IMG/M metagenome (GOLD analysis project Ga0213822, IMG submission 179872) | Enriched soil aggregate microbial communities from Iowa State University, Ames, United States - MC6-MC0908-MG | ecosystem: Environmental > Terrestrial > Soil > Unclassified | place: USA: Iowa... | reverse complement strand
CTCGATCTCCTCGCTTGGCAGCGCGACATCCAGCGCTTCCAGGGCGAACCGGAAACCCTGTATCGCCTGCGCGTGAAGTACGCCTTTATCAATGCCGTCGAGGCCGGCAGCACCGCCGGCATGATCCGGATCTTCCAGCGGCTGGGCATCGGCTACGTCGAGATCCAGGAGCGCCTGCCCGACCAGGACTGGGACATCGTGTCCCTGCTCCTTTCCGACTCCCAGCTGAGCGAAAACCCCGTGCTGCTGCGCGTGCTGATCCAGCAGTACGGCCGCACCTGCAGGCGCTACGAGTTCTCGACCATCACCCCCGTATCCGTGGGCGTCTGCCTGGTGGAGTTCAACGACGACCAGGCCACCCTGAGCGCCGTCCTGGACACCAGCGCAAGCCGCCTGGTCGTTATCAACGAACTGGCCACCGTCGCCAGTTAGCCCTGAGAGGAATCCATGGGAGCAAGCATTACCCTCGCCGGCGAGCGCCTGATAGCTCAGAAAGAAGCGGCCAATGAAGGCCTGGACATCGCTCGGTTCATCTTCGCCAACGTGCCCGGGCTGATCGCTACCTCGCCCGTAAACCGGTCGGCCGGTAAGCCGCCGGCGGCGCAGATCGTCCACACCCAGGAATACACCCGCAAGGGTTACGTCAATCCGAACCAGGTGATCTACAGCGTCATGCTGGGGTCCGACATCGGTGACTGGGACTTTAACTGGATCGGCCTGGAAACCGCCGACAATGTGCTGTTGGCCGTCGCCTACGTGCCCCTGCAGCAGAAGCGCAAGAACATCCCGCCGCTGCAGATCGGCAACAACCTGACGCGCAACATGCTGATCAAGTTCGACGGCGCCCAGCAGATGACGGGCATCACCGTCGACGCGAGCACCTGGCAGCATGACTTCACCGTGCGACTGACCGGGATTGACCAGCGCGAGCGCCAGAGCAACCGCGATATCTATGGGCGCGCCCTGTTCGTCGGTGACGGCCTGGCCGTGGAGCGCAGCTTCGGCGTGTTCCAGCTCAAGCCCGGGCGGGCCTACGTCGAGGGCATCCGGCTGGAGCTGGCCGACGCCCTGCAGTTCACCGTCCCGGCCTTCCCCGCCAAGGTGTGGCTGAATGTCGCTCTGGAGCGCAGCGTCAGCGACGTGGTGGCCACCTACAAAGTGGTGATCGCCAATAGCGAGGGCGACCGTACCGACTCGGTCGGCGTCCGGCACTACCTGGTCCAGATCGCCAGCATCGATGCCAGCGGCCAGATCACAGACCTGCGCACCACCATGCCCATCGCCGGTGCGGTGGTTGACCACTTCGCCGCCAAGGACGGCGACTATCCGGCACTACGCGCACGCGGCACGACCAAGGCCGACGTAGGCCTGGGCAACCTGCCGAACTCAAAAAGCGATGATCCGGGCAATGCCAGCAGTGAGATCCTGGCGACGACTGCCGCCCTCAAGGCGGCCATGGCCCAGGTGGAGAGCGCCCTGGTGGGCATGATGGTGTTCTACCCCACCAGCACGACACCGGCGGGCTTCCTGCGCTGTAACGGCGCCGCCGTGTCCAGGACGGCCTATGCACGGCTGTTTGCCCAGATCGGCACCTTCTACGGCGCCGGCGACGGCGTGACCACCTTCAACCTGCCCAACCCACGCGGCCGCTTCTTGCGCGTCCTGGACGACGGCCAAGGCCTCGATGTCGGCCGAGTCCTGGGCAGCCTGCAGGCGGATGAACTGAGAAGCCACGCGCACACCGCGTCGTCGGCCGCAGGCGGTGGCCACGCTCACACCGCGTCCGCTGCTGCAGCTGGTGGCCACGCGCACACGGCGAGTAGCGATACACAGGGCGCGCACACCCACACCGTCAAAGAGGGCACGGTCGGGGTGATCCTGGGCCAGGGCGAAACCCTGACTTCGGGTGATGACCTGACCACGGGAATCAATAACACCTCCACCACCTCGAGCGCCGGCGGTCACGCGCACAACATCACCGTGAACCCCGCGGCGGATCACGCCCACACGATCACCGTGAACAACGTCGCGGACCATACCCACACCATCACCGTGAACGCGGCCGGCGGTACCGAAACCCGCCCGGTGAACGCCGCTTATCCGCTGTTCATCAAGTACTGAGGCTCCCATGACCACCAAGACCGTTTACCAAACCGACGAGCTAGGCATCTATGTCGGCCTGGCGATCGCCGACGCTTCGCCGCTTGAACCTGGTGTGTGGCTGATTCCCGCCCTGTGCGTGGAGCAGGAGCCGCCGAGCGCGCCGGAAGGCCAGGCCGCGCGGTGGGACGGTCTGAACTGGAAGCTGATCGACTGTTACCGAGGCCTGACCGCCTACAACACTGCTACCCGCGAACCGCTAGTTATTGATCGTCTGGGGCCGCTCCCAGACGGCTACACCCTCGAAGCACCCGGCCCGGGGCAAATCTGGGAGTTCGGCCAGTGGGTGGATGACGTCCCCGCCGTGGTCGAGGCTCTGTACCAGGAGCGCGTTCTGGCTGTGGATGCCGGCTGCAGCCAGGAGATCACCGGCGGGTTCTGGTCGCAGGTGCTGGGTGATCGTCATCGCTACAGCAGCACGCTCGAGGACCAGATGAACCTGACCGGTGCCGCGCTCAGCGGCGCCGACCTCACGTATCCCTGCCTCGATGCCGAGGGCATCAAGGCGTTTCGCCCTCACACGGCCGACCAGCTGCGTCAATTGGCGGGCGATTTCACCGTGTTCCGCCTGGGTCGGCTGGAGCAGGCGTATCAGCTCAAGCTGCAGTTGCAGGAGGCGCGGGACGCCCAAGACATTGACGCCTTGGCAGCCATCGCTTGGGAGAACGTCGCGGTATGACCTGGAGCCCCGTCACCATGCGCTGGCCCAGCGAGACCACCAGCTGGCTGGCCGAGCTCGATACCGCGAAAGCGCTGGCCACCAGCGAGCTGGCCAGCACCGTTGAGCGAATCACCGCACTGAAAGACTTGGTCACCACTGCGCCAACCCAGGTGGGCGAAATGGCGGCCGCTGCAGTCGCGGCCGGGCGCGTCGCCATGGCCGAGGCCATGGGCGAAGTGCCGGCGTGCCTGGTTGTGACCCCGTTCCAAAGTGGGGTAGGCCAGGGCCGTGGCCTGCAGCGCTACCTGTCGGCGCCGAACCTGGTTCGCCATCTGGGCAGCAAACTGGTGGATTCCAGCGACCAGAGCCGGCCGAGCGGCGAGCAGTACGCCCTGGTTGTCCTGTTCTTAGGCACCCGTTACGACCGTTTCGCCTCGACGCTGGGCCGCTTCAATGCCGTGCTGCCTTTGCCCGAGCTGCAGCGGGCGCAGAACCGGGCCGGGCGCCTGTTCGAGCTGGATACCACTAAGTGGGAGCTGCCGAACGCCGGCACCCTGCCACGCTGGGGCGGTCTGCCGCTGGAGCGTTCGACCATCACCCGGGCAGCGAGCCAGGCCATGGCCGGCCAGCTGGCCGCGCTGGAGAGCTTCGCGGCCAGCTCGCCTATGGCCGACCTGCAGGCGATGGCCGCTCGCAAGGCTGAGCGCGCCGCCGCGCAAGCCCAGCTACTGGCCGATCTCAAGGCCCAGTTCGACGGAGCCACGGCAGAAACGACCATCAGCGCCCGGCTGATCGGCCCCGGCAATGCCGCCGAGCTGCGCCGCCAGTTACTGGCCGGTACAGCACCAGGGCACGAATGGCCGCTGTCCGCCGGCGTCATGCTGGTGGGCTCGCTCAAAGGGCTGAGCTTCGTGCGCGAGCTGGTGGGCCTATGACTCTGCTCCTGGACGGCGAAATGATCCGTGGCCGGCAAATGAAGGTCACGGGGGATCTGCGAATCGAAAGCGGCGACATGTCGGGGCAGACCAGCAACAGCGACACCTCCCACAAAGGTTTCAAGCCCAAGACCCTGAACGTCACGCTCCAGATTCGGTTCATCGACGCCAATGACCTGCGCACGATCATGCGCCTGGCCGAAGCGACTGACACCGGTGGCCAGCGCAAGGTCTACCGCATCGTCAATGACACGGCGACTGCGTTCGGTATGCGGCAGGTGGAGTTCTCCGACGGCGTTAGCGCCCGGGAAGAAGACACGCTGCGCGCTTGGCGCGTCCAGTTCACCCTGACTGAAAAGCTGTCGAATTCTGAGCGTGTGGAAAAACGCAGGGCTGGCAACTCGGTTAATACCCAGAGTGCCTCGGGCCAGGGCGTTGGCGGTACCAGCACAGGCGGCAGCGCCGGCGGCGCCGATGACAGCGGTACCGGCCAAGGCCTGACGGGCTTTGAGACCACCCTGAAAAAGCTGGATGACTGGCTGGGGAGCAAATCGTGAAGCTCCATAAAGTCCTGAGCATCGGCGGTGCGGTGCACGACCTGGTCAAAGATGATGTCCGACTGGACCTAGGCACCCCCGGGCGTGCCCAGTTCACCATCAAGTCCACCGCACCCGTGTCGGGCCTGGTCACGCTCGACATCGGCTACAACGACTCGCCCCTGCAGCGCCATTTCATCGGTTACGTCGAGCGGTCGACCTCGGTCAACCAGGTGGAGCAGGTGCTGTACTGCCGCGAGCTGGCCGCGATCCTGGCCAAGCCGCTCCCGCTGAACCTGCGCCATGCCGATCTGCGCACCGTGCTGGCCTCGATCGGCGAACAGACCGGCCTGCGTTTCCGTGTGCCGGCGCAGGCCTATGCGTCGACCAAGGCGCCGTTCTTCTACAGCCTGGCGTCCGGCTTTCAGGCCATGGACAGCCTGGCCCGGGTTTTCTCGATCCCCGACCTGATCTGGCAGCAGCAGGGCAACGGCGAGGTGTTCGTGGGTAGCTGGGAGCACAGCTACTTCGGCGCCCGATCGCCCCTGCAGCTGCCGGTCGAGCTGTTCAGCAATTACCAGGGCAACCAGAGCGCCGTGATCGCGGCGCTGCCTGGCCTTCGTCCTGGTGCAACCATCAACCAAGGCGAGCGCGTCACCTCCGTGGCCCTCGTCGGCACTGAAATGGCGATCAAATGGAAGACGCAATCCGGCGCTGTGTAGAGCGCATGTTCCCGGAGCTGAGCGGGGGCTATCACCTGCCGCGCATGGCCCGGGTAGTCGGCGTGGCCGATGCGCCCGCCGGCGCAACCATCTGCGACGATTTCCGGCCGCGCTTCGCGGTCGACCTGCAGGTCCTGGACGAGAACGGCGAACCCGACGAAGGCCTGCCGACGCTGGCCGGCGTACCGCTGCCGGTGCCTACCGGCGGCGATGAAATGGGCTTTTTCAGCTTTCCTGAGGAAGGCACGGCCGTGGTCGTCGGGTTCACCCAGGGCCTGCCGCACAGGCCCTTCATCCAGTGCATCCTGCCCCACGGTCTGTCCTTGCCCCGCCTGCCCAAAGGCGACCAGGTCTGGCAGCACAGCGAGGCCTCACAGCAGCGCGTCGAGGCGGACGGCAGCTGGACCCGCCAGACCGACGGTGGAATTACCGACAAGTCGACCGATCGCCAGGTGGAAAGCCTGACCAATGCCGAGCGGTACCAGAGCGATAGCCGCACCATCGATGACCATTCCACCGAGTCGGTGGGCGGTACCAAAAAGATCGAGGCCCTGGGCGCGCTCCAGCTGCTTTCCGGCGGTACCGGCAACCTGGCTGCGCTGGACGATCTCAACCTGGCCAGCGGCCGGGATCTCAACCTGGTGGTGGCCCAAAAATCCAACCTGGCCGTGGGTGGCGACCTGATCGAGCGGGTACAGAAAGCCCGCAAGAGCATCGCCCAGACCACTTGGATTGGCTCGGAGGGCGTGAACGTCCTGCAGGTGCTGTGCGACCTGATCGACCTGGTGGTGCTGATGAATACCGACTTGGCCGGCCACACCCACGGGCCGAGCCCCGCCCCCTCAAACGCCGCTGCCTTCACCGGGCATGCCGGTACCGGCACACAACTTTCTGGGCAACTGAAGCCCATCACAGGAGCTTGAATGGAACTGAAGAACTACTTCGCCCAGGACGACGCCGGCAACATTCTGCCAAACGCGATCTGCTACGTGTACGAGCGCGGGACCGAGATCCTGGTGAAGACCCTCAAGAACGCAGACGGTACCGCGCTGGTGAATCCGTTCACCGCTGACGACAAGGGCATGGTCGTGTTTGCCGCGCCCAATGGGCTCTACGACCTGCGTATCACCAAGGGGGCGCGGGATAGCCGCATCCGCGTCCAGTGCCTGGATGTCACCGACCACCTGAACCGGCTGGCTGGCAACCCGACACCAAAGGATTCGCCTTGGCTGGCCAAAGGTGACGGGGTGACCAACGACACGGCCGCATTTGCTGCGTTCGAGGCTGTGGTGAAGGGCCGGCGTGTCGACTTGGGCGGCTCGGTGTTCGTGCTCGATGAGCTGCCGAAAAAGAACTCCTATCTGAACGGGGCGTTCAAGGTCGGGGGATTTACCCGGATCACTGCGCTCAACGACAACCTGTCGGCCCAGCCGCCACGCTTCCACCGCAACGGCGGCCAGCTGGCGATGCTCAAGGAATCGCTGTCCAACCCCTTCGAGCAACTGACATCGCTGGTCTTGTGCGCCGACTCGATCGGCTGGGGTAGCGGCACACCTGGCGAGCAGGCCGTGACTGATCCGCGCAACGGCACGCTATCAGACCCCCGGAACAACTTCGGCGCCCCGTCCTGGTTTAACGAGTTCGCCCGCCATATTGGCGAGCGTTACGCCTTCAACGCGGCCCCGGTACTGTCCAACTGGCCGGCCAGCCCATCCGGCGAGTGCATCATCGAATACACCGTGACCAATGACCTGTACCCGCGTGGCGGCCGGTTCAACATCCAATCCGTGGGGCCATCGATCAGCATCACCGACGCGCTCACCACTGCGTCTGTGACCAACTGCCAGCGCGTGTTTGCGGACGGCAATTCCAGCCGTGGCTCGTATCACTCGATCAGCTTCCCGTTCACCGGTACCAGCTTCGCGCTGCACTTCGGCGTTGTGGGCGAAGATGGCGATGGAGGCCTGGACTACGAGCTGTTTGTGGATGGTGTCTCCCAAGGCGTGTTCACCACTTCCCCTGGTGAGGACGGGCTGACTTACGGCAACAACAGGATCCGGAACCACACCTTCGGGTACGTCCGGAACAAGACTGTGGAGATCCGGACCAAGCGCCGGGCCAGCCAGACGACCGGGACCAGAGCGCTGCGCATTGAGGCGATCCGGATCAAGAAGACCATCCGCCTCACAAACCAGGCGATCAACGGCGCGACCACCCGCAGCTACCGGATGTACAACCTGCCGGGCAACAACTTTGGCCACGGCAATGCTGTAGGGCCGCAGGACAACTATGTGATCGTTGCCCTGGGCACGAATGACCGGATCCGCAACCCGACGCAGCCGCAAAGCGTGAACGAATTCAGCGCCAACCTGGGCGCGCTGCTGGACATCGTCCAGCCGATGGCGAATGTGATCCTGATGTGCTCGAACCCGTCGAGCAACGAAAAGCCCGATACCTACGCTTTTACGATGCAGGACGTCCGGGGCGAGATCTACCGCACCGCCCGGGCGCGGAACCTAGACATGATCGACAACTACGCAGCGCTGTCGATCCCAGACATGAGTCTCATCGCAAACGACGGTCTTCACCCGAACGCGCTTGGCTATTACCTGTATTCCAGGAACGTGATCGGCTCGGTTGAAGCCGCCTAAGCTGCTCAGCAGATAGAATAAGGCCCGCTTAGTGCGGGCCTCTTGTTGGGAAAAGTTAAATTATCTTCCCCCCCCCCTAACTTGGATCTGACATTGTCGGCTCCGGACCTTAACGCCAAAACCACCGACAGCGTTACCATTTGAACATGAATGCCTATTCTTTATCCGGCTTAAATGCTGTTTTTATCCGCTCCCATATCAGTTCGCGGGCTTCCGCTAGTGATACTCCCTCGTCCTTTGTTTCAGTAAGCAAGTCCTGTATCTTCTTCACGTCAGTCGCAGCCCGAGCAATATCTTTCCTCCACCTCGCTAACATCTTTATCTTTACATTCGTCAACGCCATGAACTCGCCATTTTGCGCACGAATCTTTTCGTAGTCAGCTTGGGTGATAATATCTTTAGGCGCCGAGAAGACTTCATCAAAATCAACATATAACGAAGCATTCTTCAAGCGATTTGACTCGTCATGAAACTCTTGTTGAATTGCTTTGAATGCTTTGGCTGAGCTAGCGAAATCATCCACTTCCTCCGCAGCCAACTCCTCTTCAGAGCGCGGAAGAAAGTATGCATTAATTTTATTCTTTGCCTCGTGCCTCCTGAACACCTTAGCAAGAGACTTGGTATCAACTTCGGCACCACAAAGACATGAATTGATGGTCGCACCCAAGATCTCGATTTTCCCGCACTCTTCAAGAGATATCTGATGGAGCAGATATGCGCGAGGAAAAGCTCCCGCAGTGGCTAAGATGCTAGCCTCCGCGTAAAGGTGATCTGCATTATCAAACACACTCAGCGCTCCATCTATAAGAAGCAGCGCCAACTTTTCTTGTTCAGATGTAATTGTCATTTGGTATCTTCCACTGATTCCGCTGCACTTTAAAAAGCCCTCAAGCGCGGGCCGTTTTTCATATCCTAGGATCCATATTAAGCGAGCCGTCAGCATTAAAATTCACATGGCGAAGCAATTCGTGCTCTATCTCCGTATACGTATCATTAAACTTGGCCTGATAAAACTTAAAATCTGTCCTTCGATACTTGGCGCAATGTTCTGCAATTTTCTTTATGACCTTTACTTTTATGTCGTCAGGAGTATTGATGCCAAATATCAGGCCTTCAAGCTGATTGAACGCATATTTTATCTGCCTTTGCTCCCGACTCCAGGGCAAACCTGCTATTACTACTCGCCACTCCGTCTCGTTCTGCCAGTGAGCTGTCTTGGTCGTATGGCTCTTATGAAACAGATATTGATGCCTTAGGTATACATCGTCTGATACGTTAGACATCCAAGCAGCACAAGAACTGACTGAACCTGCTTGATCGCGATACCAGTACGAGTCGACCCACTCCGGCTGCTCATTGTGGGGCGAGGTAAAGAAGTTTATAGCCGCAAATTCTGAGCGATATTTAACCTCCATCAATGGCAAATCTAATGCCATGTTAAGGTACCACTCGTTTTGCGGCCTGCCACGGTTCATGCTTTTTACAAACTCGAAAGGAAGTCCCTGAAACTTCAACGAGTCCACACCTTTATCGCTGCGGGCCTTGTAAATGAGACATATGCCTTTGTGGTTATCACCATATGAGCCCCAAATCGATGAGTTTGCGCAGCTTTTCATAAAACAAGCCACGTACCAGTGAGGAAACACTAGATAGTCGATTTGCTCCGCAAAATGCCTCGGAAAATTTATAAAGATTAACAAAAGCCCAGCTGATAACTCATCACTTCTTGATGCACTTGCACGCAACGCCTGTTGCCTAATTTTATCTTCTATCTCGGTATATTCTTCAAGATTCGGAGTCAGTCCTTCGGAGTGTATTTTGCCGCCCCGCATTTCAATGAATAGCAAAAAGTTAGGAAGTGCGGAATTGTACCTTGCTGCATCCGGCAACTCGAAGTTCTTGGAAAGCTCGTTCAGGATAAAAGTAACAATGGCCGTATGGAGTATATGCAGGTGCGAAATCAACTCTTTTCGTGGAATTTTTCTACCTGTTTCGGCTAGGGCTTTAATGTAGAGTGAAATTTCCTTATTTCCGAGCACGCTACTAATGGCGTTTTCCACTGTGTCACGTGATATGCCTTGGAAGCTTTCGGGCCTTAGGTTGGGGTATTTAATAAGCCCATCCCCCGCATCTGCGTACACATCAACCACCGACGCATAGAGCAAGAGTGTGTAATGCTTTATTAGATTTCGCCAGACTATCAAGTCACCATGAAAGAATGTTTCTCGATGTCCCTCAAGTGGATCATTCAACTCATGAGGTGAAGCAAAGTAGATTGTGAGTTCGTCTAGCTCACCTGGGCGTGCGGCATCAGCCCCACAAGCTGGCTTCCCAAGCAGCCGTTCTGCGCTACGAAATCGATAATATTTTTCCAAGATTACCCACCGACGGTGACTGCAGGATGTAAGGGAATCTTAGCGAGAATGGATATCGCATTGCCATCAGAGCATCGCGAGATTATTCGGTACGACACTCAGAAAAAGCCCTTTCGGAAAAAAAAGGGTTTGAAAATTCACTTATCCCCCTCCCGCCGACGCGCTTTTCGTCGTGAAATCGTGCAAACCGGTCGGGTGGTGCAAACCAAGCTGCAGACCGCGCCGTATCTAAGCCCGCGCAGGCCGGTGGCAATTGCACGCTGTGAAAGAAAATGAAAGGTTGTGCAAAGCGGTGCGGCTGACTGGCCGCTGTGGCGTTGCAGGGCGCCCATGGCTGGAGCCCGCGGATTCCCTGAGGCACTGGCGAAAAAATACCCGTTTTCCGGGTTTTTCATTTTCGGACACTGTTATTTTCGTGCGTACACAGCGCACCAGGAGCAGGGCATCGATCCGGCTGGAGCCCCCGGCGGGTGGGGGCTCAGCTGTTCACCGGTTTTGCAGAACGTTTCACTGCTCGGTGCCGGTCGCCAGCCACATGTGAGGAAGCTCCCTCAGGTTCTTCAGGCGCTCGAATTCTTTGGCCACCACAGGTATCAGGATGTGCTCGAGGCGGGCTTTGAACTGTACCGCCTGGTCTTCCGTCAGGCGTTTCACGGTACCGGTACGCGCACTGGCGCAGGAGACGTTCTTCGGGTGGATGCCGATTCCATCCAGGCTGCCATGTATGTAGCCATCCAGGTACTCGCGGCGCTTGAACAGTACCGCGCTTTCCGGTGCTTCCTGGTAGTCCCAGTGCACTTCCCACGCCGAGCCATTCTGGATCAGTTCGATTTTCGGGAGGGCTGCTTGGGTGGCTGCTTTACGCATTTTCTCATCTCGATCAATTCGCTTCGTGGGGCATTTTGAAGGATAGCTTCGGGTGCCCCATGAAAGGTTTTTCAGCCTGACCCCCAAAAGCCTGTCAGAACATGGATATCTGTCAGGAAATCGGCTGGAGGCCGCGTATTTACTGGGTTTGCGATCTGACAACGTAGTGTCAAAAACGACGCAGATCTGACATGCCTAATAAAAAAGCCTTATAAATCAAGGGCTTGAAAAGGTGAAATCTGACAGTGTGGTTTTGTCAGGTTCTGACAGTCCGTTGACACCTTTCTGACACTACCTCAAATCACTGAAAGCCTTGAGGTATAAGGGTTAGACATAGGTAAGAAGAACAATCTGACAAATCTGACAAGCTTTTTAGGGGTCAACCTAAATTTTTGATTTCTTCGTGCAGGGGGGCGTTTCGTATGACGCGTATACACAGCAGGTGGCTCAGAAATCCGGCCTATTAAACCGGGGACTCTCTGCTAACTTGGGCAATATCCCCAGCGTGATCGGGGTCCGTCTTCCTCAAGCGTACTCATGAGATCATGGTTGCGCGCTCAGGGCTTTCGGATCTCTAAGGTGACGTCGCCTGAAGGCTTATGGAGCGGGGCAGGCTGCGCTTTGTTGCGCTGTTGTTCGATTTGCGCGTGCTAGGGCTTGGTTGCGGCGCTGCATCCTCTGGGCGGTCTCTTCGAGGCCACTCACCAAATCGAGCGAGAGGGCCGCTTGCTTCGACGCGGCGCTCACCATGGCTGGCATCGCGTTAATCCGATTGAGCTCTTTAATTTCTTCGAGCGTGAAGTGCTTCCGAATACCGTCGACAGCGATGTCAACCAGCTGATTCGTCGGTATCGACATGTCGAGCATGCAGTCAACGGTTTCTTTGTCAGCCTTGAATTCGAGCCGATAGCGTTCGGCTCTCTGTTTTTCCAGCGCCTCCATTGCGGTCCGGAAGCCAGAGGTTTCGATGTAGTACCTGGCCTGTACATTGATGTCATCGCTAACCACTGGAGAATTTGTAGCGCTGCTGGAGGGGGAGAAGAGTTTGTCCCAGTTAGAAATCACCCCGGTGAAAATGATACCTACCAAGCCGATCACGGCGATGATGATTTCGTTTCTGGTAGCCGAAGCCATTTCTCAACTCCTACTGAATCCATTCCTGGGGACTACTGAGCAGCATTGTGCTGGGAGGGCGTGAGCAAAAAACATTACGCCACATTTACGCCAGACGAAAAAAAAGACCTTGAAAATCAAGGTCTTCTTTCCGGATCTTGGTGCCCCGAGGGGGCATCTACGGGCTGCTGGCAAAAGGGTGCAGTAGATGACTTATGGCTTCAATGCACTGATTACAATAGGTTTTCGCCGATCCCCTCAGGGCAGTACGCGGCGATTGGCTGCCTTGGCGTGATAGCCTTTACGCCATATTTACGCCAGCAAGGACAGAGATAGGGAATGGCATCATTTCGGAAGCGTAGCGGTGGCTGGCGAGCTGAGGTTGCTAGATTGGGGGTGAGGGACACCCGGACCTTCGCAACGAAGGCGGCTGCCATTGCATGGGCAACCACACGTGAGGCCGAGATTCTAGCGTCTGCCGGCGGGCCAAAGTGCTCTGTGGAAATGACTGTGTCTGAAGCGTTGCGTCGCTACAAGCGGGACGTAACCCCCACCAAGGCTGGGCAGAAATGGGAAGAGCTCCGGCTGAACAAGTTTGACGCAGAACTTGAATGGGTAGGGGAATTCATGTCGGACATTACCACTGACCAGGTAGCCAAGTGGCGTGATGCAAGGCTTCGGGTAGTTGCCAGTCCCACCGTTCGCCGTGAGATGACATTGCTGTCGTCAGTGTTCGAGATTGCGCGGCGAGAATGGCGCACCTGTGTCGTTAATCCAGTGCGCGATGTGAAACGTCCGCTCAACAATCCGCCCAGGGATCGCCGCATCGAGCCGGCTGAAGAAACCGCTTTACTCAACCGGCTTGGGTACGTCGAAGCCGAAGCCCCTGTGACTCTTCACCAAGAGCTGGCCATGGCATTTCTGATCGCTCTGGAAACCGCTATGCGGCAGGGCGAAATTCTTGGGATCACCGCGAAGGCTGTGAACCTCAAACAGCGATTTGTGCATCTTCCTTTGACCAAGAACGGCTCTAGCCGAAATGTGCCTCTCAGCAAGCGGGCCGTGGGATTGATCGGGATATTGTTGGGGGATAAGAAAGGTGCTGAAAAGTTGTTCAGGCTGACGTCCGCGTCGGCCGACGCGATGTTTAGAAAGGTGCGGGACGATGTGGCGATTGTGGGGCTTACGTTCCATGACACCCGTCATGAAGCAATTACCCGATTAGCGAGAAAGGTTGATGTGCTCGATCTTGCTCGTATCACCGGCCACAAAGACCCTCGCTCATTGATGGTCTACTACAACGCCACAGCTTCAGAAATGGCATTACGCCTTGATTGAAAAAAGCCTGCACAAGGCAGGCTTTAACTTTATGCACGCTTTCTGGCGCGGCGTTCTGGCAGTCTTGCTCTGTTTTGCCTGCTCCAGGAGATCACTTCCCCAGCAAACCATCGTTTGGATGCCCGCTCTCCGGTAGCGCACGGCTGCATGCTTTCCGGGAAGGTGTCCTGCACAACGACACGGCGTTCAACTGTGTATTGTGCCAACTTGAGATAGTCGGCAATGTCCTGCGTTGTCCACAGTTGATCCTGGATTGAAATTTGCGGTCGTTTCAACTGATTGATCAGTTCGTTAAGCGAACTGATGAGAGCGGTGTTCTCCAGCATCAGCGTTTCGTTCGTGGGGGCGTGCACGTTACTCATTAGGCTTTCTCTCAGCTGCTGCGCTGGGCGGTGAATTGAACGTGTGGGTCGGTGCTGCAGCGGCTGGCTGCGAACAGATCTTGCTGAGCCATCTGGGCCCCGAGCTTGGTAGCCAAGGCGCGTGCCGCTGCATCAGCGCTGATGGTGCTGCTGGCTGTAGCCTTCTCGCCCCGTGCCCGGGCGGTGTAAGTGCCGGCGCTGAGCCGAACGCTGATCACCAGGTCGGGGGTTGCTGTTTGATTAGCGTGCATATCGGCGGTCCTGCTGTGTTTTTTTTGCTTCGACGTTGGCCATGTAGGCCTCCCATTCAACAGATTTCCGTTGCTGGCGAATCTGGCTGCAGCGCTGGTGCTTCCTGGTGGAGCGGGCCTTGTTGCAGATGTCGCAGTGGTTGGGCAGGTCCAGCGAGTGGCTGGCCAGGCGGGGGCGAGTTTGTTGGCTCATAAAGTCGCCTCCGACAAGGCAACTTCATCGAAGTCGGGCAACGGAACGTCAGCCGCTACCACCCGGATCCCGCACCAACCGAAGCCGTCGCCTTCTCCATCCCCACCCCAGCCCTCGGTGTTGTGAAGCTCTTTGCTGAACCGCTCACCGATATACTTCTGCTTGGTGGTGAACTCGGCACCGCGGTCCTCGAGCATTGCGCAGATCAGGTCATGGCCAGCCATGCGGATAACCGTACGCACCACGCAGTCGTCTTCCTCAGCCAGGCGGCCATCGGCCCCAGTCCAGAAGCTGTTGATCAGTGCAGCCCGCTCGGGCGTCAGCCGATCCATGTTGACCTCGACTGTCACCTCGTAGTCTTTCCAGGGGTGCTTGATTTTGAAGCGCTTGATGTTTGCTGGAGTGGTCATACTCGAGCTCCTGGAGCAAAGGTATTGAAGGGGTGGCCCGCGTCGTAGCGAGCGAGTAGGGTGGCGACCAGCTGGGCCTCTGCGCCATCGAGCATGCCCAGGCGCTGTGCCATGTCGGCGGCTCCCTCGAGGCGTGCACGGGTGCTGGCCGAGCGGTGCACCTGGTGATCAACCATCGCGGCGCCGATCACGCCAATGGCCAGCAGGCGCGGGCTGTGGCCAGCCTCTGTTGTGGTAGGCTTCGCGGTACCGCTGCTTTGGGTCTGATTCATCGATCTTTCCTCTGTAGTGGTCGGCGTCGGGGAGGTGCAACTCCTCGGCGCCTTTCTTTTGCCGGCCATCGCCGGCCCTTTCTCCGGTCACCCGCTAATCACGGCGTACCAGGAAAATCTCGAGGTCCTGCATCTGGCCGTCGTCGTCGCAGCTGCTCCATTCCAGTACCGCCTGTACTTGGGCCCTGGTGCAGTCCATGACCAGGATCCCGCGATCACCGCGTGCCACGCGCACTTCCAGGATCTCCAGCAGGCCCTCGGCGGCGTAGGCATCTGCGTAGATGTGCGGCACCGCTCCAGTGGAAGCCGGCAGCCGGGCGCTGACGAATCCCATTAGGTCCGGTGCCTCCACCTTCCAGTCGCTATTGATTACGTGAATGTCCATGGCGGTTACTCCCGGAAGACAAAGCAGCGAACGGACTGGGGGATGCTTTCCAGCGGGGTCTGTTCCTTCATGCGTGCGCGAATCGCACTTTCGGTACGCTTCGATTCTGAGAGGCACTGGTGTGCTCGGCAGTCCTTGAGCAGGCGCCGCAGTACACCGAGCTCCGGGATCCGCTGCCGGTGATCCACGGCCACCTGGGCGAACTGGTTGAGGTTGATGGCGATCTGGCCAGGGGTCTTGCTGTGGTTGACCAGAGGGGCCCCTGGCAGCGACTCGAGGTAGTCGTAGACCTGCCAGAACTCGTTCACCTCTTTCGGGTCGGTCGTGATCGCTGCCTGGCGCTCGCTGGCGGCCTTCTCGACGTACTTGCGGCACGCCTTGACCATGTGTTCCGGGATCTCGATCACCAGCTGCAGGCAGTCCACCAGGGCCAGCATCATGGCGTGGTTCTTGATCACACGATCCGAGGTCAGCTTGCGGTTGGCCCACAGCTCGGCGCGGTACTTCGGATACAGCTCGGCAAAGCGCTTGAGGACCTTCGGCTCGGCCCGCATGGCCTTGATCATGAAGTGGCTGACGTCCTCGAGCTCGGTCTGCACGATCGCGTCAGCTGCCCGGCGGCTCGCCTCGGTGATCGTCGGTTTGAGAAACGGCAGGCGGAAGATCCGGCTGATGATCGCTTCATGACCGACGACGATGGCGTTCTGCGCGATCACGATCGAGGCGCGGAACGGCGGCTCGTAGGTGTCGTTGCTGTTGGACTTGACGCCACGGGTACGCAGCGTGCCGCCACCATAGAAATCCTTGAACTGGTCCCACTCAAATGCCTTGGTGTTGTCCTCGTTGGTGTTCCGGTCGGCCTCGAGCAGTACCAGGGGCAGGTTGGCCACCTGACCCATGGCCCGGCTCAGGCCAGAGAACGAGCTTTTGGCCGGGTCGAAACCTTCGTACAGACGGCCGAACAGCTTCCACAGGAATTTGATCAGGGTCGTCTTGCCCGAATCTGGCTCACCGGACATTTCCAGGAACGGGAAGCTTTCGTGCTCGGCACGGATCTGCTCGGCGAACAGCGAGCCAAACCAGTAGGTGAGGGCCAAGATCCCGTTCTCGCCGAAGCAGGTCCACAGGTGCTGCAGCCAATCCTCGCGGTAGCCCTTTGCCTCCAGCTTGTTCTTGATCTTCACCGACTTCATCAGGCACTTGACGCGCTGCTTGCCAAACTCGAAGTAGTCCTCGTCGTTGGCCTTGTAGAGCGAGCCGTTGTGAACGGCGATGTCGTTGAAGATGTAGGCCTGGTGGTCGCGGCTGTAGCCCAGGAAGTCGATGGTTTCGACGGTCTTGAGGCCTTCGGTCTGCCGCAGGATGATCTGGTCGAGGTGCTTCTGCGTACCCAACCAGGTAGCGCCTGAGTACATCAGGCGGGTCTTGAACTCGCTGCTCGAGGAGATCTGTTTGGGCGTGAAGGTGTAGTTATCGCCGTTGTCATCGTGCTTGCCGGCCACTTGGAAGTAGAACCAGGCCTCGTTCGTGACATCGCTCACCTGCTTGTAAAGCGCCTCGAAACGGCAGTTGGCCAGAAGCTTCAGCGAGCAGACTTTCTTGAGCACATCGCGGCGGTCGTCGGCGTCGTCCTGGTCCTGGCTGCTGGCCAGCTCCTTGTTCTCCTCCTCGAGCTTGGAGAGGTCGAACTTGGCCCAGTACGTCTGGTTGCCGAAGTCGAATGCAAACTCAGTGAAGCCCTCGTCCCACATGTACATCAGCAGGGCCTTCTCCCGAGCGGTCGGGGCCAGCAGCAGGTCGCCCTCATGGCGTGCAGCATCCAGATCGCGCTTGCGCTTGTGGGAGCGGGCTTGGCCTTCGTCCTCGAACTGCCAGCGCTGGTGCAGGTCGTTCCAGTCGACCTTTTTGTCACGCTGAGGAATGAGCGCGGCCTTGCACTCGAAGCCCATTTCCTTCGCCTGCTTGGCCCAGCGCTGCAGGTAGCCGCGGGCGGTGGGTTCGTTGTCCAGGGCCCAGACCAAGGTGGGGAGGTTGCCTGGGCGCTTTTCGGCCAGTTGCTTCAACGCCTCGACCGGGAAATTCACACTCGACATGGCCGACACTGCGTCGATGCCGTTCTGCACCAGGGCGATGGCGTCGAAGATGCCCTCAACGATCCAAAGCTCCTGGACGGTTTCAAGCTTGAGGCTTGGCGGGCACCACCACTGGCCCTGCGCGCTGTAACCAAACTTGAAGCGGGCCTTCATCTTGCCGAAGCGGGCGGGGCGGTCGATCAGCCGCTCCCAGTATCCGCCGTTTGGCAGCGGGAACCGGACCGTGGCGCTGGCTTCGCCGCTTTCCTGGTTGACGTAGTTTTCCTGGGTAAACCAGCCGGTCATCTGCCAGGCATCGAGGCCCCGGGAAAATTCCAGGTAGGTGCGGGCGGTCAGGTTCGGGTCGCTCTCTGTGGCCGGTGCACGCTTGCTCCAGTCTTCAAACAGATCCTCATAGATGCCTTTGACATGCTCGATGTGGCCGCAGCGCTCAGGACGCCCGCAGCGGATCTGCCACGGGTTGTCATGACGGGCATACAGCTCTTTCTTTCCACAGGCCGGGCAAACGCCGCCACGCATGTAGTTGGTGCCGGTGCGCAGCTTCAGGCCGAAATCACTTTCCAGCCGTTGCAGCACTTGTGAGCGGATATCTTCATTCATCATGTCGGTTACTTCGCAGTTTTGAGGCTGTAGGTCAGCGCGCCGATCAGCCGGCGTTGCGCGCCCATGACGGGGTTTTTCAGGACGATTGCGGTGTGGCGGTCTTTCTCCGCCACATAGCGGTAGGTATCCGTCCACCAGTGCTCAGTCAGCGCTTGGCGGTACTCAGACTTGAGCAAAGCCAGCAGGGCGGTGGCCTGCTCGGGGCTCATTTCCGCCTTGATCACCATCTTGTTATCCATCGAAACCTCGACTTCGGACGCAGCTCACCCAAACCCACGGAAAGCGGGGCAGGGCAAAGGGTTGTGTTAGGTGCGCGCTGCGCGGGGGTGCGAGCGATCCGCTGCGCCCAGGCCAAGGTCGGTCATGGCGAGGTGCACGGCTTTTTCAGCAGTTGGGTCTGAAACGTTGTGGTCTGCGACCAGGTGGCCAACAGCACGGGTGAACAAGCGGTCGTCGCCGCTCAGGTGTTCGGCCTGGTGGCGTTGCAGGTAGTGCATTGCCGAGGACTTGAGTACGTCCTGGTAATCCGGGTGCGTGGTGCTCATGCTGCAACCCCCGCACGGGCACGGTGCAGCGCGATCGCTGACAGGACTTCGGTGTGGCGAGCAGACATGTGGGCTTCGTGTGCACGCATGATCTCCTCCGCTTCGGCACTGGAGATAGAGCCATCGGCCAAGGCTTTGGCAATCTCGAGGTCAACAGCTCCGCGCCTGGCAGAGGTGACCATCGACATGGTGTAGAGCTCGACGTTGTCCAGCACTTCGACGTCAGCGACCTTCACGAAAATTCCGCCGTACAGCGACGCAATGAACTCCGGCAGGAACGTCGTGTGCGCGTTGGCCTCCAGTTGGCAGAGCTGCAGGTCATTGAGCGGGCGAGCGTTGTTGTTTTCGTAGGCGTGATTGTCGAACTTCTTGAGCTCGAGGCCGAGGTGGGCAGCAGCTTGGGCCCGGCCGCCCGGGTATGCGCGGATGATCGCGCTGACCACGGCTTTCCTTGTCTTGAGAACTGAGCGATTCATGTTCTGATTCATCCCTAGTGGCCAGTTGCCTTACTCTTCGATCACGCCGTCTTTGATGCCCAACAGGACAGCTGCACGGTGTGCCTCCCCCCGGCGACCTTTTCGACGTCCGTTGAGAAGGTCGCTGACCAAATTTTTGTTCAAGCCATGAACACGACTAAATTCCGCAATGCTCATCCCCTTTCGATCAAGCGCTGCGCGGGCTTGCTCCGGTGTAACTGGCGCGGGCATAGTGTGTTGCCTCCTGTTGCAACGAGTTGTTTTGTGTTCGTTGGTGGTGATTATGCACGCGAAATTGGTCTTGTAAAGGGTGAATGCTTGAAAATTTGTGCGTATGAATCAGCGCCTGAAGGATCGGTCGGGGATCGGCTACGCGAAGAAAGGGTTCGGTTGAGCCTCAGCCAAGAGGATCTAGCCCAGGCGGGCGGAGTAAATCGGAACACTCAGGGCAGCTATGAGCGCGGGGTAAGGAATCCCGACAGTGCTTATTTACTTGGCATCGCTCCCTTGGGCGTCGACGTGGGATTCGTTCTCTTTGGGAGGCGGTCTGTCGATACCGGACTTAGCTACGATGAGGCTCAAATAATCGAGCGCTATCGCTGCATCCCCGAGCAGGATCAGCAGGCGCTGCGTCGCTTCTTGAAGGCGATGTTTGATGATACTGGCCGGTAATCTGTAACCCACTCGTCGTGCCTCCGTTTAAAGGCGATCTTTTGCCCGCTTAACTGAAAATTCACATTGCATATCAAGGAGTTAGCAAATGTTGAATTTGGCAGTAGCTGAGCAGGATTGCGCTGAACTGGTGGACTTCGAGTGGTCCTGCTTGAGCGAGAACGAGCGGCGGTTGATTCGCCTATTTCGCCAGATGGCCGAGCTGGAACGACGTCAGGTCAGGCGCTTGATTGACCAGTTGGCCAATAACCCGGACGACACGGAATCCTGAGTCATCCAAAACAAAACCGCCGACCAATCGGTCGGCGGTTCTTTGTCAGGCTGCGGGCCTGCTCATGTATTCAAACAACTCCCTTTGCTTATCCGCTGAAAGGCCTTTGAAGCGGTCCAAGATCAGCGTGTCCAGCTGCTGGGCGGATGGGCGCAGCGTGTGTGAGAACGTCAGCTCAGATACCCAGGTATGGCCGCAATTGGCATCCAGGCACTGGCAGTACAGCTTGGCGTAGGCGCGGGTTACCTCTTCCCGCGAACTGATCCGGCCTTTATGGCCACAAGTCGTGCAGTTGACTCGCATGGTGTCCCTCCCCAGGGTTCAGATGCGCCATCATTATGCCGCCATTTTCCAGTTGTATCACCTGCTAAACGTTACCGGATGTAGTTGTTTCGTCGGCATTTTCTGGTTCTTTCCAGCTAATTTGCCTGTCTTCGCGCAACGTATCGTTCACCTGGTTGAACATCTGGCAGATGGGCCGGATCTCGTTGTTGGTGTAGACCCGGTCGATCTTCTCGATGTCACCGAAGCCGCCGCTGTTCTCTGGGATGATGCCGGCCAGCGCCGGGTTCATGCGCCATGCCGCAATGATGTCGTTACGGGTGATGTTCTTCACCTTCTCCAGATCGTCCTTCGACTGGAAGTCGCCGACCGGGATGATCTGAATGGCCTTCTCGGCGCCGCCCGGGATGTTCACGAACATGCTGCGGAAGTTGCCCACACCCTTACTGCCGGAGATCTGCGCCTGCAGCTCCAACTCGTCGTCCTCGCTCATGTTCGGGTCGTTGGAGTAGAAGATGTACCCGACATGGGCGCCGTTGTTGTAGTAGCGCCGGCGGAACAGGGTGGCGGCTTCGTTGAGCAGCAGCGCTTGCAACCCGCCCAGGTAGTCAGGAACGCCGTAGATGTTCTGTTGCACGTCGTAATTGAAGATGTGCTCGACCTCGTCCTGGTCAAACTCCAGCCGGCTGCCATCGGGCATGAGCATCACATAGCCGCCTTCGACCTTTACCCGCATGTTGATCGCGGGCAGGTGTTCGAGCTCCAGCACCTGGCCGAAGACGCTACTTTTGCGCAACAGGTAGGTCTCGCCGAACACCATGAAATCCATTGCCGATCGGTTCATTGCCTGCAGGCTGAAACCACGCGATGGGATGAACTCGCGCAGCAGCAGGTTACGTTTGAACGGCGGGATCGCGCCGTGGTGCGCGTTGGCCTGCAACAGCCTCGCCAGGCCAACGCGAGAGGCCGGCGGCGTGTAAATGGTGCCGTCGTCGCTGGGAAATACCCCGAGGTAGTTGGCGATGTTGTTGGTCAGTACGGCTTCGGGCGCGCCGAAGGTGAAGGCTCGCACGGGCTGTCTGGGCTGCTGCTGGGCTACGTGAGTTTGTGCCATGGGTACCTGATCCGCTGGTGACGTAGCGGCTGCGCCGCTGCCGGTTGGTGTTGAGAGGTTCGTTGTGCAGGGCGTGCATGATTGCCCACGCTATGTCGGCATGGCCGGTAGCTTCTGTACGCGAGGCGCTGTACGTCACCTGGCCGCTGGCGGTGGTGCCGCGCTTGATGGTCAGGAACGCCTGGGCGATATCGCTGCTGCCGGCATCCCACTCAATGCGGGCGTGCTGGATGGTGTCCTGCGCCTTGAGCACCAGTGCGTTTTTGGTCTCGAGGCTGTAGTGGATTGCCTGAGTACGCGGGTAGAAGTCGCGCACCAGGTCGAATACGCCATAGCCAATGCCGGTGGTATCGATGCCGATGTGCTGGACGTTGAACCGCTCGGTGAGTTTCTTGACCTCGTTGGCCTGGTACTTGAACGACTGGCCGCGCCAACTGTGCTTCTCCAGGATCCTGAACTTGGCACCCTGCTCGAGCGGCGGGGCAATGACCACGCAGGTGGCATCGTCCCGGGTTCGGCTGGGGTCGTAGCCAATCCAGACCGGGCTGTTGCCGAAGGGTCGCTTATCGTCGGGGTCGTAATCTGTCCACAGGGACAAATCGCTGTAGCAGCGCTCCAGGTCGGCCAGGTGGAAGGCGCCCTGTGAGCTGTCGATGAATTTGCACATGAACAGCTGCTCAAACGCATCGTCGTCGTACTCCAGCTGCAGCTGCTCGAGGTCGAACAGGTCGCATCCGCTGTTGATCGCATCCAGGATGGTGATCGTTTTGCGCCACTGACCGTCTGGGCACAGCGCGCCGGCGCCGTAAGCCGTTGCCGCTGGCCACTCGGCCACTGCCGGCGTCCCGCGCTTCTTCTTCCGGTTGCGGAAGGACTCGCCTGTCCAGAAGGGGTAGGCCTGGTGCGTGACGGCACTGGGCGTGGAGAAATAGGTTTTCCGCCACTTCTTGTGGGTGGCCATGGCCGACGCCACCTTGTTCAGCTTTTCGAAGTCCTTGATCCAGAAGTATTCGTCGACATACACATGCCCGTGGTGGCCTTGGGCGGTGCTGCTGTTGGTACTCAAGAAGCGCAGCTCGGCCCACGGCTTGCCGTCCTTGCTCAGGACAATCGGGTTGCCGGTTAGCTCGAGGCCGAACCATTCCTGGGCGAACGAGATGATGTAGCTGCGGAAAATCTCGGATTGGGCCCGGCTGGCCGACAGGAACACCTGGTTGTCACCAGTGAGCACGGCATCCATGAATGCCTCGCCGGCGAAGTAGTAGGTCAGGCCTACCTGACGGGATTTCAGGATGTTGCGGATCCGGGCGGTAAGCGGGTTCTGCTTAGCCGCGAACAGCTCTTTCTGGTAGCCGAACATCTTGCTGATGAACTTGTCGAGGAAGTCGACCTCGGTGAGGCCGGTGACGTCGTTCTTCGGTGCCTTCTTCTTGGCCTCACCGCGCTCCCCGCGCTGGCGCTGGCCTCGCTCGCCCCGATCACGCTTCGGCTGACCATCGCCCTGGCTTCCACCAGGTTCGGCTTGAGGCGCAGGCGTGGCCGGCTTGGCGCACTGCTTGGCCAGCCGTTCCCGCTGGGTGATCAACCGGTCGAGCTCGTTCTGCTCGGCCTCGGTCAGGACCCCGGGTTTCTCATAAAGAAGCGTGATGCGACGGCTTACGGCCGTCAGTGGCTCCTCGTCGGTGAGCATGTCCTCCCATCCGCCCTGCCGGATCCAGTAATAGACGATCCGGACGTTGGGCAGCCCGAGTTGCGCCTGGATTTCCTTTGCCTTGCAGCGGCGCAGGAACAGGCGTTTGGCAGCTTCTTTCACTTCGTTCGAGTAGTACATGCGGCGCAGTCTAAGCGCCGATTGAGATGCTAACTCCCGGTAAGTTTTCGCATTTATCCTATAACGTGCAAATAGGAGGAGGGCGAAAGCAAACCGTTTGTTGGGGCCAGATTAGGGCCATATGGTGGGGGCCTCAAAGTCATGAACTCATCAGGTCCCCATGCCTCGCTCCCTTGTCTCTTTCTGGAAACGTGTGGCCGTCAGCGGGTTGACCGCCGATGGTCGCGAGATCTTTGCCCAGGACCTGCGCGACATTGCTGAAACCTACAAGCCGTCGTTTTACACCGCAGTGATTTGGTGCGATCACGATCGCTGGCCTGGCTCCCACGGCACCGTGTACGCCGTGCGCTTGGTTGAGGATGCTGATGATCTGCAGCCTGGCGAGCTGGCCTTGGAAGCTCAGCTAAAGCCCAACGACCAACTGCTCTACCTGAACGATCGCGGGCAGAAGCTGTTCAGCAGCGTCGAAATCACCCCGAACTTCCGCGGTACCGGCAAAGCGTATTTGACCGGCCTTGGCGTCACCGACGAGCCCGCGAGCATTGGCACCCAGGAGCTCTACTTTTCGAAGCGCTCCAATGACACCTCCTATTACGCGGCATCAGTCGCCATGGGCTCGTTCAACGACGACCAGCCCCAGGGTGAGATCGGCCGGCTCGTTGCGATGTTCACAGGCTTGTTCAAGCGCTTTGGCCTTGAAGAGGCTCCCGCCCCCGAAACCCCAACTACTCAAACCGAGAGCAAACCCCCAATGGATGAAGCTACCGCCACGGCTTTGAAAGCCCTGCTGGCCCAGTTGCTGGTTGTCGCTGCCGGCATCCAGGCAGTGATCGAACCCGCCGCTGAAGATGCACCAGAACCCGATCAAACCTTGGTCGACGATGTGAGCACCGCTGTAGACGAGATCGTCACCACGGCTGAAGAGGAACGCGAGTTCCGCCGCAATGGTGGCGGTAACAAGGCTGTGCTCTCGGCCCTGAAAGACCTGCAGAAGCAATTCAGCGCGCTGCAGAACACACCACAAGGCCGCCAGGTGCCTCGCACCACTGGTGTGACCACCGATAAAGTGAAGCGAGTGCTCTGACATGGCCCAAAATCTGAGTCTCTACGGCGCGCAGATGTACGCTGCGATGCAAGTGGCGATGGCCGAAACCTACGGGGTGGAAGTTGTCACCCGTATGTTCAGCGTCGAGCCCACCATCGCGCAGGAATTGAACGACGCGATCACCGCGAAGGCCGACTTCCTGCAGCGCATCAACATTACCCCGGTCACTGAAATCAAGGGCCAGAAGGTGTTCCTGGGTACCTCTGGCCCAGTGACCGGTCGTACTAACACCAAGACCACCGACCGCGAGGCGAAAGATGCCTCGGCACTGGACCAGGACACTTATGAGCTGTCCTCGACCGAGTCGGATGTCAGCCTGGCCTACGCCAAGATCGATGCCTGGGCGAAATTCCCCGATTTCCACCAGAAGTACTCGGCCGCGGTGCAGAAGCAAATCGCCTTGGACCGCATCATGGTCGGCTTCCACGGTACTCATGCTGCCGTCCAGACCGACATGACCCAATACCCTCTGCTCCAAGACGTGAACAAGGGTTGGCTGCAGCAAGCTCGTGAGCAGGTACCCGCACAGGTGCTGAAGGAAGGTGCGGTGGCTGGCAAGGTCACCATGGGCGTCGGGGGCGATTATGCGAACCTCGACGCGCTGGTGCACGACACCAAGCAGATGATCGATGAGCGCGTGCGTGATGGTGGTGACCTGGTCGCCATCATCGGTAGCGACCTGCTGGCCGCCGACAAGGCCAAGCTGTACACCAGCCAGGGCAGCACGCCGACCGAGAAGGAACGCATCGAGAGCCAGCAGGTGATCGCCACCTACGGCGGTCTGCCAGCGTTCAGCGTGCCGTACTTCCCGGTCAACGCGGTTCTGGTTACCAGCTTCGACAACCTGTCGATCTACTACCAGGACACCAGCTGGCGGAAGCAGACCGTCGACAACCCGAAACGCTCCCGCGTCGAGGATTACAACAGCCGTAACGAAGGCTATGTGATCGAGCAGCTGGAGAAGATCGCCCTGACCGAAAACGTTGAGGTGATCTGATGAGCCTCGCACTGGCGCACAAGCGGCGCACCATCGCACAAGGCACGGCAGCTGCTGCCGCCAGTGTCGCACCCGCGGCCTACTCTCCGGCGGCAGCGCTGAGCAGCCCGGCCAACGCGCAGAAGCACTACAAGCTGATGGAGGACGCCCTGAAGGTGGACCTCGAGCGCTTGAAGGGTCTCAACAGCCTCGAGCAGCGGCAGCTCATCAAGCGCGACGAGCTGTTGCCCAAGTACCTGGAATACGTCGGTCGCTACGGCGAATCCGGCCTGAACTTCCCCAACCAGGTACTGATGTACGTCGTGATCTGGCTGTTCGATACCGCGCAGTTTGAACCAGCACTGGCGCTGGCCGATTTCGCGATGGCTCAAGGTCAGAAACTGCCGGAAGGCTTCGACCGCGACGTGCCGACCTTCATCGCGGACGAGGTGATCGATTGGGCCGAGGCCGAATACAAGGCCGGTCGTAGCCCTGAGCCCTACGTCAGCAACCTGCTGCCCCGAGTGGATGGTGAGTGGTCCCTGTTCGAACGCATTCCGGCTCGATACCACAAACAACTCGGCGTGCTGGCAATGGACCGCAAGGATTGGGCCTCCGCCATTGTGCACTTCGAACGAGCCGAGTCTCTGTACGAAAGCATTGGCGTAGGAACGCGCCTGGCGGGTTCACGCAAGGCGTTGGCCAAGGCGATCGCTGAAGGCGGTCAGGCCACGGCCCAGGTTGCAACCCGTCTCGATGAAGTTCTGCAGGCAGCGGCCGAGCACGAGCCGGCCGGCGACAGCACCGACACCGAGTAACCGTCTTCCCCCCCGCAGGGAGTTGCTACGGCAAGGCCGAGTCATTCATGACCCCGACCTTCCCGCAGCAGCAACCTGCCCTTTTCGAGTGGCCAGCGATGAGCTTTTCAGGCAAGCCAACAACCGTGGTGGACCAGACCATCGAGAACAACGGCTTCTGGCCGGACCTCTCCCTGGCTGAGTACCAGAAGGCTTACCGCCTGCCCGGTGAGTACCTGAGCGAAACGCTGGCCACTCAACTTGTTGTAGCCGTGAGCGAGGTCAATGCCGACCTTGCCCGCGTTGAGGCCGTCCTTCGGGATGCCGGCGTATCGAACCTTGGAGCCGCGGCTGACCCTATGACCGTCCAGGGCTGGGGCTATGCCTCCAAGGTCGCTCTGTACAAGCGCGCCGTGTACTGCCGCGCCAAGGCTACTGCCCTCACCGACTTCGCGACGATCAACCGCCGTGAGGCCGCCGAGAACCTTGGCAAGGAAGCGCCCGAGCGTACTGAGACGTTCCTAGCCTACAGCCAGCAAGCCATACGCACCCTGCAGGGCCGCGGCCGCATCACGGCGGTGCTGCTGTGATCAAGCTGCAGGCGCTGACCCGCTATCTGATCGAGTGTCAGCTGGTGCTGCCTGAGCAGCTCGACAGCTGGACCGACCAGGTGCAAATGGACCTCATCTGGAAGCCGGGCGAGGAAGGCATGCACATGAGCGATATGCGCTACACCGCGACTATTGCCATTGAGCGCTTCGCCGACCAACCGGTCCGCCTGCTTGCCCTGGTTGGCAGCTGGCTTGAGCAAAACGACAAGGATCGCGCAGACCTGCCAAGCGTCGCCTTTGACGTAGTCATGCTCGACAACGATCTGGCTGACGTGGACATCAAGGTGCAGTTCATCGAACCCCAGCACCTGGTCGAGGACCCTGATGGCGAAATCATCGCGTTCAGCAGGACCTGGACCCTTGCCCCGTTTGAGCTGTGGGTGGCCGAAGCAGGGGAGGTGAGCGCTGATGGCGCCTAACGATCTCGCCCTGGACGTCCGCGGCATGCTCGAGGCCGAGAACCTGCTGGCCCTCCTGGATCTGCCCCTGGCCAAGCGCAAGCGCCTGCTCAACAACGTAAGCAAGCGCGTGCGCACGCTGAGCCGGCAGCGCATCCGCAATCAAAGAAACGTGGACGGGACCCCTTTCGCCCCACGCAAGGACGGCACTAAGGGCAAAAAGAAGATGGAGGCCGGCCTCGGCAAGCTCCTCGAGGTCACTCGTTTGAACGGCGACGAGGCTGAACTGGGGTGGCGCAACGCGCTTACCCGCTGGGTGGCTTCGCAGCAGCACAACGGCGTATCCGAGCGACGCACCGCGGCCCAAATGCGCCAGTGGAACAAGGTTCCCCCAGGCACTGCGGCTACCCAGAAGCAGGCCAAGCGCCTGCGTCAGCTGGGGTTCAAGGTTCGCTTGCCCGGTAAGAAGGCAGCATCGAGGCCGCCAGCTGCATGGATCCAGGAGCACTTGAACTACGCCAAGGCAGGCCTGCTGATCCGCATCCTCGATACAGAACGAACCGCTACTTCTGGCGCGCAGAGCTGGGAAATCTCCCTGCCGGCTCGCCAGTTCCTGGGCGCGAGCAGCAGCGAAACCAGCGAGCTGGTGAACCTGGTACTGCGCCAGATCCTCAACTCACCCGTTTAACGAGGCATACATGGCACTCGGCAAAGTCAGCGTTAACAACCTCAACCTCGGCCAGGGTGCTGTGACCGAAGTTGAGCGCTATTTCCTCTACATTGGCAGCGCATCCAAGAATACCGGGCAGATCCTTGCCCTGAACCAGGACAGCGATCTCGACGTACAACTGGGCGTAGCATCCAGCGAGCTCAAGACCCAGATCACCGCTGCGCGCCTCAACGGCGGCGATCGCTGGGCTTGCCTGGCGATGCCCCTGGGTACCACCGACACCTGGCAGGCTGCCCTGACCAAGGCCATGCAGCACGGGTACTCGGTCGAAGCGGTGGTGATCACCAAGCCAGTGACCGCCGCCGCCGATCTGTCTGCAATGAACGACGCGGCTGTTGCGGTGGGCAATTCCTACGCCCGGCGCGTGTTTGTTATGGCCGCTACAGCCGGCATCCAGGCGCAGCAGACTTGGAGCGAATACCAGATCGCCCAGAAAGCGATCACCGACAGCCTGGCCGCGCCCCGGGTGATGGTCGTGCCGCAGTTGCACGGCAACAACCTGGGCGTGCTGGCCGGTCGCCTGGCCAACGCCGCAGTCAGCGTTGCTGACAGCCCTATGCGAGTGGCCACCGGCGCCGTTCTGGGGCTGGGCGACACCCCAATCGATAAGGACGGTGTCCCGCTGCAGTCGGCAACGCTGGCGGTGCTCGATGCTGCACGCCTGTCCGTGCCGCAGACCTACGCAGACTATCCGGGCGTGTTCTGGGGCGATGGCAACCTGCTCGATGCTCCAGGCAGCGACTACCAGGTGATCGAGAACCTGCGCGTTGTGGATAAGGCAGCCCGTCGCGTCAGGATCCTGCTGATCCAGCGCATCGCCGATCGACGCCTCAATAACTCGGCAAACAGCGTGGCCAAGAACATCACCGCCCTGATGGCGCCACTGCGCGCGATGGCCAAGTCCACCACTGTCGGCGACCAGGTGTTCCCGGGCGAGATCGAGCAGCCCAAGGATGGTGACATCGTCATCAACTGGCTGAGCAAGACCTCGGTCGTGGCCTACCTGACCCTGCGCCCTCTCAACTGCCCGAAAGACATCACCGCGAACATCGCGCTGGATCTTTCCACCGCCGACTCGGAGTAACCCATGTCGAAACTTAGCGGCAAGAACTTTGATGTGAACCTGGGTGACAGCCTGCTCCACGTTGAGTCGGCTTCGCTGGACATCACCGACAACAGCGCTGTGGCTCAGACCAAGGGCGTGCCCAACGGCTATGTAGATGGCGACGTCTCGGCCGCGGGCGAGCTCGAGGTGGACAGCACCAACTTCAACCTGATCATCGCCCAGGCCAAGGCCGCCGGCAGTTTCCGCGAGCTGGAGCCGTTCGACATCGTCTTCTTCGGCAAGGTCGGTGACGAGGAATGCCGGGTTGAGGCCTTCGGCTGCAAGCTGCGCGTCTCCAGCCTGCTGGCCATCGATCCGAAGGGTGGGTCGAAGACCACCCACAAGCTCCCGTACGACGTCACCAGCCCGGACTTCATCAAGATCAACGGCGTGCCTTATCTGTCGGCGGCTGAAATCGAGGGCCTGACCTGATGGTTTGCCCGTTTGATCGCGCCCAGGCCATCGAGCAGCGCCAACGTGACCAGGCGATCACTGCCGTCCTGGACCGTGCGCGCTCGAGCGGGCCGAGCCTGACCCACTGCGAAGACTGCGGCGGTGAGATCCCCGAGGCGCGCCGCGCCCTGGGCGGCAAGACCCGTTGCGTTCCTTGCCAGTCCACCTTCGAGAAAGGGCGTCAACGATGAGCACGAATCAGGCCGCGCAGGACACTGTTGTTGCCCTGGCCAAGGCCTCGCCCGCGATCGGAGTGGCTGCAACAGGGGTAACGGGCGCCGTCGATTGGTCGTCGGTCGCCTACATGCTGACCGCCGTCTACATGGTGCTTCAAATCCTGCTTCTGGTACCGAAATACCGCCAGATGCTGCGCGATTGGAAGGTCAAGCCATGAGTCTGCGCAACAGGATCCTGACGGGCTCAATCGCCCTGGTGCTGAGCAGCAGCGGGCTAATGGCCTTCCTGGGCAAGTGGGAGGGCGACGGCCAGAACGTCGTCTACGCCGATCAGCTGGCCCGGGGCCTGCCAACTGTGTGCAAGGGCATCACCCGCTACACCAGCCCTTACCCGGTGGTAGTGGGTGACTACTGGTCGCCGGCGCGCTGTGCCGAGGTGGAGCAGCTGGTGGTCGAGAAGGGCCAACTGGTGCTGGCCAGCTGTTTGACCAATGACAAGATCAAGCAGAACACCTTCGACGCGCTGTCGAGCCATGGGCACAACTTCGGCGAGCCCGCCACCTGCGCGAGCCGTGCTGTGGGCCTCATCAATGCTGGCCGCATCGCCGAGGGCTGCCGAGCGCTGGCCTGGGGCGCTGATGGCCGTCCGGTTTGGGCTTTTGTCACCGACGCCAAGGGCAACAAGGTGTTTGTTCCCGGGCTGCACGCACGTCGGCTGGCGGAGGCGAAGTTATGCGCCTCTTGATCGTGCAAGTGCTAGCCGCCCTGCTGTTCGCCGGTAGCACCTGGTTTCTATTCGACCGAGTGCTGGAGCAGCGCGACACCGCCCGATCGGAGCGCGACAGCGCGCAGGAAGAGGCATCAGGCCTGCGCGAGGCCGCCAGGATCACTGCCGAACTTCTGGCCACTGCTGCCGCAAATGACGCCAAACACACCCAGGAGCTCAGCAATGCACGCAAGAAAAACGAGGATCTTCGCCTTTCTGTCGGTTTTGGCGATCAGCGGCTGCTCGTCCAAGCCATCTGCCCCGTCGCCTCAGTGCCCGCCAGTTCCGGCGCCGCCGGCATGGCTGATGGAGCCACCGCCGAACTCTCGCCAAACGCTCGACCGGATTATTTCACCCTCCTCGATCAGCTCGCCCTCAGCGAGCAAATGATCCTGGGGCTGCAGGACCACATCGACACCGTCTGCCCAAAACCAACTACTACCACTGGAACCGCACCATGACCGAAGCCAACCGCACCATCACCCTGGAAGTCAAAGAGCAGGAGTTCGACTTCACCCTGACGCCCCAGGACATCACCAAGTACTTCAACGGCACCACCCAGGCCAACAAGGTGGCGCCGGCTCACAACCTGCTGATGAGCACCGTCAAGCAAGAGCAGAAGGCTTCCCTCAAGCCGTTCCTGGCCAACCCGGTTTACACCATGACCCTGGCCAGTGCCCTAGTCGAGGAATACGCCCCTGACCTGGGCGTGATCGTAAAAAAGTCCTCGAGCACGCTGACAGCCTGACGGAAAACAGCTTCGGCCAGCTCTGTGCCCTGCATCAGCGCTGGCTTCCCGGTACCGAGCCCTCAATCGAGAACCTGGGCACCGCGAAATGGCTGGAAGACGAGTATTGGCGACGGACTGAAATTGCCGTCGCCAATGGCATTGCCCACGCACTGAACGGATGACTGCATGGCTGATCAATCTGCCCGCTTGGCCTTCATCCTGAGCCTGACCGACAAGGTCACCGGCCCAGCGAGCAAGATCAAGAACACCATCACCGACCTGGCCGACTCCGGTGCGGCGAACATCGTGCGCATGGGGGCTGGCTTTGTCGGCATGCGGGAGTCGTTCGAGGGCATTACCGCCATCCTGGACCCTGCACGACAGTTGAACGCGGCCCTGGGCGATGTTCGGGCTATGGGCACAGCCGAGGACGCGCTGTCCTCGCTCAACGCCAGGGCGCTGGAATTCTCCGTGCAGTACGGGGCAAGTGCCGTGGACTTCGTCGCCTCGGCTCGCTCCATTGAGGGCGCCATTCAGGGGCTGGTCGGCAACCAGCTGGCCACCGTTACCAATGCCAGCAGCGTGCTCGCCAAGGCCACCAAAGCCGACACCGAAACGACCAGTCAGTACCTGGGCAGCATGTACAACCTGTTCAAGTCCGAAGCCGACAAGGTCGGGCGCGTGCAATGGGTTGAGCAGCTGACCAGCCAGACGGCCCTCGCCGTGAAGCTGTTCCGCACGGACGGCGCGCAGCTGAAAGACGCTTTCAAGGAAGCTGGCGCAATCGCCACAGCCTCGGGGATCAGCTTCGCCGAGCAAATGGCGGTGATCGGCACACTCAGCAGCACCATGGAAGGCGGCGACGCCGGTGGTCGCTACAAGGCATTTTTCGAGAACATCGGAAATGCCTCGGACAAGCTGGGTATCAAGCTTACCGACGCCACCGGCAAGGTCCTGCCGATGGTCGACATCCTCGGCAAGTTGCAAGGCAAGTTCGGCGATCTCAAGAACGCCGCAGGCAACGCCAAGCTGGTTGAGGCGTTTGGCGGCGAAGGCGCCCAGGTGATCGGCGCACTGGCCATGGACACCGATCGACTGCGCAACGGCATCGCCGAGCTGGGCAAAGTCCGCGGGCTGGAGAACGCCGAGAAGATGGCTAAGGCCATGGTCGACCCGTGGGAGCAATTCGGCGAAGCGGTGCAGGCCCTGCGTATCGCGTTCGGCCAAGCGCTGATTCCTATGCTCACTCCGCTCATGAACAAGTTAGTCGGCATCGGCCAGACGCTGACCCGCTGGACCCAACTGTTCCCGAACATCACCAAGGCGCTGGGCATCGCCACGCTGGCCGTGCTTGGCATCATCACCGCGATGTCAGCTCTGACCCTCGTCGTCGGCATGGGCAGGATGGTTTGGCTTGGGCTGGTCGTGGTCTGGAAGATCCTGACCTGGACGGGTTACCGCTCGATTGCCATGTTCCTGTACCACACCGTGATGATCGCCGGTTTCGTCGCGGGCATGGTGGCCATGTACACCTGGATGGGGCTGGTGCGCGTCGGGATGCTGCTGTGGCAAGGCGCCATCTGGCTGGTCAATGCCGCCATGACGGCCAACCCGGTGCTGCTGATCGTTGCCGGCATCGTCGCCCTGGGCGTGGCCGTTGTGGCTGCGATCGCCTACTGGGACCAGTGGACCGGCGCGCTGATGAATACGGCGGCTTTCCAGTGGATCAGCGCGCAGCTGCAGAGCCTTTCTGATTGGTTTGGCTCGATTGGCGGCTGGACTGGTGTGGCTAGCGCGGCTTGGAGCGGCATCGTGGCCATCTTCAAGAACTCCATCAACAGTCTGATCGGGATGCTCAACAAGATCCCGGGCGTAGAGATCGACACTGTTTTCAGCGATTTGCCGAAGGTCCCTCAGATCCCGGGAGCATCAATGCCCGCGGCCGTTGCTCCGACCCTGGGTGACCAGGCTGAGCAAACGCGGCAGCGACTGAATCAATCCGGCACAGGCATCAGCCCGAAAGGCCCCTCGGCTGTACCGCCTGGCGGCCTGCTGCGATCGATCCAGAACACCACCAATAACAGCAGCGAGCAGAACAAGAAGCTGCAAGTCGAGAACATGAACATCACCACCAGCAAGGCCATCACCCCGCTGGAAGTCGAAAACATGATGAATATGGCGATTGGCTGATGGGCATCTACATCGATCTGCTGATCACCAACAACGACCTGACTCTGGACCCCTCGAACCAGCCTTTGCTGGTCGAGGACCGGGCCAGCATCGCCCAGGACATTGGCCACATGATCCGCGACAGCGGCCTACTGGTGACCCTTATGGCCGAGCGTGACCGCTTTCGCCGCACCGACTGTATCAAGCAGCTGGAGCTGCTGGTGGAGGAAGACGAGCGGCTGGTACCCGGCACCGTCCAGATAATTGAAACCGGCAGCGGCCAGTACTTGGTCACTGCCACCACTGTTGCATTCGGAGCTGTCGAGGTAGTCCTGTGAGTGACGTTGATTTCAAGAAAGCCCTGCAGGATGCTGGCGTGCCTACCACCGAGGCGGGGCTGCGTGCTGCCTGGGAGAAAGAGGTAGCCGCCCAGGGCAGCAAGTTGAGTAACACCAGCTCCTGGTCGCCGTTCTGGCGACTGGTGACCGCCATCGTGACCAAGCCCGTCATGTGGCTGATCGAGTTCATCGCCGGTACCGTCCTGCCGAACTTCTTCGTTAAGACCGCGACCGGGACCTGGCTCGACATGCTGGCCTGGGCGGTGAACGTCACTCGCAAGCCGTCTACCAAGGCCGAGGGCCAGCTGCTGTTCACCCGCAGCGCCGTCGCCGGCGTGCTCGAGATCCCAGCGGGAACGCGTGTCCAGTCGGTGGCCATCAACGGCAACGTGTACGTTCTGGTCACCACTGCCGCCGCCCAGTTCCTCGACGGTGACGCCCAGGTGCTGGTCCCGGCCGAGGCCACCGAAGCCGGCAGCGGCTACAACCTCGCCCCGGGCTACTACTCGATCTTGCCCGAGCCGATCCCGGGCGTGATCCAGGTAGTGAATGCTGACGGCTGGCTGACCACGCCCGGCGCCGATACCGAGCATGACGACGACCTGCGCCTGCGCACCCGCAACCAGTTCAGCGCCGTGAACCAGTGGCACACCGATGCCGTATACCGGGCCATCATCGCCTCGTTCCCGGGCGTGGAGCCTGACGGCGTGTACTTCGAGCACAACGCCCCACGCGGCCCGGGCAGCGCTAATGCCTTCGTCCTGTTCGAAGCGGGATCGCCGGCGGAGAGCTACCTGGCCACCATCAATGCGTACATCCGCGACCAGGGCCAGCACGGGCACGGCGACGACCTCCTGGTGCAAGAAATGCCCCCAACCCTGCACACGGTGCGGGTAGTGGTCTGGCCCCGGGCCACGGTAGGCGCCGAACGGCAGCAGGCGCTGCTCGATGACATCGAGCTCTTCATCCGTGCGGCCTTCCGCGAAAGCTCGGACCGCGACTATCAGCCAACCCTGACCTATCCACAGGCCCGGTTCTCATTCAGCCGCCTGGGCGAGGAGCTGCACGAACAGTTCGCCGGCATCGAGTCGCTGCACTTCGACAACGACGACATCCTGTCGGAGCTGACCATTCCCCGCCTGTCTGGCGTCCAGGTGGTGCTCGGTGATTAAGATCAAGCTGCCGTTCTGGCTGGAAGGCGTCGAGCTGACCAAGCTCAAGAACGCCGCACAGTCCTGGTGGGAAAAGGTCGAGCAGTGGCTGAACTGGCCGCTCCTGCAGATCGATGCCGAAACCTGCCATATGACCGTGCTCGATCTCCTCGCTTGGCAGCGCGACATCCAGCGCTTCCAGGGCGAACCGGAAACCCTGTATCGCCTGCGCGTGAAGTACGCCTTTATCAATGCCGTCGAGGCCGGCAGCACCGCCGGCATGATCTGGATCTTCCAGCGGCTGG
>Ga0213822_1000391_pt1 | contig 34967 bp, 17 predicted proteins | sample MC6MC0908MG_FD_179872 | JGI IMG/M metagenome (GOLD analysis project Ga0213822, IMG submission 179872) | Enriched soil aggregate microbial communities from Iowa State University, Ames, United States - MC6-MC0908-MG | ecosystem: Environmental > Terrestrial > Soil > Unclassified | place: USA: Iowa... | reverse complement strand
CACGACCTTGCCAAGGTCGGGGTCGCGAGTTCGAGTCTCGTTTCCCGCTCCAGTTTAAATACTGTGGCGTCTATGCGGTGCAGTGGTGGTGAAGGTCTTCATGGCGCTTCACGCCAATAGCGGTAAAGCTTCAAAATGCGGGAATAGCTCAGTTGGTAGAGCACGACCTTGCCAAGGTCGGGGTCGCGAGTTCGAGTCTCGTTTCCCGCTCCAATTTAAAAAACCACTCCTTCTGGAGTGGTTTTTTTTTGCCTTCAACTTACCAGTTGTACTTGCACATACGGGAACGGTATCCAGCTGCTTTTGCTGTCCACGCTGAGAAAGGCCTCGACCTCCAGCCACGTGCCGATAGCGAACACGCCCAGCGCTGCAGGGGTTACCGTGCCCACGGTCATGGCGCCGGTTGGCGAAGGCACCGGGGTCGCGTCGGCGACCACGACGGGCTGGTTGCTACCATCGTTTCGCTTGCCGGTGATGTACAGCCTGACAAACTGGCCGGTATCCCTGAGGGACCAGCCGGTCGGCAGGGTAAAGGTGGCTTGCGTACCCATTGCGCTCAGGCTCAGCTTGTCACCCTGGATAGCAACACTTTGCGGGTGGGGCAAGTTGCGGGGCGCCTGCACCGTCAACGCGTGAGGCCGGGAGGTATGATCAACGCCGCGGCGGGTCACCTCGAAATACAGCACAAGTTCGCTGCCCATGCGGGCTGCAACGTTCGCCTTGGGTATGGGGCACTCAATGGCACCGGCCACCACCTCGACAGGTGCGTCATAGGCACCGTGATCCCCCGGGTTTCCCCAGAACACCCTTACGGTGTCAGTCGGTTCGAAGCGGTTGTCGGCTTTGATGACGATGGTTGCGCCAGTCAAGGCCCGCGCCGGGTCCAGCGTGCTGCTGTCGCCGGTGCTGCCCGTTTCTTTCAGGTAGGGTGCGGAGAAATTGATCGGCAGAGGTGTGGGCTTGGCGTCGAGGGTGACGGCCTGCGAGCGCTGTATGGGCGTGCCTGCACGGTCCTGAACCGTGTAGTGGGCGTAGCGCGTGCCGTCCCCCATGTCACGGATGTGCCTGCCCGGGAATAGGATTGTCAGCGGTTGGCCGATGTCGTTCGGTGCCAGGGTCCGGTTGCCGGCCTGGTCCGTGCCGCCGGGGGTAGTGGTCCAGTACCAGGTCAGTACGTCACCCGGGCTGATGCCCACGTAAAGGGGCACGGTGGCCTCAAGCTCTTCACCGTGCGCCACCAGGTAGGCGTCCGTGACACCGGCGCGGATCACCTCGGGGTCGAATACCAGCGTGTTGTCGGCGGGTAGCTCGGGGGGCGTCCTGTCGATGGTGATGGTGATGGGAGCGCTACGCGAACGGTGTTCGTTGTAAAGCTCCAGCTCGTATTCCAGCGTGTGCCGCCCCTCTATAAGCAGCAGGGCCTGTGGAACAAGGAGGAACAGGTCGTCTTCACGAACCGGTTCCGTCCAGGCCTTCTGAGCGGCTACGGCATCGTCCCAGTACAGTGTGACGGTTTCGGGTTCGTCGGGCGCGGGTTGGGAGTTTTCCCACATCGCGAACCCTACGTTCAAGTCCTGCTGCGTGGCGCTGTAGCGCAGCAGATTGATTTCGCCACCTTCGACGTCTGGCAGCAGTGCTTCTATCCGGGGCGGGGCGAGCTCGCTGGCCTGGGCCTTGTGCCCTGTGAAACGGGCCAGAAGTGAACGCATCAGGGTAATCAAAGGCATGGCTTGATCTCCAGAAATGAACGAACACCGGGTGTTGCCCTGAGCCCTGCGTGCGCCGGGCGGCGCCGCAGGGTGGTGCAATCACCAGTTGTAACGGACGCCCACGCTCACCCCCCAGGGTTGTTCGAGTCGTTCGCCGTTGGCGTAGTCGAATTCGGCATGTGCCTGCCATTGCTGCGACCAGGCTGCGACAATGCCCGCGCCCAGCTCGGCGCGGGTACCGGCCAGGTCGTTGTGGAAACTGTTGCCATTTACCCGCACCTGGTTGCCGTTGACGAATTCTTGGGCGACGGCAGCCCGCAGGTAGGGCTGAATCATGCGCCCTTCGCCGTAATCGAACGTGCGCCCGGCGGTTGTGCCCAGCTTGCCCTGCAGCGAGTGGGTGTCGTCGCCGCTGGCGCGCAGCCCGTTGTCCAGGTGGTAGGACTGCCCCTTGATGGTCATGGCCGCCAGCTGTACATAAGGCTCGACAAAGTAGCCATCGCCCAGCTTCAGGTGCCGGCCCGCTTCGAGCGACAGGCCAACCCCGTGGTTGCTGTAGTCGCCCTTGGTTTTGCTGCCGTCGCTCAGTTGCACTTCGGCGCGGTTCTGGTAACGGTTGAGTTTGGCAACGCCATCGAAGTAGTACCCGCTCTGCGGGTCGAGCCAGGTGGCATAGGCGCCCAGGTGGAAGCTGTCTACCTTGCCGCTGCTGCCGCCTTGCAGGTTGAGATCGGAGTTGCTGTAGCCTGCAGTCAAGCCGGCCAGCCAGTTGCCGTCGCCAACCGGCAGGCGGCCATCGGCACCGAACGACATGCCCTGTTGCCGCTGTTTGTAGCCAAAGCCCGAAGCAGAGGCGTTGTACTGGTTGCCGTAGCTGCGAACCCAGCCGCCGGCGGCGCCGTCGTTACGGCGTACTTCGCCCATGCGGCTGCGCAGGGTGGTGAGCTCGCCATACCAGACAGTAGGGGCGGTGTTGGCCAAGGCAAGGATGGTTTTGGTGCCGTTGCTGAGCGTGCGGGTCGAGGCATCCAGGTACCAGTCGTTGCCCCGTTGCACCAGGCCATAGGCAAAGGTACCCAGGTCTACCGGCCCGCCCGCCAGCGAGAAGTTCGCATCGCCGGCTTCGGTATGCACCATGTGCAGTTCGGTATCGGCCAGTGGGTCTTTGCCGGTGCTGGTCACCCGGATCTGATGATCACCGGTGGCGTTACCGGTCACTTCGAGCAGGTCGCTTTTACCGTCGGCAAAGTCGACGTTCATGATGAACGTGCCGTTGCCTTCCAGGTTGGCCACCTGCAAGGTGTAAAACTCGCCGTTGTCGCCAAACTGCACCGAGCCGCCGTCCATCGACAGGTCGTTGAGCTGGGCGTCGCCGGTCATGATCCACTGCCCTTCACTGTTCAGGGCCAGGCGGTCGAGGTTTTCCAGGCGGCCTTTGAGGGTGGCCTGATTGGCCAGCGTCAGTCTGCCGCTGCCCCCTTCTGCTACGACGATGTCACCTTCCAGCGCGCTGGCGCTCACCAGTATGTCGGCTGTGCCGACAGCGCCGACTTCTACCAGTATGCCGTTACCCGCCTTGAGGGTAGAGCCGTTCAATACATCGATTTTGGCGGCCGCTGGTGTGCTACCTATTGTGCCGACGGCGATAGCGGAACCGCTCTGGCCTTCTACATGGCTGGCATCCAGTACCAGTGTGCCGGTTCTGGCAGGCTGGCCACTGTCGCCACGGAAGCGGATACCGTCCTGGCCACCGACGATGCGGCTGCCTGCGCTGGCTTGCAGGTCGCCATCGAACAGGTTGGCCCCGACGCTGTTGGCGTTGGTACCCTGCAGCTGGCTGCCCGACAGGGTGACCAGGCTGTTGTTGATCACGGCACCAGCGGCGCCGCCGCTGATGACGCTGCCCAGCACATCGACGTTCGCTCCCCCACCAGCAGCCAAACCCTGTTGTGCGGATGTAACGCGGCTATTGTTCAGGGTGGCTGCACCGCTGTTCAGCCGGATGCCTGCGGCAGCGCCTGTCGCATTGACTTGGCTGGCATCGAGCACCAGCCTCGAACCGGCCTCCACGCGAATGTCGCGGGTGGTGGCGCCGTTTGCCGTGAGGGTGGCGGCGTTGGTTACCGTGAAATTGTCTGGCGCGGTGGTGTTGTCGATGGTTGTATCGGCATCGATGATGGTTTGCGACCAACTGTCCGGGCTCAGTAATAGAAGGGGGCCCAAGGAAGCAGCGCGCAGTGCCTGGCGAAGGGGAGAAGGGCGAGGTGTTGACATGCGGATACCTTTGGTTTGTCCGGTTAGGAAACGGGTCGGCCGCTGCCAAGGGGCTGACCAAGGGCACCAAAGTCTAGGGATTTCGCGACATAATCCTGTAGGAAAAGCCCTATTATTGGCATCGACTATTCCTGCAAATGATGGGCTGCGAGTAACCCCGTCAGCCCATCATCGGCACCCTGTCAGGGGGCGGGCGGGATTGGGCATGTCCCGGAGCCGGTACCCAGGCTTACGACGGTCTCGATAGGCTCCGAATGCACGGGCTCGCCGTTGAAATCCAAGCTGTACTGGACGCGACCGCGACCGTCCTGCCCAAAGCCGGTGGGATCGTAGATGGGCAGGATGTGCGTGTCGTAGGGTTTGACGTCCCAGTCAAACCCCTCCTTCGCCTGGGCCGCCGTGATGGTGACTGGCTCGTCCAATCCGGCGTCTGGAATCGGGTTGTCACCGCTGCGGCCACCCCAGGCGGTCCACGACATGTTTACCACGCCGCCTGAAGGCAGGTATTTATCAAGCGGACCGACAGACACCTTGAAGGCGGGCTCGCCGGCCGGATTGTCCGAGTCTTCCCAAAGCGAGTCGCAGTTGAGCCAGCCTCTAGAGGATGTCCGTTTGAACACGGCAGGGGCGAGTACGATGGTCACGGCGTCAACATCGACCAAGGCGCTGAGCGAGCGTCGTTCGTTGCCGGCCCCCGTTGGCTTGCGAATGGTGTAGTGCACCGGCAGTTCGGGGTTATTGCCTGCCGCCTCGATCAAGGCCCAGGGGATGCTCACCTGGATCTCTGGGTCAGCGCTGGTATCGACGGTGTGCTGGGCATCGGGCACTTGTGTGCCGTCCCAGTAGAACTCCACCAGTTCACCATCCTTGGCATTGGGATAGAGCGTGAACGTGAGCTTGGCAGGTTGGCCTGCGTCGCTGCGGTCCAGCACGTTGTCGGTTTCCGACACCGCACCCTGGACCACGGGGGCCAGCAGATCAGGGTGAACCGGATCTGGCCAATCAGGGCCGGGGTCGACGGGGCCGGCGACCGAGAAGTCGACATCCACTTCGGTACGGTTCGGGCCATAGGCTACTCGATGGCGCAGAATCCGATAGCTGACCGGGGTTGGTACCACGGTGTCGGAAGCGCCATAGGCCAAACGCAGGTTCTCAGCAGGTATGGAAATGGGCACGGGGAATGCGCGTGAGCCAATTTGTTCGACGATTACGTCGGTGGCACCCCATGTCACTTCAACGTTATCAGTGTTCAGATGATTGTCGAACTGCGGTATTTCGACCGTGACACCCGTTTGCGCATCGGCCAGGTCGATCAGGCCGTCTGCCGCCAGTGGCACTACCGGGTCTTGCAGGTTGAGGGGTAATTCACCCAGGTTTACATCGACCTCGACGGGCAGCCCAATATTGCTGAGGTTGGTGGCTTTGTCTGCCAGCAGATAGGAAACATAGAACAGGCCATCGCCGAATGCTTCTATCTTGTCCTTGGCAATCAGTAGTTCTCTATTGGCAGGTAGCGTGCCTTGGTCTATCGGCGCCGGTATTTGGCCTTCCTGGAGAGGCGTAGAGGTGTAAAAAAGCGCGTAGGTATCTTTTGCATCCTGGCCCTCATAGGCAGGAAGTGTAACTTTAAGGCCTGTTGGGTTTGTTGTGAAGAATGCATCGGTAATCAAGTTGCCGGCCAGCACTGCTTGTGCAGGAAACTCTCTGCCCCACGGCGGTGTTTTGTCAAAAATGAGACTGATGGCGTTGGAGTATTCGGGCGTGTCGCTGTTGTACTTATCGATACGGTAGCGAAGTTTTCGCTCGCCGTCAGATGGGTACTCGTCTTGAGGTATTTCAGCGGTCAGGGGGAACGTTGTGTCAGCATCGCACTGATGGGCGATACCCACTTCCTGGAAAGCACCCACCTGACCCGAGCCGTCCACCCTGGCCATTTCCAGTTGCAGTACGTCGTAATCGTCAAAGCCTGGTTCTGGCAGGTTTTCCCACTCGTTGATGGAGACCGGCAAATCGGCATCGAGGGCATCCCTGTGCAGCGTGCCGTCATCGGGATCTACGATATGTTCAACATGCGGATCATCCAATGCCAAGGGCTTGCGCGCGGCCAGTCTGGCAACACGCTGTTTTTGATAATCAAGACGTACCTTGGCTGCAAGCAGCCGTGCCGAGTCGTTGCTCATACAGATTGCTCCCACACATTGGACGATAGGGGTAACGGGCCATGCCGGGAAGTTGGGTTGGCACGCTACCGGTTGTTGGTGAAATCAGGCTAGCGTGGCGTGGAAGTAGGGGATACTGGTAAAAATGCTAGGTGAGAGGTAGAAAAGCTTGAGTGCGATATATAAAGACCCCGACAGGCACAGTTGTAGTTTTTTGGCTACGAACGTCCTGGCGGGGCGAGCTAGTTATGCTGAGTTGTTAACGCTATAAAATGGGACTAGAAGGACACACTCGCTCTTCGTGGCTCACCGGGCGGCGCACCGCGAAGGAATCTGTCATGTTCAACCATTTGGCGACGTGCATTTTCGCGGAACGCATTGGCGCCTGGTTTCGAATTTGGAATTGGGCGCCGGGGCAGATCGCCCTCTTGTGACATTTTACCTAGCGTCCACCCCGCAATGCGCGCATTACGATCTCTGAACGCCTTCCAGACCGTAGTGCCAAGTGACCGCACTCCATTCGCAAGCCCCAAGCCAACACTCGCCAGGGCCAGGTACTGCGCCCAATTTGCCGCATGCTCATTGTTGCCAATGGCCGCGACTGTCTGTGCTACCGTACCCGCAATTGCCAACGCCGCAGTAGCCGTACTCATGATCGCTCCTGCAATCGTGGTGCCGGCAGCTTTGGCCAGGACGGACCCCACCAGGCCGGCGGATCCGCCCGCAGCAACGGTTGCGGCTGCCGATGACACTGCACTCGCCGCCGCCGGGCCCAAGGCGCCCACTGCGGCCAGCGATGCACCTGCGGTGACCACGGCGGCGATGGTGGCTATTACCGCAATGCCCACCCACATCCAAACCATCCAGCCGCCGCCGCCGCCGCCCTTGCGTCCCAGCCAGTTTGGATCATCTTCGTCGGGACGCCGTGGCCTGCCGCCGCCTCCCGACGCTGTCATGCCGGTGGGGTCGCGCAGGGCAATCGGGTTGTTGAGGCAGTAGCTGTAGGGGTTCAACTCGCCGGTTTCGAACACGCTACGGGGGTCGGGGCTGTTGAAACGCCTGAGCCCAGGGTTGTAGGCGCGCACACCGCGCCCCAGCATATACCAGTCACTGCCCTCATCCAGCGCTTCACCGTTGAAGCCCAGATGGCTGTGCAGGGGCACGGTGGTGTGCCGCTGGCCGTAAGCGCTGTAGCGGATGTCGCGAACCTTGCCGGCGTCGCATTCGGCAATCACACTGTGGCTTGCATCGGTCTGCAGCAACAGCGTTCTGGCGGGTGATTCGCTTTGCTGGGCCAGCGGCATATCGGCATGGAAGCTGAAACGCGTACACATGCCGTCCTGGATGGCCAGGCTAAGGCGGTTCTCATCGAACCAAAGCTGCCTCGGCGGGGCACTGCCTACCTGGCTGGTCAGTATTTGCCCTTCACCGTCGTATTGGTATCGGTTTTGGCCATCAACCTGCAGCAAGCGGCTTTCTTCGTCGTACTCCAATGGCCGGCCGCGCTGGTCCACCGTCAGGTTACCGTTTTGGTCATGGCTGAACGTCAATTCCGACGAGGTGTCCTGGATGGTAATTCTCAGTTTCTCCAGCAGGAAACGGTCATCCTGTTTGTAGGTATACGCCGCCATTTCGGTAGTATCGTCTTCGAAAGTGGTCAGGCAATTACGGATGTTGTCGATGCTGTCGTAACGGAAAACCTGCATGCGGATTTTGCGCTTGGCCTTGTCCTCGGGCAGCTGGCTGCCGCTGTATTTCACGTTGCTCAACCTGCCGCGCGGGTCGTAGGTAAATTCCTCCTTGAGCACCAAGAACCGCCCTTCGTGCAACATGCGGTTCTCGACCAGGTTGTCCTTGCCCCACGTCTGTTGCAATTTACGTACCGGCCTCCCAGCGAGGTGCTGGGTACGCAAACATTCACGCCCATGGTCGTCATACCCGAGGGACGTGGTCAGTGTGCTGCCGTTGCTGGTGTCGGTGCTGGCGACTGTCACTAGCCTGCCCAGGTCGTTGTACGCGAACGTTGCCTGCAGGTTGCCCTCGCGGGTGGACGCGAGGCGGCCCCGGTCATCGTACTCGTGCTCGGCGGTCATGCCCCCGGCATCCGTGCGCGACTTCAAGCGGTTGTAGAACGTGTTGACATAGCCTACCGTGCGCTGCGCCTCACCGGGTTTGTGCAGGGTTTCGCCGATCAACTGATCATGCACGTTGTACTGGTAGACACGGTTGCCATGGGCACCGCGTGATTCTTTCATCATGGCCGTGACCGGGTCATAGACGAACTCGGTCTTCGAGTTGTTCACGCTGTGGTGGGTGGGGAAGGGCGACCGAGCCAGGTCGTACTGATAATTGATGGTATCGCCTGCACCGGTGACCCTGGCCTTCTGCACCGATTGGCCAGGTACATATTCGAAGCCCTCGGTGCGTTTGCCGATGGTGAGCGAAGTCACCTTGCCCACGCCGTTGTAGCACTGCCTGCCCACCTCGAAGGGCGGCTCCGACCCGGCGTTGGAGATGGCCGTGATCGAGGTTGCCCACTCGCCGTCCGTATGGGGCGCATAGCGATGCTCGACGCGGGTATCGTCTGGCAGCACGCTGGCAGCCATACGCCCGAACGCGTCGTATTCGAATGCGGTCTTGTGGTTGCGTTCATCGACCTTGCCCACACATTGCCCGAGGCCGTCGTAGGTCATGGACTGTTGCGCCTCGACGCTATCGTCCAGGCTCAGCCGCTCAACCCGCACGGGTTTCTCGAACGCATTGCTCCAGGTCCTGACCTTTTCACTTTTCAGCGTTTGTTGCGCGACCTGCAACCACGTTGTCTTGCAGATATTCTTGTGTGCATCTTCTTCGGTGGGGTCGAAAAGCACGTGCTCCTGTACGTTATCGCCGCGGATCACGACATTGCGCGCTTCCCAACTGTCGTACAGGTATCTCTGCGACAGGAATTGCACGTGGGTGGGGAAGCGTTGTGCATTCAGCCAGTCGTACTGGCGCTCTTCCAGTTCCCGGCCCCAGGCGTCGTGCAGCAACTCCGTGACCAGGAACAGGCGTCTTGGCGTTTCTGGGTCTACATGGCTGGACAACGCCTGGTGTTCGCGGCCCAATCCGTCGTACCGGGTTTCAGTAACCACCGCTGTGGGCGAGGTGAAGCGTTGGTAGGCCTGATCCCGCTCATCCGCACACAGATAGTATTCATTACTGCGCACGGCTTCGCTGTCGTCCCCGCCGGCAACAATTTCATAGACGGGGCGCCGCAGCTGGTCGAGTACGGTGCGGTGCTCAACCTGGTCTTCGTTGATGTTCTGTAGCAGTTCCCCCGACAGCAGCGAATGGCCTTCGCTGGTCTGCAGGCTCGTATTGTCATGGCCTACCGTGGTCAGCACAGTTTTGAAAACGCCAACCGAAGGCAAGTCATGCAAGCGCTCGTCACGCATCTGGCTCCATTCGAGCGTTTCGAACTGGTAGGCGTATTCGACAGCGGTCTCCAGCATTAGCGGCTGGTCGGGTTCGTCGCCAGCCGGGTTAGGGAAGCCGACGACGCGCTTCTTCAGGCGACCATGGCGCAAAGGCTCTTCCGGCACGGGGCTTTCGCCTTCCTGCTCGTAATAGTCATAGGTGGTAACTTTGAGTGTGTTGTCGCCGTTCGTCAGCGTTTCGCTTGCAAGGCCGCACCAGTTCTCCTGCCGGGTTGCTTCACTGCTGCTGGCCAGCACTTTGATTGCCTTGTAACGGCACGTGGTGACCAGCGTCGGGGCGCCGCCCGGGTGCCCGGCCGCAGGCGTCACGGTTTTCGTATGCAGGTCACATACGAACTTTTCAGCATTGCCAGGGTAGCCGTCGTCTCCGTTCCGGTACCAGCGGGAGGTTTCCACAATGCCATTAGCTGCTTTTTGCGTCAGCACATTGCCGTAGTCGTCGTATGTGGTGGTGACTTCTTCTTCACGCTGGCGGCTGCTATCGAGCACACGCCAGCGCGTTTGCACCTTGACTGGAAGCTGGCAGGCGTTGACCTGTTCTTCGAAGCGCCCGGCCCTCAGGTCATACGAAATGGTTTTCTCTTCGATGTTGTTGCCGATGACCTCGGTGCTATCGCCATTCAACCTGCTGCCGCGATACACGGCCTCACGGGTGTTCAGATGAAACTTGTTGAATTCGCGGACGGTGCTGCGCACCGGTTTGTCATCGACCCAGAGCGTCTCGGTGGTGGCGTAGTTATAGTCCATCGCCTGGCGGAACAGGTTGTCCAGGCCGTCGTCGCGCCAGTCCAGCCTTACGTTGCCACCCAGGAAGTTATGGCCGTTGCTGGAGTAGGTGTAACGCGTGTCGATCGCCGGTTGCCCATGGCCCGGGTGTTGTAGGTGCCGGGTCACCCGCGGCAACGGAGTAATGCCCGAACCGATCGGGAACAGGTGGCCGCCATCACCGTAGGCAATCTCCTCGAAACCGCCTGCGGGGGTGCGGACCGTACTGATGCAGTCCACGTTTCGCACGCGGTCATAGGTGAAGCGCCAGCTTGCCAGGTTCTCGGTGGGCAGTTCGATGCGGTCTACTCGGTTGTTGCTGCCCAATACCATGGTGTATGTGGCGCTGCCAGCGTCCGAGGGCAATGTCAGCCCGACCCGGTTGCCGGTGCGGCTCACGTCCAGCAGGGTGACACCTTTCATGTCGGTGATCTTGGTCAACATTGGGAAGCCGGCATAGGTGCCGTACTCCAGGTTTAGCCAGTGCCCCTGACGGCTGAAGATACGGGTCGCCACAGCCCTGGCCTGTGCGCCCGTGCCTTTCGGTTCGAGCACCTCCACCATGCCGGAACGGTGCACTACCCGCCATCGGTTCTCAGCGTCCTCGTAAAGATGGAACGTGTCGATTTTCTTTTCCGACATTGTCAACTGGTTATCGCCGGCGCGGCCATCGGCTTTGAAGGTTTCGCCGTTGGCCAGTGAAATGATTCGGCGTCCGCGGGCGGGGTCGAACTCGGAGGTTGGCAAGCTCCAGCCGCTGCCATAACCACGGTCGTGCAGGTTCAATGGGCTGTAGCGTAAATACAAGTCGATTTCAGGCGCCAGCAGGTCACTGCCGTTAAACGCGGAAAGCTCAACGCGGAAGGAATAGAGCCCTGTTCGCGGGTCGACACCATTTTGTATGTGGTTAAAAAAATTGAATGCATTGGAACTGATGCTGGATTCGGTCGCCATGAGGTGCGCTCCAGAGGCTGTAGGGTACGGAATTCATGAGCTTGGGTCCTCACACTAACAAACACCGCCGCCGCCGCCACCTGTTAAAAGTGCTAGTTCCGGCCGTGCCGGCACAGGTGTAAAAAGTCCCCATCGTGGTCGGCCAGCGCAGCAAGTGCCGATTTAAAAGTACAAAGGGGATCAGCAAATGGACGACGTTTGCAAACATCAGGGTTTTCAAAAGGGCGCCTATGAAGCCGCAACGGCAGCGCTACCGGCACCCAGTGTTCCGCTGCTGGACGGTGACTCGCTGGACCTGGACAAGCTGGGGCCTGACGACCTCAAGACTTATATAAAATACCCGGGCCTGGCACTGGGCGATCGGGTATGGCCGCGTTTTTTCGGTTGCGGTGCAGCCGGTGAGATATTTGACCGCGACCCAACGCCACAGGAGGTGGATAAGTTGGAGCCTGACGGCAGTTTCCTGCTCGAGATAGACAATAGTCTGTTAAAAAGTCTGGATAAAGGCGTCGCGTTCTACTCGTATGCTATAAACGTTGTTGCCCAAGAGGCACCCACGTCGCGTGACGTGGAGGAATCCTCTACACGGTTGTTGTTTTATATAAACAAACAAGCTGAACCGGCGTTGTCGTTACCGTTGCCTCACTTTGTGGAAAGTGATGGGCTTGAAATTGATTTGACGCGTGTAAGTGGGGATGGTCAAGTCATTACCACCAATTATCCATTCATGGCGGTGGATGACCAAGTGAAGCTTTCATGGAATGACGAATTTGGTTTTCCAGAGACGTTCACAAAAACGCTAACAGCAGAAGATTTGGGAAATCCTCTGGTGTGGCGGATTGATTCGTCCTATTTGCAGATGGCTGGCGCCTGGTGCGAACTGGCGTATTCCATTCACTATGGGAGCGGGGAAAGCCACTCCCCTGTGCAGCGCTTCGCTATCGTAACCAGTGGGGGCGGGCAATTACCCAGCCTGCCGGCCCCTGAAGTACCTGGCCACAGTGGCGGCATGCTCGACCCAAGCGAGTACCAGCAGGGGTTGCCAGTGAAGGTGGAAGACTACGGTACGCAGGTCGGCGATGAATTGTTGCTGACAGCCGCCGGTCAGCAAGTTAGCCGCGCCACGCTTCGCATTGATAGTTCGATACTGGACAGCGGTCGCTTGCATTTCAGGGTGCCGGGTGAGTGGTTGCAGGCGCATGTAGGGGAAGCTGTAAAACTGACCTGGCAATGGGCCCGGCTGGGCGCGGCTGCGGACTCCCTGCCACTGGATCTGGTGTTGCGTAAACCGCTGGATCTGAAGGTTCCATTCGTTGAAAACGCCACACCGCAGGATCCGGAAGATGATGAGGAAGTAGACCCGGACATGGAGCAGTTCGGCTTCCTGTTCCCGGACCGGCTCAGGCAGGGGGCTTATGCCGTAGTGCCTGCTGAATCCGACACAGGTAACGGCAAGATTACCATGCATTGGGAAGGGTTTGGCACAACCGGGAAGTACAGCACAGACCAGCCTACCGCTGGCAATAATTTAAGGTTCCAAATTCCTAGCGCCGCGGTGCCTGCAAACTTCGGCAGACGCGTCAAAGTGTTCTACACGGTAGAAGACGCCGACGGTGCGATACAGCCCTCGCCTGCGTATGGCCTTAAAGTTGAGAAGCTGACGGACACTGATTTTGAAGCCGTTCAGTGTCCGGACTATCCGAATGGGAATATTTCGCTAGCAAAGGTCGTGACAGGCGTTGCGTTTTATTTGAGCTCAAACAGTTGGCGCTTCTTCGCGGTCGGGCAAATAGTGCGTGTTTACGTAAAAGGCAAAGCAAAGGCTGGCGGGCTGTCACTGCCGGACGAAGTGATTCGGGATGATGTGCCGGTTTCTGAAGATGAATGGTTCAACGACGAGCTGAGGATGGACCTGGGCAAGGCGTACCTGGAAAAGCTTGAACTCAATGCGCCTTTCAATGTGTATGTAGAAGTCAGCTTCGATGAAGGGGACACGTTCGTGCCAGGCAAGTCGGCAGAGTTTAATTTAGTACCCTGATGCTGATAAGCACTGCGTGTGTCGGTCGCGATTAGGCGCGGCGGCGTACGGCGGTGGGTGATGATAAATATTACGAGGGTGACGAAATGGCAGAGTATAACTTTAGTGAATTATATGCGTGGTTAAAAGAACAGCCGCGCGCCCTGAACTGGGGGATGATTTCCTTCATGGACCGGAAGAAGTTGAACCTTCTTCTGCTGCAGGCTTACATACAGCGCTTCAAAACCAGCGCTTACCTGCCACCGATCACCGGGAGTATTCCAAATGGCGATGACCGGCGCTTTGCGCTGAACCAGTTCACACTGGATTGGCCACGGTTAGGCTTTGCGGGCATGCAGGCCAATGACTCCAAAGCGGGTTTGAAGATGCAGGTCATGTCGGGCACGCAGCTGGGTTTGCGCAGGGCCGGTGATGATTGGCAAGTGCGGGAAATCCGCGAAACCAGCCCGCTGCAAGGGCCCGAACTTAGCCTGGACCTGCTGCTTGCCAATGTACCTGGCGTGGTCGGCGAAGAGGGGCGTGTGCGACTCGACCTGAAAGAAAGTTCAGACTTCAAGTTGGAGGTGTCCGACGACGCTGGCGAGCAAAGGCTGGTGGGGGAATACTTCAAGCAAAAGTTCGAAGTTTTGGAGGATGACCAGCGTGTATTTCCGCTTGGCCAGATCGAAGCTGGCGGCAACCCGTTGCTGCAAGCCACATCATTTGCCCTGCGCACCCAGGCACGCGAGCGTGACCCGGAAGATGACGAGGGGGCGGTACTCGCGCTGCTGTGCTACGAGGGAGATGAAGAAGGGAATATACCCGGGCGTGATTTTCGTTATCTGATTCCCAAAGACAAGGCGTATGACGCTACGGTGCTGTTTGACCCCACGCGAATCATGCTGGCGCAGTTGCTTGAGTCCTTGAAGGGGATTGCAAACGACGTCGAGTTCAGGCTGGTTCGCGACGACAAGGGCAAGCCGATAGGGGCCGTCGCTTCGGGTGGGGAAATGGTGATCCCCGAACAGACACTGGTCCATGAGTTCGACACCGACCCAGGGATGGGGCCTTCCCGCCACATGATATTGAAGGTCAAGGTGTATGAGATGGTCTTGAAAATGACCGACGTATTTGAAGTGTCGGTAAATGACCAGACTGTTGAGGTCGCGTGGAAGGTTGCAGGTGTAATGGCCGTTATGCCATTGGATCTGGATGATGAAACGGGGAAGATAGGACCAGCGATACGCGAGTGGATGGATACTTCAGAATTTTACAAGCGTGCTGAGGATGATTTTGAATATAGCTTCAAGACTTCGTATGACCTTGAGGATGTCGATGGCGGCATTTTAAAGTTCAAGGGTATGGAAATGCGGGAGGACAAGGCGCCCGCGCCAAAGATTGGGGAAATCAAACAGTATCCGAGCCCTCCGCTTGATCCATTCTATCAACTCATCGTGGGTTTATTAACCGTCTATATGATAACCATGATGTTTGCCCTCGCGCTGATGCTGCAGGCCCTTATCGAAGCAAGTGACAACCCCGAACTCCCCAGTGTCGAGTCAATCTTGCGCAAGGCGTTTGAGAAAAACTTCCAGTTTTCCCAGTCCCTCAAGGAATTGGTCGATGAAACGATCAAGCTCTACTTCGGCAATGCCCTGATCGGCCAGGATCAGTTCGCACCGCGTGATATCGCCCTCTTTGGTGCTGTGAACCCGGCAGCCACCGCCTTTGCCGTCGACCCTATGGAGTATACCTTGGTGGTGGCAAGCACACCGAAACAGTTCAATACGGTCCCGGCGCACCCCGGCAAGCTACGTTGGGCATGCGAGCCCGTGCTGGACACTGTAGCCAGCGACCAGATCGGCGACATCAACCCGGATACGGGCCTCTATACCCCGCCTGGTGGGGAGGATTTTGATGGGGCATTTGTACGGGTGCGCATCCACGCAGAGCACAAGGACACCGGTTTTAAAAGTTCAGCCTTGATTACCGTGGTTAAATCTCGCGTGCAGATCAATCCGTTGGCTTATGTGACGCAGGTAAACGGCACTGTCAATTTGCAAGCCGGCTACCTCGGCGATGCCAACAACTTGAGATGGGCAGACCCCGCGTATGGCGAAGTGAACGCAAGCGGCAAAAACGCGGTGTACACCGCCCCGGCGGAAATGCCTCCCCTTGACCCGGACGACCCTGAGGAACTTGCCGCCTTTACCGTCGACGAGATTGTGCTGAGCGAAGCCGGGGCAAACAGTTCGGGTCATACCGCATTGGTCATCACTGAGAGCGCAATCAAACAACCGATGCAACTTCGACGGGAAGTAGACCCTGTCGCAGGCACGGTGAAGTTGACAGCCCTAATCAACGGCAGGGAGCAAGATCCTGCAAAGATCCAGTGGGACGTGAAGTACGGCTTGGGTACTGTTGACCCCGCCACGGGTGTGTATACCCACGATACATCCAGCAGCGATCAATTTGCCCTGATTACGGCAACGTTCGACACCCAGATGATTGGCATCTTCGACGGTTATGTACTGCAAACCCTGCCCCCGGCGAGGCTGGAAGATGCGGTGCAGGGGGTGGGTGCATTTCGAGTGCAGAAACAGCTAGAAGGAATGAAGTCATGAGCCTGAAAAAAAAGTTACTACTGGGTGATTGGCTGCCCACCAACCCGGACCTTTTGAATTGGGACAGCATCACAGGCCTGTCGCTGGCGGGTGGTAATACCGCGCTAAGGCAAACCCACGCAATCCATTTGAGCCAGGGGCATGAAATAGAGGGTGTTTCGGGCCAGCTTGAAATGGCCATGAGCGATATTGTTTATCACTTTGCGGGTTATCAGTTGTCGGGGCCGCAAGTGAACATTTCACGCGTGGCCTACGAAAGCGCCAGGCTGGACATGGTCGCCAACCTGTACGGTGGAACCCTTGTCGAAACCGAAGACACCTACAAGGTGCGCAGCCTTTCCGAGCATGACCCGCTGCTGGGCCTTGAGCTGAGGCAACAGGTTGGCGCCGACTTCAAGGATGGCGCGTTGGTGCTGGATATGTCCAAGGGCGAAAACATGCGCCTGGCCGTGAGCGAAGACGCAAGCGAACAGGGGCAGGCGGGTGAGTGGTTGCGCAAGCAACTACCCGCAGAGGCCGAAAAACTTGATTACGTCATGGTCAAAGGTGTGCCGGGGCAGGCGGAACTGGAGTTGAAAACTGCCTACCTTGGCACGCAAGCCGATGCTCAAGGCAAGGGCGATACGTTGGTGGTATTTGCCTCTTCGCAATACGGTAGTTCAGGTAACTTCCCGAATGCGCAGGGCGATTTCCCCAGGCTCTTGCCAGACACCCTCCTGCCTGATGCTGCGGTGCAGTTGATCAGTTCACGTCTGATGCATCGCAATGCCTTCCTGCCAGGCTTCACCCAGCTGCTTGAGGGGGGAAGCTTCAGCCATCGCATGGAAGAGGGACGGCTGGTAGAAGTGGTTGCCGACGCAGGCACGTTGCGAATACCCGCCACCACTTACCAGAGCAGTGGCTTCACCTTTACCGGTGAGGCCTTCCGCCTGGACGCGGCAGGTGGGTTCCAGGCCACGTTCGAGCTGGACATGGCCACCCAGCACTGGAACGGTGAGTGCACGGTCAAGTTCAGCTGCCTGCCCCACGGTGCCGATGTGCCGGATGTTTATACGGCAGATTTCAGCGTGTCCCTGCACCATCGCTTCTACTTGCTGGCCTCCGCCGAGGCTGGGCAGGGCTGGCTGGAAGGGCAGTTCTTCTCGCCTTGGCCTGAAGCACAAGAAGCACATGTGCTGCGTGGCCTGCCCGAGGGTGATGACAACGCAGAACTCCGATCGCAGGCAGAAGATTTTGCCGCTTACGCAGTGAAGCGGGCCATATTGCTGGCGCTTGCACAAAAACTCGACCCTGAGGCACCGGAGCGCTGGGTGGCTGCGCTGGCGTTCGGGGCGGGCCATAAAGTACAGCCTGAGCCTGCCGACCTGGCGTTTCCCGGGGCCTTGTCGGTACCGGGGGTGCTGGGGAGCGATGCCGGGTTTGTCATTCGTGACGATGCTGTGAACGTGCCTGCGGGCGGCTTTCATGAGTTCAACGTTGATAACCCGCAAAACCAGACGCTGACCTGGATGGCCGAAGCCCTCCCGGGTGGGCCCTCGCATCCTGGCACTTTTGACGATGGCAAATACCGGGCACCGCCCGCGCACACCCTGGAACGGCGTTCGGGCCAGGTGCTGGTGGTGGCCACCAATGAAGCGGGGCAGCGCAGCGTTGCCGTCGTCACGGTGGTGCGTCAGGCATTGTCGGCCAACCCGTACATCACTGTGATGCAAGCCGGCACGGAGCGTCTGCTGAGGGCTGGCGTGCTGGACGGTGCGTCACTTGATGCCAAGCCCTTGAAATGGACGATGGTCAATCACGACCCCGCCCACAGCGGTGAACAGCAAGAACAGGACCAGGGGCGGCGTTGCCTGTATACGGCCAAGGCCGCCGACCCAGGCAAGCACGATACCTACTGGTTGGAATCGTTCGAGGTGGAGCTTGAAGAGCCCTCTGCAAAACAGAGCGTGCATGTGCTTGTCACCCAGAGACCTCCGGGGCTGGTTGTGGCGTTGGCCGAGGAAGCCAAGGCCGATGGCAAGCTGCAGTTCGTCGCCTACGTGAATGGCAACCCGGTAGATGCCAAGTGGAGACTGGGCGTGGGCACGGGGCAAATCGACCCCGACACGGGCCTTTATGAACCTGCGCAGGGCGGTGCCCAATCCCCGGGCATCCTGGTTTTTGCAACCTTCGACTCAGGTGAGTTCGGTGTGTTCGAAGGGCACCAGATCATGCCGTTGCAGGCCACCCGCTTTACCGGCTTGAGCCGCCAGATGCTGGCGCCGAAGACTCGCTCGGTATGACCACCAGCGCTAATTTTCAGGAGAGTGTCATGTCTGTAAATCCTATCGAGCATGTATTGGCGCGTATGGACCGGCGCAATATTACCCAAGGTTGGGGCGCCGTCGCGGCGTTCAGCCGCTCGCGCCTGAACGACCTGCTGCATGAACAGTACCGGCAGCGCCTGGGTACATTGAATTTCGTGCCGCTGTTCAATGCCGACGTCTACCACCAGGACCATATCCGCACCCGAAGCGTGCTGCGCAAGATCGAGTTTGGCGCGCCGTTGCTGTCGTTTACCAATGCCTCGCTCACCGATTCCAGAGCGCAGCTTACCTTCCCCATCCTGGCCGGGGTCTACAGTGTGCAATCGCCATTGGCCGAGAACCTGCTGACGCGCTTCATCATCGATGAATCGATGGGTTACTCACTGGTGATTTCGGTTGAGCTTCGCCTCGTGACCGGTGAAATCGACCGTCGCGGCAGGGTCACCCTTGACCTGGCCGAAGCGTCCGAGTTCAGCTGCAACCTGGCTGGGGAAGACCCGCACGTCAATGGCCTGATCGCTGCAGCCATCCAGGCACAGTTCAAAGATTTGCCCGCGCACCGGGGCCAGTTTGAACTCGGTATGCTTGACTTTTCGGGCTATTCGCCACTGTCGCCCACGCACTTTCGCATCCGGACGCAGCCGGCGCCAGGCGCCCAAACCCTGGGAGCAGCGAATTACGGTGATGGCGCGGTGCTGACGTTCATTCAGCTGCGGGCAAACACGGGCCCGGGCGAGCTGCCTGAGCATTCATTCCCCTACCTGATTCCTGATGATCTCAACGACGATGGCAGTGAGCGCTACTCGGCGACGATGGTCGTGGACAAAGCCCTGCTTGAGCATGTACGGGATGATCGGCTGGATGTGTTGGCATCGATACTGTTTGCCACGTCGCACAAATTTGTCGAGCGGGAGCGGCACACACCACACGACCTTGCGGTATTTGGCAGCATTGCAGCGGTCGCCCCCCTGTACAGCGTTGACCCGCAGACAAAAACGGTGCGTGCGGGCGACTCGGTGAAATTTACCTTGCGCGACCAGGCAGGGCATCAAGTACCTGCCACCAAATGGTCTGCCCAGAGCCGCCAGAGCCATGCGGCAGAGGGGGATGGCAAGATCGACGCCAACGGTATGTACCAGGCCATCGGGGTCGAGGGCATCGGCCACCACAGTTTGACGATTGTGGTCACGGCAGAACTTACCGTGGGTAACACTATCCATCGGGCGAGCGCGCAGGTGATCGTGCAGTTCGAGCAAGTGCAGGTGGCGCCGCGGGTGGGTGTGTTTGCCTCGCGTATACCCATGGCCCTGGGTGCCGCCATGCCGGTAGATGATATCGAGTGGTCTCTGCTTGGCACCGAGCGTGGTCAGCTTGCCCAGGCGCACGGCAACCGGACCGTTTTCACCGCCGAGAACGCTGCCAACCGGCGCCAGCTGAGTGTTCAGCAGGTGCAAGCCAAGGGCGGCGAGCAGCGTATGTCGGCGCTGGTCATGCTCAATGGCTTGCAGTCGATGGTCATTGACCCTGTGCGTGCCAAGGGCCTGGAGCCGGGCGAGGTGGTGACGTTGGCGGAACGAGACCCGGCGTTGCTGCCAGGCGCACGTCGGCGCTGGCAGCTGATTGGGCCAGGTACGCTTGATGAAGCGGGCAACTACACGGCACCTTCGGGCGACGAACAGGGCACCAGCGTGGTGACCTGTGAGTTGGTGCAGAACGGCGTGGTGCTGGCTGCCGGCTACAGCCTGTTGGAGTTTGGTGAAGCACAACTGGAAGAAGAAGGCACCTGGATCAAGTTGGCCAGCTACAAGATCAGCATACCGGGCGGGGGCGAGCAGGGCGCCAAGGGGGACGTGCTGAACAACGGCTTCCAGTCATTGCGCCTGCAAGCCGTCGTCCAAACCGAAGCAGTAGACGGCAGGTATTATCGGCTCAGTGCGGATGAGCGCGCCAGCATCGGCTTGAACAACTTGATCAGTAAACAGCGACTGGTTGCGCTCAATGATGATAACCCCAGCGGCGGCATAGAAAAGAACTCCCCGTTGAAATGGGCTACCCGCCAAGTACCAAACCGTTTTGAGCATCCCTATGGACAATTGGCCGAGGGTGCCCTGCCAGCCAATGAAGAGGGCATTACCCGACAGGATATTTATCTTCACTGCGCCGAGCGGGCCGGGTCGGCGAACGAATTCTACAGTACGTTCTATGTCGATGCCGGAGGAACAGAATCTTCCGATGATGGTAGCAATGGGGTGGGGACCAAGGTCGAAGTGATACCCAAGGCGCCCCCTGACTTTGGCGATGGAAACTATACGCTGACGCGTGTACGTGTGGAGGGCGGAACGGGTGACCCGAACGAACCCGGTGATCCCGCTTTCGACCTTTGGTTAAGAACGCTGGATTATTGGGCGTTCAAGTTCATCGGCAGCCGCTTTTTGACCGTCGAGTTCCTGGAGCAGCAGATATCGGACCCGCACCTGAGCCAATCCGCAATACGTTGGGAGTCCGAGCACCGTAACGAGATCATGTTCAGTTTTACCGGTTCCATCTTCCGGGACAGATTGGCCAAGGACGACGAGAAGTGGCAATCCCGAGATGTCAATATTCACTTTGACGATGACCTGGTCGCCTTGATGGGCCCGCGTCCGGAGCTCAATAGCAAAGTAAGTCTGACGAACTTTGAAGAAGGCAGCCTGGTAATCACTAATCATCGGGTGCCGGATTTCGCTTACAAGCCATCAAACACCCCTGAGCGTGACCACCTTGCGCGCGATGTCGTGGTGTTACTGCGTGACCGACAGGGTAATGCGCACTACCGGCGATTTGCCTATAGGCCAGCCGGCACTTCCGGTCATCGCAATTACATCGAGCACAGCCTGTTCACGCCAGTGTGAAATTGGTCTGCCGCCTTCCAGGGAGGGCGGCACTGTTCAAGAGAATTTGTCGGAGAGTTACCATGAAATTAAATAGGGTTGTCGTACGCTTTGCCATGTCACTGGCCCTGCTAGCTGCGGGGGCTGCTTCGATTCATGCGCAGGAGAGTACCCCCCCTGCGACCACGAACACGGCGAGAATTTACTTTGCGGGTGGTAAGGGTGGCGAGCCTGACCAAAATATGTGTTCGTTTGAGGTTAAGGCTGGGATCTATAAGTTTAACGGTGGTAGTAACAATGATTGCACCAATGATGATATGTATTGGTACCGAATTGATAATGCCCCTTCAGCTGCGCTGATTACCTTGCATGCTGAAGATGATTGCAGAAGGGGGGGTGATTGGTATTTCACACTCAGGACGTATATAAATCCGGTGACAGTCGGCTGGCAGAAGATTTCGGATCTTCAACATCTTAAGGCTGGGGATATTGTTACGCGTGGCCTCCTGTATGAAGCAGGGGCGTATAACAAAGGCGATGTAGGCGGAAAAATTTCCTGCGTGACCATCGACTATTGATGGCCCGGTGAATCAAGGAGAATAATGATGTCGAATGATCGTTCAGTCCATTCAAACGCTTTCAATTTCATGAGCCACCTGACCGGCGGCGTCGATTCACGTACAGGCTTGTATACGTTTTCTGCCAACCTGCGCAGTATTACCGGCAACGATCAGTTGGGGCCCGAGTTCGACGTGCTGCTTCACTATAGCCCGCTCAATGTTTCTGACAGTGGCTATGGCAAAGGCTGGAATTTGCGCACCACCGAGTTCGACCCCGCCCGTGAGCGCCAGATCATTTCCCTGGCCAGCGGTGAAACGTTCAAAGTCGATGGCCACGCCGGGACAAAAGAGCGGACGATGTCGGAAAAGAAAATCGACACGTTCCATCTCTATGAAGAGGTGACCGACAGCCAGTGGCGCGTGGTACATCGCAACCTGAAGGTGGAGATTCTTGAGGTAAAAGGTACCGGCGACAGGGCCAGGGCCGTGCCAACCCGTATCTTCAGCCCGCAGGGGCATTGGCTGAACCTGGAGTACGGCACTTATGACCGCTTCGCGGTGCTGACCAAGATCACCGACATGCGTGGCGACACCCTGCTGGAGGTGGTTCGCGATGGCAACCGGGTCAAGCTGACGGTGCCAACGGATACCGACGGCGCCGTTTACACCATGGTGCTGGGGGCCAACAACCGTGTAGATCGTATCGAACTGCCCACCGAGAACCTAGCCAGTTGGCGCTTTACCTATAGCCGCGAGCGAAATGTCGACTGCATCAGTGCGGTCCGCACCCCTACAGGCGGTTTCGAAGAAATTGCCTACCGTGATGGTGGCCACCTGTTCCCCACCGGGTCAGGTCTTGAACCGATGCCGCGGGTGACCCGTCATGTACAGCATCCAGGCCACGGGCAACCCGCAATCGATACGCGTTATACCTACTCCGCTGATGGGCACAACTTCCTGGGCGGCAACATACCGCTGGACTGGATCAACGACGGCTTGGACAACCTGTTCCGCAGGGTCATCGACTATGACTATGGCACCACCGAGACCCTGTGGGTCGATGAGACACCTGTGCGCAGCGTAGTCCGAGCGTTCAACAAGTTTCACCTGCTCACGAGTGAAACCACGTATGTGGGTGAGGAGTTGAATGGTGGCAAAACCGAGGTCATCGGTAATCAGATCAAGGAGGTGAAGACGCAATATAACCTCAAGCCTGGGTTATTCAGGGAGCAGCCCAATTATTGCCAGTTGGTCCACGGCGTCGAAACGCTGTGGTGGCTGAAAAGCAACCCTACCAGTAACTTCAGACTGGCCGAAACCAGCACGTATGACGATCACGGCAACCTGCTGACCCACAAGGCTGTGACTGGCATTGAAGAGGCTTACGAATGGTATGGCGCACAAGCGCCGGGCTTCCCGGGCCATGAGGAAGGCTTTGTTACCTACCTGAAGGTAAAAACGCAGAAACCCGCTCCCGGCAACCCCGGTACCGCGCCGGAGCGAACCACGCATTACACCTACCAGCAGTTGCCTACACTGACCAGTGCTCAGTCGCAGACCCAGCAGCAACACTGGCTGGAGGTGGATGTTGAAACCTATACCAGCGGCGCCAACACAAAAACCACACACCATGCGTTTGAGCAGGCAGTGGACGAAACAGCCGTTGCGGCTGAGCCGCTCCTGCACGGCCGGCTAAAGAGCCAGCTAACGCGCTACCCGAACCCGAATAAGGGGGAGCCAAACCAGCCGGAAACGCTCGACACCCTGATCGAGCACACCTACACCTTCGAGACGCTCACCTGGGACACAGCGAAGGCGCCGGGGCCGTTGGTCAAGGGTTCCATGCAAGTGCTACAGGACAAGCAGTTGCTGACCGGCTACGACGCCACCAGCAAGGAAATAAGAACGCAGCATTCGCTGGCAACGGGTGAAACCGTGCTCAACCGTGATGACACCAATACGGAAATCATGACCGTGTGGGATGCACTGCTGCGCGTCGAGCGCGAAATCGTCAGCCCAGGCAGGGATGAAGAGGCGCTGCGGCGCTATGAGTACCAGCTGAGCGACGCGGACGACGTTCAGGCTACCCAGACGCGCTACGATGTGAAGGGTGTGATGACCGTGGCTTATTTCGACGGCGCTTACCGTACCGTCAGGGAAGAGCGGGAAGACCCGGATCATGGCCTGGCAAAGGGCGATACCAAAGCCATCTACACGGCCAGTTTCGATGCGTGGGGCAGGCCGCTGCAAGAGACGGAAATCGACTGGCTCAAAGGCCGTGACTTGCACCTGACCAGCCAGTACCGGTACGACCAGTGGGGTGAACAATTGTGTGTCATCGGCCTTGATGGCGTAGCTGAGTTCGCGCAAACAAACCCTATCGGTGATGGCGAGACCGGCCCGATCAAGCGTGAGTGGCGGCAGAAGCTGCTTGACGACGCAGGCAATGAACTGGAAAACGGCGCCAAGACCGGGGTAACCGAGACCCAACTTGACCGTTTTGACTTGCCGGTTCAGGTTCGTCGCTGGGTGAAGAAGGCGCCAGCTGATGAAACGGAAACGGAACTCAAGAGCGAAGTGCTGACCGAGTACGATGGGTACGGCCGCAAACACAAGGAAGTGTCGGGGCTTGGTAGCGAATCTGATAAGCAGATAGAAAAATTCACCTACGATGGGTTTGATCGCCTGCTGGCCCATGAACTGCGTGAAGGTGAGGTGGTTCACAGAACCTTTGCTGCACACAGCGACAAGGATTTGCCAATCACCATTCGGGTGAACCAACTGGCACTGCTGGGTGAGCAGCACTTCAACGGCCTGGACCTGATGGACTGGTCGATTACCGGTGGTCGCAGGCAAGATTATCAATACAAGCCGGGTGAGCTAAAACCGCACAAGGTCATCACGCCAGTGGGCGAAATTGATTACGAGTATCGCCCCTACCTGACCGAAGAGCCTGTGCTGCGAACACTGGGCGGCAAACAGGCCAATTACGTATTCGATAAGCAGAATGCCCGCCTGGAAAGCTGTGAAGAGGTGGGTGGGCAAGCATTTACCCGCACTTACTACAGTACGGGTGAAGTGCGCGTTGAAACCCGCGGCGAATACGACATGGAGTACGGCTACAGTTATCGTGGGCGCATGGAGTCGTACCGGGATGTGCTCAAGCAGACCCAGGTCAATCAATACGACAGCGTTGGCCGCCTTGATCTCACCACGCTGGGGGCGCTGTCGTGCAAATTCGAATACGACGATCTGGGCCGTACCGAGTCGTATGAAACAACGGAAGCAGCAAGCGGCAGCGCTGTTGCCAACTCGCTGAAAACCACGCTGCTGTATGACGACCTGGAGCGTGAAGTTTCACGAACATTTACGTTCAGTAACGCGCCCGAGCAAGTACTGGCCCAGCACTACGACGAATTTGACCGCATCGATGAGCGCACGCTTTTGGAAGGTGGGACGGTATTGCGTAAAGAGACGTATAGGTACGATACGCGCGGCAGGCTGACCACCTATACCTGTGAGGGCGAGCTGTGCCCGGTCGACCCTTATGGCAAGCAGATAGCCAGCCAGGTGTTCCGCTTTGATCCGGTCGATAACATTCGCCAGGTGTTGACCCGGTTTGAGGGGGGGCAGAATCTGGCGACTTATCATTTTGAGAACGCGGCGGACCCTGCTCAACTTTCACGTATTACCAATAACTTTGGCGAGCCGTACCCAGCAGAAATCCCGCTTGATTACGATGATAATGGCAACCTGATACTCGATGATGCAGGTCGTAAACTGGAATATGACGCACTCAACCGCCTGATCAAGGTAACGGACCTTGCAAAGGGGGAATGCCTGTACGGCTATGACCCGCAGAATATCCTGAGTTCGACTGACAGCGAGGCCTGATGCTGAAGCGGGCTGGGTCTGTATGAAAAGTCTTGAGACGAAGGTCAGGCAAGGCGAAAACAGCCGAGGAAGCGGAGTTTACGGGTTGTAAATGAGCATTCCGAGGCTGTTTTCAACGCAGCATCACCGAGTATCAAGGCTTTTCGTACAGAGCCTAGTGCCGCTCAGTCAAGCATTGTGGGGCTGCGAAGCGGCCCCAATTGCTTGTCTGCCGGGTTTTCAGCGATAGCGAAGGGTGAAGTTCAACGCGCCATTCGCTTCGCCAGCACGGACTGCGCTGGGCTCGTCGGTCTGGTAGAAGCGAGCGCCAAAGTTCAGTACGGTGGTGCCATCCTGGATTGCTTGAAGGTCTTCTTCGCGTTGCAGCAGCAGGGGGTTTCCGTCGTTTTTCAGTACCTGGATGCCAACCCCTTCAGCCGTGGAGTCAGGGGTGAGCGTGAATACGCCGTCCAGCCCAGGTACGGGCACTGAACCGTTGGCGGGGTCGAGTTCGATCGTCGCCCTGGTCATGCCCCCTGGGTCTGTCTTGCAGTTGCTCAGGGTGATGGTGAATGGCACGGTCGACGTTGTGGTGCCTTTGCCTGCGAAATGCGATTTTTCCCATGTCAGCAGGTCTACGGGGGTGTCGCTTATCGGGTCGCCGATGAGGCTGCACTGGGTTTGCAGTACGTCGGCCTGCAACCGGTAGCGCAGCACCAGCCCCAAGCCTGTGGCGTCGAAATGCCCGGTGAACAGTTCGGTATCGACCCGGTGCAGGCCGGGTGCGATATCCCCCGTCTTGACCAGGGTTACCTGGTTCCACAGCGTGCTCAGCCTGAACCCACCGAGCTGGTTGTTGGCCTGCATGGTCGAGCGCATTGGAATGAAGGGGTCGTGCGGGCCGTTTTCGGGCATGAAGTAGGTACGGTCCGAGCCATTGAAGGGGGCCTCAAGCCGGATGCGCGCGCCAACGCCGTCGATGTTGGTGTTCAGGATATACCCGTCAGACGGCTCGCCTTCCACCGGGGGAAGCGGGTAGGGAAAGACATCCCTGGCGTTCATGTCGAAACGCCAGAGTACGTCACCCTCGTTGTAGCAATGCAGTTCCGACCGAGGCATGGAAGGGGTGAACTCCCGTTGGTTGGGTGTGCCGATGGTGCTGCCGGGTTCGGCATTCAGGGGCACATGCATCACGCCGGTGAGTGTGCGCGTGATGGTCATCGGCTGGGTGCCTGCGCTCCAGCTGCAGCGGTCGGCGGCGTGGGCCTGGTAGCTGCTGAGCAGGGCAATGGGCAGTGCCCAGGGCATGAGGCGTTTCATTGGTCTTTCCTGGTGGAGCGCGCCCGCTGTGGGCGCGAGTTTCATGGCGCAGGGGCGCGGGTCAAGTCATTCGCAAGCCAGTGATTGCAGGCGATAACCTTGCTGTTGAGGAACCGATTGCGGGTTCAGCGTGAACCCGCAGCGGTTTTCGGACGCTTCGCCCCAGCGTGCTTCGAGCCGCTGCAGACCATCGGCGACCGACACCATGACGCGGCCTGCAGGGCCGACCATACCCAGCACGTTGCCTTGGGCGTCATGCAGCTGGCTGCCAAAGGGCAATGGCTGCTGATCCTTGGTGGCAAGGGTGAGTACCACACGGTTGGCGCGGCGGGCCTCGAACCGGCTCTTGATGACTGCACCGCGGCGAGGTATGGCATCGGCGGTGCCGTTGATGATTTCTACCCCCGGGTCCAGCTGGTCGGTGTCCAGCACCAGCTGGTTGAGCCGGTACGGGCGCAAGTGGGGAACCAGGGCGTAACCTTTCGCGTTGGTGCGAATGGCGCCGTGGTTCTTTAACCCCACGTCAGCGGTGTCGGGGACATGTACCAGGCCAATGGTTTCACCCAGGTAAGGCCCCAGTTCCATACCGTTGGCATGCAGCAACGCAGCCCCGCTCATGTTCAGCGACAGGCTGCGGTAGTCGTCCGCTGCTGACAGGCCGGCGCCGAAGGTTGCCTGTGGTGCCTGGTAGGCCAGGGCCAGGCCGGCACTTTGTTGCTGCTGCTCGTTGGATGCGAGCGTAGCGTTGTAACTCAGGCGGTCGACCTGGCTGTGCAAGCTTGCCCGCTGCGCGGTGCCGTGGGCGGCGTGTTGCAGGTCCAGGCTCAAGCTGCTGCTGCGGCCGAATTCCAGCGGGACCGATACGGTCAGGCCGAACTGGCGGTCACTGCCCGCAGCGTTTTGCGTCAGCGATTGCGACCCATACAGGCTGTAGTTGACGCCGTTGTGCGACGTGTTGAAATTGAGCTGGAACTGGCGTTGGCTATCGCGGCGTTGCCAGTAATCCTGTTGTGACAGGGTAAGGCTGAGCGTGCTGCGTTGGCCAACACGCTGGTTGATCGAGCCTTCCACCCGGCTGCGCCGGCTGCCAAGGAACAGGCGGTCATTACTGCGCTGGCTGATCCATTCGTCGAAATCCCGGTAACCTTCGGTCGAGTAGCGGTACCCGGCAAAGCGCAAATGGGTGCCGCTGTTGAAGGCTTTGCTGTACCTGGCGCTGTAGCTCATGCCCTGAAGCGTGCGTTGCTCTATTGGCGTGATATCGCTGCGTGCATGGGTGACATCGAAGGATAGCGCCCCGATTGCCCCCAGGTCCCGGGCAATGCCCATGGCGCCGGCGGTGTAGCCCTCGCTGGCCATCAGGCCGCCATACAGGGTGGCATTCCAGGGCATGCCCTTGGCCACTGTGCCTTGCCAAAGCAGTGGGTTTTCACTGGCATTGGCCGGGTTGTAGCGGCCCAGCGTGGTGCTGTAGCGCCATACCCCAGGGCGTAGCAGGTTGGTGATGCTGGCATAGGGCTGGATGAAGCGCCTCACCTGGCCATCGGCTTCGGTGAGTACCACCTCCAGTTCGCCAGTAGCGCCCACGTTCAGGTCGTCGATCGCGTAGGGGCCAGGGCTGACGTAGGTTGAGTAGATCGGATAGCCGTTCTGCCACACTTCCAGTTTTGCGCGTGTCTGTGCCACGCCGCGCAGGGTAGGTGCATAACTGCGCATCGCATCGGGCAACATGTCGAAATCAGAGGCCAGGCGCACGCCGGTAACTGGCACGCTGCGGAATACATCGCTGCTGGTGAATGTTTCGCCCAGGGTGATGTTGCCCCAGGTGCCCGGCAAATCGTGCTGGGCATAGGTGTACGCACGGCTCCAGGTTTGCTGGCCCTGGTCATCGCGGCGCCAGGACTGGTTGCTGCGCAACCGCCAGCCGGCCAGGTTGATACCGCTGTTCAGGTACAGGTCCTGGGTGTTCTGGCTGCCGCGCCCGCGGCTGTCGCTTTGTTGCATGGAGGCCTGGTAACTGACGAAGGCAGCCGATATGCCGTTTTCCCAGCGCGCCGGGTCCACCTGGCCTGCCATGTCGCGGCGCAGGGCAATTTGCGGGATGGAAATGGCCAGCCGCAGTTGGCTTGCATCGAAGTCGACAAGTGCCCCTGGTACCAGGCGTGGCAGGTCCAGGCAGGCGTGCTCGAGTGCAGTGGGGTCGGCGATGGCATCCAGGCGCAGGCCAAGCTCGGCCATCAGGCTGGGGGCCAGGCAAGGCACCAATTGACCGCCGTCCGGGCTCAGCTCGAACTGCAACTCGCGCACACCTGCCGGGTCAAGGTTGACCAGCAGTTGCACCGGATAGCGTCCGGGTGGCAGTTCCTTCTGGTCGGACAGCGCATGCAGGGCGTGGGTAACGTTCGCTCTTGGCTGCCCGGGGGACAGGTACAGGAAGCTGGCCTCGAACTCTGGGCCCGGCGCAGGGGCAGGGGTTGCCAGCGCCGTGCCAGTCGACAGGCAGATGGCCAGCGGGCAAACGAGGCGCAGGCGAAAACGCCTGCACCCAGGGGGTTGCAGGATCATTGAGTTTCCTTTGGCGGTGGCCGTGAAGTCAGGGGGTGTCGTGCACGGGCAGGGTCAGCGGCTTGCTGATACCGCCATGGTCATTGATCACGGTCACGATGGCCTGCAGGCCGGCACCTTCGAAGCCGTTTGGCAGTGCAACCTCGAGCTGGGACATCGGCGCCATCATGTCGATGCCGGGTAGGGCTTTTTGCTGCTTGCCCTTGACCAGGTCCAGGCGATTGAAGGTGAAGTGGAAGGGCGTGGGATTGTGCACGGTAAGGTGTGGGCGACCGTTACGCAGGGTTGTGGTGAGGTGCAGTTCCTTTAGCCGCTGTTCCGGGTTGCCTTGAACCTGCGCCGGTCGGTAGAACAGCTTGATCCGGGTGCGCAAGGCAATGTTGAGCTGGTTTTTGGCATCGCCGCTTGCCTGGGGAATTTCCTGCAGGTTGAAAAAGAACAGCGATTCGCGGTCTTGTGGCAGATCGTTTGGCAGGCCGCTGATCTGCACCGACTGGTCCTTGCCGGCAGCAAGCCTGAACAGGGCTGGGGACGTCATGAACGGCACTGGCGTGGTGGTGTCGTCTGCCTGGGTATTGACCCAGGTCTGGGCGGCGAAGGGGCGTTGGCTGGGGTTGGCGATTACCACCGAGGCACTGCGTTGGGTGCTTTCGTAAATGATGCGCGTACTGCTGATGGTAAGGGCGGCGTGAGCGCTGTTCAGCAGGCAGGCCAGAAGCAGCAGGCAACCGCCCAGCAACGTCGAGGTGCGGGTGACGGGGAGCATGAAAAATGACCAGTGAAAGGGGCAAAGGAATCCAGGTACGCGAAGGCACCTGGACAGGGCATCAAGGCAGCGTGATGAGGAAGTTCACGCTTGCGTTGGCTGAACCTTCGGTCACCGAACCTGCTGCGCCGAGTCTTACATAGGAAGCATAAAACCTCAGATCCGTTACGCCAGAGGAGGCCACGGGATACTCTTTGGATTCGGTACGCGGAGGGATAGATACGTAAGCATCATCCTTGAGGTGCACTGCGAGGCCGCGGCTCCTGTCGTGGATGGCATAGTACTCATCGCTTGCGCCTGCATCGCCGTTGAGAGAGTCAAAGGTGACCTTGGCGGTGTAGCCTGGCGGGATTGTGCAAGTGGCATCATCCGCATCAACCCGCAGCGCGAATGGAATGTCGGGGGTGGTATCGTTTGTGGCGAAGTACTTGACCGAGTAGTTCTCGAGGTCAACCGCACCGATCGGCCCAGCGCCTGGTATGACAATTTCGATCGGGCAGGTAGTGCCGCCGTTGATGTTGCCTTTGAAGAGGATCTGGCCTCGTTCATCAGCAAACGCTGTGCTGCTTGCCAGGCCAAGGGCAAGCACCATCAAAGTCTTTTTCATTATTCAATCCATACGTTTAAAGGTTGGCTAGCTGCGTGCAGGGCACGCGTGCTCCAAATTGCCAAGGCATCACTTGGAACGCCGCATAGCGTATGGACGGGGGGGCGAGGGGGATGTAGGTCGAGGTGCTACAGGAGGGTGGAAATTTCGACAGGCACCCGGCCAGCTGAAGGCCAGGTGCCTGTTCGGGTCAGTGACGCAGCGTCGAGCCGGCCGGGTTCAGCAACTGCTTTTCGGCGTGCCAGTCAAATGGCTCATCGTTCTGCTCGGCCTCGTAGCGGCGCTCTTCCAGTTGCTGGTAGAGGGCCAGTTCTTCGTCGGGCATGTAGTGCAGGCAGTCACCGCCAAAGAACCACAGCAGGTCGCGGGGTACCAGGTGGGCGACCTGCGGGTAGCGCTGGATGACCTGGCAGATCAGGTCCTGGCCCAGGTACTGGCTTTCCAGCGGGTTCTGCGGCAACAGGGTCAGCAGTTCGTCGAAGCGTTCGAGAAACAGGGCGTGGCTTTCCTCCGGTACCTGCTCGGCTTCACCCAAGGCCACCAGGATGGTGCGCAGGTGGTGCAGCAGTTGCAGGTGGTATGCCAGGTGGGGGTTGGCCATGGGATGGTCCTCGGGGTGGTTGAAACGGGGGCGGAGTATACGCCGGTTGGGGAAGGGGCCGCAAAACGGCCCCCGGTTTCATCGCACCTTGCCCTGTTCCGGCAGCAGTTGCGCCTTGTCGAACGCATCTACATCGATCACGGCCCGGCGTGCCTGTTCCGCCGCATGTAACCGTTGCCCCTCGCCAGCTTGCAGTGAACCACTCTCGACGGCCGCATCGATGGCCGACTGCCCAGGTGCTGGCTGTACCTTGCCCTCCTTGATTGCCTGATGCAGCACTGTGTGCAGCGGCGCAGCTTCGTGCAGAAGGTCACAGGCCCGTTGCAATGCCGCCACCGGGTCGCCCTCGGCTTGTGGCCTGAAGCACCCGGCAAGCAACTCCTCCAACGCCGGGTCGCCTTTGCTGCGGCCGATCAGCGCCGCCACTTCGGCATCCAGCTCATCGCTCGGCCCGGTATGGCGGCGGCCGAAGGGGAATACCAGCACGCGCAGTGCGCAACCGACAAACCGGTTGGGGAAGTTGTCGAGCAGCCTGTCCAGCGCCTTTTCCGCCTGGCCCAGGCTTTCTTCCATGGCCCAGCGCAGCAGGGGTTGCATGTGCTCGGGCGAGCCCAGGTCGTAGTAGCGCTTGAGCGCAGCGCTGGCCAGGTACAGGTAGCTGAGCACATCGCCCAGGCGCGCACTCAGGCGTTCGCGGCGCTTGAGCGCACCACCCAGCAGCATCATCGACAGGTCGGCCAGCAGGGCGAAGGCGGCAGCCTGGCGATTGAGGGCACGGAAGTAACCTTGGCTCAAGGCATCCCCAGGTACTGGCTCAAAGCGCCCAAGGCCCAGGTTGAAGACCAGCGTGCTGGCGGCGTTGCCGGCGGCGAACATGATGTGCTTCATCAGCAGGTCGTCGAATTCCTTCAGCGCCTGGTCACGGTCCTCACGCCCGGCCAGGGCCATTTCCCTGAGCACGAACGGGTGACAGCGGATGGCGCCCTGGCCGAAGATCATCAGGTTGCGCGAAAGGATGTTGGCGCCTTCGACCGTGATGAAGATCGGCGCCCCTTGCCAGTTGCGACCCAGGTAATTGTTGGGGCCCATGATGATGCCCTTGCCGCCGTGCACATCCATGGCGTGCTGGATGCATTCGCGGCCCCGCTCGGTCAGGTGGTACTTGAGAATTGCCGACAGTACCGAAGGCTTTTCGCAAAGGTCCACGGCCTTGGCGGTCAGCAGGCGGGCGCTGTCCATCAGCCAGGCGTTGCCGCCGATGCGTGCCAGCGATTCCTGGATGCCCTCGAAGGCCGCCAGCGGCACGTTGAACTGCTCGCGGATATTCGCGTACTGGCCGGTCACCAGGCTGGTGTACTTGGCGGCGCCGGTGCCGACTGCCGGCAGGGAAATCGAGCGGCCCACCGACAGGCAGTTCATCAGCATCATCCAGCCTTTGCCGAGCATGGCCTGGCCGCCGATGAGGAAGTCCAGCGGCACGAACACGTCCTTGCCGCTGTTGGGCCCGTTCATGAAAGCGGCGCCCAGCGGCAGGTGGCGTTTGCCGATTTCGACACCGGGGGTGTCGGTGGGGATCAGCGCAAGGCTGATGCCCAGTTCTTCCTCTTCGCCCAGCAGGTGGTCCGGGTCGTAGGCCTTGAAGGCCAGGCCCAGCAAGGTCGCGACCGGGCCCAGGGTGATGTAGCGCTTTTCCCAGTTCAGGCGCAGGCCCAGTACTTCTTCGCCGTTCCACTGGCCCTTGCAGATGATGCCGGTGTCGGGCATGGCCCCCGCGTCGGAGCCGGCCAGCGGGCCGGTCAGGGCAAAGCAGGGGATTTCGTCGCCGCGAGCCAGGCGTGGCAGGTAGTGGTTGCGTTGTTCGTCGGTGCCGTAGTGCAGCAACAGTTCGGCCGGGCCCAGGGAGTTGGGCACCATCACCGTGGAGGCCAGGTCGCCACTGCGGGTGGCCAGTTTCATCGCAACCTGCGAATGGGCGTAGGCAGAGAAGCCTTTGCCGCCGTATTCCTTGGGAATGATCAGCGCAAAGAAGCCATGCTGCTTGATGTGATCCCAGGCTTCGGGCGGCAGGTCCAGGTCCTGGCCTATCTGCCAGTCGCTGACCATGGCACACAGGTCTTCAGTGGGGCCGTCGATGAAGGCCTGTTCTTCTTCGGTCAGCTTTGGTGCCGGGTAGGCCAGCAAGGTGCGCCAGTCGGGGCGCCCGCTGAACAACTCGCCGTCCCACCACACCGTGCCCGCATCGATCGCTTCGCGCTCGGTTTGCGACATGGGCGGCAGGGTGCGCTGGAACCAGCTGAACACCGGGCCGGTAAACACCTTGCGGCGCCAGTCAGGGAGTGCTACCAGGGCGATCTTGAGGGCCAGGACGATCCAGATCAGGGCCAGCAACCAGCCGGGTGCACTGCTGAAAATGCCCATGAGCAGCACATAGGCCGCCATGATGCCGAGAATCTGCAAGGGCGCCAGGCGCCGGTGCGTGAGGTACGCCGCGCCGATCACCAGCACCACCAACCACAACAGCAACATAATCGGTCCTCCTTGGAACCAGGGGGCTTGAGCCGTCCCAGACAGCTTAGACGCAATGCTGTGAACGGCAGCTTCAGAACAGTGACAGGGTGTGGCAGCGGGAGTTTCAGTTCATTTGTTCGTCTGTACCGGCCTCTTCGCGGGCACGCCCGCTCCCACAGGGATCACCACCGACCTGTAGGAGCGGGTTTACCCGCGAAAGGGCCGGTACAGGCGGCGAAGGTCTGGAGTAGACTGCACCACCACCGCATTTCATAAGGACGTTGCCATGCTGAAAATCTGGGGCCGCAAGAATTCGAGCAATGTGCGCAAGGCGCTATGGATCGCCCATGAGCTGGGCCTGGATTTCGAGTCCATCGACGCCGGCGGCGCCTTCGGCGTGGTCAACGAGCCGCACTACCGCGCCCGTAACCCCAACGGCCTGGTCCCCATGCTCGAAGACGGCGACCTGACCCTGTGGGAATCCAACACCATCGTGCGCTACCTGTGCGCCGAATACGGCGCAGAGCAGGGCTGGTACCTGGAAGACCCGCGCCAACGCGCCCTGGCCGACAAATGGATGGACTGGACCACCTCGTCCTTCGCCGCACCGTTCCGCCCGCTGTTCTGGGGCTTGCTGCGCACGTCGGAAGACCAGCGCGACTGGGTGGCGATCAACGCCGCGCACAAGCAGTGTGCCCAATTGCTGGCCATTGCCGATGAAACCCTGGCCACACAGCCCTACCTGTCCGGTGACCAGATCGGCATGGGCGACATCCCACTGGGTAGCTTCATCTATGCCTGGTTCGAAATGCCCATCGAACGCCCGGCCATGTACCATCTGGAAGCCTGGTATGAACGCCTGAAACAGCGCCCGGCCTACCAAGCCGCGGTGATGACCGCGCTCACTTGAACCTGCTTCGATAGTCATTATCAATAGATGTGACTGTACTTGTGCGGCCTGGCCTTGCACCATTGGCCGCACTCACTGCGCCAGTGACTTTACCTGGCGT
>Ga0213822_1000378_pt1 | contig 35862 bp, 38 predicted proteins | sample MC6MC0908MG_FD_179872 | JGI IMG/M metagenome (GOLD analysis project Ga0213822, IMG submission 179872) | Enriched soil aggregate microbial communities from Iowa State University, Ames, United States - MC6-MC0908-MG | ecosystem: Environmental > Terrestrial > Soil > Unclassified | place: USA: Iowa... | reverse complement strand
CGACATTAAAATTTCCAACGGGCTGGCATTTTCTCCTGACCGACGCTGGATGTATCACAGCGACACGCCAAATGAGGCGCTCTATCGCTATCCGCTGAATGAGCAGGGCGAACCGGGTAAGCGCACGCTGTTCCGTCGTTTCGACGCGAAGGGCGGGCTACCGGATGGCGCTGCTGTAGACAGTGAAGGATTTTACTGGTCTGCACAGTTTGATGGCGGACGCGTGGTACGTATCGATCCGCAGACCAGCGAAATCGTCGATGAGATCCTGCTGCCGGTGAAGTGGCCAACCATGGTGGCCTTTGGCGGTGCCGACCTTAAAACGCTGTTCATTACCAGTTCACGTGAAGATCGCACGGAAGAGGAGCTGGCACGCTATCCGCAGTCCGGCGATATCTTTGCAGTAGACCTGGCGGTGGCGGGAATGGCAGAGCCGCGATTCCGGGGCTAAACGACTACGGGCCGCTTAATCGCGGCCCGTAGTCATTGTCAGTAAGCGTTAATGGCGTTGCAACACCGGTTCTGCTGTGATGGAACTCTGAGGTAAGCGGATAGTGAGTGACAGGAACAGCGAGATGACCAGCAGCGTCATAATCAGGCTGAAAGTGACGGTGAAACCACCAAACAGTGAGGCGACCAGTGAACCCAGCACGCTACCGATACCAAAGCCGAGATAGAGCAGACCGTAATTTTTAGTCAGGTTGTTGAGCCCGAAGAAGTCACTCACCAGCGATGGGAACACTGTGATAGTGCCGCCAAAGCTGAAGGCGACACAGGCGAGTGACAGGAAGAAGGTCATCTCATTCATCCGGGTAAACAGCAGCACGCTCATTCCGATCAGAGACACAATTTGCGCCAGTGAAATGACTCTGATGCGCATCATTTTGTCAGAGAGCACACCCAGTACCAGACGACCGCTCAGGTTGGCAATCGCGATTACTGTTACTGCGCTGGCAGCCGTCTGCGTGGAAAGATGCACCAGGCCTTCACCGATATCCTTGGCAACGCCTATCACATAGAGGCCGCTCATACAGGCGGTCAGGAACATCAGCGCCAGCATCCAGTACTGCGGCAGACGTACCGACTGTGCCAGCGTGTAATCCCGCGTATGTGGCTGACCTTTAGTTGAGGTTCCGCTCTGCTGCAGTGGTGCTTCACGCATCAGCAGCGCACCGAGAATAATCATCGACATCGCCAGCACACCCCAGATCATGAAGGTCTGTTCCAGACCCACCGTCGCCAGCAGCGCGCCGCAAATAAATTTAAATCCCAGGCTGCCCAGACCGTATGCCCCAATCGCACAGGCAGAGATCATTCCTTTGCGCTCAGGGAACCACTTCACGCAGTTAGACAACGTCATCAGGTAACCTGCGCCATCGGCCAGACCGACCAGCAAGCCGGCACTGAAATAGAGCATCATCAGGTTATTTGCGTGAGCGGTGAGCCAGAAACCCAGTGCCATCAGTACACCTGCACCGATAGTGACGCGGCGTACACCAAAACGTTCCTGTAATTTACCGGCCAGCGAAGAGGCGATAGCCAGACCTAAACTCAGCAGGCCGAAAGAAAAAGCGACCTGACTGACGGGGGCATCCAGCTTCTGTGACAGCTGGCCATTAAACAAACTCCATGTGTAGACTGACCCCAGCGCGAACTGAGTGATTACCGTGCCGAACAATGTAAGCCAGCGGGAACGCTGGTAAGAAGCCTGTTGAGTCTGGTTCATGATTTTTCTCTCCCGTCCGGGAATCTGGAAACTGCGGTCAGAATAAAGCCGTGCTTCGCGTGCGTGTGTAATAAAGGCATGAATAGAACGGATCAGGGAATGAAATGCTCTTCAGAGGGTATGAACGGCATCGTCACAGGTGCAGCGACGGGGCGTAACGGGAAAAGTAACCAATACGGCATCATGATGTGTAAGCGTAATTAGCCGTAAGATAATGTTTCATTTCGCTGTTTCTGTGAGCGGGTTTCCAGATTATTTGCCAGACTTACAACTCACTTAACAGGAGGAAATATGAAAGACCGGACATATGAATCCAATAGCAGTGAGGATGACGTTTGCTGCATCATCGGTCAGGCGGTGATTGAACTCAGTACAGAACAGCAGCCTGTGACTAAATCGACCCTGGCATTGAAACTGCTGTCCATGGCTGATCGTGATAGTGACGATGAGCGTGTTCTGCTTTACTGGATTGCGCGTAAAGCGATCAATCAACCACAGAAACTTCTTCAGCAGCAGTCGGCGTAACGCCCATCCGGACGCGGGCCTTAGCCCGCCTCGATGTCAGATAATGACCCGGCGACGGCTTGCCGGCCAGCGGGCAAACATCACGACATTGCCCAGCAAAATCATGACAAGGCCAGGGATGGCGCTGGCATGCCATTCGTACCCTTCATATCGGGTGGAAAGTGCCAGTGCAACCAGCGGAAACAGGACTGTTGTATACGCAGCCCGACTGGCTCCGATGCGACCGACCAGCGTAAAGTAGGCCCCAAACCCTATCACCGACCCTACCAGAGCCAGATAAGTTAAGGCTCCCACCCACTGGGTATTCCATGCTGGCTGCAGCGAAATCTCCTGTGCCAGCGAGACAAGGGCCATCGCAATCGCACCGTATAACATGCCGTAACTGTTGGTTGTCAGTACGTCGCGTTGCAGACGCTGATGTCGCTGACTGATCATATTGCCGAATGAAAATCCCAGGGTGCCCAGTGCACTCAATCCAATGCCCCATATCAATTCTGCCGAGGCCTGCGTGCTGCGCAGATCGTGCCAGAACAGGGCAACAATGCCTGCCATCCCCAGCACTACCGCCGGAATCAGACGTGCAGAGGGGCGCTGACGGAAGAATACCCAGCTATTAATGGCGTTATACATCACAGCCATTGAGAAAATCACTGACTCCAGCCCGCTGCTGATATAGCCGGAAGCGTAATAGAAACAGACAAAGTTGAAGCCAAAGACACAACAGCCCTGCAGCATACAAAAGAGATGATCCTGCAGTGTCAGTCTGTGCAGCCGTTTTATCAGGCTAAGCAGCAATAGCATGACCAGTGAAGCCAGCAAAAACCGCCAGAACACCGCGACGACCACTGCGTTATCGCCCGCAGACTGTTGCGCGTAAATCGCGATCCAGGTCGTGCCCCAGATAAGTACGACAGAAAGATACAAAAACAGGTTCATGCCAGATTCTCCGATCTAAAGCGTTGATTCTGCATCTGCACTGCGTTCTGGTCTTGCAGGGCATTGCGCCGGATTTGCAAAATCTTGCGCATTTTTATCCTCCGTCCCAATGTGACCTGTTCTCTGTCCCTTACAATCCGTAAACTGACCTTCTGTTTTATCTGAACTGATACTTTGATGCGTACCTACCAGACCTTTGAAATGCTGCAACGTCACAAAGCGCAACTGCGTGACCATGTGCATCTTAATAGCGGCATTCAGCTGGCAGCCTGGTTCAACAGCGGCGATCGTGTGACTAATCTCAGCGATCATCACACGCTGAGCCTTTACGTGGCGGGTGGCTACGACACCTGGCATAAAACCCCACACGGCTGGCGTAATGGTGGCGCACCGGATCGCTTCTGTCTGATGCCGGCAGGCACGGAATCAACCTGGGATCTGCGAGCCGATCTCGCCTTTGTGCATCTCTATTGCAGCGAAAACCAGCTGCGGCAGCTGGCCGAACGGGTCTGGGACCGCAGCCCGGCGCAGTTAAATCTGCATGAAAAAATCTTTTCCATTGATGATCGCATTACCCAGCTTTATCGGCACTTTCTTCTGAGCAGTGACTGGCAACAGCCCGCGAGTCAGTTGATGCTGAGCAGTGCATCCACACTGCTTCTGACGCATCTATTGCAGCACTACAGCGAAGTCAGGTGGCAACTGCCACAGGTGCGTGGCGGACTGGCGCCGGCGGTATTACGACGTGTTCTGGAATTTATTGAAACCCATCTCGACCAGCCTTTAACTCTGGCGGTGCTGGCGCAGGAAGCGGCGCTGAGCGAGTTTCACTTTGCCCGTATGTTTCGCCACACTTCAGGTGAAGCGCCACACCAGTTTGTGATGCGCCGTCGTATGGAGCGTGCACGAACGTTGCTTGAGCGACCTGACCTGACGCTGACCGATATTGCTTTTCAGTGTGGTTTTCACTCTTCAGCACACTTCAGTCATCGTTTTCGTCAGGTTTATGGCATGACGCCTTCGGCGTGCCGGCGGGGGAGTTGTTAAAATTCCTGAACTTGCCGCTATAGATACTGATATTAAGCCACACTAAATAACCAGCCCTGGATTACTATTTAGCCAGTCGGCAATGATTCTTCAGAGCATTAAAACTTTTTTGAATTCTGGCTTAACATATGAGTCTTAATTTTCATTAATGCTTCATGAATGTGTCAAGACTGTCTCATCGGATTAAGAGTTATACTTTGAGAAACATTCTTATGGGCAGATAAAATATGAAGGTGCCAATCTTGATGGACACCTTAAATAAAAAGCTTCGGAACGTGTTAAACCATCCAATGTTCTTGAGGCATTACAGTTCTTTATTACCTTTAATATCCCACCCTGACTGAGTTTCAGCGCCTTTGCCGCCACTCGCAGACTGTTCCCAATACTGTGTTCTGACTTTAGATGCCTGAAACTGATATGAGACTCCGATAAGGTCACGATTTGTAGTGCCATTGAAAACCACATTAGTGATAAGGACGTCTTCAAGCGTAATGCGACAGTACTCAATCTGGCTGCCTCCGGCTTTACATACTGAAAGCTCAACTTTGGCGACATGTTTGCCGTTGGATACGTAGCGCATTATCGCTGGCGTAGCTTTGTCAATAAGTGCCTGAACCGACAGGTCCCGGTACTGAACTTTTCCTGCGCCACCACCGCCTCCAGCAGACATATTCCCTGGTTGGTTTGCACCCCAGGTGAAAGATTCAATAGCAATCCAGCCTTTATGGTTACTATCCAGTGATTCGCCTGTGATGCCATCGATTTTTAAGAAGATGTCTGTACTCATAGCTGGTCCTTTTGCTTTCCCTGTGTAAGGGAATCTGATTAAATAAACTTAACGATACGTATAATGACATAAAGGCACAGTCATGGACTACTGGAAACCAGACCGATTCAAGGATTACTTTCTGACTATGGCTAATGCTGAAGCTAATCAGCTGCTTAGTACGTCAAATCACTTATCTTTGATTCACCTGTCTGAGGGTTACAACAGGATTCAGTTTCAGGACGAAGTGAAGATTTTCGTTAATGCTCAGATTGATACGATTCGAACAGGTGCCAGCGATGATGAATGCCAGCAATGCATTCAAAACCTGAAAGAAGAACATCGTAATCTCATGAGACAAGATCAACTTCTTCGTACTGGTCAGGCGGCATTGCATGCTTCAGTAAAATTCGTTCAGCAAGGTGATATCTGGGGATATATTATCGATGGTGTGGGGGTAGTACTGAGTGGATTACAGGTGGTGGCTGGGTTTGGAGTTATGGCCGCTTCAGCTGCAACCGGAAATATAATAGGGGTTGGTTTTGGTGCGATGCTCACGCTTCATGGCGTGAATGGCGTTCAGGAAGGTGTAATGAATGTTATTACAGGAAAAAATGACGCCCAGGGATTCTTGAAAGATGGTTACATTGGAGCAGCCAGGTTCTTGGGTTTTGATCAAAAAACAGGTGAAATTGCCTACAGCAGTATGGATCTTGCTCTTTCGGCCTATGGCATGTTCAGGCTGATAAGAAAACCTCAAACATTTCGACTTTTTTACTACGTAAACTCCGACTTCGTTAGGGGTATCAAAGATATGAGCCGCTTTGAATTAGGAGTGGAAATATATAATGACTATTCGGCTCTGAAATCAATTTACGATAATAAAAAATAAATCACTTTTTTCTCGTGTACCGGAATGATTTGTAGCCTAACTTCATGGGTGTGAAAATGTAAAAAATAGGAGCTATGATTAGCATTGTGATTGAGTATGAGGTAACAGCGAGGCTATCCTTGTACATAAGCGTGTATATCCAGACTATAGCAAGAATGGCTACAAGGACCATTGAAGCAATAAAACGTATGCTAAGCTCTTTAAGTAAAGCCGGGTAAGTCGTTCCACTTTTTTCAGCTTGCATTCTTAAAGCCGCAATATCTTTCGCATTGAAACCGTTTTCAGCAAGTTTTTCTTCAATTTCAAAAATGTTCATATCATCACCAAATTGTAGATTTATATTGATCATAACTCACATTGCTAATAATTTACCAGAAAAAATTATATTGTCATTCAAAAGGAAATGAAAGTGTTAGAGGACTCAAAATTAATTTATCCGCATTTTTCAATTATACACTATTCCCCAACGTGGATTGATGAGAGCAGGACTACTGAATTAGCTTTGGAATGGCAGAGTTCACTAGTGTCTTTTTTTATAACTCAACCTCACCGTAAACAAGAGGCCTTTTTGATCGGAAGCGGTTTTATATATCTATTAGGTGACCATATACCTTGTATTGTTACTGCTTCCCATGTAATTAAAGAGATGCAAAAAAGTGAATTGTCGTTCATATCGATTGACGGAAATAAATTTAAGTTCGAGCATCTGGAAGTATTTTTTAATGATGAACAAGATTACGCTATTATTCCTATGTCTGAAAAAATCATGAAGGCTATACCAAATAGCGTTCTTTTTGATACTAAAGTTAACAACGATTTTTTTGAGAAAACATCTTCATTTGTGATCATGGGATATCCATCAAAAGTTAATAAGTTACATAAAATGCACCCTGAGAAAGGCTTGTCGCCTTTTAATATTAATTTTCACAACTTTTTTTATGAAAGAAAAACCGAAGATATTTATTTCCATTTTATTGCTGGCGGAAAAGAAAAAAACATCTGTTTTGAGGATGCCAGTACTAATAAAACCGTTACTTCGCTTGCAGGTATGAGTGGAAGCGTGATTGCTCAGTTGATAATTAATAAATTGGACGGCGGAGTTTCTTTAAAAGCTATTGGTATATTCAAAGAACATCGACCTAAAAGAGGTAATTTTCTGGTAGGTTCTACCTTGATTGATTTTGCTGATAATCTTAATTCATACTTAAATGATGATGATGCTTAGATATGGTTTGGGCAAATATAATTCTTATACCTTCTCGCACAGTTAAGTAGAGTTGCAAAAGCTCACTCATTAATTTGTGTAAATTAATAGTGAATGTTATTCACCCCTCAAGCAATCCTGATAATGGTCTGAATGATTTGTCTTTTTGATATATTTTCTGGCGCTGCAATTGAATAAAATAGCTTTCCTTCGGGATTTTTCTAAGAATTTCTATTGTAGATTGATGCGTTAGGTTACGGTGACACTTTCCAGTTACCATCGTTTTTAATGAATTTAAATTCAGCTACAGTTTGCTTCTCGCCCATCATGGGTAGTTTTATATCAGTATCCACTTTGCAAAGGTATTTCCCTTTTTCCTCTGACTCCTTACAGGAAACCTTATCAGCTTGGTTTAGAGTCGTGAGCATGTCTTTGCTATTCTCACCGAATCGCTGTCTGGTTTGTGCGCTCAATGTTGTCCTGCATAGCTTTCTGGATTTCGGAAGAGGAGGGTTTGCTGTCGCAGCCGGTAAGCAAAACTGCTAAAGACAGGGCTGCAACTGTTGAAAATCTATTCATTTTTAATTCCTTATATGATTTTGGTGCTCATTATTTTGCTATGGATTTGTTGAGGATCTGGTCGAAAATTTCACACCACTGCTTTAACTGCATTTCCTTATCGCGGATCCCGCGTTCATGGGGATGTCCTCATGTGGCTTATGAAGACATTACTAACATCGCGGCGTGTTTATCAACGGGGAGCAGGTCACCTCTGATTGGTAAGCGACCAACCCGTCAGTCTCTGGGGCTTCACAAAGATATTGTCATAGCTTTAAATAATAAGAAGAAAAATATTAAGTCTGGTAATGATTTAGAAAAACGGCCAGCTAATTTAAAAATCGCCTCACAGCGCATAAGTAATCTCGAACTCAAAAATAAAACACTGGCAGAAGAGCTCAGGCGTCTGGAAGAGAGGTTTGTTGTATGGCAGTTTAATGCTATAAATCACGGAATGAGTGTTGAACAACTTAATAATGGGTTGCCCAAAATAGACAGGGAAACCAATGCTGATTAAATATTTAGTTGCGCAGATATTGCGCAATTTAAATTATATGTTATCTTGTATATACAACCAAGGGGTGGTTGATCAATTTTGCAAGGACGCAATCTATGAAAAATACAGACGCTCTTTCAAAGGAAGAAAAGCTACTTCTGCTTTTGCAGATGTTCATTGAAAGATTAAAAAAATCAGGTTTTGCACAGGACAAGATAATTCGCTATATGTGGCTATTCTGTGTCGGCTACTACATAAAATATTATCTTCCTCAATCGAAAACAGAGTTGATAGATCGCTTCACTATCATATCAATGCTCTCAAATGCTTTAAAATCGAGTTCTCTCCGGGTCATCGTAGAACTGGGTTATGAGCATGAAATTACTTTTTTCTTTCGGGCTTTAATCTACTATGTTATTGATAATCAAGAAGAGGCCGAGGGCATTTATCATGAGGAGCGAGTTAAATATGAGAAAGCGATATTGCTAAACCAAGTGCTAATTTCGAGGAGAAAAAAAAGAGGTAAACGATTGTGATGATTATAATTAATTTAACACCATAATCGTTTATTTGAGAGATTTTTATATACTCCTATGTCGGAAGAATCTCGGAGGTTTATTGTAAAACTTTTTCCTCTCAATTATTTCAAAAGTAAATGCACCCACAGCCGCTAGCACAGCAATAATTAAGAGGGAGTATATACCCAGCCCCCAGCCGTTAGGTAAATTAAGCCCAAAATGAGAATTTAAGAAGTTAGGTATTCCGAAATTTAATATTCCGCCTATAAAAGTTCCAATAGCACCCCCTTGTGTTCTAGCTGCTGTGACTTCAGTCTTAGTTGCTTCATACGCTACCTCAGCATTACAACCAGTACAAACCAATTGGCCTTCTAAAACAAAGGTGTTACAGTGCCCGCAGTACCAACCTTCATAATCTGAATCGTCGTCTTCCTTGATAACCCCTTCCAGCTCTAGCTTTATTTTACTTTCAGTGGTTTTTTTCCAGCTTTTGATTAAAGTTACAGAATAGCTTTTCTCATCACTGTCTATTAATTTAGCACAGTTTTGACATAGCCATATGCCATTAAAAATGGATTTTCTTTGTTGAGTTGAAAGCGCAGGGTCATATCTTGGGCCATTAGAAGCCGCAGCAGTTATGTGTGCTGCAACTCCAATACGAGTAGCTTTTTCCTCATCAAAATTAGGACCAGAAGTTAGACACTGACAACTAGGGTTAGAGCACCTGTTTGCAACACGTTCTTGTAGTATTTTTTTGACTTTTTCAGAGAAATCGTCTCGGTAGTGGCTCATAATATTCCTTTCATCATATTCAATACTCTTTAATTTTTTAAGTTTGGTGTTGTGCTACTTTTCAAATAAAAGTTTCATTTACTTAGTTGATGTAATGAATTTTTTAATTATTTGATTTTCAAGGTTATTCTGGTTATTGTTATCTATTGTATGAATAAAGTTTATTAGAGAATTAAAATGGAGACCAAATTCATTGCTCTCGCTGTAACGGAGAAATCAACATCTCCCAAAAATATTCACTAGCACCGTTAAAACTAAGTTTAGTACTGCGTTGTGAAACGCCATAACTCATTCCCATAGGAACTAGGAATAAAGATTGCTCATCATGATTTACTGAAATCGATTCTTGCATTGTGTTTTCAGGAGCACTTTCATCATTCGTATAGGAGATGCCTTTACTAAAATACTTTCCTGTGTTTAACCTAATGCCGCATTTAGCAACGCTTTTACCATCGCGATATATAACGCAACCAAAGGCATTATTGCTTATTGGTATAAAACGCGTATCGATTCCTTCATTCCTCTCTTTTAGTTCCAATAATGATTTCTCAAAGAATCTTTGAAAATATTTCATAGCTTCATCAAGAAATTTATCTTTATCAACATCAGTAAATTTTTTCGCTAACCTTAAATTGCTAGAGCGTGGTAAGTCAATATGGGGAGCGTTAGGAGGCAATGAGATGTCGGTTGAATTAACACGCCTTGATGGTTTCGAATTAGTTTTAACTGATAAAACTTCTAAAGCTTTACGCAATTGTTTAACAATATCTAAAAATGCATCATCCTTGTCTGGCCACTTTGATACGGGAATACCGTCTCTTGGCACCGCTAAGAGTTTGCTAAATGGAGCATTAGCTGATTGCCAGTCACATGGTCGCAAAATGACAGGTATCACTTCGCAATTTCCTTCAGATCGAAGTTGCATTGCTCGCTGTACTTCAATGTCAAAGCAATAACTGGAAGCTAGAAAGTCAGGACTTATTAATAAGAGAATTACTTCAGACCGCTCAAGCTCGACGTCTATGGTTGAATTGATTTCTGAACCAGCCACAATTCGTCTATCATGCCATACGTCAATAGAGCCTTCTCTTTTTAACATAGCAAGATGTACTTCAAGTTCTTCTCGGAATTGTTCGTCTTTATGTGAATATGATACAAATATGCTAGTCATAATTGGCTCCACAAAAATTCATAGATTTTAGGTCATGCTTAAACGGCCGACATCATTGAGACTTTAAAATTCTTTGTTGCCTTTAATGTCCCAGCCTGACTGTGTTTCAGCACCTTTGCCGCCGCTTGCTGATTGTTCCCAATACTGTGTTTTAACTTTGGATGCTTGAAACTGATATGAGATACCAATCAGGTCACGACTTGTAGTGCCATTAAAAATCACATTTGTGATGAGAACGTCTTCAAGAGTAATGCGGCAATACTCGATTTGACTCCCTCCGGCCTTACATACCGAAAGCTCTACCTTACCAATATGCTTGCCGTTAGAGACATAGCGCATGATTGCTGGAGTTGCTTTGTCTATCAGGGCCTGAACCGAGAGATCGCGGTACTGAACTTTTCCAGCACCACCTCCGCCTCCAACTGACATGTTCCCTAACTGGTTCGCGCCCCATGTGAAAGATTCAATAGCAATCCAGCCCTTATGGTTACTGTCCGGTGATTCACCTGTAATTCCATCAATTTTTAAGAAGATATCTGTACTCATGGCTGGTCCTTTTTCTTTCCCTGAGAAGGGTAATCTGATTAAATAAACTTAACGATACGTATAATGACATAAAGGCACAGTCATGGACTACTGGAAACCAGATCGATTCAAGGATTACTTTCTGACCATGGCTCATGCTGAGGCAAATCAGCTGCTAAGCAATGCTAATCACCTTTCTCACATCTACCTTAAAGACGGATTTAATAGGTTACAGTTCCAGGATAACGTTAAAGCTTTCGTTAACGCTCAGCTTAACGTCATCCGTTCTGGCTCCACTGATGATCAATGTCAGGAGTGCATCCAAAATCTCAAAAAGGAAAATGAGTACCTTACGATTCAGGACAGAATGCTCAGAGCAGGAACAGCTGCGGTTCATGCTTCGGTGCAGTTGGTCAAGAATGGAGATTTTTGGGGCTATGTGATCAATGGTGTTGGGGTAGTGCTGAGCGGCATGCAGGTAATAGCCGGTGTATCAGTGATCGGTGCTTCCCTTGCGTCAGGGACAATCATAGGTTCTGCCTTTGGCGGAATGTTGGTTCTGCATGGACTCAACGGGTTTCAGGAGTCTGTTGAGAACCTGGTGTATGGCAAAACTGATAGTGTGGGATTACTCAAACAGGGTTATGTAGCAACAGCTGAGTTTTTAGGGTTCGATCAGAGGGTAGGGCAGTTAGCATACAGTTCAATGGACCTGGCACTGTCTCTCTATGGCATCGTGCGTCTGGTACAAAAACCTGAGGCCTGGCGGCTCTACTATTTTCTTAATACCGACTACGTTCGCGGTATTAAGGAAATGAGCAGAAAAGAGCTATTCATAGAAGTCTATAATGACGCTTCAGCCATTAAATCAATTTCTGATACTTACAAAGAGTGACCATGCTTTTTCATGAATCTGTAAGCTTTAAATGCAGGTTTCAAAGGTACGAATATATATAAAATAACGAAACCTGCTACAAGCGTGATTGAATACGAAACAAGGTTTTCTTGTGTACCACTGCGAATGGTATAGATGAGTCCTGCGAGAAGGATTGCTATTAATATCATTGCAACTATGAATCTTTTCTTTAACTGTGAAAGGAGCCAAGGATAAGGATAACCGTCTTTCTCAGCATGCTGACGTATCACAGAGACTTCTTTTGGGGTAAACCCTTCTTTTACAAGCATTTCTTCGATTTGCATTTTGTTCATAACGATCGTCATTCATTTGTCTTACGATAGTTTGATTGTAACTCATTACTTAAGCCTCATACAAACCTGACAGGCCTTTGAAAGGCCCCTGTTTTTTAGAAATGGTTCCCTGGTGTTAACATTTGCGCATAAAATATGTGTTTTGAAATTCCGATGAAAACTGAGCTTGTTAATTATTGGATTCAATTAAGGTGATACTTTCCAGTTTCCATCATTCTTAGTAAATTTGAATTCAGCTACGGTTTGCTTCTCGCCCATGAGTGGTAGTGTAATATCAGTATCCACTTTGCATAGGTATGTACCTTTTGCCTCTGACTCCTTACAGGAAACCTTCTCAGCTTTGTTCAGAGTCGTGAGCATGTCTTTGCTGTTCTCACCGAACCGTTGTCTGGCTTGCTGGTTTGTGTGGTCAATGTTGTCTTGCATAGCCTTTTTAATCTCAGAAGACGAGGGCTCGCTGTCGCAGCCGGTAAGCAAAACTGCTAAAGACAGGACTGTAATTGTTGAAAGTTTATTCATTTCTTAATCCCTTATTTGATATTAATAATTATTGTGTTGTTGTGGTTTTGTTGAGTGTCTGATCAAAAATTTCACACCACCGTTTTAACTGCATTTCCGTATCGCGGATCCCGCGTTCATGGTGGAACCGGCCTTTACGGGGGTGAAATTTGATCTGCCATTCCGGGCATTCAATGTCTTTCACTAGGATAAAGAAGCCAGAGTTCTCGAAGTTTTTAAGGCGGGTAGTGTTGTTATGGCCCTTTGCGCCCAGCATACCGGGAATATCAAATGCAACGATTTCACCTCCAGCGGCTAAGTGATACCGCCAGCCTTTAACGTCACTGAACTTGTAAGCTTTTTTGCGCTTACCTAACTCGAGAGTTAGCAACTCACGATTCGTATCAATGGCCATTTTGCTGTCCTGGAATTCATGACTCCAGATCCCGCTATTGTTGGCGTTCAAAAGATCAATCGTCGAGGCGTTAGCTCTTTTATGTGTGTATGACACATATGCGGTGAGGAGTAAGAAGAAGGCGGGTAATGTCCACATGAACAGGAACCCTGCAGTGTCCTTGGGGTTTGAATCAGTCAGTATCCAGACAATCACCAGTACAACAATCCAGAATCGAATTGAACGGAAGAATGAAGGTTTATGTATTTTCTGAGCCTTCAAAGCCGCTGTGTCCATTTTATATACCTTTAACGTTATGCGAGTCATAACTAGCTGATTGGTAACTGCTTTTACGAGGCATTTTTGAACGAGTTCAAAACTTAAGCAAATCACTTGTACCGATCGATGATCCTCGTTTGATAGGTGTTGACTATCATAAGTGTTTTATCGATCTGTAAAAACGATCAATTTTTTGTACAAATAAGAACTTAGGCTGGAAAATTGCGTTGAGCCAAGAGCTTATCGAAAGGGTACTTTTATGCGTTCGGTTAGAACTTGGTTGTTATGTGGTAAAACAGATAACTCAGGCTCAGCTGAGAGGACTGTATGAATTGTCGAAAAGGAGGATTTTTGGTGGAGAAACGTCTTACCTGCCTTTTTGAGGAGGTCTGTGAAAGCGGCCAGATAAGGAATGCTCAGTAGCCACTTCAATACCCTAGTCATGAAGTAGTCAGCACTGCTGGTTTGCTCCCTTGGCGCAAGCGTAATGTTGAGCAGTGTCTGCGCTTCGGTTGTCTCTGACGCTTCAACTCTATCTTCATACAAAGGAGCAGTAGTAACTTCGGATTCTAAAGCAGCTGGTAATGACGGTGTAATTACTACATTAGTAGTTTCTATCTTTGGAGCACTCGTCTCATTATCTCCCATAGCCGTAGCTTTCAAAGCAAAGAGCAGAGGATTATCACGTTCAGGCTCGTAGTGAAGCTTCTCCTGAAGGTTGGCCCATGAGTACGTCTTTCCCAGTTGCGAAGCTTTGAAAGCTATTCCGGCATACTCAAAGGAGAAACCATTCATGCGACCCGTGGAGGAAATGTTGGGTATAGTCGCTATACCGTTCTCAGCAAGTGCTTCAACGAAGCCCGAGATATCATTGGCACTGGTAAGGATCTCCTCGATAGTGTTCTGTAAGAGCGTCTTGGGCGTTGGCTGACCTTCACGCTTCTCCTTCTGTTGCTCGCCACGTGACAGCTTCTTGCGCTCTGTGACAGAGGAAGTGCTATGTGAAGGAGAGGGGCCTTTGGTTCTGGTCAGGTCATATGCCAGCTCAAGCTCCAGGATTATGCGGGTACTCGCAAGGTTTTCATTCCTGCCCAAGTAAAGCTTCCCTCCAATAAGATCCACTCTGCTGGCAATGATATGAATGTGCTGGCCGGCCTCGTCGTCATGAATGACATAGCAGCGTAGGTGCGTCTCACTGAACCTCATGCGATTCATGTAGTCGTCAGCAAATGACACCCATTGTTTTGTCGTGAGTGATTCACCGATAGGTAGGCGAAGCGAGTTGTGCCAAACCGGTTTGGCAACGTCAGGGCGAAGTGAAGTAGAAGCGCAGAATTCAGCAATCAGATCTGTTACCGAATCGCCTAGCATGTTCCCGCCGATAACAACCGGATCGGTTTTATGGTGCGTTCCAGGTTTCAATGCGTATAGGACAACACCTGCGAAGCTCTTACCTCGTTTGATCTTCTGCATGCCCTTCATTAGAGGGGATACTCCATAGATCAGCGGTAAGGAGACGAGAGCGAAGCTCACTGATTTGTCGCTTCACAGCGAACAGTTCAGTCTTAGTAAGCGGGTTAAATGACTGCTTTGCGTTCAGGTGGTTAACAATCTCATTGAGCCTGTGATTTATCTCGCCAAACATTTTCCATGCCGCTCTGTTGATCTCGGGAACGACAGAAGGTTGGGTCTTCAAAAGGCACATGCGGAGCCACTCGCCCTTAGCGTGTTGCTTACGCTCTTGATCTAAAATATTTAGCTCTGAGTTATTGAGTCTGACGCTGACGCAATGAATACGTAGATTCTTTGCGAGGGGAGGGTGATATATTTTATTCATAGGAACTCCTTTTCTAAATATAAGCATAATCCTTATGCCTAATTCATTTATATCCGATAGCTGAATTATGTCAACGGTTTGGGGTTGACCTACCTTTTGCAATCGAAGAGCAGAAAAAGCAAGGCTACTCAGCTTCGCTGAGTTAGCCCTTGCTTTTATTAATGTAAGTGATATAAAAACCAAAAATAAAGATTTTATTTGATTTTAGGTTAATAAAGTGAGGGGTGACTTGACATTTCTTTAATTCAACATTAAGTAATTATAGAGTGCCTGGTTAAATTTAATGTGTGAGGTTAAAATGAAGATAGTGTTGAAGGTTTCTTTAGTTGTTTTGTTTTATGTTTGTTTTTTTGTCTTTTTGATTTCAGTAGCAAATGAAAGAGTTAATACTGTCGCCAATCAATTAAGCATATACTTACCATTGGTATATTTATTCATTTTTCCTATTATGATGTTTTGGGATAGGCGCAGAGGTAAATAAATCTGCGCATTTGAATTCTATTAATTAATTAAGTAGTCAATGGTCGCATCTATAACTTTTGCAAGTGAGATAGAGGCCAGGGCAATCAATAGTCCATATCCCCATTCGGATTGAAAAAAAATGGGGAATAATTTGTTATCAAATTTAGGAAGGGCATCCAGGCAAAGGGTCAGTGCCGAAAGAGAGGCTGCAAGAGAAAAAATAAATTCAGCAAGTCCCTCAATTCTTCTATAAAAAGGTGCTAATCCAATGCTAATTATGACTGGTGGAGCTAAAAGGCTGTATGGATAATCAAATATTTCTGGTTTTTGATAGTGACAATATACGTAGATAACTAACGACGTCACTACAATAAGAAGTGAAATTAAAGTATACAAATCTTGTGCACGAATCCAGTTCCACAAGCCTTTCATAAAGGGGCCTCGATATTTGATTGAGTAAATACAAGCATATCATCTCCTGAATTAACGAAATTGATGCAGATATAGTGAAAGGATGACATCCGTTTGTAAATTTTCATGAATATAATTACACCTTTCCTGCAGTTGTGCAAATCTATTTACACTCTAGTTTTTTTGATGTACCTTTTGACAATCAGATTGGTCTTGTTTCTGATATTTTCTTATTTTTCAATGTATTATGTTGGTTTTTCTTAGTTGAAAATCGTGTTTTACTTATGTTTATGAACAACAACATAATCATTAAAAAGTGAAAATGCGCAATTATTATACTTTCATGCATAAGATAAATTAACTTTTATGCTTGTGACCTAAATTTGAAGAATGTCTTTCTCAGTAATTAACAATTCGTCGTTTGGGGTTGGGGTTGATAGCGAGAATGTTAAATTTTTCAATGGCTTATAAAAAAATTGGAGAGTGAAAATGGAAATAGTATCAGTTATAAATTATAAAGGCGGTGTAGGAAAGACTACTGTCACATCTAATCTTGGAGCCGAACTTGCTCATCGAGGGAAAAAAGTATTGATCTTGGACATGGATGCCCAGGCTAGCCTGACATTTTCATTTATCAAGCCTGAGTTTTGGGATGAAAGACTTAAAGATAATAAAACCATTAAAAGCTGGTTTGATTGCATTAGTCAGGGGGAAAATACAATGCCACTTTCAAATCTCACAATAAGACCAGAAGAAGTAAATAAGAGATTTAGAAGCGGTGGCTTTATTGATTTGATTTCCTCTCATTTAGGTTTAATAAATGTTGATCTCGAACTTGCCACTTTACTAGGTGGTGCAAGTCCAAGCCAAACCCAAAAAAAATACCTCAAGGTCCATGGGAAGTTAAGGCAGGAGTTGCACGCTCTCGGCCAAGAACAAAAATACGATATAGTCCTAATTGATTGTCCACCTAACTTCAATATCGTCACTAAAAACGCATTAATTGCTTCTGATAAAATATTAATACCCGCAAAACCTGATTATTTATCTACCCTTGGTATTGATTATCTCAAAAGAAGCGTTGATTCCTTAGTGAAGGATTTTAATTTTTATGCAGACAAAGATAATGAATTTGAAAGAGTCGAACCTGAAATTTTAGGTGTCATTTTTACAATGATACAAATCACCTCTGGACAACCTATTGCAGCTCAAAAACAATATATATCGCAAACTAAAAGGTTAAAGGTTCCAGTGTTCAATTCTCTATTTAGGGAAAACAAAACAATTTTTGCTGATGCACCTCGCGATGGTATTCCGGTTGTTTTGAACGTTTATTCTAATCAAACTCACTCTGATGTTGTAAATGAGATTGAAGAATTTGTTGATGAATTTTTAGATAATCTTGAGGGTGATTTATGAAAGATTATAAAACAATCAAGCTTTTGTTCAACGAATTAGCGGATTCTATTAGTTTTTTAAGTGATTCAGATATCGAAAAATTAGTTAGTGGTGAATATCAAATCGCTATCAAAGTTCAAAGAAAGAAAAACTTAACTAACTCAATGGCTGGTTTTGAAAGTAAAAGTAGTGAATATGAGAATATATTGAGAGATTTGAATTTAATTGAAAGCAGAGAGGCTGGGACTGAATTTCTGAATGAGAAATTAAAAAATAAAGTTAACTTTGAAAAGTTTGCAAAATTTATCGATGTCGCTGTAATGAAAAGTGATAAAGTTGAAAAGATAAGAGATAATATTATAGAGACGACAATAGGTGCGCGGCTACGCTCTGAAGCTATTCAGAATAAAAAAAATAAAAATATCGAAGGTATGGATTAAAAAATTTTCATTAACGAGAGTTTCTTCAGTTGTTTTTATTAATATCATTTAAAACAGTGCCCGCTGATTATTATGTCGGGCATTATTTCATTTAAAAAATTAAACTCTTCGACTGATGAATATGACTAGTCTAAATAAATGAGCCAGTCTTCAGTTTCACCATCTATAATTTTTGTTTGTATTCCAAAGAAGTCATATGCTGAAGCTAATTTTTTCATTAGGCGAGGATCCCGTGAGATAAAATAATCACTATAAGCTCCATATATAGCATGCGAATTATCATGTAGACTAGACATTGGAGTCTTTTCAGAAGAATAGCCGAATTCAATCATGGTTAGCATTATGGCATCTATAGCAGCTTCGCATATTCCGAACCCTCTTGTAGTAATATTTACGGTATGTCTGGTTTCGATTATATCTTGTGCCATGCGCATAAATTTTTGATCATGATTGTGACGCAACTCGCGGATGCTTTCATTGACAATATTTTGCACACGATTAGTCCAAGGATGAAGTTTTATATTATTTTTTATAAGATAATCAATCGCTGCCTTATGTATTAATTTATTTGATAATAAATTTAAGAATAAGTCATTTGCAGATGAATTTCTTTCTAAAATTGACACAAAGCTCTCGCGGCCTAACTTCCCTTTAACACTAGCATCTACATTTCTTGATAGCTCAGTTGAGTACTTTTGAGCGATTTCAGCAAGTGTATTAGAATCATAGTTTTGGTATACTCTGTTGAAACAATGCTCAGGGTCTTCTAGAACAATAAAAGGTCCATCATTGATATTGTAAGAATGCAAAACTTCTAAGCTATTTGAATAAGGTAAAATCTCTTTTTCAGCTGTGACTTTCTTTAACATATCAAGAAATACATCCTTTTCTTCAACGCTAATTTTTCTTGATACGTTGGGGCTGCAGTAGGAGTTACAAATTTCTTCGATGTTAGCTGGTGAATATATTATCTCAACGTTATTCCTATTTATTCTGCCCAATACACGTTCCAAAGACTTTCCATATCTTTCTAGTTGTATGTCAAGCCAAATGTTTTGATCAAGATAGATTCTTTCCATTTTCATGTCCATTATGAAGTAATAGTGAAATGTTGCATGCATATTATAACATTTTAAAAAGTGTTATACATCGTTATAATTTTTCCAAGATTGAAAATTCTAGACTGAAGCAACAGGCTTGATTAATCTGAAGAAATAAAATTAGTATTATTTTATAAAAGCGGAAGCGTGGGTAAGAAATTTAAAATCTTTGTTATAGGATTGATATTTATCGAAATGTTAGCAGGAAACACTTATGGATTATAAAAAATATAGAGCTTGGATTTTATCTTAAATTGACTATAAATAATCTTAATAAAGGTAGCGGTCTTTCTGCTAACGAGTTGTGTACGTGCCCCCATTTCTGGTAAGCCCTATCTTATCACTCAAAATTATCTCGAGTCATCTATCACGCTGGTGTTAAAGACAGTATGACCTATATCACTCAATGATTATTATTGAACCCTGCCTGATTGACATGTAAACGAGAAGATGCAAGAGAAATTAATTCTGTTGAAAAATCATTTTACTAGCATAACTTTAAGGTTATCAGGGGGACTTTTATCTTAGTCGAGCATATTTAATTGCAATGAAAAGGATATATTAGAAAATATCAGCGAATATGTTGTTGAGCAATGCCCTACCAAGTGACTTTTAAAGATTTTTTTTAGAAAAGCTATAAGGCGTCAACGTTCTCAGCTTGCAGGCTTCCAGATAGTCAGCCCACCACTGCAACATAAGTTTCCGTTCTTCTAAATGTTCTGCTTTGTGAATGTAGGCTGCCCTAACGCTGTTACGTTCTTGGTGGCTCATTTGTCTCTCAACGGCGTCTCTTGACCAAAGCCCAGATTCAATCAGTGCACTACAAGCCATAGTCCTGAAACCATGTCCACAAACTTCAGTTTGGGTATTGTATCCCATGGTTCTAAGGGCTTTGTTGACTGTGTTTTCACTGATCGGTTTGTTGTCATTACTAAATCCGATGAACATGAGGTCTTTGCCACCACTGATTGCATGTAGATGTAACAACAATTTTTTAGCTTGTTTGCTTAAAGGCACCAGATGAGGGCTTTTCATTTTTGCCCCTCTTGCTGAATATCTAACCCCAATGAGTGCTTGTCGCTCTGCGGGTATAGTCCATAGTGAGTTTTTGAAATCTACCTCTGGCCAACGTGCAAATCTTAATTCACTCGAACGTACAAATGTCAGGAGTGTAAGCTGGGTCGCAATCTGTGTTATGCCTTTGCCTCTGTAAGCTTCAATGCGTTGCATGAGCTCTGGTAGCCGTTCTAAAGGAAGAGCAGGGCGGTGAATACTTTTTTTAGAAATTACAGCACCAGCGAGGTCATAGGCAGGATTTTGCTCAATCAATGTATTGTGGACAGCATATCTCATGATCGCAGTTATGCGTTGTTGAAGACGTGAAGCGAGTTCGAGGTGACCTGTTGCTTCAGCCCTTTTTAGTGGAATCAGTAAGTCACGGGTTTTGAGTTCTGTGATATTACGATTGCCAATAATAGGGAATAAATGACTTTCAAGACTGCTTAACACAGTAGTTCTGTGGTTTTCCGACCAGGTCCTGTTACTGGAATGCCAGTCTCGTGCAACCTTTTCAAATGTCAGCAGCCCTTTGATCTCGACCTTATCAGCTTTGCGTTTTTCACTTGGATCAATGCCATTTGCAACAAGTTGCCTGGCTTCGTCTCTTCTGCGTCGGGCTTCCGATAACGTGACCTCAGGATAAACACCGAGAGCAAGAATCTTTTGTTTGCTGCCAAAGCGATACTGAAAACGCCAGTATTTGGAACCGTGTGGGGGTAATAAAAAGATGCATACCATTACCGTCTGTCATTTTGACAGGCTTCGCAGCAGCCTTTGAATTCCTTACCTTTAACTCAGTGAGTGGCATAGTAAAAAATCTCCGGCTGATGGTATCTGCATTATCGAACCAAACATACTAACAATTATACCAACATAACACTGTGGATTTTGTGAGCCTGCTGGAGACGCAGGTAGACTATAGAATTGAATTAACTTACTGAACGGAATGGATAAAGTTGACGTTGAGAGACAGGCATATGGTGTCCCCTGCAGGAATCGAACCTGCAACTAGCCCTTAGGAGGGGCTCGTTATATCCATTTAACTAAGAGGACAGCGGCGTGCAGTATAGCGAAACAGTCCTGAAAATTCACCAGGTTGCCGCGCGTTTGCTCATTCCGCCAGCAATCCCGGTTTTCTGCACTGAACGCAGTTAAGCACGGACGCGTGCAGACTGTTCACGCTGAAAAGATTCTCCGCTTCAGCCTGACGGTTTGATCTCAATATCAAAGGTTCAGCCAGCATGCCTGAAAGGCAGACAAAACCGGTAAATCAGCCTTGTCTGCCCTTGCCATTTATTCCGCGTTTTCCTTCTCTTCACGCTGGCGGCGTTTTTCCTGCTTCCGCTTCTCAGCTTTTGCTTTGGCCACAGCGGCTTCACTCATGTCATTGCGAATCTGTGCATGGCTGATCAACGCAAAAATCAGGGTGCCGCCAGTGATGTTGCCGAGCAGCGTCGGCAGGGCAAACGGCCACAGGAATTCATGCCAGCTAATGCTGCCGTTAAACACCAGATAGAGCACTTCTACTGAGCCCACGACAATGTGCGCCAGGTCGCCCAGCGCAACCAGCCAGGTCATCATCACAATCACCAGCAGTTTCGCGCCGCCCGCAGAGGGGAACATCCAGACCATGGTGGCGATAATCCAGCCGGAAATGACCGCATTGGCAAACATCTCGCCTGGCGTGTTTTCCATGACCTTCATGCTGATGTCGGTAAACGCCTGGCGGGTGGCCTCGTCAAAAATCGGCATCTCATTGAAGGCCAGCGCACCCAGCGCTGTACCAATCAGGTTACCCAGCAACACAATGCTCCATAACCGTAACAGCAGGCCCGTGTTACCCCAGGTGGGTTTGTGCATCACCGGTAATACGGCGGTAACGGTATTTTCAGTAAACAGCTGCTGGCGCGCCATAATGACGATAACAAAACCAAAGGTATAACCGAGATTTTCCAGCAGGAAAGCGCCCGGTACGCCATCCAGATGCACCTTAAATATCCCTTTAGCCATCAGCGAGGCACCCATGGATAAGCCTGCCGCGATAGCTGACCAGAGCAGCGCCATACCGTCGCGCTCCAGCTCCTTTTCTCCATCCTGGCGAATCTCTTCATGAATCGCAGCCGCGCGGGAGGGTAAAGCCTCCTCATCAACTTCGATGTCAGTGCCCTTGTCCTTCTCTTCGCTCTCTACGTCGTTAGGACCCTGCTCATTACCTGATGAAGGCTTCATATTTTCTCCTGGTGATAGTGCTGTAACGTTATAAGCGTAGCCGTTTTTTATTTGCCGGAAATGTAACGTCCGATGCGAATAAGCGTAACAACGTTTTTCGGAACTGCATTTTTATTCAGACTGCTGATGAAAACGCACGAATAATCCCTTACCAGCGAAACTGAGCGCTGGCTCACACTTCGGCCCACAGCAACATTGTGGTAATATCCCGGCCACTTTTAGCTGGTGCGACTCCCCCTTCAATGCTGGAAATCATTACACTCACTTGTGCATACGACGAACGGTCGCTGTTCCGGCGGCTCTCATTTCGCGTATCCGCAGGTGACATTGTGCAGATTGAAGGCCCCAATGGTGCCGGTAAAACCTCGTTGCTGCGCCTGCTGGCCGGGCTGAGCCGTCCTGAAGAGGGTGAAATACGCTGGCAGCAGCAGTCGATCCTGCGTCAGCGTGAAAGCTGGCATCAGGCGATGCTCTATCTGGGTCATCAGCCCGGCGTCAAAGGCGTGCTCACGCCACTGGAAAATCTGCGCTTTTACCATCCCGATTGCAGTAATGCGCAGATTTTTGCTGCGCTGGAAAGTGTCGATCTCACGGGCGACGAAGAGGTGCCCGTCAGCCGGTTGTCGGCAGGGCAGCAGCGTCGGGTAGCGCTGGCACGTCTGTGGCTCAGTCAGGCTCGCCTATGGATTCTTGACGAGCCGCTGACCGCCATCGACAAAGCGGGTATTGAAAAATTAATGGCGCAGTTCGCCCGGCATGCCGATAACGGCGGTGCAGTGATCCTGACCACCCATCAGGATTTGCCTGCAGAGGCAGCGCGGGTGCGTAAAATTCGCCTCGGCGATGTGGAGGCAGAGTGATGCTGTTTCGCCTCATCCAGCGTGAATTACGCATCGCCTTTCGTGGCGGCGCGGATGTCGTCAATCCACTCTGGTTTTTCCTGATCGTCATTACCCTGTTTCCTTTAGGTATCGGACCGGACCCGCAACAGCTGGCACGCATTGCACCGGGCGTTGCCTGGGTTGCTGCGCTGCTGGCGTCGCTGCTGGCGCTGGAGCGGCTGTTCCGTGATGACTTCAGCGATGGCTCGCTGGAGCAACTGGTGTTGCTGCCGACGCCGCTGCCGGTAACGGTTATCGGCAAAGTGGTGGCGCACTGGCTGGTCACTGGCGTGCCACTGATTATCCTGTCGCCGCTGGCCGCGCTGCTGCTGTCACTGGATTTTAATGGCTGGCGGGCAATGGCCCTGACGCTGTTGCTGGGTACGCCAACCCTGAGTTTTCTCGGTGCGATTGGCGTGGGTCTGACGGTGGGTTTACGGCGCGGCGGCGTGCTGCTGAGCCTGCTGGTATTACCGCTGGCTATTCCGGTTTTAATCTTCGCCAGTGCGGCGATGGAGGCGGCCAGTCAGGGGTTGCCGATTGGCGGCTATCTGGCGATTCTTGGCGCTATGTTGGTGGGCAGTGCGACGCTCGCGCCGTTTGCTACGGCGGCGGCGCTACGCATCACGTTGCAATAGCCACTTTGCAATAACCGCGCGTACAAGACGCGGCAACACTCTTTTATCGTTAATGTGAGCATTTGATATGTGGAAAGCGTTACATCAGCTGGCCAGACCCGAACGGCTTTATCAGTTTTCGGGGCGACTGGTTCCGTGGTTCGCCATCGCCGGGCTGGCGGCGTTGCTGCTGGGCTGGGTCTGGGGATTTGGATACGCACCCGCTGACTATCAGCAGGGCGACAGCTTCCGCATCATGTACATTCATGTGCCCGCTGCGATGTGGTCGATGGGGGTTTATGCTTCAATGGCCATCGCCGCCTTTATCGGCCTGGTGTGGCAGATGAAAATGGCCGATCTGGTTTCCGCCGCCATGGCTCCGGTGGGTGCGGTTTTTACCTTTATTGCGCTGGTCACCGGCTCGGCATGGGGCAAACCGATGTGGGGCACGTGGTGGATCTGGGATGCCCGCCTCACATCAGAGCTGGTACTGCTGTTCCTCTATATGGGCGTGATTGCGCTGTATCACGCTTTTGATGACCGCCGCACCGCAGGCCGGGCAGCGGGTATTTTGATTCTGGTCGGTGTGGCCAATCTGCCAATCATTCACTTCTCAGTGCAGTGGTGGAATACCCTGCATCAGGGCTCGTCGGGCATTCTCCAGCAGGCGATTGCGCCGGTCATGCGCACGCCGCTGCGCTGGGCAATCCTCGGCTATCTGCTGGTCTTTATTACGCTGACGCTGATGCGACTGCGTAACCTGATTCTGTTAACCGAACGTCATCGTCCCTGGGCGATTGATGTGGCGAAGCGGGGGGAGCAGGCATGACTCCAGCCTTTTCCTCCTGGCACGCCTTCTTTGCGATGGGCGGTTACGCTTTCTATGTCTGGCTGGCGGTGGCCTGCACGCTGCTTTCACTTATCGGCCTGACGCTGCATACCCTGTTACTGCGCCGCCGTTTGCTGGCGGAGATTCGCCAGCGTGACGCACGTGAACGTCGCATCCGGGCAGCAAAATCGAAAAAAGCCGCGGCTGAAGCGGCAGGAGAGAAGTTGTGAATATCCGTCGACGCAACCGCCTTTATGCGGCCCTGGCGATCCTGCTCGGTCTTGGCCTGGCCACCGCGCTGGTGATGTATGCGCTGCGCTCAAACATCGATCTCTTCTATACCCCAGGCGAAATCCTCTACGGCAAAGGGGAGGCGCACGAGAAGCCCGAAGCGGGACAGCGGCTGCGCGTCGGTGGCATGGTGATGCCCGGCAGCGTCCGGCGCGATCCGAAAACGCTGGCTGTGTCGTTCAAACTTTATGATGCGCGTGGTGTGGTCAGCGTCAGTTTTGAAGGGATCCTGCCGGACCTGTTCCGTGAAGGGCAGGGCGTTGTCGCGCAGGGCGTGCTGGCGGCGGGCAACCAGGTGATCGCCAAAGAGGTTCTGGCAAAACATGATGAGAAATATACGCCGCCGGAGATTGAAAACGCGATGAAGAGTGATCAAACCGGCCCGCAGTCGCGCTATCAGGTGGGAAATAAATCATCATGATGCCCGAAATTGGAACCTTTCTGCTCTGCCTGGCGCTGGGCCTCTCCCTGTTGTTGAGCAGCTATCCACTGTGGGGCGCGGTGCGCCAGGATGCCCGCCTGATGGCGATGGCGCGTCCGCTGGCCTCGGGTCTGTTTGTCTGTATCGCTGCGGCGTTTGCACTGCTGGTCTGGGCCTTTATCAGCAACGACTTTACCGTTGCCTATGTCGTCACCAACTCTAACAGCCTGCTGCCGGTTTACTATCGCATCGCCGCCACCTGGGGCGCACATGAAGGATCGCTGCTGTTGTGGGTGTTGCTGCTGAGCACCTGGACACTGGCGGTGGCGATATTCAGTCGCGGTATGCCGCAGGATGCGCTGGCACGCGTGCTGGCAGTGATGGGGATGATCAATCTTGGCTTCCTGCTGTTTATCCTGCTGACGTCGAATCCGTTTGGCCGCACGCTGCCGGACTTCCCGATAGACGGCCATGACCTGAATCCCATGCTGCAGGATATCGGCCTGATCTTCCATCCACCGCTGCTCTATATGGGCTATGTCGGCTTTTCGGTGGCCTTTGCCTTTGCCATCGCCTCACTGATGGCTGGCCGGCTGGATACCGCCTGGGCGCGCTGGTCACGCCCGTGGACGACTGCGGCCTGGGTCTTCCTGACCATTGGCATTGTGCTGGGATCGGCGTGGGCCTATTACGAGCTGGGCTGGGGCGGCTGGTGGTTCTGGGATCCGGTTGAAAATGCGTCGTTTATGCCGTGGCTGGCGGGCACCGCCCTGATGCACTCGCTGGCGGTCACGGAAAAGCGTGGCACCTTCAAAGCGTGGACTGTGCTGCTGGCGATTACGGCGTTTTCGCTGAGCCTGCTGGGGACGTTCCTGGTGCGATCCGGGGTGCTGGTGTCGGTGCATTCCTTCGCCTCCGATCCGGCGCGCGGGATGTTTATCCTCGCGTTTCTGGTGATTGTCATCGGCAGTTCGCTGCTGCTTTACGCCATCAAAGGCGGGCAGGTGCGTGGCCGGGTACAGAATGAAACCTGGTCGCGCGAATCATTTTTGCTGGGCAATAATGTGCTGCTGATTGCCGCGATGCTGGTGGTCCTGCTCGGCACGCTGTTGCCACTGGTACATAAGCAACTGGGGCTGGGCAGCATTTCGGTCGGCGAGCCGTTCTTCAACACCATGTTCAGCTGGCTGATGGCGCCGTTTGCGCTACTGATGGGAATCGGACCGCTGGTGCGCTGGCGTCGCGATGAACCGCAAAAGCTGGCAAAACGGCTGGCACTGGCGCTGATCGTGACCCTGGCCTGTTCCATGATCATTCCCTGGTGGTTGCAGGATCGCATTGAGGCGATGACCGTGGTTGGCCTGCTGATGTCGCTCTGGATTATTGTACTGACACTGCTGGAGCTGCACGAACGCGCCACCCATCGTCACCCGTTCTTTGCCGGATTACGTCATCTGTCACGCAGTCACTGGGGCATGGTGCTGGGCCATCTGGGCGTAGGGGTCACGGTGATTGGCATTGCATTCAGCACGCAGTACAGCGTGGAGCGCGATGTGCGGATGAAAGCAGGCGATAGTGTCGATATTCATCACTATCACTTTGTCTTCCGTGGTGTGCAGAATCTGCAGGGGCCGAACTACAGCGGCGGCATGGGTATTATCGATGTCACCCGCAACGGCAAACATGAAGCAACACTGCAGGCGGAAAAACGCTTTTACACCGCTGCCCGCACCATGATGACTGAAGCGGCGATCGATGGCGGTTTCAGCCGCGATCTCTATGCGGCGCTGGGCGAAGAGCTGGATGATGACAGCTGGGCCGTGCGCATTTACTACAAACCCTTTGTTCGCTGGATCTGGTTCGGTGGCGCACTGATGGCGCTGGGTGGCCTATTCTGCCTGTTCGATCCCCGCTACCGTTCGCGCAAAAAAGCGGAAACGGAGGCGCGGACATGAATAAGAAAATCCTGTTTATTCCCCTGATGCTGTTTCTGCTGCTGGCGGCGGCGCTGCTGTGGCAGCTGACCCGCAATGCCGAGGGTGACGATCCGACCCGACTCGAATCTGCGCTGATTGGCAAACCGGTGCCGCTGTTCCGGCTGGAAGCACTGGATCAGCCGGGCAAAATCTACGATCAGCATGTGCTGACGGATGGCAAGCCGATGTTGCTGAATGTCTGGGCGACCTGGTGTCCGACCTGCCGCGCAGAGCATCAGTATCTGAATACGCTGGCGGAGCAGGGCATCCGCGTGGTGGGGCTGAACTACAAAGACGATCGACGCAAGGCCGTTAACTGGCTGAACACGCTGGGCAATCCCTATGCGCTGAGTCTTTATGATGGCAACGGTATGCTGGGACTCGATCTTGGTGTCTATGGCGCGCCGGAAACCTTCCTGATCGACGGCAAAGGGATCATTCGTTATCGCCATGCGGGCGATCTGAATGCGCGAGTCTGGGAGCAGGAAGTGAAACCGTTGTGGATGAAATACAGCGCGGAGGCGGGATCATGAGAACGCTGTTACTGCTCTGCGGCCTGCTGTTCAGCATCAATCTCTGGGCGACCATCGACACGCTGCAATTTGACTCGGTAGCCCAGGAAGAGCAATACCGTGACCTGACTGCGTCATTGCGTTGTCCGAAATGTCAGAACAACAGCATCGCCGACTCGAATGCCATGATTGCCGCCGACATGCGATTAAAAGTCTACGAGCTGATGAAGCAGGGCCAGAGTCGGCAGCAGATCATCGACTATATGGTGGCGCGTTACGGCAATTTCGTCAGCTATTCGCCACCGGTCACGCCCTCCACCCTGATTCTCTGGGCGGGCCCGGCGCTGTTTGCGCTACTGGGCGGCGCGGTGATCATCCTGCGCAGCCGTCAGCGTAAAACCCGCAGCGAGCTGGATGAAGATGAGCAACAGCGTCTTAATGCGCTACTGAAGTCAGACAGGAAGCCGTAATGAGTGCATTTTGGATCACCCTTTTTCTGTTACTGCTGGCAGCCTGCACGCTGTTTATGGCGGCGGGCTGGCGGCAACGTCAGGCCAGCACAGGCGATCGCGATCGTCTTAATCAGCGCTTCTACCATCAGCGCATAAATGAGCTGGCGCAGGATGAAGCGCAGGGCGTGGTCGCTGAACGTCCGCTGATGGAGCGGGAATTACAGCAGACACTACTGGCGGATATTCCGCCGTCACAGGCAATGCAATCACACACCAGCAGCCGCTGGATTTTGCTGCCAGGCCTGATTGTACTGATTGCGGTCTCGCTGGGCACTTATCTGAAAACCGGCGGCCTGGCACAATTCACTGGCTGGATGCAGGTGCAGCAGGCGTATCCTGAGCTGCGTGCCCGTCTGATGGACCCTGGCGCTAAACCGCTGAGCATGGAAGAGCTGGCGCGTTTAGAGCTCGGATTGCGTACCGCGTTGCAAACAGAACCGGATAATCTGGCCGACTGGACGATGCTGGGGCGGCTCGGCATGGTACTGAATAATACAGAGATCGCCAGTCAGGCCTTTGAGCATGCTTTACAGCTGGCCCCCAACGATCTGGCGCTCAAACAGGATTATGCAGAGGTTCTGACGCGATCTTCTGACCCGCAGGATAACCGGCAGGCGTCACTGCTGCTGCAATCATTGCTGAAAGCAGATCCGCACAACCTGCGGACGCTGAGCCTGCTGGCGTTTAATGCTTACGGACAGCAGCAATACGATCAGGCTATCGACGCATGGCAGACGCTTTTAGCTCTGTTGCCTGCCGATGACAAGCGGCACGCGATGATCGCCCGCAGCATTGAAAAGGCCAGAAGTGAGGCAGGGCAGCAGAGTCGTCAGCTGGCGCTGACCGTGACGCTGACACCTGAGGCAGAAAAAATGTTACCGCCAGACGGAGTGTTGTATATTTCGGTTTCTGACGGGGATTCACCCGTGCCGGTGGCGGTTAAGCGGATGCCGCTGAGTCATTTCCCGCTGACGCTGACGCTGGATGACAGTAACGCCATGATGCCAGATCGCCTGCTTTCGGCGCAGCATCAGGTCGCAGTAAGGGTGCGCGTTTCACGCGATGGCAGCGCCAATCCGCAGCCGGGTGACTGGCTGGGGCTGAGCGCCGTAACGCCCTGGGATGGGCATCAGTCCATCGCGGTAGAGATCAATAAGCAGCTTCCCTGAACGTAAAAATTGATAATGTTAACAATGATGCGTGCCATTGCCTGCTGCCTCTGGCACAAAGTCAGCTATGCTCATCGGGTAAGCCGATTCGACTCCGGGCTGTGACCTGAACGATGGGTAGACCTTTTTCATCCGCACAGGGAGATTGGAATGAATTATCGCCTGACCAGCCTGGCTGTGGCCAGCGTCCTTCTGGTGGGTTGTGCCAGTTCAAAGCCCGCGAATAGCGATCCTGCCGGGCGCAGCGATCCATTCGAAGGCTTTAACCGCACGATGTTTAACTTTAACTACAATGTGCTGGATCCGTATGTGTTACGTCCGGTCGCTGTCGCCTGGCGCGATTATGTGCCGGTTCCGGCACGTACCGGCCTGAGCAATTTTCTTGGCAACCTGGAAGAACCTGCCAGCATGGTCAACGCCATCCTGGTGGGTGACGGGCGCGATGCGGGTATTCACTTTACCCGTTTCTTCCTGAACAGCGTGCTGGGCCTGGGCGGTTTCATTGACGTTGCCGGTAAAGCGAACCCGGAACTGGCGCGTGAAGAGCCGCACCGTTTCGGTACTACGCTGGGTCATTACGGCGTTGGCTATGGTCCTTACGTTGAACTGCCTGCCTATGGCAGCTTTACGGTTCGTCAGGATGGCGGCGACTACGTTGATACCCTCTATCCGATTCTTGGCTGGCTGACCTGGCCGATGTCGATCGGTAAATGGACGCTTGAAGGGATCGAGACCCGTGCGCAGCTGCTGGATTCCGATGCGATCCTGAAACAGCAGAGCGATCCTTACGCCTTTATTCGTAACGCTTACTTCCAGCGTCACGACTTCCTGGCGCGCGGTGGCAAGCTCAAGCCGGAAGACAACCCTAACGCAGCCGCGATTCAGGATGACCTGAAGGATATCGACGCGCAGTAAATGCAGGATCCCCTGCCTGCGTGTCGCTGTGTTTTTCTGCAGAGCGCACAGCAGCTGAAGTGATGGGAGCATACGCCCGGAACAAAGCATCGCGGGCCATGGATAAAAACGCCGGGAGCGTTTTTAAACAACGCAAAGCGTTGGCCCGGCAGCGGGCGCATCTCAGGGATGAGGTGCGTAATCGCCCACGCTGAGCAGTCAGGTATGGCGGGTTTTGCGTCTTTGCAAAGGGCGCATGCTCCCTGAGCCAGCCAGCGACCCGCCGCCACAAAAAAGGGCGACTCACCAGAGTCGCCCTTTTTGATCGCGCTATTTCATCAGAACTTGTAGTTAAAGTTCGCGCCGTAAAGCCAGGCCTTACCTTCAGAGGTAAAGGTATAAGGACCTTCTTTCACCGTCACTTTCTGTCCGTGCATATAAGAGATGCCTAAATCAACAGAGGCATTATCGTTAAAGGCATAAGAGGTACCGGCACTTAGCCACAAACGATCCTGGTCCGGAATAGAGATAGAACGCTTATCTGCTGGCACCGGGCTGTCATCAAACGCAATACCGGTACGGAAAGTCCAGTTCTTGTCGTAGGAATAGGTCGTGCCCAGCGCAATGCGGTACGCATCGTGGAAGCTTTCATCTTTATAGAACAGCGTCTGGCCGTTTGAACCGGTCGCTTTCAGCTCCTGGAACTGACTCCAGCTGGTGTACGCCAGGCTGTAGTGAACCGCCCACTGCGGTGCCACTTTATGCCAGCCCGACACTTCCCACATCTCCGGCAGATTCAGGGTTAATGCCCCCGGAACGGTCGTGCCGTTGGTGCCATCAGGAACACCGGTCACGGTCGGATCATTAAACGCATTCAGCCGTGATGAGAGGTTGCTCTTATAATCGCCATCGAAATCAATTTTAACTTCTGAACGGTAGGTAAAGCCGAAGCGGTTATTTTCATCCACTTCATACAGGACACCGGCATTCCAGCCGTAGCCCCACTTATCGCCTTTCAGATGGGCCACCTGGGTATCAGCCGGAATACCCAGCCTCGCGCCTGATTCACCTGCATAGCGTTCAATTTTGGCTTTGGCGTAAACCGCATCAAAACCCACACCCACACTAAAATGATCATTCAGACGATAGGCGGTGCTGAGATTGAAATTGCCGGTCATCAGGTCGGTTTTACCCCCGTAACCGCCTGCGGTGTAGCCATTATTAAACTCTGTGGCTAAGCCATAATTTGACGTTGCAGATGCGCCAATCCACCACTGATCGTTAATAGGCTGAACGTAATGAATATTGGGGATCCACTGATTCGGGGCAATATTATTGGCATCCAGGCTGCGTCCGCTGGGACTGCGACCACTGATGTTGACATCTGGCGCAATATAAACCGCACCGAGTGAAAATTCAGGACGATCCATTAATGCCATCGTCGCCGGGTTACGGCTGGCTGACGCCGCCGTATCGCCCATTGCCCCTTCGCCTGAATATGCGCGACCTAAACCAATCGTAGAGAATTCATTTAACTGAAATCCAGCTGCGTAAACGTGTGAAGAGACAAGCGCCACTGCAGCCGCCACGGCTGACTTTGCAAACAGGTTTTTATGGTTCATGACCACAACCTCATGTGAATTATTATTTAACGCTATAACGTCGCGTAACAAAGGACGGCGGATTGTAGGGACTGATGTAAAGCGCACATATCAGACCAGTGCGGAGAGTATAGGTCCGACCTGTGTGCATGTTGCAATATTGTTTTTCAAATATTTCAGAATTGATCGCTTAAAATTCGATCTGCTTAACAAAACAGCCCCAATTCTGCACAGCATACCGATTCCAGTTTGTTCTGGATCAATTTTTATTGTGATATTCGTCACTTAGGGCCATACGCGTGGCGCATTTTTGGGCAAGCAGGTAAAATTTCGGTCATAAAATCGCGCAAACCGCCAGAATGCTGGTCAGGAGAATGAAATGACTGATGCCATTAAAAAATGCAGTGCGACCGAAACCGCAGCCTGTTGCTGTGTTGATGTGGGCACAGTGATGGATAACACCGATTGCACTGCAAGCTGGTCAGAATGGTTTGCTCAGCGTGCCGATGCGGAAGCGAAATTAGCGCAACTTACCCAGCGCGCGCGTGAGGTTGAATCAGAACCCTGTGTGATTGAATCGCGCTTCAGCGAAGTGAATCAGGGCGTACAGCTCGATGTCGATTTCACCTTCAGCTGCCAGGCTGAAACCCTGATTTTTCAGCTCGGTTTGCGTTAAATCTCAAAGCGCCGCGTACATGCGGCGTTTTTCATTTTCGTGTTTCCCTTCGCACTTTTTCCTTTCCGATATTGGCGGCTCACCCGCTTGTGGTTAACACTGATCAGGTCAGACCTCTTCAGGCAATGATGCCACAGTCCCAGCCACAGGTGAGAATAATGAGCAAAGCGCAGCCGCTGCTGACGCGTGATGGTGAACGCATCGCAATAACCCATGGGTTACGCACCCCTTTCCTGCGCCAGGCGACCGGCTTTCATGGCATTCCCGCCATTGAACTGGGACGTATGGTGGTCAGCGAATTAATGGCGCGCAGTGAACTTCCCGCTGAAGTGATAGAGCAACTGGTCTTTGGCCAGGTCGTGCAGATGCCGGAAGCGCCGAACATTGCGCGGGAAATTGTTTTAAGCAGCGGGCTGAATGTACATACCGACGCTTACAGCGTCAGCCGTGCCTGCGCCACCAGTTTTCAGGCGGTAGCGAATGTGGCAGAAAGTCTGATGGCGGGCACCATCTCTGCGGGCATCGCGGGTGGGGCTGACTCCACTTCAGTGCTGCCAATCGGTGTCAGTAAAACGCTGGCGCGTGCGCTGGTGGATCTCAATAAAGCCCGCAGCGTCGGGCAGAAACTGCAGATCCTGCGACGTCTGCGCCCACGCGATCTGCTGCCGGTGCCACCCGCAGTGGCGGAGTATTCCACCGGCCTGCGCATGGGCGACACAGCCGAACAGATGGCGAAGAGTCACGGCATTACCCGTGAAGCACAGGATGCGCTGGCACTGCGATCCCATCAGCATGCCGCCCGAGCCTGGCAATCCGGGGTACTGAATCAGGAAGTGATGGCCGCTTTTGTGCCGCCGTGGAAAACCGCTATCGATCAGGATAATAACGTCCGTATGAATGCCAAAGCGGAGGATTACGCCCGACTGCGTCCGGCATTTGATCGCCAGCACGGTAGTGTTACTGCGGCCAACAGTACGCCACTCACCGACGGCGCGGCCGCAGTGATTCTGATGCGCGAGGGCCGCGCCCGCGAGCTGGGTATCAGACCACTGGGTTATCTGCGCAGCTACGCTTTTTCCGCCATCGGGGTGCAGCAGGACATGCTGCTGGGTCCGGCATACGCTTCACCGCTGGCCCTGGATCGCGCTGGCGTGACCCTGGCCGATCTGACGCTGATCGATATGCATGAAGCGTTTGCCGCCCAGACGCTGAGCAACCTGCAGATGTTTCGCGATGAGCGCTTTGCCCGTGAGGTACTGAATCGTCCGCATGCGCTGGGCGAAGTGAATGAAGAACGCTTTAACGTGCTGGGCGGTTCAATCGCCTATGGTCATCCTTTCGCCGCCACGGGCGCGCGCATGATTACCCAGACGCTGAACGAATTACGCCGCCGGGGTGGCGGGTTAGGACTGGTCACTGCCTGTGCAGCAGGTGGTCTGGGTGCGGCAATGGTTCTGGAGGCCGAATAATGGAGCAGAATGCGTTTCATCTGAAGATGCGACTGGATCACGTCGGCATCATCACGATTGATGTCCCTGATGAGAAAATGAACACCCTGAAAGCGGAATTTGCCGGGCAGATCACCGCGATTATTGCGGAGGCGCGACGCGATCCAAAGCTGGCTGGCCTGGTGCTGATTTCCGGCAAGCCGGATAACTTCATTGCGGGTGCGGACATCAGCATGATCGACCGCTGCAAGAGCGCGCAGGAAGCTGAAGCGCTGGCAAAACAGGGCCAGGAAGTGATGGCTGCGCTCGACGCGCTGCCGTTCCCGGTGGTTGCAGCCATCCACGGTGCCTGCCTCGGCGGCGGACTGGAGCTGGCGCTGGCCTGCGATGCACGTATCTGTTCGCTGGATGATAAAACCCGGCTCGGATTACCGGAGGTACAGCTCGGCTTGCTGCCAGGCTCTGGCGGCACTCAGCGGCTGCCACGCTTAATCGGCGTGCAGCAGGCGCTGCCGCTGATTCTGACTGGCAAAACGCTGCGGGCTAAACAGGCACGTAAGCTGGGTGTGGTTGATGACGCGGTGCCGCAGGCGATTCTGCTGGAGACCGCCATCGCCCGGGTGAAAAAGGGCAAGGTCAGCGGACGAACGCTGCCGCTGCGCGACCGTCTGCTGCACGGTCCGATTGGCCGTCAGGCACTGTTTGCGCTGGCGAGCCGTCAGACAGCCGCCAAAACCCAGGGCAATTATCCGGCGGCAAGTCGCATTATTGAGGTGGTGCGCATCGGGCTGGAACAGGGCAGCCGGGCAGGACATGATGCTGAAGCGCGTGCCTTTGGTGAACTGGCGATGACGCCAGAATCCGTTGCGCTGCGCGGAATCTTCTTCGCGACCACGACCATGAAAAAAGAGCGGGGTGGAGACGCGGAGCCTGCCAGGGTGAAAAGCGTCGCTATTCTCGGCGGTGGCCTGATGGGCGGCGGCATTGCCAGCGTCACCGCCATCAACGCGGGCTTGCCGGTGCGCATCAAAGATATCAGCCTGGAAGGGGTAAACCATGCGCTGAAAACCAGCTGGGAGCTGCTGAGTAAAAAGGTTAAACGACGCCAGCTGACGCCGGCACAGCGTCAACAGCAGATGGCTTGTATCACGGGCGGCACCGATTATCAGGGCTTTTCACAGCGTGATGTGGTGATTGAAGCCGTATTCGAAGATTTAGCGCTGAAGCAGCAGATGGTGAGCGAAGTGGAAGCACACTGCCAGCCGCACACGCTGTTTGCCTCAAACACCTCTTCGTTGCCGATCGAAGAGATCGCCGTCAAAGCGCAACGTCCTGAGAACGTCATCGGGCTGCACTATTTCAGTCCGGTCGAAAAAATGCCGCTGGTGGAGGTGATTCCCCATCTGAACACCTCAACCGCAACGCTGGTGACGATTGTGGCGCTGGCGCGGAGCCAGGGCAAAACCCCGATTGTGGTGGCGGACAAGCCGGGTTTCTATGTTAACCGCATCCTGACACCTTATATAAATGAAGCGATGCGCTGCCTGCTGGAGGGCGAACCCA